>Ga0209751_10003245_pt1 | contig 15817 bp, 16 predicted proteins | sample RifCSP13_1_FD_184019 | JGI IMG/M metagenome (GOLD analysis project Ga0209751, IMG submission 184019) | Soil microbial communities from Rifle, Colorado - Rifle CSP2_sed 13_1 (SPAdes) (version 2) | ecosystem: Environmental > Terrestrial > Deep subsurface > Rock core/Sediment | place: Rifle... | reverse complement strand
GCTGGCGAGCTGGATCCGGCTAAAGAGGTCATCCTGATCTGTGAAGAAGGGATCCGCAGCAGCACAGCCGCCAGCATCCTCCTTCACCGCGGTTTCACGCGAGCCGCCAACGTTCCAGGTGGATTCGGCGACTGGTTCAGGGCCAACTACCCTAGCGTCCGTCCCCCTAAGCCGCCGAAGCGCTGATCTCTCGTCAGTCCGTCATTGCGAGCGACCGCCGGGAGCGTGGCAATCTCACCGTCGTTAATGGGAAGCCGGTTCGTAGGGGCAGGGCTCACCCTGCCCTTGGGGGCGCAGCAAGCGCCGCCCCTACACAGCAGGAATGTTTGCTCTCCTCTGCGGCAGCCGCGGTCATCCGCCCTGCATCCATTCCGCCAGGATATCCGAGACCTCAGGGCGCGTGAACTCTTCCGGCAGGGCCTCGCCGCTCCGCAGAAGCTCCCGCACGCGCGTCCCGCTCAGCGCCACCCGCTCGGATGGCTCGTGGGGGCAGGTCTTGGCCGATGCCATCCCGTCGCAACGGCGGCAGAAGAAGGCCTCGTCGAAGAAGAGCGGCGTGATGTCCAGTTCGTCGCGGGACAGCTCCAGGAAGAGCTCGCGGGCCGCGTAGGGCTGGTAGAACCCTCCCACCCCTGCAGGGTCCCGGCCGACGATGAAGTGGGTACACCCATAGTTCTTTCGGACCAGGGCGTGGAACACCGCCTCGCGCGGTCCCGCGTATCGCATGGCGCCAGGAAAGACGCTCAACATGACGCGCTCTTTCGGAAAGTAGCGTTCCTCCAAGGCCTGGTAGCACCGAAGGCGGACCTCCGATGGGACATCGTCCAGCTTCGTCCGTCCCACCAGTGGATGGATCAGGAGGCCGTCCATCAACTCCAGGGCGCATTTCTGGATGTACTCGTGGGAGCGATGGATCGGGTTACGGGTCTGAAACCCGACGACCGTCCGCCACCCCCGTTCGATGAACCGTCGCCGGGTCTCGGCCGGAGTGAAGTAGTACTCCTCGAATCCGGGCAGGGTTGGCCGGCGAATGAGGCTGACCGGCCCCGCCACCAACAGCTCACCACGCTGCAAGAGGTACTGGACGCCGGGATGGCGAGTGTCCTCGGTGCCGTACACCAGCCGGGCCTCCTCGTGCTTATCGTAGGGAAAGATCTCCTCCACCGAGAGTAGGCCAAGCAGTTCGCCATCGGAGCCGAGCAGGGCAACCTCTTGACCTGCCCTGAGCCTGGACGCCTCCTCCCCGTCCACAGCCAGGGTGATCGGGAGCGTCCAGAGGAGGCCACTCTTCAGGCGCATCTCCTGCACCACGCGCTCGTAGTCGGCTCGACCCATGAATCCCTCGAGCGGACTGAAGACCCCCGTGGCCAGACATTCCACGTCGGATGCCGCCCTGGCGTTCAATGAGATCTGCGGGAGGCTTCGAGCCCGTGCCTCAGCCTCGTCCCTGGCCTTCCCCGTGAGGACCCGGTCGATGAGCCGGCCCCCATGGGGGAGGATCGGACCCAGCGCGCTGTCCTCGGCCGCTTCAATCGATCCTTGAATCGTTTGCTCCCCTCGCACCATCTTGCTCCTCACCTCAGCTCTTTCGGCCAGGAGTGCCGTCTGGGGAACTGAGGTGCAGGCCGCACTCCTTCGTCGTGGGGTTCTCCCACCACCATCGCCCCGCCCGAATATCTTCGCCCGGCTGGACGGCCCTCGTGCAGGGCGCGCACCCGATGCTGGGGTAACCTTTGTCGTGGAGGGCGTTGTACGGGACGTGGTGCTGCCGGACATAGTCCCAGACCTGTGGCTCGGTCCATCCGGCCAGCGGGTTGAGTTTGAGGATAGACCTATTGGCTTGGTCGATCTCCACGAGCTCGACGCCGGTACGCGTGGCGGCCTGTTCCCGTCGAAGGCCGGTCATCCAGGCATCGAGGCCGGCGAGCGCGCGGCCGAGCGGCTCTACCTTTCGGATACGACAGCAGTACTTCCGCTCCTCGACGCTCTGTCGGAAGGAATAGAATCCCCGCTCCCGCTCCAGCTTCTCCACTGCTTCCCGTTCCGGGAAGTAACTTTCGATCGAGACCTTGTAGCGCTCCCGGACGCGCTCCATCACGTCGTATGTCTCATCGGGCAGGCGACCGGTATCCAGGGTCAAGATCTTTGTGGCTGGATCGAGCTTCGACAGCATATCGATCAGCACCACATCTTCTGCTCCGAAACTGCTGGCTAGGGCCAGCCTCGGGGAGAAGGTGTCAATCGCCCATTGAAGGAGCTCCTCTGGTCTGGCGGTCCGGAATCGTTCGTTGAGGTCAGCCACGCTCTCGACGGAGAGTGCCTGGGCTCGTCTGTCCGCGGCCTGAATTCCCGAATGTCTGTCCATCAGTCCTCCTCAGTGGAAGTGACCACCGCGATAAAGGGTGTAATCAGGTGAGGGACAGGGTGAGCGCTGCGGTCACCTCGTCACCCCGACACATGATCGAGAGCGATTGGCGTTAGTGATGGCCTGCTGGCAGTGTGGCGATGCCATGAGGGTCCTTGCCCGCCGGGATATCGGCGACGACCTTCTCCGTCAGTGTATCGATGGCGATCACGCTGTTCGTGTCACGGCTCGTCAGATAGAGGCGACGTCCGTCCGGCGTGATCGTGACGATGTCGATCCGCTTGCCTGCCGGGATCTCTTTCACGATTTTGAGCTCCCGTAGATCGATGACCGACACCACGTTCGCCTTCCGATTCGTGACATACGCCCGCTTCCCATCGGGTGACACCACCAATCCATGCGGCTCCCCTTCCCGCGGGATCCTCGTCTTCACCCGGTCCTGTCTGGCGTCGATCACATCGATTCGATCGACATCACCCGCTGTGACCAAAAGCAGCTTCCCGTCCCACGTGATATCAGTCCCCATGGCGCCTTTGCCCGCTTCGAGGGTCTTGATGACCTTCCTGCTTTTCACATCGATGACCGAAAGGTCACCGGAGCCCCCGTTGCTGACATAGGCTCGAGTGCCCGTCGGGTCAAAGACCACAAGGGCCGGGCCCTTCCCGACAGGGATTGTGTCGATCCTTTTCCTGGCCTGAAGATCGATGACCGTCACATCGTTCGAGCCCGGGTTCGCCACCCAGAGTTGCGTCCCATCCGGGGTGACGGCGGGTCCGTGCGCCCTGGTCCCGGCGGGAAACGTGTCGATCGTCCTCCTCGTCTTGGTCTCGATCATGTTCACATCGTTAGTCCCGACATTGGCGACAAAGGCATAGGCGCCATCGGGGGAAAAGGCGACATTATGCGGTTTCTTCCCGCCCGGCGTGATCGTGTCGAGCACCGTATTGGTTTGGGTATCGATGACCGTCACCGTATGGTCCTCCTGATTGGTGACCCAGACTTCAAAAGCCCACCCCTGGCTGATCCAGGCCAGGCCGACAGCGATCACAGTCCCGGTTATCCTTGCCACCAGCTTGCCATTGCGTCTGCGCATTGCGCCCCCTTTTATCTTGATGAGGTCCGCCAACGTGGCCGATCCACCACTCCGACGACTATGCCGCGCACTCGCCGGGCCCGGTCTCGACGGTAAATGCCTCCTCCGAGTTATAGTCGGTATAGTGATCCGGCGCCTCCGAGGCGGGCGGCAGATCAGTAAACGGCTTCAGCGCCACCTTCAATCGATCCGACCCATAGCGATCCAGGAACCCGTTGAATGGTTCCCCTGCCTGTCGCTCCGCCTGATAGAGGCGAAGCAGGGCCTCGACCGCCCCGGGGATGTTTTTCGATGGAACCTTTGCCACCGGTTTGCCGTATCGCACATGGCCCGGCTCGAGACTCGCGCCAACCATCATCTGGTAGGTTGGGGCCTGCTGTCCGTTGAACTTCTTGGCCCCTCCATAGAACCCGATAGTTGCGATATGGTGCTGGCCGCAGGAGTTGGGACAGCCGGAGATCTTGATCCGTATCCCCGCCTCATCCGCCATATCTCTCAGGCCATCATTGAACAGTGCCCCAAGGGCGGAGGCCAGACCGCGAGACGAGGTGATCCCGAGCTGGCAGGTATCGGCGCCGGGGCAGGCAGTGACATCGGCCAATCGTTCTGCCGATGGGCTGGCGAGGCCTGCGGCGGCGAGGATGCGGTACAGCGCAGGGACGCGATCGAGGCGAATCCACCTGAGGATGAAATTCTGCTGGGCCGTGCTGCGGACTGTGCCATCCCCGAACTCACGCGCCGCGAAGGCCAGGGTCTTAAGCTGGACCGGGGTGATGTCTCCCAGCTCCAGGCGGACGTGGAGCATACCGTAACCGGCCTGCCTCTGCGTGACCACATTGCTGGTCCGCCACCGGACGTAGGCCGGATCGTCCGGCTGGACAGACTGGCCTTCCGGGACGGGCGGTTCCCGGTGGGGCGGGCCCTCCTCCCAGACCACGACTGGAGGGAAGAGCGTGGCCATGGTGGCCATCAGGCCGATCCGCTCCTGGAAGGCGAGTTTCCTGAACTGCTCGATCCCCATCTTGTCCAGGACGAACTTCATCCGCGCCTGGTTTCGGTTGTCGCGATTGCCATGGCGGTCGAAGACCCGCACGACGGCGGCAACGGTCGGCAGCAGCGCGCCGGCTGGCGTGAACTCCTCGAGGAGCTGCGCCACACGGGGCGAGGGACCCAGGCCCCCACCGACATACAGTTGGAACCCCCGCTCCTCCTTCCCTGCTTCAACTCGGATGAGGCCACGGGCCCCGATGTCGTGAATAGGCGTGAGGCCAACGTCATCGGGGCAGCCCGAGAAGGCGATCTTGAACTTCCTGGGAAGGTTCTGGTTCATCGGATTGCGCAGGAGGAATCGCGCGACCGCCTCGGCATACGGGGTGACATCGAACGCCTCTTTGGGGCAGACGCCGGCGCAGTGCCCAACCGTGACGTTGCGGACCGTGTTGCCGCATGCCTCCCGGGTGGTCAGGCCGACCGACGCCAGGCGTTCCAGCAACCCGGTGACCTCCTTAAGCTTCATGAAGTGGAACTGCATGTTTTGGCGGGTGGTCACGTGGCCCACCCCCCTGGGCGACTGCGCCGCCACCTCGGCGAGCGACTCCAGTTGAGCTGCACTCAGCCCACCCCAAGGGATCTTGACCCGCACCATCTGCTCGCCTTCCTGCCGCTGACCATAGACTCCGTTCTGCAGACGGAAACGCTTGAATTCGTCAGGCGAGATCTCCCCACTCCAGAACCGCTGGACAAACTGATCGAAGGTGTCGATCTCCTCCGCGTCGGCCCAGGAGGGCCTCTCAGCGAGGCCGGGCTGTGCTGAACAGATCCCTCCCCCGCTCGAATTCGCAACGCGGAGGCGTTGCCCGGCCCCGAAGGTCTCGCTCGCGTCAGTCATCGTAAGCCTCCTTTTGATTCGGCTTGATTCGACCCCCCCATCGGGCGTCGCAGACCGTAAACAACCACCTCAGATAGTCTACCCCGGAAGCCCGACCAGAACTGGACCTCACCCCCTGGGTCGGGTCGGCCCGAAGGCTGCTGATAGGGCTCGCTCTCTCTAGAGCCGAACATCATTCGGGGCAGCAGATGACCTCTTCTGCCACCGCACGCTGAGATCACCGTCAGGCACTGGCGCGGCCAGCGTGGCTGCCCCCATGCCATGCCGCCCCCTGAAGAAGACGTACAAGAGGTAGAAATCGAGGAGAATCACGGCCAGCCACACGCTATACGCGGTAGGGCTGGCGATCAGCGTGAGATCGATCAGGACCCTCGAGAGTCCGAAGCCCACAACCCAGGCATCGAAACTCATGCAGATCCTCCTGAATGTCTCGGCATTCAACCGCCTGATGATGTACGCCCCTAGCGGGAGTCCGATTATGACGCTGGGCACGATAGAGAAAAGGATTTGCGCGCTTTCGACGCTGTACAGGCCGATGAAGTAGTAGGCGATCGCCGTAAGGGCTGATTCAACCACCCTGATGAGGCCCAGCGCGGCTCGAAATTCCTCCTTGACGAACCCCTGGTTATTGAACATAAGGGCCAGCGGAGGCCCGGAGATGGTGGTAACCGAATAGAGGGCACCGACGCCCGCCCCGAATGGGACCCCGATAGCGCGCTCAGAGCGGATGGGCCTCCTCAGTCCGGCGGCCTGGAGAAGGATGAGGGGAAGGAGTATGGCGTAGGTCAAGAGTCTGAGCCATTCCGGGTGTGCCTGCGAGAGCGCATAGCTCCCTGCGATGATGCCCGGGATCAGCCCGAACAAGATCGGAAGGACCCTTCTCCAGATTTTTTGGAGACTCTTCCTGTTAACGAGCAGGGTGTAACTATTGACCACCACTTCAACCAATACCAGCGCCGGGCTTAATACCCTATTCGGGTAATAGAGGAGCGCAACGGGGACTGTCAGAGATGAAAAACCGTACCCCAGTGCCCCATTGACTGTGGCGGCAAAGAAAGTGATCCCTACAAGGGTGATGAGCTCGACGTCAGGGAGCATCGTGTCGTCCGCCTCCATTCATCGGTCTGACATGAACCTCATGGGCTGAGCTTCCTGAACGCCGGCCGCCGACCGGCCATTGTCGCCCTCTCTCGCCTCCGGCCTCCGACATTCGCCTCGCCCTCTGAGCATGATCTCAATCCGATTGCGTATGGCAGAACGGGTCCCTCGCGTTCAGCCGTCCACGCCCCGAGGCGGTCTGTCCGGCGACGGGTCTCTAGCAACCGCGGCGACTTGCTCCCCGGCTAGCAGTGCCCGCAGCTCAGCATCGCTGTGCCTGGCGCAGAACTGGCGGAAGTTCTCGCCATGCATGCGCTCCGTGAGGTATGCCGCCAGCAGCCGTTCAATCGCATCCGGCACATCGGTTGCCTGAATGCGGTAGCCGACGGGGCGGGCGATGGCCTGATGTTGCCCCACCGCCCCGCCCACGCAGAAGTAGTATGCATCCAGCATCTTTCCATCCACCTTGATCTTCTTTCCCTCAATCCCGATGTCAGCAATCCAGTGCTGCCCGCAGCTATTCGGACAGCCGGTGACGTGGATCTTGACGTGCTGGTCGAAGCCCGGCATCCGTCGCTCAAGCTCTTCCACCAGCCATCCGGCAAATCCCTTGGTCTCTGTCAAGGCGAGCTTGCAGAATTCCGTCCCCGTGCAAGCAACCGTACCTCTCCAGAAGGGCGAGGCCTCGAGTCGCATGCGTATCCGGGTGATCTCCTCTTCGAAGCCCTGCACGTGCGACTGCCGGATATTCAGGATCACCAGGTTCTGCATGACGGTTATGCGCAACTCGCCGCTGCCGTAGCGATCGGCAAGATCCGCCATCCCCCGCATCTGCTCGGCGCTCATCCTCCCGCGAAGGACGGAAACGCCCCCATAGGAATAACCGTGCTGCTTCTGCGGGTGAACGCCGACGTGGTCCCGGTAGACATCGTCCGGCGGCTCTTCCGGCACGGCCGGGTCGAGGGGGAAGCCGGTGCGACGTTCCAACTCCTTCTGGAATCGCTCGGCGGTCCACCCATGGGTGAGGAACAGGAATTTCATCCGCGCCTTTTCCCTATCCTGGCGCAAGCAGTCTGAATCGCGGAAGAGTTCGGTGATCCCTTTCACGACCGGCAGCACCTGGTTCCAGTGGACAAAGGCATTCAGCCGGACGCCCAGGTGAGGGTGCGTGGAAAGTCCCCCGCCGACCCGCACCGAGAACCCGATCTCGCCCGACCTCGGATGCCCGATGGCGGTGATTCCGATGTCATTAATCTCGGGGTAGGCGCACCAAGCGCGACAACCGCTGATGCAGATCTTGTACTTGCGCGGCAGATTATAAAACTCGGGGTTGCCGTTCAACAGGCGATTCGCCGCGTGGACCAGGGGTGAGGCATCTACGAGCTCATCCCCATCCACACCGGCGAGCGGGCAGCCCGTGATGTTACGGGTGTCATCGCCGCACGCCCCTATCGTCGTAATCCCACATCGCCAGAGGCTATTGAACAGGGCGGGCAGGTCTTCAATGGTGACCCAGTGGAGCTGGATGTTCTGTCGGACGCTGAGGTCGGCGACGCCGCGAGCATGCTTCTGGGCAAAGTCGGCGATTGTCCGAAGCTGATGCGACATGAGGAAGCCATTCGGGATGCGGATCCGCACCATGAAAAAGGGGACGGCTTTGCCCTCTCCCCCCTTCCCCCCGACTGCGCCGATGCCATCCCCCTGGGGGTAGACGCCCCACCAGCGGAAGTAGGTGTTCAGCCACTCTGGTGGGATTGACTCATACCCTTCGCGGGCAAAGCGTTGAATCTCGTTGAGACCCTCCCAGGGATTCTTCTCTCGCTTGAGGCGCTCTTTCGCCTGCGCTTTCGTTTCTTTAACCTGCGGCTCGCCCATAGCCATTCCCCTTACTGATTGCTGACTCCCTTCGATAGCTCTCGATTTCTTGATTTCTTAGTAAGTCGAGTGAAACTACGAAGAGATCAACGCCAAAAAGAGCCTACCAGCTTTTCTTCAAAACGGAGAATGGCTCTTCAATAAAGTCGTGTATCAGAGAATCCCATGTAAACACCTTAAAATAATCCATCTTATTGTTTTTCACGGAAATCACCATGTACCGCGCATGAGGCCATAGCGGCTCCCCATCGAACAGCGCCAGCTCTCTGTCGGTCTTGGAGAAGTAGGCCTCATGATCGGTGTGGGAATGATAGATGACGAGGAAGTCGAGCCCCTTGGCATCGGCTTCGCGCTGGATGCGCAGAAGGTCCTGAGGGGCCATGACATAGGCGGTCCTTGCATCCCTGGGGTAGCGAATTGGATCTTCCTGATGGTACTGGTTCGCGAGATTGGAGCATCGGCGGACGAGATTCGTGTTCGGATCGTCCCCCCTCCCGAGCACGATCCCGCAGACCTCGTCGGGGTACCCCTCCTCGGCGTGAGCGAAGATCTCCTTCAACGCGTGCTGAGTGAGGTCCATCCTACCACCAGAGGTGGCTGTACATATTTTCACCCAGCTCCGGGAACTCCTTATGCCACACCCCAAGGCTCACGTACTTCCACCCGCCATCACAGAGGATGACCACGATGTTTCCCTTTTCCAGCCGATGGGCCATCCGGATGGCGACATGAACCACTGCCCCCGAAGAGACCCCTGCAAAGATCCCTTCCTTGTTGGTCAGGTCTCTCGTGGCGGCAAAGGCGCACCGGGAGTCCACCATGATCTTTCCGTCCAGCAGGCTTGTGTCAAGGATGGGCGGAATGAACCCTTCGTCCAGGCTGCGAAGCCCCTGGACCAGATCGCCAGGATGCGGCTCAACAGCGATGACCTTGGTCTTGGGGTTGACTTCCTTCAGCCGGCGGCCCACGCCCATCAGGGTTCCGCCTGTTCCAAGGCCGGCCACAAAGACATCGACCTCCGGCAGGTCGTTCAAGATCTCCACGCCGGTCGTCTCATAGTGAGCCAGGGGGTTGGCGGGATTCCCGTACTGGTATGGCATGTAGAGGGATGTATCCTCTGCGGCCAGCCTCTGAGCCAGCTCGATGGCGCCGTTGCTCCCCTTCGTCCCATCAGAGTAGATCATCTCGGCGCCGAAGATCTCCAGGAGTTGGCGCCGCTCCGGCGTAGCGTTCTCCGGGATCACGACCTTGACCTTGTACCCTTTCCTTCGCCCGATCATGGCCAGGGCGATGCCGGTGTTGCCGCTCGTCGGCTCCAAGATCGTTTTGTCCTTCGTCAGCTCGCCGCTCCGTTCCGCCTGCTCGATCATGTACTTCGCTATCCGATCCTTCAGGCTCCCGGTGGGGTTGTTTCCCTCCATCTTGGCGAAGATCCGGACCGTTCTTTTGGGACTGATTCGCGTAAGCTCCACCAACGGCGTATTACCGATAGCATCGAGAATATCGGCTGATTTCATCCATGTCCCCTTTGTCGTCAGTCCCGTGCCGGGTCGCTCTAACCCGGCAGGCTGTCCCAAGTTCCGCCTTCCCCCATCTCGCCTGCTGCCGAGGGTGATTCAGCGGCTAACGCCGCGTGCTTCAGGCCTTTTTCACCGTTATCGCCCAGTCCGTTTCGTTCAGTTTTGACACGTCCAGGATCTGGTGTCCCTCGCTGCTTAGGCTTCTGGGGACGTTTTCGGCCGAGCCTCGGTTATCCACGATCACTCTCAGCACTTGGCCGCTTTCCATCTCCTCCAGCGCCAGCTTGCTCTTGACAAACGTGTACGGGCAGACCTCGCCCTTCAGATCGAGAGACTCGGCTACCTGCTGACGACTCTCACTCATTCAACTTCCTCCAAAGCGACAACTGACCTATCTCGCGGTCACGACGGCGACGGGCCTCCTGCCCACCGGAACCGTCCCCACGATCTTCTGTGACGCAATGTCGATCACGTGCAGATCGTTCGTGCCTTCACTTGTGACATACAGGCGTTTCCCGTCCGGGCTGGGCCTGATTCCACGGGGCCTCCCGCCGACCTTGATCCGCCCCTTCACGCTCACCTGGCCACCTACATCGCCCACCATCGCCACTTCGTTCGCCCCTCCCACTGTCACATAGAGGCTGTCGCCAACGATGGCGAGATGGCTCGGAGCCTTCCCCACTGTCAGCTTCCCCAGCAGTCGATTGCTTGACCCGTCGAGGGCAAAAATCTCGTCGCCACCGGTATCGGTGCCCCAGACTCGCCGCCCGTCAGACGTCACCTGGATGAAGGTCGGCCTCTCCCCGACCTCCACTCTCGCGACAACCTTCTTCGAGGCCACGTCGATCACGGAAACGGTCCCCTGGATCGGGCTGGTCACATATGCCCATGTTCCCTCGGGGCTGAATCGGGCATATCCCGGGCCGATGATCTGACCCAAGGAGACCCGTCCGACGATCCTGAGCGAAATAACATCCACAATGGTCAAATATTCCTCTCCCCCGTTGACCACCCAAACCTGCTTCCCATCCGGAGTGAGGGCAATGGAGTGAGCCTTCTTCCCCGTCTGGATCGTGGCGATCACCTGGTTGGTAGCGGTATCCACGACCGCCAGGGTCCCGCTGTGCAGGTTGGTCGCGAACAGCCTCGACTCATCGGGGGACAACGAAAGATCGTCGGTTTGATGCCCCCTGGCATCGATAGTGAAAACGACCTTCATCGAGTCGGCATCGATGACGGAGACAGTGCCGGACTCCATGTTGGCCGTGTAGACGCGACCGGCCGCCTCCGCCTGTGCAGCGGCGCTTACTCCAACAAGCGCCAGGGCAATCAGAACCATCCGTCGCAGATTCAACGCGATCACGACGCCTCGCCCAGTCCCAGGCGACGCCCGGCCGGCATGCCAGCCCCTGGAGACCAAGGTTACCCCTTTTCCAGGACGATTTCCCACTGTGTCCCGCCCATCTCCCGAACCGCCAGGACGGTGTGCCCATCCTCTTTCGCCCACCTCGGGATATCCTCCGCCGATTTCGCGTAATCGACGGTGACCACCAGTTGGTCGCCCCTCCGGAGCTTCCCCATCTCCTTCCTGGTCATCATCAAAGGATAAGGGCAGATCTCTCCGGTTACGTCGAGCGAATACTGCGCCATCACCTTCCTCCCATCGACGCCCATCATTCCTCGATCGGTAGGGTCTCTGAATTGCCCCACTCGGCCCAGGAGCCATCGTAGTTCTTGAGCTTCTGATATCCCAGGAGTCGCAGCACAAAGTAGTCGTGAGCTGCCCTGGCGCCTGTGTGGCAGTAGGTGATCGTCTCCCGGTCTGGCGTGACCCCCGCGGACTCAAAGAGTTTTCGCAACTCCTCGGCGCTCTTGAAGGTCTGATCCTCACGCCGCATGGTGTTGAGATACTCCACATTCACCGCTCCGGGAATCCTCCCGCCCCGCATGGCCCGGAGATCCTCCCCGGCGTACTCCTTCGCCGATCGGGCATCCAGGAGGCAGACCTTCGGGTTGCCGAGTCTCGCACGCACCTCTTCAGCGGTGGCCAGGAGCCCCGCGCGCGGTCGAGCGACGAAGGCCGCCTTGGCCGGCGTCGGCATCCTAGTGGAGACCGGGCGACCCTCCTGCGCCCACTTCGCGAAGCCGCCGTTTAGCACCTGGACCTTGTCATGGCCGAAAAATTCCAGGACGAAGAAGAGGCGGGTGGCCCCAAAAGGCGTCTTCGGACCATCGTACGCCACGACCCTGGTGGTTTCCCCGATCCCCAATCCGCTGAACAGCTCCTCCGCCAGGGCCTTGGGGATCGGGAGGCCCTCCTGATTCGCCTTGAGGTCATCCAGGGCCTGCCAGCGCAGATGCACGGCGCCGGGGATATGGGCCTCGGCATACTCTTCCGGTGTTCGAAGGTCAACAATCCGCAAGGCTGGCTCGTCCAGCCGCTTGGCCAGCCCCTCTGTCTCGATCAAGAGCTGCGGGTTCGCGTAGCCACCGGCAATGGCTCCAAAAGCCGGCTCGACCGCCGCGACCCAACAGACGACCAATGCAACGAATAAATAGATTCTGATGTTACGCCCGTTGGACACTTCTGACCCTCCGCTCAAAGGCGACGCTCCCGAACAGGAGGTACACGCCGGTCCAGACTCCCAAGACTATGCTGAGGGTGGCCGTCAAGCTGCTCAGGCCAAACAGCGGAACCCCGGTCAGCCCATGCCCGATATTGCACCCGCCGGCGATCCCGGCCCCCACACCCATCAGGAGACCACCGCCGATGGCCTGGAGGAGACGCTGGGGGCCGGGCGCGCGCCAGGCGAATTCTCCGTGCGACCGTGCCGCCAGGTAGGCGCCCGGAATGATCCCTAGCCACATGTAGCTACCCCAGGTCAGTGGATCAGCATCACCTGTGAACAGGAACCCGAAGATCGTCCGGATCCCCTCGGTGATCGAGAGACCGTAATCCCTGCCGGTGAGCGCCGAGATGGGCCAGGCGAACGTGGCGATCAGCCCGATCGTGATCCCACTTCTCGTCCAGCTCCACCCCTTCTGGTATCCGCCTGCCGGGCTGCTCCAAAGCCACCATCCGCCGGCCGCCACACACGCCGCGACCAGGAGCCACGGGTTGATTCCAAGGAGCCGATCCAGGGTCGCCGACTCCCCATCGATCTCGACCACCCAGTTCCGGAGGGCGGTCTGGACCGGTTCGATCACGCCGCCGCTCGTCATGGTGATCCCGAACGCAAAACCGACCAACGCAATGATCGATCCCACCATCCCCTCACCGGACCGGTAAGTGCTCCCGCTCGCTCACCCGCCAGAGAAGGCCATGCCCAGGCCGAACACGAAGCCGCCCAGCAGGGTAGCCTCCCAGAAAAAGGGGGTGATGCCCAACTCAAACCACCCCACCGCCGACATTGCCCTGACTCCGACCATCTGGATCAAGAGGGCCAGGATGTATGCGCGTAGGAGGGTGAGGTCCCGCGCCACCAGGATATCGCGGAACGTAGAGTTCATGCAGAAGCGGCCGCGTTGAAGGGCGTATCCGAAGGCGATCCCGACGACCAAGCCCAGGACAATCGTTTGTAGCATCGCTTGGGTCCTCGCGTCCTTAGTGACCGGGGCCAGGGACTCCACAGAATTCGTGGTAGTCGATCAGATCGGTGACGGTCGGGTGGTCTCCGCAAACCGGGCAGTCGGGATCGCGGCGCACCTTCACCTGCCGGAACTCCATCCCGAGCGAATCGATGAACAGAAGACGCCCGGCCAGGGACTCGCCGATCCCAAGCAGAAGCTTGATCGCCTCGATGGCTTGCAAGCTCCCGACGATGCCGCACAGCACACCCAGGACGCCGGCTTCCTGACAACTCGGGACAAGCCCAGGAGGCGGAGGGGCGGGGTACAGGCAGCGATAACAGCCCTGACCAGGGACAAAGACCGTCACCTGTCCTTCGAACTTGAAGATGCTCCCATCTACCAGCGGCTTCTTCAGAAACACACAGCAGTCGTTGACCAGGTACCGGGTCGGGAAGTTGTCACAGCCATTGACCACAAGGTCGTACTGGCTGATGATGTCCTTCGCGTTCTCCGAGGAGAGGATCGCCTGGAACGGCTCGACTTTCACGTCAGGGTTGATCTGGCCGATCGACTCCACCGCAGACTGGACCTTCGGTCGTCCCACATCATCCACATGGTGGAGGATCTGGCGTTGCAGATTGCTCATGTCCACCACATCGGCGTCGATGATGCCGAGACGACCGACACCGGCGGCGGCAAGGTAAAGGGCCGCAGGGGACCCAAGGCCGCCCGCTCCAACCAGGAGGACCGAGCTGTTCAACAGTTTGCGCTGCCCTTTGCCCCCCACCTCGGGGAGGACGATATGGCGACTGTAGCGACGGATCTGCTCTTCATTGAACGGCACGGCCCCGCCCGCCATGGCCGGGATCACCGCCACCTCGTCACCATCCTTCAGTGGTGTTCGGTCGCCTCCAAGCTCCTCCACCGCCACACTGTTCACGTAGACGTTTACGTGGCGGTGAATCTCACCACCCTCGTCGAGCACATGGCCGCGGATGCCCGGAAAGCGCCTCTCCAGGTCGTCCAGGAGCTCCACCAGAGTGTCTCCATGCCCCTCGACGAAGGTCTGATTCCGGGTCAGCTTCCGATACGGAGTCGGAATGTAGACACGGATCGCCATCGAGACCTCACCCCCCGTTGACTCCCGTCCTCCCAAAAAATTCAGATCACGATAGGCGTTCATACTTTGGCTCCCGCGCGAATCAGAATGGGACGGACAGGTATCGCTCCCCCGTGTCGGGGAGGATTGTGACCACGACCTTCCCGGATCCAAGTCGTTCCGCCACCAACGTCGAGGCAACCACGTTCCCCCCCGCCGATATTCCGACCAGAAGGCCTTCTTCTCTGGTCAAGCGGGCGGCCATCCGATAGGCATCCTCGTCCTCGACTGCGATGATCTCGTCAAGCACGTCTCTGTTCAGGACTCCAGGGACGAAGCTGGCACCGATTCCCTGAATCCCATGGGGCCTGGCCCTGCCTCCCTGCAAGACGGGAGACTTGGCCGGTTCCACTGCGATCACCTGGACACCAGGGACCTCTTTCTTCAACACCTCACCTACTCCCGTGATGGTCCCGCCGGTCCCGACCCCCGCCACAAACGCATCGATCTGCCCCTGAGTCGCTTTGAGGATCTCCCTGGCTGTGGTCAGCCGGTGGATCTCAGGGTTGGCCGGGTTCACGAACTGCTGAGGCATGAAGTAACCGGGATTCTTTTCCACCAGCGACTGGGCCGCATAGACCGCGCCAGTCATCCCCTCGATTGCCGGAGTGAGGACCAACTCGGCCCCGAACCGACCGGCCAGTGTCCGGCGCTCCAGGCTCATGTCTTCCGGCATCGTCAAGATCAATCGGTACCCTTTGATCGCCGCCACCATGGCAAGGCCGATCCCGGTGTTCCCGGAAGTCGGCTCGACGATGGTGTCGCCTGGTTTCAGGCGCCCGTGACGCTCCGCCTCCTCGATCATCGCCAGTGCGATCCGATCCTTCACGCTTCCCCCTGGATTCAGAGACTCCAGCTTTCCAAGAATGCGGGCGGATCCGGGCCGCGGAATCCGTTGCAACTCCACCAGCGGCGTATCGCCGATCAACTCGAGCGCGTTACGAACCAAGCGTGGCATCCGTCCCTATGCCTCTTGTCCCCGAGGGAGTTAGTCCCGTTCCAACTTGTTCGGATAAATGGGACCACTACGCGACGACTGATTACCGTGCCTGCGGGTCATTTTATCGTTAGGCAGACGAAGTTGGAACGGGATTAGATCTGGTACGTCAATTCTTGCCTTTCCCGCTTCACTCTGATCTGCCGACACAGGTCTTCTAGGGTGATATGGTCCACAATCCTGACCACAGCATCGCGGACTTCGGTCCAAATGTCCCGCAGGCTGCAGTGCGGCTCTTCGACGCAGATCTCC
>Ga0209751_10003244_pt1 | contig 15823 bp, 14 predicted proteins | sample RifCSP13_1_FD_184019 | JGI IMG/M metagenome (GOLD analysis project Ga0209751, IMG submission 184019) | Soil microbial communities from Rifle, Colorado - Rifle CSP2_sed 13_1 (SPAdes) (version 2) | ecosystem: Environmental > Terrestrial > Deep subsurface > Rock core/Sediment | place: Rifle... | reverse complement strand
CGAATCCGAGTCAACTGAAGAACGAATGCCGAGGCGCTCGAAGAGCGCCTCGGCTCGTTTGGCCACTTCAGGATCCGGTTCGCTGCCCGACCGTTCGGCGACGTCAACGGCAAGCTGAAGCAGGAGGGCCTCGTCGTAGGAGAGGCCCTGACGCTGCGCTTCGGCGAGTCCTTCCTCGACCACGACGGTCGCTTCGTCGAAGTGCCCCATCTCGGCCAACGCCAGCCCTCGTACCCTGGCGATCGATGCCGTGAACACTGCAGCATCGGCGCCTGCGGACCGTTGAGCAACATCGAGGAGCGTCAGCGCTTCCTTGGGATCATCGTTCTGGGCGAGCAGTTGCGCTTGGTAGATGGCCACCTCCAGGGCGCTCACCGGTTGATTGAGGTCGAAGGTTTCGGCCTGGAGACGTTGGAATATCAAGCGGGCTTCTTCGGGTTTGCCTTGCTCCATCAGCAGGCGCGCCATCTGAGTCCTGGCAAAGATCAAATCATCCCGGGCGGCGGAGGCACGAAGCACTCTTATGGCCTCGTCGAGTGCTTCTTCGGCTTCTTCGAAGCGACCCTGACTCACGAACAGTTCGCCGATATTGGAGCCGGCCAACGCTGCTCCCACCTCGTTTCCGGCCCGCCGCAAGGCGTCCCGGCTCTTGCTGTACCAGTCCAGCGCCTCGTCCCAGCGGCCGTCGAAGTACGCCAGGACCCCGAGGTTCCCCATGATTCTGGCTGAGGTACTCAAATGGCCCAGTCGCTCATAGATCTCGAGCGCCTTGCGGCCGTTGACGGCCCTTTGAGGCTCGCCGAGAACGGGGTAGGCCCAATCCAGGATCGTGTAGGAACGTGCCAGCGCTTCGTCTTCGCCGCTCAGCTTTGCCAATTCGATCGCTCGCTCGGCGGCGGCGATGGTCTCACGGGGTTTCTGCTGGGCCATCCGTATCAGACCTTGCAGCGAAACCAATCGAGCCCGGGCCCGGACGGCTTCTACCGTGTCGATGGCTTCCACCAGCTTCAGGCCTTTGGTCGTTTCGCTCAGGGCAGTTACGTAGGCGCCGGCCCGCATCCGGGCTCTGGCTCGTTTGAGCAGCACATCGGCCCGGGCGATGGCGTCATCGCGGTACAGAGGGGCGGCCCGCCGGAAAGCCTCGACGGCCTGCGCGAACAATCCCGCCAGCTCGCGCACGTCACCGAGCGCAGTCCACACCTCTGCTCTTTCGCGGTCGCCGACACCGGATAGCCGGCCGGCAGCCATCAAGGCCCGCTCGTATTGAACGGCCGCATCGACATTGGCGTAGGCGTCCCGGTCATCGTCGCCGGCCATGCGGGCATAGCGCCAGGTGGGCTCATACTCCTGGGCCAGCGAGAAGTGGAGGGAAAGCAGGTCCGCCACCGCCCGGGTGTCGTCCCCGGCGAGTCGTTCGGTAGCCCGGGCCGCTTTCGAGTGCAGTTCGCGGCGGCGGCGGTAGGAGAGCCCCTCGTACGCGACGTCCCGCAGCAAGCCGTGCCGGAAGCGCATCCGGTCCGCACCGTCGCTCGCCAGGAAACCGACCAGTGAGTCCCGGGCACTCGAATCCAGCTCGAGGGAGTCATCGCGCAGGACCTCGTTGAGCACCGTCAACCGGAAGCTGCGCCCCAGCACGCTGGCGTAACGAAGGAGCCGCCTGGGGAGGGGAGGGAGAGCATCGATCTGAGCGCCGACCAGCGCGTCGAGCGAGTCGGGCAGGTCCGCCACCGATCCCGACTGACGAACCACGGACAAGAGCTCTTCGAGAAACAGGGGATTCCCTCCTGCTCGCTGGACGATGGTGTCGACATCGTGCGGCAACAACGGGTGATCGTCGGTGACTTTGTTGACGATCAAAGCGGCACTTGCGGCATCGAGGGGTGCCAGGTTCATAACCGTAGAACCGTCGGGGTCGAGACCTTCCTCCTGACCGAATCGGGTGGTGAAGACCAGCCACGGGTGCGTTGCGGTGGCCGTGATTAGGCGTTCCGACAGTTCCCGGGATGCCTCGTCCATCCACTGGCCATCTTCGAGGATCAGCGCCAGCGGGCCGGGTTGGCCGAGTTCCAGGATCCGGATCACGACGTCGGCGAGCCGCTCTCGACGAAAGCGGATGTCGATTGCTTCGACCTCGGGCGTAGAGCCCACTTCCACGTGGGCGACATCGGCCATCAACGGAAGGAGCGGTAGCAGCTCGCGGTCGAGGCGACCGACCGCCTCGGCCAATTGCCGGGCCATGGTCTGTTGGTCGCCACGTTCCACACCCAGAACCTGGCGAATCGCGTCACGGAACGGACGGTACGGGGTGGCGGTTCCGTAGGGCTCGGCCCGGACGGTGATGGCCGGGACATCCGGCTCCAGAGCTATCGCCTCCTGGAGCAGTCGGGTTTTCCCGATTCCCCGGTCGCCCACAATGGCGATCGCATCGCCTGTCCCCAATCGGGCGTTCTCCAGAGCCGCGACCAGCTGGGTGACCTCTTCTCTCCGCCCTGTGAAAGGTAGCTCGTCCCTGGTTCGCGCTGATCTGGTGCCGGATTCTTCTCCGACGGCGAAAGCCTGAACCGGTTCTGCTTTGCCCTTCACCGAAAAAGGCTCCAGTGCGGTCGTGGCGAACAGAGTCCGGGAGCCGTCCAGCACAACCGGTGTGGCGTAGATCTCCCCCGGTGGGGCGGCCGACATGAGGCGGGCGGCCAGGTTGACGTCGTCGCCCATGATGGTGTACGTTCGCCGGTAGGCGGGCCCCACATCGCCGGAGAAGACGTGCCCCCGGTTGACTCCGATCCTGATGGGCAGTTCGTGGTCGCGAGCGATGATTTCCCGTAACGCCAGCAACATCCGCTCCGAGTCGTTGCCGGTGGCGGTCGGGGCACCGGCGGCGAGGATGACCTTCCCGCCGTCGTCGTAGACATCGGTGGCCAAGAAGGCCACGTCGCGCGGGTCGATGGCTTGCTGGATCTGACCAACCAGTTCCGAGAGCGCCCGCGCGACTGGCTCGGGTCCGTCTCTCGAAAGGAGTGCGTCCACACCCATGAAATGAAGGAAGGCGATGGTGACCTGCCGGTGCTCGGGCTCATTGGCCCCCGCCAGAATCGATTCTCTCAACGCGACTGGTATGTACGGCTCGAGGTCACCGGGGGCTGGCAGGATATCGACCGTATCCTCGTCGACTTCGGGGACGCCCGCCCGGATCAGAAACCCTGCCCCCTTTCTTTCGCCGATGGATGTTTGGGGAAGGGCAGAAGCGGTGGTCGCGGAGACAACGATCTCGGTCGCTTCGGCGGCGCCTTCCATTTCGACGGTCTCGGTAGCGGCCGGGCCGGTCAGGATCAGCTCCCGGTGCGAGTCGCCGACCAGGAAGAAGTGGAACTCTCCGGAGTGAGCGCCGATAGACATGCGCAATGTCATGTTTTCCGCCGAGGTCTTCACTCTGCCGAGTGTCCGCATGGCCTGCTGCATGCCGACGGCGGCGTTGATCGCCCGGCCTTCGTGCCGATCTCCGTCGAAGAGCAGCAAGAGGGCGTCACCCCCGAATTTGATGAGCCGGCCGCCCAGCGGGTAGGCGACCGCCAGCAAGCCCTCGAAGCATCCCCCCAGGACTTCTGTGACTTCTTCGGCTCCTACCTTTCCGAACCTGGCCAAGCGTTCGGACATAGCCGTGAAACCTGAGATATCGACAAAAACCATGGTTCCATCGATCCGGCGATGTACAGACGAACCAGCATCGGCGTCCCAGTTCAGGACCAGGCGGGGCAAATAGAACTGATAGAGGTCAGCGCTTGTGTCGATGTGGTCCTCCCGGCCTACGGCCACGGCGCCTCCCAAAACGTCGGTCGGCGAGACGCCAGTCTATTGAACCGGCGATGTCACTGCCCGGCCGCCCAGCCGAGATCCGGCTTAGATGAACGGCTGGGCGATCCTTGGTCGGCTTCGCGCCGAGCCGCGCACGTCGCTCGTACCCTATTGATTGTCACGGCTCGAGACGACGCTGAGACCTTGCGGAAAGCCAGGCTGGCCGGAGCGAACGGCTACCTCTCCAAAGCCATTCGACGTGGATAAGTTCCGCGCAATGATCAACGAGCTGGTCGACGTAGCCTGATTGGTTTCCAATGGAAGTGGGAATGCCCGAAAGCGTGTTTCGACTCCGTAGTCCTGGGGCGTGAAACTTCGGTCGCCGAAGCCGCCTGCGGTGAAGCCAACCCCCAGGACCCAGATTAACCCAATTGGGTTTCAGTGTCTGCGGTTCCTCGAACCCGTACATCATCACCCCGCCATATGTGGCTCAAGTTGACCGTATCACCCATCTATGACACTACGACTTCTGTTTGCTTGGGGTGACACCGCCCGGGTTTCCACCTCGAACCGGAAGGGGGTGTCTACCCCTGGCAACGTTGGCCCCGGCCGGTCTGACTCAGTCAGACATGATCAAGGATTCCAAGTGACGAGAGCGGGGCGCATCGAAACGAGATTGACAACAAAGGCATCCCCGATCTATAGTTCGGTCGACCGACCGATAGCTTAAGCGCGGTACCCGTGAAGTCGTCTAAGCCACTGAACTCCGAGACGAAGTCCTACATCTTGGACGCCGCGAAAGCGTCGCTGCTCGAGCACGGTTACGCCGGATTGTCGACGCGGAAGGTCGCGGTCGCCGCGAATGTGCCTCTCAGCCAGATCCACTATCACTTCGGGTCGAAGCGGAAGATGATCCTTGAGCTGCTCGAGACGGAGAACCGACGCCTTCTGGAGCGCCAGGCCGAGATGTTCAATGCTGAGGCGCCGCTGTGGAAGCTTTGGGAGGAGGCTTGTGACTACCTCGAGGAGGATCTTGCGTCGGGTTACGTGAGGGTGCTGAACGAGATGATCGCTGCTGGCTGGTCCGATGACGAGATCGCTGTCGCGGTCCGACGCCAGGTTCTCGGCTGGTTCGATCTGCTCGCATCGGTGGCGGCCAGGGTGCAGCATCGCTTCGGTGGGTTTGCGCTATTCACGGGCGAGGAGGTGGCCGCTTTGGCCGGCTTGGCCTTCTTGGGAGCCGAGACGGTGATTCTCCTTGGCATGCCCGAGGAGAAGCTGCCGGCCCGATCGGCGCTGCGCAAGGTGGCCCTTGTAATCCGGAGCATGGAAGAACGGGACATGTGACGATGCGGGCACGATATTCCGACGCCGATGGCTTCGTCGATCGCGACGGCGTGAAGATCTACTACGAGGTCTATGAGAACGCTGGTCCGACCGTCCTGCTGATGCCGACGTGGTCGTTGCTGCACTCCCGGCACTGGAAGATGCAGATCCCCTACCTTTCGCGTCACTACCGGGTGGTGACGTTCGACGGACGCGGCAACGGCAGATCCGACCGTCCAACGGACCCCGGCGACCACGACCTCGATCAGTATCTCAACGATGCGATCGCCGTCATGGATGAGACCGATACACCGAGGGCGGTCGTGGTCGGCGTGTCTTTCGGGGGATACCTCTGCGCCCACTTCGCCTCTCGCTTCCCAGATCGCACGATCGGCGTCGTCGCGTTCGGTCCTGCCACCGCGCTGTCTTCGATCTATCCCGAGCTTGTTGCTCCGGCTCGCGCCGAGTATCCGTGGGACGAGGAACTCGACACGACCGAGGGTTGGGCCAAGTACAACAGGTACTACTGGGAGCGGGACTATCCGAGCTTTGTCGAGTTCTTTGTCGGGCAGATGTTCACCGAGCCTCATTCCACGAAACCCATCGAAGACGCCGTGGGTTGGGCTCTCGAGACGAATGCCGAGGTTGTGATCGCCACCGACCTGGCCGATCTGGTCTTTGGCGAGGACGCGCTTGCCGCCTACCGCAAGATCGAATGCCCGTTCTTGGTGATCCATGGTGCCGACGACCACATCATCCCGCACGCGTCGAGTGTGAAGCTCACCGAGGTAACCGGTGGCGAACTGGTGACCATCGACGGTGGCGGCCACTTTGTCCAGGGACGCGATCCGGTGAAGGCGAATCTGCTCATCAAGGAGTTCGTCGACCGGGTGACGGGAACGCCACCCCCCTCGCACCTGTGGACCCGGGGTCCGGCCCGCCGTAAGCGCGCTCTCTACATCTCGTCTCCGATCGGGCTTGGACACGCGCGACGGGACGTCGCGATCGCCGACAAACTCCGTCAGCTCCGTCCCGACCTGGAAATCGACTGGCTGGCCCAGCACCCGGTGACCCGAGTCCTCGAGTCCGCCGGGGAACGCATCCACCCAGCAAGTGGACACCTCGCCAGCGAGTCCTCACACATCGAGTCCGAGCAGGGCGAGCACGACCTGAACTGCTTCCAGGCGTTGCGACGAATGGATGAGATCATCCTCGCGAACTTCATGGTGTTCCAGGAGGTCGTTGACGAGGGCCTGTATGACATGGTCATCGGCGACGAGGCGTGGGACGTCGACTACTACTGGCACGAGAACCCGGAACTGAAGCGGTGCGCCAATGTCTGGATGACCGACTTCGTTGGATACCTCCCGATGGAAGATGGGTCCGACCACGAGGCGTCCCTCACTGCGGACTACAACGCCGAGATGATCGAGCACGTCGCCCGGTTCCCTGGTGTTCGTGACCGGGCGATCTTCGTCGGTAATCCCGAGGACATTGTCCTCGACTCCTTCGGACCGGATCTGCCCCTCATTCGCGACTGGACCGAAGAGAACTTCACGTTCTCCGGATATGTGACCGGGTTTATCCCGCCTGATCCCGACACAGTGGCGGAGATGCGCTCCGACCTCGGATACCAAGATGACGAACAGGTGTGTGTCGTCACGATCGGCGGTTCCGGTGTGGGTCGCGACCTGCTCGAGCGTGTGATCGCCGCCTACCCCGAAGCGAAGCGAAACGTGCCGGGACTCAGGATGGTCGTCGTGGCCGGCCCCCGTATCGATCCCGATTCGTTGCCGTCGCACAAAGGACTCGAAATTCACGGATATGTCGACCGGCTCTACCGACACCTCAGCGTCTGCGATCTCGCCGTCGTCCAGGCAGGGTTGACGACGACAATGGAACTGACCGCAGCCAATCGGCCCTTCCTCTACTTCCCCCTCCGACACCACTTCGAGCAGAAACTCCACGTCCGGCACCGCCTCGAAAGATATCGAGCCGGCATCCACATGGACTATGCCGCAAGCGCCCCCGACGCCATCGCCGAAGCCATTCGCTCCGCCATCGGAAGCGAGGTCCAGTACCGCCAAGTAGAGATGGGCGGGGCGGCACGGGCGGCCTCGATCATCGCTGAACTCATCTAGGAGGTTCCCATGCAACGGTGAGCTAATCGTGTCACCCCGAGAGTCGGTCGGACGGCCGACCGGGGAGATAGTCAACCGCAAGGGCAGAGAGATGCAGGAGCTTGGATTGCTGGGCAGCGAGAGGTCCTGCTGTCTAGATAGGAGATCTGATATGAGTACCACAGTTACCGTGCGCAACGGGATCGACGTCGATCAGCTGGTTGGCACGATCGAGGCGATAAAGAAAGCCCCGAATCTGGGGGCGTTCACGTTCCGGGCGTCGAGCAGCTGGGAAGACGGGACCTACAACAAAGGAACGATCCAGTCATTCACCCACGCCGGTGTTGAAGACGAGACTCGAACGACTCCGTTCGTGCTTGAGGGCGACGAGCCGCCAATCCTGGTGGGGAGCAACAAGGGCCCGAACGCAGTCGAGTTGCTGCTGCAGGCGCTCGGGTTCTGCTACGCCGTCGGGTACGTCGCCAATGCTGCCGCCCGCGGCATCGAGATCTCCCGAATGGAGTACGACATCGAGGGCGACCTCGACCTGCGTCCGTTCCTCGGTCTCGAAGGGCCCCGGCCTGGGTTCACCGAGATCCGGGTCAAGGGCAGGGTGTCGAGTCCCAACGCAACCGAAGAACAGCTGGTCGAGCTGTGTACGTACGTTCAAGAGACCTCACCGGTGCGCGATTGTCTCGTCCATCCGGTCCCCGTCAAGACGACGCTGGAGGTGGTTTGAGGAGGGATCCCATGGAGGTTCCGCAAGTCGTCGACGTTGCCGTGCTGCGTCATGAGGTTCAGCGTCACTACGCCGAGGTAGCCTCAACTCCGGAGGCGGACTTCCATTTCCACACAGGAAGAACCGCCGCGAAACAGGTTGGATATGACGATGGACTTGTCCGGGGTCTACCGGACGGGGCGGTGTGGAGGCGTTTGCCGGAGTAGCGATCCAGGCCATTTCGCGAGATCCGTGTGGGGAGTTGGAAACGTATGGGATCGACTCATGAACCGGCCGACGGTTGAGACCGTGGCGCAGCCCGTCTTGCTGCTGCTCGTGGATATCAGTGGGTATACGAAGTTTATGGTGTCGCACGAGAAGGAGGTGCGGCACAGCCGGATGATCATCGGTGAGTTGCTCGAGAGTCTGATGCACCAGGTGGACGTGCCGCTGCGGATCTCGAGCATCGCGGGAGACGCGCTGTTCCTTTACGCGATCAAGAGCGGTGACGAGGAGGTTTGGCGTCGGCGTGGGGGGAATCTTGTCGGGCGCCTGCTGGGCTTGTTTCGGGTGTTCGCTGAGCGTCTGATAGAGATCGAGGCATACAGCGTGTGCAAGTGTGATGCCTGCGTGGAGGTCGGCGATCTCAAACTGAAGGTCATTGTTCACTTCGGCGAGGCGCTGCTCACCAATGTGGGGGACTATCCGACGCTGTCGGGGGTCGACGTCATCACACTTCACCGTCGCCAAGAACTCGGTGCCGGATGACGAGTATGTCCTGATGACCGAAGCTGCCTATCGCGATCTGCAGTTGCCTGAAGGTTCGGCGGTCCGGGAGGGCGTTGAAGAGACCGATACCGGTGTGTTCAAAACGTTCGTCTTCTTGCCCGAGGTCCATGTCGAGTACGACCGGGAAGCCATCAGGGCACGCTTTTCGAACGACAACGCTGCGGTGAAGATTCTCCGTGACGAGATCTCCCGCGAGTACACCGAGGTGGCCACGGTTCCGGCCCGCGGCTACCACTTCAATACCGGCCGGGCGGCACTGGCCATGAACGGCTATCAACAAGACTGGCTTGAGGGAATTCCCGAGTCGGTCATCGTTTCGTTTTCCGGCATGGGAAACCCGTTCGCTATGGGCATGCCGGTCGATGGTGAGTACGTTGTGGATATCGGTTCCGTTGCCGGACTCGACGCGACGATCGCGGCCCGGGTTGTGGGACCGGCCGGTCATGCGGTCGGTGTGGACATGACCCAAGCGATGCTGGACAAGGCCGACGCGGGAAAGGCCGAGATGGGACTCGACCAGCTCGAGTTTCGGCACGGATTCGCCGAGTCGCTCCCTGTGTCCAACGGCTGGGCCGACCTCGTGATCTCCAACGGGGTGGTCAATCTCTCGCCGGACAAGGACCGGGTGTTCAAAGAGATCTTCCGGGTGCTGCGACCTGGTGGCCGCATCCAGATCGCCGACATCACAGTAGACAAAGAGATCCCCGAGGGCGCCAAACGCGACATTGACTTATGGACCAATTGAATAGCTGGGGCGCTGCTGGAAGCAGCGCTCAAGGCCACGGTCGTGGCCGCCGGGTTTGAAGGCTTCGAGATCACCTGGCGCAAGAACGTGTTCGATGGTGCCGCCCTGCCGCGCAAGGAAGTGACCCACTTCGGCACCCGAGGTGTCAACTTCCGAGCGAAGAAGCCCGACTAAGGCATGCCGCGGGCTCGGACCTCGCAGAACGCCTTCTCGACTGCTAGCTGGCTTGGGCGGCGAACAGGGATCGCCTGAGGAAGCCGCTTTCGATGGCGGCCATGGCTTCTTCTCGTTCTTGCTGCCCGCGTCGGAATTCCTCGATCCCGACGATCTCTTCGAGTTGTTCGGTAGCGCGGGCCGATTCGTGGAGCCACGCTGCGGCCGTTACCCGGTACTGGTCAGTCAGGTCGACCTCATCGATCTCTCCGAACCCGGCCAAGGCGAGCAGGTCGGGATAGCTCGCCGATGCCGCTACATGCGGTGGCCCGGCCGCAATTGCCCGGGCCCTGACCCGGTCGCTCAGGCCCGGGTCGACAAAGATCACGTCAAAGGCCATTCGGCCGTTGGGGCGGAGGACCCGCCTGCATTCTCTCAACACGGAGAGCTTCGGTTCCAGTCAACAGAACACGTCGGTGTGGGTGATGGCATCGAAGACTTGGCTACGGAAGGGCAACAGGTCCAAACCCTGGCCCGGGGGGGACATATCCCTGTCCTGTGACTTCCCGGCACACGCCAGTACCGGTTCCTGCGGGATGAGGTCATCGTCTGGTTGCAGTCGGACGCCACCCGGGTGAACCCTCATTGATCTAACGGGCCGGCGTTTCTGAAGTCTTGGAACGAGCCGCTGTCGGCGGGATACTCCATTGAGGTTGCCCCGCCGACAGCCGGGTACCCAAGTATCTCGTCGAAGGCAACCAGGGCCGGCGGGGCAACCTCAACGCTACATGTCACGACCGGCGACTAGAACCCCATTTCTGTCCTGTCTTCTGAGACCCGCACCGCCGGATCCTCGGCCTACTCCGTAACGGACCCCGACATCTCGGGTCACGCCGCCCGGGTTTTCACCTCGAACCGGAAGGGGGCGTCCACCCCTGGCAACGTTGGCCCCGGCCCACCTCCCGGCGGTGGCGTGGTAGTGCCCGGCGCTGGCCTCTCCGAGTCTTGCTAATAGGAATTAGGCACAGAAGCACTTAAGTAAAACTCGTGGGAGTGCAGAAATTGCCAGGAAGCGCTATGGGAGCGGCCGACTGCCGTGCCACGCCACCACCGGAACACCGGGGATGGTCGCCCGGTACGGCTGCCACCTTCGTCACGGAGCCTCCCAGGGCACGCAGCGGGAATCTCACGTCTACCCCGTATGTATAGATACAGGAGAGTTCTCCTATGGTTGACGTGAGAAACGGCCGGCCCGGCGGGTCACCCCGCCTAGGAGCCGCCGCCACCCTGGGACTTTCCCTTAGCCGAGGTCCTGGGAGGGGGGCTTTCTCTCGGGTTTTCCCTTCTTGCCTGGACTGCGTGGATCTTCGTTTGGTAAACGAAAAGGAGAAGGGACCCGGAGGTCTCGTACACCGGGCCCGGCATGAAAACTCACGTTTTGCCACATAGATATCTTCCTAATGGAGCAAACGTGAGAAACCGGTGTGGAACACCCCGTGGTTGGGCGGTGGTGTCGCTGCCGTCGGAATCGGTTCTACACGCCCTCGCCGCCCCCACACCTCAACTCGGAAAGCCCGTCGCCGCCCCATGCCACCCAACCTCTCTCCGCCCGTGTTCTCGGAATCGCAATTCCCCCGATGGGCGTGCAACACCCGTTCCAGAGAAGCCCCGCACACGCGGGGATGACCCGGTGCCGGGGTGGTCCCACGCGTGGCACCCGCCTTCTGCAGAAGCTCCGCACACGCCGGGATGATGATGACCGGCGTCGCGGCTGCAAGGCATCAAAGTCGTCATGGACCCGCACGTCGTGGTGGCCCCCGGCGATCCGCCGTTCCTCATCGGTCAGGTCGGTGCCGGTGGCTTCCGGTCGCGCCGTGATGGTGGCAGGCAGCGACCCGCACACTGATGAAGCGGTCCAGGTCGATGGGACAGTGGTGGTGGAGGGGGTAGCGAGGAGCACGGTCTGCTCAGCCAAAGTGCGAACCTTCGAAGCATCACGTCGTACCGATATGGCGGCTGATTGCAGCCATTCATCGGAAAGACACAGTCGCCCCTTGAGACCCAGTTCAGCGTGGGAAGAGGCTCATGGGTGTTACTCGTGTTCTGAGGAAAACGCCTGTCCGACACCGCGTGTCCTCCAAGGCGCACTGAGTGCCATTGCGCTCTTCTGCCGGTCACTTGTATCCCCACTGATCAGCGATGTTGCCGTTCGGGTCAACCAGGAAAGCGGTGTCTCCCGAGTTGTTCCAGACCGCCGAACCGGTATTGCACCAATAGAGGCTGGTGGGGGTTTCTGTTTACCGATCGGTCCCGACAATCACCAGCGGGATCGGCTAACTGAAGAAGTCCTTAACCGCCTGGGTGTCGTTAGCGAAGCTCCACCGGTCGGTGACCTTCCCATCGCGAAAGTGGAGTACCTCCACGGTCTGGTAGTGGAATGTCTGGTCTCCCCGTTTGCCGGTAGCGTTGATCAAAGCGAGGGTGTGATCGTCGTTGGCGACCACGTCGTGCACTTCGGCTTCAATCTCAAAGTCCTGTCCACCGGCACCCATAGATGAGAATACCGCCTCTTTTCCGCGAACAGGTTCGGATGCCCCGACCTCATGCCAGTTGATATCGTCGGCCATCATGGCCCCGAACTGCTCGAAATCGCCTTGGTTGAAAGCGGCCAGCGCCTGCCGAACCAACCTGGCGTTGGGATGCTCCTCCATGATTCTCCTCTTCTGGAGTCGATGGGCGTCCGTGCCCGACGAAGGCACAACGCTCAACACTCGGGCTGTGGATGAAGGTTGGCCCGCCGTTGTCACCAGCGGGCCAACCTACCAGGGTGCACTAATTTGATCCGCCTCTGCAGGCGTCTCCAGGAGTGAAATCGTGAGGGCTGTACAGGCCGCTCACCACGTCCTGCCCCCACGACTGCACCCGACCGGGAGGGCCGCCATCAGAGCCGTCTGGGTAGTCATTCAGCCCTGAAAAGGCGCAGATGGAATTGGCGTGCGACGGCGCCGCCGTTTCTGTGCCATCATGCCCGTTTACCTCACCTGCGAAAGCAGCTCCGGCAACCATCGCCACGACCATCAACGCCGCAAGCAATGCGATCAGTAACGCTCGTCTCACCTATTCCTCCCTCGTCTCGACTCCCGGTCTCGCCAGAACTCTACCTTCTCAATAGAACTCTGCAACTATTCTGGAACTCTGGCAACAAGTTCGAGGTTGGGTAGGGTGGGGGGCGCCATGCAACTCAAACTCAAACGCAAAGGCGATTACGCCACCAGGGCCATGCTCTCGGTGGCCCGCCACTATGGGACCGGACTCCGCCAAGCCCGCCAGATCTCCACCGAGATGCAGATCCCCTACAAAACCCTGACCCTGACCCTGGCCGGACTGGTCGCCGAGGGACTCCTGGTAGCCGAACACGGACCCAACGGGGGGTACCGTCTGGCCCGACCCCCCACCGACCTCACGCTCCTCGACATCGTGGAAGCCGCCGAAGGTCCCGTCACCTTCAAACACTGCGTACTCCGGGACGGTCCCTGCGATTGGGAAGGAACCTGCCCGGTGCACGACACCTGGTCCCAAGCCCAAAACGCCCTAGCCCACCAACTCGGCTCAACAACCCTCGCCGACCTGGCTGGAATCGACGCCGCCATCCAAACCGGCACATACCAACCCGACACCCCTCCCCACCCCCAGCACACCGATCGACACGGTAACCGCACCTAATGGGGGTCCGGAGCGAGCCCTTGCGACCGTCCTCTTCACCGACATCGTGGGTTCCACGGAGATGGCCGCTCGAATGGGGGACCACGCCTGGCGGGAGCTGCTTGAGCGCTTCAATGCAACAGTCCGCTCCGCGATAGGAAGGTTCCGGGGCCGGGTGATCGGCACCCAGGGCGACGGTTTCCTTGCCACGTTTGACGGGCCCGCACGCGCGATCAGCGCAGCCCATTCGATTATCGAAGCCTTGAGCCCTCTTGGAATTGTCGTGCGATCCGGCCTTCACACAGGAGAGATTGAGATCGTAGACGACGATGTTGCGGGCCTCGCGGTTCACATTGGAGCTCGCATCGCGTCGCTCGCAAGTCCGGGTGAGGTGCTGGTGTCTCGAACCGTCAAAGACCTGGTTGCCGGCTCGGGAATCAAGTTTGAAGATCGCGGGGTCCATTCGCTCAAGGGCATCCCCGACGAATGGCAGGTGTACGCGGCCGTCTGAATGCGAATAGCATCGCGACCGTCCCCCGGTGGACCACGCCGATCACCCATTCCGTTGCTATAACGACCGCACCGATCTGGTGCCCTGGATCGGCATGCCTGAAGAGTGGGGGCCTGTCAAGAGGGCTTTTCGGCTGGTTTTGGGAGTATGGGGGCGCGGGTGACCGGCGGCGGCAGGGCCGCCGTGGGAGTGGTTGGTTTGTTGACGGTTGCGGTTGCAGGCACCGAGTCCGCTAGTGCGGTGTGCAGCACGCTGGGGGCTCCTGGAGGAAGTACATCGAGCGATTGAATTGTGGCTTGTTCGGTCAATCAACCAGATCTCCACCTTCAGCCAAGAGTTTGGTCAGCATCTCTCTCAATTGTTCGTGCCCGTCCTCGCCCAGGATCTCAGCTATCCGGCTTTCGAGTCCGACGATGGTTTCTGTTCCTGCCTCGATTACACGCATTCCCAGAGTGGTGAGGATGATCAGTTTGGCGCGCCCGTCCGTTGGGTCGGGTTGCCTGGTGAGATAACCCAGGTCTTCGAGCTCATCGACCAGCTCGCCCATGGCTTGGGGGGTCATGTTGGCCCCGCGGGCGAGTTCGGTGAGCCGGGCCCCATCGGGACCAATCTGGGCAAACACCGCCGAGTGTTTGGGCTTCTGCGGGTAGCCGGATCCAACTACGCCATCGACAATCTGAAAGCCGAACAGGCTGTAAACCCTTCCAAGCATGGCAATGGTGTTGACTTGATCCGGCTCAAAATTCTCAGTTTCTGCTGCCACGGTCCCATGGTAGTTGTTAAGGTACCCTGACTAACTGGGCCTGAGCTCAATAGGCTGGGTTCGGCAAGGGAGATCTGAGGTGGCATTAGTCCAAGAGTCGTCGAGCCAGGCGACAGCAGACTGATTTCATCGAAGCTCTCTGTGGAGTCGTTTCGATCCTGAACGGCTCAACGGTTGATGAAGTTCTTTCACTGGTGATCTCCACTAGCCTCGATTATTCGTGCGCCCAGCAGGTTGGAGGTGAGCCATGAGGTGAACTGACAACATCAGCTCGTCGTTGCCTGCCGGTGAGAGTCCGGTCCGGGTAGCTGCCAGGAGGCCCGGTAGCAGGTTGGCGGCTTGGTCTGGAAACGGGCCGGGTCGAAGCCCAGCGTCGAAAGCCCTATCGGGGGGAGCGACTGAGCGGTCCGTAGCATGAAGCGAAGCCTGCGGCGTCGTTATGGGCCCGCCTTCGGGTGGGGATTGGGAGTGTCGAGCCCCCGAAATCAGGGTGAAGGCCATGGAAGCGGTGAAGAGCCTGGAGTGCAGCCGTGAGGGACTCCCCGGCGTATGGGGCGCGGGACGTTCAGAAGGTGGCGGCGGGAACTGGGGAGGCCCTCCCCGGCCCGGTGATCTGCGATTGATGTCACCGGAGCGTCGGACTCTATAACCGGTTAAGCCGGGAAGTGGGTGTTGAGCCGGGAGGGTGTCGGAGGCGGCCGTAGTACTGGTTGAGCCGTGCGGACAACACAACCGCCGGTGAGGGAAGGGCCGCTGCTTCGTCTGTGCGTCACGTGCAAGGAAAGGCTGGCGAGTGCCGTATGGCTAGAACCGCCGAAAACAAGGTCCGAGAACTGCAACGAACGCTGTACCGGGCGGCCAAGGCCGACCCCGGGCGACGGTTCCACGCGCTCTATGACAAGGTCTATCGCAGGGACGTTCTGGAGTGGGCGTGGGAACAGGTGCGCCGCAACCGTGGTGCGCCGGGTATTGACCAGACCACTATCGCCGATGTTGAGCGGTTCGGGGTGACCCGGCTGCTCGACGAGCTAGTGGCGGATCTGGACTAATCCGTCCGCAGGCGTCTCGTCTCTGGCGATGAAGCAGAACAAATCCCTATCGATAGCGGCACCGCACTCTCCGCCACTCCCGCTTCAACTGCGCCTAGTCCCATCAGCCTTCCGTCGAGCGGCTGAGAATGAAGCGGGCGTAGTACCTCGGCCAGGAC
>Ga0209751_10003243_pt1 | contig 15825 bp, 22 predicted proteins | sample RifCSP13_1_FD_184019 | JGI IMG/M metagenome (GOLD analysis project Ga0209751, IMG submission 184019) | Soil microbial communities from Rifle, Colorado - Rifle CSP2_sed 13_1 (SPAdes) (version 2) | ecosystem: Environmental > Terrestrial > Deep subsurface > Rock core/Sediment | place: Rifle... | reverse complement strand
GCCCTCGCCGTCCGTAGCGGCGTTGCCTATTATCCACCTGACATTACCAGTGCGTAATACGAGCCTGACTTTGCCCGGGCGGAGCCTGAGCTTGACCCTACCAGAAAGGAATTTCAGTTTAACTCTGCCAGAAAGATGATAAAATATTATACAGGGAGGATATCTATACATGGCGAATAGTAGAAGGGTGGTTGAAGATATTACGCCGCACAGCCCAAACGAAAGTGTCGTCTTTGATCTCACCACAACCAATTGGGATACCGCGCCATCGGCAGCCACGATAAATCTGTATGAAATCAAGCCGTACAACACTCTGGTATTAGCCTCCGCAACTGTTCATCTGAATGGCAGCGTTAGCATTACGGGGGATGTTGTAACGTATCCTGTTATCCGGGCCCTCGTATCTCGGACAAAATACCGCGTCTTGTCGCTGCTGACTTTTGCCAGCGGAAACGAATTAGAGGCGGTCTGGGATATTGAGTGCGAATGATGGGCGAGAAAATCAGAGCCGTTGAGATCCGCGCCGAAGTGCGGCAGATAAAGACGATGGCAGACGGAACAATCAATCTTGTGTTGAATTTGCCAGAGGATTGCAGGGAACAGGCAAAGATACTGCTTGATTGGCTGAAATTGGAGGTCAAGGCGGTGATTGCCTGTTAGCAGGCAGGGTACAGGAATGATCAGAGACGATAAGGGGAGATTTATAAAAGGACAATCCGGCAATCCCAGTGGAAGGCCCAAAAAAGAGCGTGAGGAGCGATTCCTGGAGATTACGCTTTCCAGAGTTACCTTTGGGGATTGGGCGGAAATTATCGAGAAGGCTATTAGCCAAGCCAAGCGCGGCGATGCTGTGGCGCGCAAGTTCCTGGCCGATTATCTCATTGGCCCGCCTGTGCAACGCCAGGAGGTAACCGGCGCTGATGGCGGCCCTATTTACGTGGTCAACTGGGATGCAGACGCAGACAATTCAGATTGATGCTATTTTGTATGGCCGTTGATTATATGTTCGGCTTGGCTGGAGAACAGTTGAAGATTGTGAATCGCGTTATTAGATGGATCGCCGTCAATGTGATGGACTACCTCGCTTGGGTCAAGGAAACGACCAAGATACTGTTCCATTACGTGACGATGTTCGAGAATGTATTTAGTGCCAGACGACTTGATATACGAGGGGTAAGGATGATTATCTGGAGCAACAATCATCACGTAACCATCTTTTCGTTTTTTGCGTCCGCCCGTCCATCGTGGAGCTTTGTCTTTGATTTTGCCAAACATAGGATTATCAGATCCGGATTTACCACGCCCATACATAGGGTTATTCATCCCTCTAATGTCACGATGGTAAGCTGGATTGGCGTCGGTGAGATTGCGCGCTGTTATGCCACAACTAATCGAGCAGTATTGACGCTCCGGCGCGCTTTTGTATTGCCAGAACTCTTTACCGCATTGAGTGCAGGCAACAAGTCTACCTGTCTTTTTAGCTTTGCTTGCACACTTCATCGAGCAATATATAGGCTTTATAGACGGGTATGTTTGATAGTCTTTCCCGCATTGGTGGCATGTTCTAGTGATCATAGACTTAATTATACTACAGGCTGGTAGAAGATGCAAACACCACGAATAATACAGATAGATGCAAAACCCCACCCTGGGCAAAAGGAGGTTCACGATTCGCCTGCGCGGTTCAAAGTTTTAGCCGCCGGGCGACGTTGAGCTGGGGAAAAACGCGCTTGGGAGTAAACGAGTGCCTTAGTGTAGCAGCCAGAGGTGGGCGCGCCTGGTGGGTGGCTCCGACATACAAAATGTCCGAGGTGGGCTGGAGGCCGTTACAGCGCATTGGCACTAAGATAAACGCAGAAGTACGCAAGGTTGACCGACAGATCATCCTGCCTGGCGGGGGCGAGGTAACAGTCAGGAGCGCGGATAATCCCGACAGCCTGCGGGGTGAGGGATTGGATTTTATTGTATTGGATGAGGTTGCATTCATGGTCGAGCAGACCTGGACCGAGGCGCTGCGTCCAGCGCTTTCGGACCGCCAGGGCAAGGCACTGTTTATCAGCACTCCTAAGCGGCGCAATTGGTTTTTTCAATACTGGCTTAGAGGGCGCGGGGATAGCGCGGAGTGGCATTCCTGGCGCTTCCCTACCAGTTCCAATCCATACATTCTGCCGGATGAGATCGAGGCAGCGCGCGGGGATTTGCCAGAGGATATCTTCAAGCAAGAATATCTGGCTGAATTCCTGGAGGGTGAGGGGCAGGTATTCCGCAATATTCGCCCCTGTATGTTCGCCCCTGCCGGCGCGCGCCCAGCAGACCACGAGGGACACAATCTTATCATGGGGGTGGATTGGGGAAAGCAGCGTGATTTTACTGCTACCAGCCTGGGTTGCGCTACGTGTAAAGTCGAGATAACAAAGGACAGGTATAACCGGATCGATTATGCTTTCCAGCGCGGGCGCATTCGTGCAGTATATGATGAGTGGAAGCCCAATAGCATCCTGGTAGAGTTGAACGCGATGGGAGAACCCAATTTCGAGATGCTATACCGCGAAGAATTGCCAGTACAGGGTTTCATGATGACTGCCGCTAACAAGCCACAACTAATTGAAAACCTTGCCTTGACATTCGAGCGCGCTGAGTGGCAATTCCTGGACGACCCGATTTGGACGGCAGAGCTGGAAGCGTATGAGCGCAAGGTCAACCAGGTAACGGCGCGCAGCACATATAGCGCTCCAGAAGGGGTGCATGATGACACGGTAATCGCTAGAGCCTTGATGGTAAGGGCTGGGGAGGGATGGTGGTTCACATGAAAAAGAGTTATCCGATCGTTGGCACAAAATCTAGTTTGCTGTGGGACGAAAAGACTGACGCATGGGTATATATCAGTGGGGAGCCAGAGCGTCCGGAAAATCCCAAGTCATATTTCAAAGTTGTCCCGACATTGTACCGCGCCGTTGATAGGCGGGCGAAATCCGTCGCCACTTTGCCCTGGGCGCTGATGAAGGGGGAGACGGAATACGAGACATCCGACGCGTATGAGAACAAAGACGGGCTGGTGTCCAATATGTTCAACATGTTGTACCTGATCGAGGCTAGCATGACGCTCACGGGGCAGGCATACTGGAAGCGGGAAAAGAATCTCGCCGGCTATGACAAGCTGCGCCATCTGATCCCAACCAGCCTTAAACTCGATGAGGAGCGAGCGACGCGTGGCGAATTGGTCTGGAAGCGCTACGATCCGGTATTGAAGCGCGACCGCGAATATACCCCCAAAGAAATCATTTATTTCTGGTATCTCGATCCGTATGTAGAGATTGGGCCGCCATCATCCTGGCCCGTGCAGTCTGCTATGGCTGCCTGCGGAGTGCTGGCGAACATAGATGAGTTTGCACGTAACTTTTTCATGCGCGGCGCAATCAAGGCCATGCTGTTTGCGATGGAGGGTATATCTCCGCAAGAGGGGCAGAAATTCGAGAGTTGGTGGAAGCGGTTTGTAGGCGGTATCAACAATGCGTTTACGACCAAAGTGCTAAACGCTGCCAAAGTAACCCCCGTAGTGGTTGGTGAGGGGATCAAGGAGCTCGAAAACGTTAGCATCACCCAGGATAAGCGCGAAGAGGTTGCCGTGGCCCTGGATATTCCATTCTCGCTATTGTTTTCCAATGCCGCAAACTATGCCACTGCTGAGCGGGACAAATTGAATTGGTATGAAGATTTCGTAGTCCCTGAAGCGGAATTCATCGCCGGGATATTGAATGAACAGGTTTACGAGCCGCTGGGGTTGCGCCTGGAGTTCCGCCCTGAAACCCTGGATATCTTCCAGGAGGATGAGACGCAGCGGGCGACTGCCATGAGTGCGTTCATGGATGCGCTGGAGAAAGCAAACACTTTCGAGATGGCACAGGCCCTATTCTTGATTTATGGTGTCGAAGTGAGCGACGAGGCCATGTCGCTTATCGAAAAGCATTACAGCCAAAAGGAGGAAATGGCGGCACAAATACAGGCGGGCATAGCCGAGGGGCAGGAGCAGCCCGAGGAAGAGGAAGAGGAAGAAGAGCCAATCCCACCCGCGCCGAAGGCGGCGGCAATTTTGCCGATGGATATTCAGCAGTTGAGCCGCGAGCTATCCATCTGGCAGAGCAAATGCCTATCTGCTCTGAGGCGCGGTGAACCGGCGGCAGACGTATCATTCGTGCCGGTACTCATTCCTGCCGAGAAACACGCTGCGATTGCGGCGCGCCTGGAAACGGCGACGACCGCCGAGGAAGTCAAGGCTGCATTCAGGGATGGTCAAAATTCAGCCATTGAAATTAGGCAGGATGGCACGTTGTTACTGGCCGAGCAACTAAAACGGGCGAACGATTTATTGGAGAGAGAGCTTGAACCGGCAATTACAAGCGCGGGCGCACCTGCTTGATACGGTGACCGATATTATCCGGGTGATAGATGGCGGCTGGATAGCTGCCAAACAACGGGACAGGCGCGAGCCGGGGCTGGCAGAGAAGGAGCGCAACCAGGCTCGATTGGCGCTTATTATCCGCCGCATGTTCAACCGCCAGAGGGAGCATATCCGAGAGCAGCTAGAAACGCTGAACCCCGAACGGAAGGCAGTGCTTCCGCCTATCGAGATGTTATTAGAGCCAGACAATGAGCTAGCCGCGCGTTTATTGGCAGCCCTAATCGCGGCAGCGCGGGATGGTGTGACGTTATTTGGCTCTCGTAGCCCTTTGCAAATTGATTGGAGCAGGACTAACAGTCGGGCAGCACGCTGGGCGCGCGAATATGTCTATGATTTGATTAATGATATTAACGCGACCACGCTGGAAACATTGCAAGATGTATTATCTCGTTTTGTGGAAACACCTGGCATGACTATCGGTGATGTGATTGCCGAACTGCCGTTCGATCCCGTCAGAGCAGAGCGGATAGCGATCACGGAGATAACTCGAGTATATGCAACTGCAAATCAATTGGCAGGCGAGGATCTACGCGATGAGTTTGGCGATGTGCGCGTGGTCAAGCAGTGGTTCACAAACGCGGATAGTCTGGTTTGCCCCTTGTGCGGTCCGTTGGATGGCAAAGAGGTGGGAATAAACGATACATTCTATCCGCCCCAAAGCAGATATGCGAATGGCGACCCGCCTCGCCATGTGAATTGCCGGTGCTGGACGGAAACGACAACGGCGTTAGCGGAGCTTGAAAATGACTGACGATTTTTTGAGGATCGATCTGGAAGGTATTGATAAAGTGATCGATGCTCTTACCCGCTTTCCCAAGCAAATAGGGCGTTATCTTGGGGCCGCGGGCGAAGAGGCTGCTAGGCGCGTCATATTCCCTACCGTGGGGCTGAAACGCTATCCGCCAGGGGGTCCGGGTGCGCCGCAAGCCCAAAATTGGACGGAGAAGCAACGCAAATTTTTCTTTGCCGCGTTAAGGGAGGGCAGGATCGAAGTCCCGTATCGCCGCGGTCAATCTCCTGGATCGGAGAGATATGGGACTCAATGGTATGCGAAGGCGTTGCGCGGTGGATTTCAGACCGAGATAGGCAACCGCGCTAGCTATGCTAAATGGCTGGCTGGGCCTCAGCAATCCCGATATATGGCTAATCGCGGCTGGCGTAAGCTAGTTGAGACGGCGCAAGAGAAGAGAGTAAATATCACGCGTGTATACCAGGCGTGGGTAGATAAACTATTGAGGGATTTGGGACTATGACAGACCGTGATTTATGGCTGATGATCCGGCGTGCGCTTCTGATGATCATCAAAGCGATTGAGAGGCGCTGGCTGGTCAGCGAAAATCTTGACACGAAACTCGACGATCATACCAGCGTTAGCGGATTATCGTGATATAATAACGGTAGCAATCAAAAGCGTCCGCGCCGTAAGGCCCCGGCATAGATAGGATACCGCCGCATTTTGCGCCCGTCTCACTTGGAGACGGGCGTTTTGTTTGTAGGGAGGAAATGTAATGCCAACACCGAACGCGGGGGAAAGCAGGGAGGATTTCGTCAGCCGCTGTATCCCAATGGTTATGCACGATGGCAGCGCCGAAAATCAAGACATGGCCGTTGCCATGTGCAACAGCATGTGGGAGGGAAAATCCCTGAATGAGGAAACCCTGGTGTACTTTGGCGAGGCAGTCAAAGCCCTGGGGGATGGCAAAATCGGCGGCTATCTGGTGCGCTTTACTACGGACAAGGACCCCGATCTAAAAGGTGAGTTTTTTACTAAAGATACCGATTTCGGTGACGCCGAAATCGGGACAGTCTATTACCAGCATGGGATGGATCCCGTGCTAAAGCGGCGCACATTTGGGAAAGCCAGCCATAAAGTCGATGATTTTGGGGTGTGGGCAGAGGCGCAACTCAAGTTGCGTGATGAATATGAGAAGTTTCTCTATGAGCTGGCAGAGAAAGGTAAGTTGGGCTGGTCATCTGGCACGGCTGCGCATTTGACGGAATACGAACAGAAAGGGAATGCAGTCTGGATCAAGTCATGGCCCCTGGGGCTTGACGATAGTCTTACACCTGCCCCGGCGGAGCCACGAAATACAGCAATACCGCTCAAATCGTTGAGCATTACTCCACTCGATAAATTGCCTATGGATGACGATCCGGCTGGTGACGCGACACCGGCGGCGCAAGATGGCGAGGAAATAGAGGGGAAACGAAACTTTGTCCAATTACGGGCAAAGGCATTTTTGGAAACACTTTAGGGAGGAATCAAATGAACCTCAAAGAGAGGTACGAAAAGTTACGAGCCGAAATCAAGGCCCTGGCTGAAAAGTCCGATCTCTCCGAGGACGAGGCAAAGAAGCTCGAAAAGCTGATGGAAGAGGCGAAAGCCCTTAAATCACGGATCGAGTTATTTGAGGATATTCAGTCGACATCCCCTGTGGATGTTGAAGCCGCGGTCAAGGCTGGCGTCGAAAAGGCGCTGAAGGAACTGCCCGCCGTCAAGGGTGACGTACAAGTCACCAAAGATGGTGCAGATCAACCGTTTCCGGCGAGCGAGTATTTTGCAGCCGTCAAGACTGCGTACTTGTACCCAGGAAACGAGGATGCGCGCTTGCGCCCACTGAAGGCCACCGGCCTTTCGGAGGGCGTGCCTGCTGATGGCGGCTATCTACTGGCGCCGCAGGTCGCAAGCGGGATCATCGAGCGGATGTATAAGGCTGGCGAGGTTTTGCAGCGCGTCTCTGCTGACGAGATCGGGCCGAACTCCAACTCCATGCTGTATAACGCAGTGAACGAAACCAGCCGGGCCACCGGCTCACGCTGGGGCGGGCTGCGCGGTTACTGGGTTGCCGAGGCCGGTACTATCACGGCAAGCCGACCGGCTTTCCGCCAGATGGAATTGAAGCTCAAAAAAGTGGCGGCTTTATGCTATGCCACTGATGAGCAGCTAGCAGATACGGTAGCTTTGGCCTCCTGGCTGAACCGCACGGTGCCTGAGGAGCTTCGCTTTCAGGTTGAGGATGCGTATATCAATGGCAATGGCGTGGGCAAGCCCCTGGGCGTCATGAACTCGCCATGCCTGGTGAGCGTAACCCGTATCGATGCCAATGAGATCGATGCAACCGATATCGCTAACATGTGGTCACGGCGTTGGGCTGGGGTGAACGACTATGTCTGGTTCGCCAACTCGTCTATCTTCCCGCAGCTCATCAACATGGTCATCGGCAACTTCCCGTTGCTGCTCCCGGTGAATGGCGGCGCGCAAGGCGATCCCTCGTTCTCGATCTATGGGAAACCATATATCGAGACGGAGTACACCGCCGCGCTCGGCACCACGGGCGATCTAATGCTGGCTTCGATGTCCCAGTATCAGACCATCCGCAAGGGCGGGGTTCAGTCGGCCTCATCCATCCACGTCCAGTTTTTGACCGATGAGACTGCTTTTCGTTTCATCTATCGGACAGATGGGCAACCGCTGTGGAACTCGGCATTGACCCCGTTTGATGCGGGCAATACCCTGTCGCCGTTTGTCGTTCTGACATCTGCGAGCTCATAAGGAATGAGGAGGTAAATAAAATGAACCCGTTTGTGCAATACGACAATATCGTCCCGCTCCTGTCTCCGCAGGATATCGCCAGCACTGTCACGACAACCGGCTATGTGGATTTGCGCAATGCTCAAAAAGCAGCTTTCCTGGTGTTGGTTGGTGCAATCACGTCTGCAACCGCGACTGACTCAGAGGTCGTTACCGTTCAGGCGGCTACCGCCGAAGGCGGAGTAGAGGCGGCAATCGCCTTTCGCTATCGTCTTTCTGGGGTTGCGGGAGCCAATACCTGGGGGGCAATCACGACTGCTGATACTACCGGTGTCACACTCGCATCTACCGATGATGATGTCAACGTGTGGATCGAGATCGACCCGGACGATTTAGCAGTCAATGATTACCGCTATGTGCGCGTGGTCCTGACCGACACGCCAGACATGACCAACTTTTTGACTTCCGTGATTGCGTTTATCCAGCCACGCTACAAGCAGGCGACGCATATCTCGGCAACGGCTTCCGCTTCTGCGTAGCTGTGAAAGGGTCGGGAGTATTGACCTGGAAAAACAATGGTTGGGAGAGGGTCTCTACCTCTCCCAACCGAAAACTGGCAATCGTGGGGAGCCATCCGGCAACACGGGAATTTGCCCCCTACGAGGATAACGAATACGAAATCTGGCTCTTTAACGAGAGCCCGCAAAAACCCGAGGTGTATCGCCGTTGGGATGCCTCTTTCCAGATGCACCAGGCCGAAGTTTACTCGTCTGAGGAAAACTGGGTAAATAAGGACCACTGGAAATGGCTGCAGCAGAACCACGGCTCAGGTAAGCGGATATGGATGATCGAGCGGGATGAGCGCGTACCCAACTCGGTACGCTATCCGCTAGAGAAAGTGCTCAAACTCGTCCCATACCGCTACCTGAGAAGCACCCCGGCGCTGGCGCTGGCATTGGCAATCCATTTGGGCTATGAAGACATCGCCCTATATGGGAGCGAGTTGACCAGCGGAACTGAATATCACTACCAGGCCATCAACTATGCGTTCTGGATCGGCTTCGCGCACGGGCGCGGGGTAAATCTGGATTTGCAATGCTGGCATTCTGAGTTTTGGCAGCCCATCTATGGATACGAGGGGGAATTGCAAATCTCCAAATCGTATTACGAGGGACGGATTACTGAGCTCGGCACCCCGGCGCGCCTGAACAAACAGGCGATGGAAAGGGTACAAAGGCGGCTTGATGAGGCAATGCTTGAAAACGATTATGAGAAGGTGGGAGCATTATCTCTGAACCTGGAAGAGCTTGCCAAAAAGGCGGGCGAGGCGACGGGCGCGTTGGGAGAGGCGGAACGCTATCTGGCGCGCACTAATCAAATCAGCCGCCAGGAATATGAGCGGGTTTCCGCGCAGGCGCAGGTTGATGGCGACAAGCTGAAAGGCGATATGCACCACTCGGGAGGAAAATGCGAGTACGTATGGAATGTTTGGATGCAGACCGGGCAGGTCGCCGCGCTGAACCAGCTCAGGGCGTTTTTGAAGGAAAAAACGGATCAGGCATTCGAGATGGGTAAAAGGTTGGGGGTTATGCGTGAGAACTTCCAGTATATCCACGAATATGATGATCGCATGACCGCCGCGGGCGGGCAACGGGCCAAATATCAGGCAACGAAGGTAAACCAATGAAGTTCATCCTGGACACCGATTACCCCGTAGCCCTGGATAGCCCCGATCATATCGAGCCGCGCAGCACGGCGCGAGATAACAGCGTCAATCTGAAATTCAACGTCAAGCTGCGCCAATTGTTCACCGGCTACAAAGCCAGCGTGCTCGATTTTGGTTGTGCAGGTGGTGGAATGGTCAAGAGCTTAATCGAAGAGGGGCATGTCGTGGTGGGATTGGAAGGCTCTGATTATAACCCGCTACACCAGCGCGCAGAATGGGCGACTATCTCAGAATCGCTGTTTACCTGTGATGTCACCAAGCCATTTATTCTGCATGTTGGGAATGGCCTGCCCTATCAATTCGATGTAGTCACGGCCTGGGAGTTCTTCGAGCATATCAGGGAAGAGGATATGCCGGGATTGTTCGACAATATTCGCAACCACTTAAAACAAGGTGGGCTGTTGATTGGCTCCATCTGCAAATCACCATCTATATGGGACAAGATCGACCATCATCAGACAAAAATGCCCTGGGAATGGTGGGAGCACCTGTTCAACTATATGGGGTTTTCACGGCGACCGGATTTTGAGGCAATTATCGGAAAGGATTGGGTGCGCTCTGTGCACTTCAATTTCGTTATGCAAGAGCACGGGATAGCAGCTTACCAGATATTGAATCCAAAGACCGCTGAGAGGCTGGACGCACTGGTGGCGTAATGGGAGCGAGGTCAGGAGAAAGGACAATGGTGGACAAGATGACAGGTGGAAATTTACAGGTGAGGGCAATCCGCCACTCGCTCCCCCTGTGTGAAAGGGTGGGAATATGAGCATCATCAATGGCTATTGTTCGTTGCCCGATTTCAAGCTGTATCTATCTGGTTCGGGTGGCTCGCCAGACATAGACCTGTTCGACGACGCGGTAATAGAGGGCATGATCGAGACGGCCTCCCGGCGCTTTGACGCGCTATGCAGCCGTATGTTTTATCCGCACGTCAAAACGCTCAGCTACGATGTGCCTGGAGATAGTTACCTGTGGTTTAGCGATGACCTGCTGGAGTTATTGACGCTGACCAATGGCGATGACACTGCGATTGCCAGCACGGAATATGTATTGCTGCCACAGAGCGAATATCCCAAATACATGCTCAAATTGCGGGATGTGTCCTCGATCCTGTTTGTTGCTTCCGCTTCGGCTGACGCGGAGCAGGTTATCGACGTGCTAGGGATATGGGGATATCGCGAGGATTACGCCAATCGCGGTTTTGTCAGCCTTACCACCATCAACGAGGGAGCGCAGCTCAGCGCGTCAGACCTGACTATTACCATGACCAGTGCGGCCAATTGCTATGCCGGGCAACTGATCAGAATCGAGAATGAATTGATGATCGTTGCCAGCGTGAGCGGCAATGATGTAACGGTTGTGGCCAGGGGGGAGAATGGCAGCACCGCTGTGGTACATAACGATGGGACCGCGGTCAGGGGATATAACCATCACGATGATATCCAGCAAGTGACGCTGGAAATCGCCCGGATGCTGTACCGAAGTCGCTACGGGGAGAACGTAGAAACCACGGCCATCACCACCCCGGCTGGTGTAATCGTCACCCCGCGCAGCCTTCCGGTTTGGGCGAATGAGATCATCAACAGATACAAGAGGCGGATCTGATGGCGCTTCAAATTGTCGAGGTTACAAATAGCATCGGGGCGCTGCAAGTGTCTGGCGTGAGGATACTCGATCTGGATGAGATCCCCTCAAGCGGGGTATTGAGAGCGCCGGTGCTGTTCCCTGAACCGCTTGGATTTATCACTGATTTCGAGTTGGAGCGCAACAGCTTCGGCGGTGGGAGCGTGGCGCTACAGACGGCGCGCTATAACCTGAACTATACGTTTTTGTTTGCGCCAATCGGCACCGGGCGTACTGGCCTGGATATGTATGACGAAATGGTCACAAAAGCAGTGGCGATCCTGGATGCGGTAATAGCGATCGACACCTTCAGCGGGGGAGTGGATATCGTGCCTCTCAGCCCCCTGGAGTTTGGCCCGGTCCCGGATCCGGCTGGCAACCAGTTTTTAGGCTGCCGCTTTGTGTTTAGAGTAACGGAATTTGTAAATTAGGGCGGTGAAATATGGCAACTGGCAGGACACTAGAAAAATGGACAAGGTTTTATGTTGGCGGATATGATCTCAGCGGCTTTGGGCGCTCGGTTGGTCCGTTGCTGATCGAGCAGGATGAGGCCGACTTGACCGCCTGGACAGATACCGTAAAGGGCTATCTCGGGAACCATGTGCAATGCAATCTGGGTGTGCTGAATGCGATTTTCGACAATACGGCAACCACGGGGTTGCACGCAGTATTGGGCACAGTTCCCAATAACCGCACGGTCATCGTCGCCAAAGGCATCCGGGCCGCGCCCGCGGCTGGCGACCCCGCATTTTGCGGCGAGTTTCTGCAATCCGCCTACCGCCTGGAAGATGACGGCGGGGCGGTAGTAGCAAGTATCCCATTCAGCGGATGGCCTGCCGATGCTACCTCGCTTCTGTATGCCGGGCCGTGGGGGTTGCTTCTTCACGCAAACGGAGCGGAGACGGCCGCCAACACGGGGACTGGAATTGACAATTACACTGGCGCGTCCACAACGAGGGGCGGATACTTCGTCTACCAGGTCCTGGCGGGAAATGGAACGGCAACCCTGAGCGTGGATGATAGCGCGAACAATGTTGCATTCCTGGCCCTCTCTGGGGCGACCTCGGGATCGATTAACTGCGCGGTCAGATCGGCGGGGCTGGTAGCCCTAGGGACGGATGCGACCGTCAGGCAATATCTGAGATGGCAACTGGCTTTAGGAACGGCAACTACAGTTACGTTTGTAAGCGCATTCGTGCGCGGATAATCAAAGTTAGGAGGAAATATCTATGAGTACAGGAAGAACAGTCAGCAAGTGGACCAGGTTCGCGGTGGATGATAGCGCGGGCACGCCGCGCGAAATCCCGGTGAACACTATCTCGCCGGTAGGCTTCGTCTATGACGAGAGCGATCTGACCGCCTACCAGGATCAGGTAAAGGGCTATCTGGCGGCACACCCGGACGCGGCAATCGATGTTACCGGGCCATTTAGCAACCTGGCGGCAGGAGCATTGGCAGCCAGTGGGGCGGCCCCGGTATTATCAGGCAGCCATACCGTTTTGCAGCCGATCAGCGCGCCGACCTTCACCACACCCCTGGGCCTGTGGGTTGGGTTCGGTATTCGCGGCTACTGGACGACCGGCGATCCGGCATTCGGGGTCGTGGCTCCCAGCGCAACCGACGGCTATGTATGCACCAAGTACCAGGTCGAAGGCGAGATGTATTCGGCCCGCTTTGTGCCATTTCCGGGCGCTGCACCTGCCTGGGGAACAGCGCTGATCACATAATGAGCAAGATCATCGAATCGCCTATCAAACGCTGGCCTGGCAAGGTGACGCTCCACGATCCGCTAACATTCCCGATGGTATTCGCCTTCGAGGATGCGTTGGCGGAAGTCAGGGAGCATGGCACGAATAGCGCGCGTGGATTCTACTCTGCGTTGGGAGGTATCCTCCCCTGCGTGGAAAAGTGGGATCTGTCGGGCAATGGCTTCCCGGAGAATGTAACATTAGAGAATTTCCCGGCTGTGCCGCGTGCCTCATCCCATAAATTGATTGCCTGGCTGATACGCGAGATAACAGACCTGTTTATGGAGAGCGAGGAAGTCCCAAACGAGTGAAGGCCGCCGCGTATTGGTATGCAGACGGCGGCCCAGCTTCGCAAGAAATTAGATTACTCAATTACATAGACAGGTTCGGCGTCGAGGCCGTGATGGGTAGGCGACAACTGGGAGCGGGGGAGATCAGACGAATGCTAATCGCCGAAAATATCGTAACCGCATATAACGCACGCGCCAAAAACGAGAATTGGGCGGAATGGACCGAGCGCAATAAGGGCTTGTCCAGGCTGCTCAATGAGTCCATGAGGCTGGCACAGGAGATGGAAGATGGTGCTGGGTAGCGCGGAAATCAAGCTCATTCTGAGCGCGGTCGATAGAGCTTCCAAAGAACTGGCGAAGGTGAACAAGTCGCTGGGGCAGATCGACGATACTGCTGCAGAGGCGCAAACGAACGTCAAGAGGTCCGGCAGCGGAATGACTGATAGTTTTAGGACCCTGGCAACTGCTATTGGGGTTGTCTCGGGCGTTGCTATTGCATTCGGCGCGGCAGTAAAAAAGGCGCTTGACCTGGGCAAAGAGGGGGCACAAATCGAGCTGACTGCCGGGAGGTTCGACCGGCTATCGACCAGTATTGGCACGACCAGCCAGGCGCTTATGGCCGATCTGCGCACTGCAACCAGGGGAACGGTCAGCGACCTAGATTTGATGTCTGCCGCCACAGACTTCCTGGCGCTGGGACTGGCAAAAGATCATAATGAGGTAGTACGGCTTACCCGCGTCGCCGGCGCGTTGGGCATGGATATGAACCAATTGGTTCTGACTTTGACCAACATGACCACGATGAGATTTGACGCGCTGGGCGTGAGCGTGGACGGCTTCGACGCAAAGGTCAAGAAGCTTGAGCAATCCGGTCTGGATGCTGCCACAGCGTTCCGCCAGGCTTTTCTAGAGCAGGCGGAGCAGCAGATACGCCGGGTCGGAGATGTAGCAGAAACCAACGCCGGGAAGATCATGCGTCTGGAGGCGGCAGGAAAGAACCTGGCAGACGCGTTCAAGGTGAGGTTGGCGCCAGCCGTTGCTAATTTATACGATGAGTTATATAGATTGATTGCCACGCACGAACAGTTATTAGACGCGGCGGGGGCGAATGAGGGGGCTATCCGGGATCAGGCGGAAACGTACGAGGAATATCGAGCAATACTGAGCGAAGTTCTTGAGGGCAGCGGTCTCATAATCGATTCTCAGGGGCGCTTGATAGAGGTACATCGTGGAGCCAAGGGCGCAATCACCGAGGTTGTGGATGCCGAATACGCGCTTACAGAAGCGCAATGGGAGGCTTACGAGATTGCGCGGATTCTAGGCGACGAACGGAAGGAAAATATTGATAAGTTGCATGAGGTGGTTGATGTAACTAAGGATGCTGCCGAGGCTGAGCGTGAATTGAAGCAGGCCATGAGCGATCTAAAACAAATGATCGCCGGCGAGCTGGGCAAGGCGTTGGATAGTTTTATCGAAAAGAACGAGGCACTGCGCAAGAAACAACATGAAGTGCGCATGGAGATAGAAAAGCTCGAAAAAATGGAGTATCTTACCAAAGAGCAAAAGGAACAACTGGATGGCCTGTGGACTGATTTTTGGGAGATAGAGCAGCAGATTACCACCAATGCAGATGCACACGACGAGGCCACCAGGCGGATATTGTTCGGCATCCTGACTCAGCGGGCAGAGATAGATGGGCTGAGCCAGGCCGAATATGTGGCGCTTACCCTGATTGCAGAGGGATGGGGACTTATCGACCAGGCAACTGCAACTGCGATGACGGCAGCCGATCTATTCTTCCAGAGCTTACAAGAAGATACCGAGCTATCCGAGCAAGACATCATCGATCTCAAAAACGCGCTATTGGGTCTGCCGACCAGCCATGATTTTAATTTTACTACTCATTACAGCTCAACCGGGTCGCCTCCGCCCGTGGGACTTCCTCGTCGGCCCGGGCAGCCAATTCCTCGACAATCTGGCGGCGACATATTTGCCAACACGCCCTATCTTGTTGGCGAGCGCGGCCCGGAATTATTTCTCCCTCAGGCGCGCGGCGAGATTGTCCCCAATTGGCAGACCAAACAGATCACCAACCATTGGAATATGACCATCAACGAGGCCGGGCGCACGGTCGATCCTGCCCGCTCATTTATGCTAATGCAGGCGTTGGCGGGGGCGTAATATGGCATGGTATATTATCGAGCCAGAGGCGGAGACCAACCTGGTCACGAACCCGAGCATCGAGGTGGATACGACGGGATACACGGCAGTTGGCGGATCCATCAACCGTATCTCTGGCACATCGCGACGGGGCGTATCTAGGCTCAGGATCACGCCAACATCTGGGGCCAACGATGGGGCTTATTACGGGACAGTCAGCCTCATCAGCGGGCAGACTTACACGTTTTCCGTGGACGTTTTTGGTGTATTGGGCATTCCCTATCGCA
>Ga0209751_10003242_pt1 | contig 15829 bp, 13 predicted proteins | sample RifCSP13_1_FD_184019 | JGI IMG/M metagenome (GOLD analysis project Ga0209751, IMG submission 184019) | Soil microbial communities from Rifle, Colorado - Rifle CSP2_sed 13_1 (SPAdes) (version 2) | ecosystem: Environmental > Terrestrial > Deep subsurface > Rock core/Sediment | place: Rifle... | reverse complement strand
TGAGGACATCCTCACGTGGGAAAGCCAACCCCAGCCGATCCAGGTACCACCACTCGGCCCCGCCAACGTGTTTCAGGATGTTGGCGATGCTCCACCGTTCGCCGGGGTGTCCGGCATCCAGCGTTTCCTGGCTCAGGCCGCGTACGCTTTCGACTAGATCGGCGCGGCTCCAGGCGAGCAATTTCAGGCCGCGTTCGATATCCAATTCGGTGAGCGGCTTCCAATCGTGGAGAAACCAGGCATCGACCTCAAAACCTTGCTCGGCAAGTTCATAGTTCTCGTCGATGGTATAAACCTCCCAAATTTCTTCCGCCTCTAATTCGCCCACCGGTCTCCTCAGCCAGGGTTGGTGGTTGTGCAGGGAGATCCAATCGATATAATCCTGGATTGCTGCCGGCAGGTGGTGAAGGGCTTCGTGTCCATCCTGTCCATAGGCAAAACAACCTGGGTGATCGAGCACCCAGGCCTGGGAGCGACCTTCTACACCGTTTTCTAAGCCGATTTTGAAATACACGGTTCTTCCTCCTCAGCTAATATTTACGACTTTCCCGCCGGCCAATAGTCAACTCCCTACCCCCACCATCCGCGCCGTCGAACCCACAATAACATTGATAGAGGGGTCAGGATGGTAATTGCGAGGGTAAGGGTGAAGGCTGGTATTCCGGTCCAACTGACTAAAGGGGCAACGGGGGCGAAGAAGTTCATACCGAAAAAACCGCCAATAAATGAGATCGGCATGAACAAAGTAGTAATGATGGTCAGCGTCTTCATGATTTCGTTCATACGGTTGTTGATCACCGAAAGATAGGTGTCCAGCGCGCCGCCTACCAGGTCACGGATGCTCTCGGTGATGTCGTGCAGCCGTACCAGGTGATCATACACGTCGCGAAAATAGATGCGTGCCCGAGAGTCGATCACCCGATAATCATCACGGGCCAGCCTGTTGAGCACTTCGCGCTGCGGCCCAATGATGCGGCGCAAGTGCACTGTTGCCCTTTTGAGCATAAAGATATGCTCCAACGTCTCCGGTGTCGGCCGGTCGAAGACCTGGTCTTCGGTCTGGTCGATCGCTAAGTCGATCTCTTCGACCACCGGCATATAGCTGGCGACCACCTCGTCGGCCAAGCGGTACAACAGGTGATCGGCTCCATTGAGCAAATGGCGCTCATCACGGTGAGAAATATCCCATACGCGTTCGATGGCCGCGATCGGTTGATCATGGTGAGTGACCATGTAATTCTTACCAAGGAAGACATCCAGTTCCAGGGTGTCCAGGCGACCACCCTCATTTTTACCAAATACTACGGCATGCAAAACGATGTAAATGTACTCACCCCAATCGTCGACCTTCGGCACGTGAGATTCTTGCAAGGCGTCGTCGATGGCGAGTGGATGAAAACCGAAGACATCCCGCAAGATTGGCTCGTCTGCCTCAGGAAGTGTGGCCTCAAAGTCGACCCACAACAGTCCGTCAGGATCTTGCAACGCGGTTCTAAACGCCTCAATATTTAAATCAATCTGAAGATTTCCGTCTTTAGGAAAGTATAGGGACCGGATCATGATTCAACCTCGTGCCGAGATTTGCCAAGCGCCGACTTCAGGGTAGTGGATATGCCCGGGTAGTCCATTTGGGCCAAATCGGTAGTGTCGAGCTCGACCAGCTGCCCGCCGATCGCCAGAGCCTGGTACTCACCGCGCCAGAGCGAATGGCGGATATCACCCTCCGTCAGGTGGTCGATATGGCCGGGGTGACGCTCTGGCGCGCCGGCGCGGCTCCTGAAGCGCTCCAGCAGGATTTCGGGCTCGGCGCGGCAGAGAATCTGAAATGGTACGAATTCGGATTGGCTTTTCAATGCTAAAAATTTATTTGTGTCGACCTGGGCCTTGAAGTTGGCCTCGACGATCAGGGACTTACCAGACTTGAGAAGGGATTCTACGAAGTAGTATAGCAGATCGTAGCTGGCCAGGCTCAACAATTTCGACCACTGCTTGTCTTTCCACCCCAGGCGGTCGAATAAGATTTCCTTGATGCCATCCTTGTAGATGAACGGGAGGCGGAAATCCGCCGCCAGGCGCAGCCCCAGGGTCGTCTTGCCTGTGCATGGCGCGCCGGTTACGATCACGAGTAAAGGGGAAGGCATAGGCTTATCGAGCTCTTGGTTAATTTTAACACCAAGTGAACTATTACTGTCACCTGATCATTTGAGTAAAGACAACGGTCTGTTTCATACCTGCAAATTATGCTTGAATGAGCAATTTTAACTTGACATTTATTTATTTTTTTGCTAAAATGAACAATAAACAAACACAAACGAGCACATATGCTCACAAATGAAGCTCTTCTCAAGGCTGAAAGACACAACCACATCCGCAAGCTGGTCGAGCAAAAAGGGCGCGTGATGGTCGCCGAACTGAGCCTCCTGTTCGAGGTCAGTGAAGCCACGATCCGGCGGGACCTGGAAGACCTGGATGGGCAAGGTTGGATTCAGAGGACTCATGGCGGCGCAGTGCGCGTCGAGCGGGCAACCAAGGAACCCCCGATGCTGCTGCGTACGACTGAGCAGCTCGCCGAGAAGCAGCGGATAGGCCAGGCTGCCGCAGGTTTAGTTAAAGATGGGGAAACCATATTCCTGGGCAGCGGCACGACTGTGCTCGAAATCGCCCGCCACCTGCCCAAGGATCTAAATCTGACAGTGATTACTAACTCATTACCGGTTGTCAATGAACTCACTGACCGGCCCAATGTCGAATTGATCGTGATCGGTGGTCTTTTGCGGCATAGCGAGCTGTCGATGGTTGGGCACATTGCGGAACAGGCCATCCGCGAATTTCGGGCAGACCAGGCGTTTATGGGGATGCGCGCCATCGATGCACGGCACGGGTTCACAAACGATTATTTGCCCGAAACCATGACAGATCGGGCGATTCTAAGTCTCGCCCCGCGTATTATTGTGTTGGCTGACCACCGCAAGTTTGGCCGCGTCAGCTCTGTCCTGGTAGGTCCGGTGACAGTGGCCCACATGGTGATCACCGACAAAGCCACCTCCGAAGAATGTATTGTAGAGCTCAGGGAATTGGGCATAGAAGTCCTTCAGGTTTGATATTTGGCGCACGACTGAATCGAAAATGCCTCACACCAAACTGTCTTTGGGAGAATTTGTACCAAAGCCCAGGCTTTGGGTGAAAGAGACACCAGTTCTCTCCTCCAGGTTTCCGGTGATCGACGCGCACAACCACCTGGGTGAGACTTTCGGTGGAGGGTGGTGTAACCGCCCTGTGTCAGAGCTCTCGGAGGTGTTGGATGAAGCCGGTGTCTGTGTGCTTGCAGATCTGGATGGGGGTTGGGATGAAGATATTCTCTACCAACGCCTTGACAAATACAAGGCCTTCGCTCCAGATCGCTTTTGTTTTTTTGGGGGCGTGGATTGGGCGGCCTGGCCTGATCACGGAGACCGCTTCGGCGAGTGGGCGGCCGCCGGCCTGCGCCGTCAGGCAGCCCGCGGGGCGCAAGGCTTGAAGATATGGAAATCGTTCGGTCTGCACGTGCGCGATCAGCATAAGGCGCTCGCGCCGGTAGATGATCCTCGCCTGGATCCCATTTGGGAGACGGCTGCGGAACTGAACCTGCCGGTCCTCATCCATGTCGCCGATCCGGTCGCCTTTTTCGATCCCCTGGATGCGACCAACGAGCGCTGGGAAGAACTGCATGCCAATCCGGATTGGCATTTCCCTAACCCGCCTTTCCCACCTTTTATCACCATCCTTGAGCAGTTAGCCAACCTGGTGGGGCGCCACCCGGCGACGACTTTTATCGGCGCCCACGTCGGCTGCTACGCTGAGAACCTGGAATGGGTCGGCCAGCTGCTGGATCGGTGCCCCAATTTCGCTGTCGACATCGCCGCTCGCATCGGGGAGCTGGGCCGCCAGCCCTATACGGCGCGCCGGTTTTTTCAGCGCCACCAGGACCGCATCCTGTTTGGTTTGGACTGCCCACCCGATTTGGCCTATTATCGCCTGTACTACCGCTTTCTGGAAACGGACGACGAGTATTTCAATTACGATCTAGCCGATCCGCCCAGCCAAGGCCGCTGGCGCATCTATGGCCTGCACTTGCCGGATGACGTTCTGGAGAAAGTCTATTATTTGAATGCCAGGCGTTTATTGAATCTTGACAAATAATTACCTGTCCTGCTATCTCGAATCCTAGGATATGACTTGTAATCCTCCTGACGCCCAGCCCATGGCGAACCATTGGGACGCCCACTCCTCAAGGGGCGAGAAGAATGCTAGCGAAGGTTTGCTCGAGATCCTGCGCGACCAGAAGCGGGGCCTGGCACGCGGCATCTATTCCATTTGTTCAGCTAACCGCTTCGTAATCGAGGCCTGTATGCAACAAGCTGACCAAAACAGCAGTCCTCTGCTCATCGAGGCGACTTGCAACCAGGTCAACCAATATGGTGGTTATACCGGCATGAATCCCCGGCAGTTTGTCCAATACGTGCAGGAGATCGCTGCCAGCCGGGGATTTCCAACAGAGAGGATCATTCTGGGAGGTGATCACCTGGGGCCTGGCCCCTGGCAAACGGAAGACGTCCGGGGGGCTATGGAAAAAGCGCGCCAACTTGTCCATGACTTTGTGCAAGCTGGTTGCACCAAGATCCACTTGGACGCCAGCATGCGCTGCGCCGACGATGCGCCCGAGCGCCCACTTGACCCACAGATTGCAGCCGAACGGGCTAGCGAACTTTGCCAGGTGGCTGAGGCGGCCGCAGTGGCAGTCAAGGCCGCCGAACGACCTCTCTATATCATCGGTACGGAAGTTCCGCCTCCGGGTGGATCTCAGGAGAAGGAAAGCTCCCTGCTAGTCACCACAGTGGAGCATGCACGCCAGACCATCGAGCTGATTCAGTCCGCTTTTCAGGTGCGAGGACTGGACTCGACCTGGGAACGGGTGATCGGATTGGTGGTGCAGCCCGGAGTTGAGTATGGCGACGATGCCCTGTTTGAGTACGACCGCTCCAAAGCCAGGCCGCTCTCTGAGTTCATCGAGACCCTCCCCAACTTGGTTTACGAAGCCCACTCGACCGACTACCAGAGCTGCCGGGCGCTCCAACAGATGGTGGAGGACCATTTTGCTATCCTGAAAGTCGGCCCGGCGCTGACCTTTGCCTTCCGGGAAGCGGTCTTCGCCCTGGCGATGATGGAGCAGGAATGGCTAGCACACCGCCCTGGGGTCGCCCTTTCCCGGTTCTTTGAGATACTGGATGAGGTTTTAAGCCGGGATCCCCTCCATTACGTTAAATACTATGAGGGAGATAAATCTCGGGTAGCCTTTGCACGCAAGTACAGCTTCAGTGACCGTATTCGTTATTACTGGAATAACTCGGAAATTGAGCGTGCCCTGTCTAGATTGCTGGAGAACCTAGCACGGAACCCTCCCCCGTTAACCCTGATCAGCCAGTTCCTGCCCGTCCAATACCAGAATATCCGGACTGGAAAGATTGGGAACCATCCGCGCCAGTTGGTCTGGGACCGGATCAGGGAGGTGGCGGCCTGTTATTCCCAGGCTTGTAGTAATTCTTATGATGATTAAACTTGACTTAAATGGAATACGCGGGATACAGGCGTAATAAAACCACGAAAAATTTACTCAAATAAAAGGTAACCCTATGCAGACAGCCGACCAGTTCCATACCTACCACGAAATAATCTCCCAGACACATGCCTGGCAGGCAGCGTTGCAAGAGACGAGTAACAAAGCAGACCAGTTGTTAGCCCTGTGGAACGCCCAGCCATTTCAAACAGTGATCTTTACCGGGTGTGGTTCGACCTATTACCTGGCGCGGGCAGCTGCCTTGCTCTTCCAGGGGAGCGTTAGGACGACAGCTGTAGCTTACCCTGCCTCCGATATCCTACTCTACCCTGATTTGGTCTTAAGGGGGGGAGAACCCAAACTGCTTGTGGCGATTTCCCGCTCAGGCGAAACTACCGAAACCCTGAGGGCAGTCGACCTGTTCCGCGCTCACACGAAAGGCCCGGTGATCGGTATCACCTGTTATGAGCACAGCTCTCTATCAAAGTCAGTTTCGCTGGCTATAGTAATCGGAGAGGCACAGGAGTACAGCGTGGCTCAAACCCGTTCGTTCTCTTCGATGTTGGTAGCAGTCCAGGCGCTTACCATCCTGCTGGGCAGTAGAAAGTGGAGCAGTCCGTTTCTGCAGTTACCAGTTTACGGGGTGGACTTGATTGCAGAGTATCACGATCTCGCCCGCAAGCTTGGCGAAGATGTCACCCTGGAGCGCTTTTTCTTCCTGGGCAGCGGACCGTATTATGGGCTGGCCTGCGAGGCCATGCTCAAGATGAAAGAAATGTCTTTGAGTTATTCAGAGGCGTTTCACTTCCTGGAGTTCCGCCATGGACCGATGTCGATGGTCAACCAGCAGACCTTAATTGCCGGGTTGGTCTCAGAAACAGCGTTATCACCCGAAGTGAAACTACTCGAAGAGATGCGCGCCATGGGTGCCAGGGTGTTGGCCATCACCCCGCGGCTACTTAAGCCCGAACAGGCGGATTTCCAGGTGGTCTTGCCAGGCGGTTTGCTAGATGGGGAGCGGGCGATCCTCTACCTGCCTGTCTTGCAGCTGATGGCTTTCTATCGCTCCCTGCACAATGGCCTCAACCCTGACCAGCCCGCCAACCTGATGGCTGTTGTTCAGCTCAAACTCCCATAACTAAATATTCCCGGATGCAAATTGCCTTAACAAGGAGGTGCCAGCGGAAGAATAATAACCGGACATAATCCTGATAGTCGAAAATGATCTTTGACTTGAGGTTGTGTTTCTCTTGATGTAAACTGAAAGGAGCAGAAAGATGAGAAAGTCGATCATGATCATCAGTCTTCTGTTAGCCCTGGTTGTGGTGTTATCCGCATGCCAGCCAACACCTCAGGCCACCCAACCACCGGCTGCCCAGCAAACCCCGCTGACCAGCCCGCCAGCAGTCTCAGGAGAACCGGTCACCCTCCGGGTTTGGACCCACCAAAACGATGCCTTCAACACCGGTTTGCAGGAAATGGCGGATGCCTATCGGAGCGAGTATCCAGAAGTTAGCATCACTTTCGAGACCTTTGATTACGACACTTATATCCAAACCTTGCAAACCGCCCTGCCGGCTGGCACCGAGGCGGATATCTTGCAGATGTTTGGCTCCTGGGTGTGCAGTTACGTCGAAGGTGGCAATCTGGCGGAAGTGCCTGCGGATGTCATGGCCTTGGAAGAGGCCCAAGCGGCGATCTTTTCTGCCCAATTAGCCGGCTATGTCTGTGATGAGAAGCTTTATGGTCTACCCCAGGAATATAATATCGAGTATGGGGCAACCCTGGTCAATACCAGGCTGGCGGAAGAGGCTGGCTTGCAGGATATCACGAGCGGGTGGGCGAACTGGGATGAATTTATCGCCGATGCCAAGAAACTGGCAGTGGTGCAAGACGGGGTGATGACCCGTGCCGGTTACAATTTCACCGGCTCGGATGGTACCGCGGCTACTTTCTATTCGTTGATCCTCCAATATGGCGGCGATTACCTGACAGACGAGGGCTTCCGAGTCAACACCCCCGAAGGCAAACAAGCGTTGGAGCTGATGAAGCGTTTCGTCGACGAAGGCCTGATCGATCCGGTTCTCTTCAATGACGAAGAGAACTGGGTCGGCGACTCCTTCTTTGAAGAGACTACGGCGATCGGCCTGGTTGGCCCGTGGGTCGTCCCAGAATACAGTGGGGATTTCCCCGAGGTAGCGGAAGTCACCGAGTATGTGGAGCTGCCTAGTATCTCCCCAGACCCGGTCTTCGTGGCCTCGTCTGGCTGGGGATTGACGGTCTCGACCCACAGCAAAGCACAAGCCGCCGCCTGGGATTTTATTTCCTTCGTGGCCCTGGACCCTGAAAACGCTGCCCAATGGAACATTGCCTCCGGGACGCTGCCCGCGCTCAAGGCCAATGCGACTGGTGCAGCTTCCGAAAGCTTGCTTGCTGAATTCCCATATTTCGAGCCTTTCCTGAAGATTTTGGAATTTGGTAAACACGAAGGGCATTTCCCCGATCGCGACTTGGTCTGGTATGAAATCACTTATCCCCGCATCTTGAATTTCCTGCAAGGAAATGCCACCGCGCAGGAGACGTTGGAAACCATAGAGCGAGAGGTGAATGAGTCGTTCTAAGCTTGAAATGGCAACACAGACCTTGCGCACTGCCCAGGGTATCGCGGGCTTGTTTTTCCGATTGCGCCACGGCCGGGATTCGGCGCAAAAGCAATTTATCTTTTCGGCAGTGACTCCCCTGGTGCTCTATATGGGTTTCTTCACCCTGTTTCCCATGCTTTGGGGACTGGCCCTGGCTTTCTTCGAATACAGCGCCCGGCGTTCCGGCGGGCCAGTCCTCGGGCTGGGTGGGGATAACCCTTTCGTTGGGTTGCAGAACTTTGGCGATATGCTGAATTTTGCACCAGACGCGCCGCTCAACGTCCGCCAATTTCACATTAGTATTAGAACCACGCTTTTGTTTGCATTCCTGATCTTGCCCCTCAACCTGGCGATCACCTTGCCGTTGGCGGTGTCTATTGAGAGCGCCCACGACCGATTGAAGGGTTTCTTCCGCATGTTTTTCTTCTTACCGGTGTTAGCGCCATCGGTGGGGGTAGCCATCATGTGGAGCTATGTTTATCACCCCCAGCGCGGGTTGCTCAACGGCATTCTGACGTCCCTCAACGGTAAGTTAGTGGGAATTAACTGGACCGGCGACCAGAGTTTAATCTTTCTTGGCGTCCCGATTGCTCTGATTGCGGTGATCATTGCCTATCTCTGGCAAGATTTGGGGTACAACCTGGTTATTTTCATCGCTGCGCTGCAAAGTATCCCCGAAAGCATCAAGGACGCGGCGCGCATGGATGGCGTGAGCGGGTGGCAGATGTTTCGTTACATCAGCCTCCCCCTGCTGAAACCCACAATCCTGCTGACTTCGGTATTAACGATGATCTCCTCTTTTCAGGTTTTTGACATTATCCAGGTCATGACCGAGGGAGGCCCTAACGACCAGACGCGTGTGCTTCTGCTCGACATCTACAATAACGCTTTCCGCTTCCAACGCATGGGCTGGGCCTCAGCGGTTTCGGTGGTGCTGTTCTTGATGGTGTTTTCTATTTCGCTCGTCCAGACCCGACTGCTCAGAACCGAATGGGAGTATTAATGGACACTGCCCAAGCGTTACCGCTGCAGACACGCAAGGGTTTGAAACTTGACAAGTATAGAGTGTACTTGCTATTAATCCCGGCCAGCTTGGTGGCGATCTTGCCCTTCGTGTGGATGATCTTTGGCTCGTTCAAAACTGGCAGCGAAATCCGGCAAATCCCGCCAACATTTTTCCCTAAAGAATTTACCCTGCAAAACTACGCCAATATCCTGACCGACAAAGAGCTGCCGTTGGGTTTGTTCTATCGAAATTCGGCAATTATTGCCCTGGCGAATGTGGTGCAGGTGCTATTCACCAGTTCCCTATATGGATACTTATTCGCCAAGTTTAATTTCCGCGGCAAGAACGCCATTTTCTGGTTCATCCTGGCAACTATGATGATCCCCCACCAGGTGACCATGATCCCTGGCTATCTCATCCTGGCGCGCCTCGGGTTGCTCAACAAACTCTGGGGGCTGATCATCCCGGCCGCCATCGATGCGTTTGGTATTTTCCTCTTCCGGCAGTTCTCTCTTTCAATTCCAAATGAATTGCTCGACGCGGCCCGCGTGGATGGCGCCTCAGAGTTCCGGGTTTATCGCTCGATTATCCTATACCAGCTGGGGCCTGCGCTGGCCACGTTCGGTATGTTGACCTTCATGTTCAACTGGAACGCTTACCTGTGGCCGCTGATCGTGCTCACCGAACAAAACGTGCGCACTCTGCCGATCATTTTGACCTGGTATTCCAACCAGCACACCCAACAGCTTCACCTGACTATGGCGGCTTCGGTGATGGTCATCCTTCCAGTGCTGTTTGTTTTTATTTTTGCTCAGCGGTGGATCGTCAAAGGCATTACTTTGACCGGGTTGAAGTAGACCTCGCAGAGAAAATCGACTAAAAAGGAATTGCATATGCCCAAAATTGCGATCATCGGCGCAGGCAGTAGCGTGTTTGCGACTGAAATCATGGCGGATATCCTCTCTACACCGGCCTTGGAAAACGGCGTCTTCGCCCTGGTAGATATCGATTCAGCTCGCCTGGAGCTCGCCCACCAGATGGCCGAATTTCTCATCCGGCTCTCGGGGCGACGTTGGAGTGTCGCAGCCAGCACCGAACGAAAGGATGTCCTCGCAAACAGCGACTATGTCATCAATACGATTGAGGTGGCCGGATTGCCCAATGTACGCCACGACTACGAAATCCCTCTCAGGTATGGGGTCGATCAGTGCATCGGCGACACGATTGGTCCTGGCGGCCTCTTCAAGGCTTTGAGGACTTTACCAGCCTGGATCGAGATCCTGAAAGATGTGGAGCGATTGGCGCCGCGCAGCCTGGTAATGAACTACACCAACCCAATGTCCCTCACCGTGCTGACCGGGGTGCGCGCCTCCTGGTTGCCCACCGTCGGTCTGTGCCACTCGATCCAACACACTTCTCAGCAATTGTCCGAGTACCTGGATATTCCTTACGAGGCTATTCACTGGCGGGCGGCGGGGATCAACCACCTGGCCTGGTTCGTGGAGCTTTCTCGAGATGGCGAGGATCTTTATCCTTTGTTGCGCCAACGAGCGCGCCTGCCGGAGGTCTACGAACATGATCCGGTGCGGTTCGAGATGATGCTCCACCTGGGCGCATTCCCAACCGAATCGAGCGGACATGTCTCCGAGTACACCGGGTACTTCCGCAAACGGCCTGATCTGGTCAAAAAATACACACGCAGCGAGTATCGCGGCGAAAGCGGCTTTTATGCCAACAACTGGCCAACCTGGCGCGCCGAGGGCGATCAGGAGATTCGGGATTACCTCTCTGGGAGGAGAGCCTTCCAGATAGAACGCGGCCCTGAATTTGCTTCCTATATTGTCGAGGCGATGGAGACGAATAAGCTGGCGGTGATCTACGGCAACGTGCTGAACACGGGTTTGATCGATAACTTGCCGCGGGATGGTGTCGTGGAGGTGGCCTGCCTGGTGGATGGCAAGGGGGTACAGCCGACTCATTTCGGGCCACTCCCTACCCACCTCGCCCTGCTTAACCAGCAGCACATGGCCTTCCACGATCTGGTGGCTACAGCTGTATTGGAGCAGAACCGCGAAGCGGCGGTGCATGCCTTAATTGTCGATCCATTGACTGCTGCGGTGTGCTCGCTGGCCGAAATCCGCCAAATGTTTACCGAGATGGTCGCTGCACAGAAATCTTACCTGCCGGATTTCTTATATGTATGATCAAACCCTTTGACATCCTCGTCGCTGGGGAGATCAACCCCGATCTAATCCTCTCCTCTCCTGGTCTCGAGCCACGCTTCGGGCAGGCCGAAACCCTCGTCCAGGACGCCGAGCTGACCATCGGCTCCTCCTCGGCCATTTTCGCCTGTGGCGCAGCGCACCTGGGGTTGAAGGTCGCCTTGATTGGAATCGTCGGTGACGATCTTTTCGGAGGTTTTATGCTGAGGGCGCTTACCCAGCATGGTGTGGATATCTTGCACGCCATTGTCGATGTAGATCTTAAGACGGGCTTCAGCGTCATCCTCAGTCGCGGCTCTGACCGGGCGATCTTGACCCATGTAGGATCGATGAATGCCTTGCGCGCTGACCAGGTGACAGATGATCTGTTGGGCAGGGCGCGCCATCTGCACGTCGCCAGCTACTTTTTGCAGACTGCACTGCTGCCAGGTTTACCGGACCTGTTCCAAAGGGCACACGCTTTGGGAGCCTCAACCTCCCTAGATACAAACTGGGACCCTTCAGGGCAATGGACTGGAGTCGCCGCATCCCTCAAGTTCACAACCGTCTTTTTGCCGAATGAGGTGGAAGCCCTGGCCTTGACGCAGGCCTCAAGCGTGGAAGGGGCTTTACAAGCGCTCGCCGAAGATGTGCCAATTGTCGCTGTCAAGCTTGGGGAGCAGGGGGCGATCGCTCAGCGCGGGGATGAGATCGTGCGTGTTCCCGCATTTTCTGTGGAGGTGGTTGATACCGTTGGGGCTGGGGATTCCTTCGATGCTGGCTTCATCTATGGTTACCTGCAAGGCTGGTCGTTGGAAGCCACGTTGCGCCTGGCCGTGGCTTGTGGTTCATTATCCACTCGCGCCTATGGGGGAACCGCAGCTCAACCCACCCTTCAGGAAGCCATGGCGAGGCGATGATCCTAACCGTTACATCAAGCCCATCGATCGACAAAACCATCCTGATGCCAGACGATCGCCTGGGCGCCATTCACCTAAGCCAGACTATGGTCCGGCCGGGCACTGCTCTGTGTGGAGATACTGGCGGCACTCCGGCAGGGTAAACCAGCGCGTCAGGCGGGTCCTGGCCAATGCTACCAGATCTTCGATGCGCAAGAGATAAACGCGCACTGTCCCGTCTTGATAGCTGCCCGTGACCAGGCGAGTTCCATCCGGGCTGAAGGATACAGCGCTGACCATTCCAACATGGCCGGTGAGGGTAAGCAGTACCTGACCGCGCTCCACATCCCATACCTTGGCCGTCCCGTCATTGCTGGCTGTGGCCAGTCGGTCTCCATCCGGGCTGAAGGCGACGCCAAGCAGCGTGGCGGTGTGCCCGGAGAGGGTGTACAGCTCCTGCCCGATCAGGGCGTCCCAGATTTTGGCTGTGCTATCCATGCTGCCCGTGGCCAGGAAATTCCCATCTGAGCTGAAAGCCACGCTCGTCACGACCTGCTCATGCCCCCTCAAAGTGAGCAGCGGTTGGCCGCTCGCTGCGTCCCAAACGACGGCCGTGTTATCTGTATTTCCCGTGGCAATCCGTTTCCCATCCGGGCTGAAGGCAATCCCCCAGACTTGATCGGTCTCACCGGATAGGGAAAGCAATTCCTTCCCGCTGGTCATATCCCAGACGCGGGCCGTACCATCATAACCGGCAGTTACCAGACGGGCGCCATCCGGGCTAACGTCAATGGCCGCTATACCGTCCGTGTGAGAATCTACGGGAAAAGTATATAGTTCTTGACCAGAGGCTAAGTCCCAGACATGAGCCAGCATATCCGCGCTGGCTGTTGCCACGCGCTTCCTATCGGGACTGAATACGCCGGCCACAACCGGTGAAGCGTGGTTGAGTGTAGCGGTGTGAATGGGCGCCAGGGTTGTCGCCGGAGAGGGTTTCCATTCTTGAATCTTGAGCGTATTGCTTCCCTCGAAGTTCACCGTGGTCATGCGCGTCCCATCAAGACTGAATGTGCCGGTAAAGCCGGGCACGGTCAGCAGCTCCCCGCGGCCTGCGGAGGAGATATCCCACACCTTGGCAGTTCCATCCCGCCCGGCGGTAGCTGCCCGTTTTCCATCTAGGCTGATGGTGACGGCATTGACCGCGCCGGGCTGGCCGGCCAGGGTGAACAGTTCCTCTCCTGAGGCCGCGTCCCACACTTTGGCGATGCCATCCTGGCCGCCTGTGACTAGGAGGCTCCCATCCGGGCTAAAAGCAATTCCACGCAGCCCATTGGTGTGACCGGAAAGGGTCAGGAGCAGTTCTCCATTGGAGGCATCCCATACTTTGGCCGTGAGGTCAAAGCTGGCAGTGGCCAGGCGGGCGCCATCCGGGCTGAAGGCCAGGTCGGTGATGGAATTCGTGTGACCGGTCAAGGTGAGTATCTGCTGGCCGGTGAACGGGGAGGTCCCCGGTTTCTCAGCCAAAGCGAGCATACTTGCCACGCTCCACACCTTCACCTCGCCCTCTTCGCCAGCAGTGGCCAGGAGTTCCCCGTCCGGGCTGAAAGCGAGATCACTGACGTCACCGACGTGGGCGGAAAGCGTAAGCAGCCGCTCTCCGCTCAAGGAATCCCAGAAGATGATCGTCCCGGCTTCGCTGGCTGTGGCGAGGCGCGCCCCATCCGGGCTAAAGGCAATCGCACCAAAATCGCCAGCGTAATTTAAGAGAGTGTGCAACGCCTCTCCTGTGGAGGCGTTCCACAACCTGATTGTGCCGTCGAGACCGGCAGTCGCCAGGCGCTCCCCATCCGGGCTATAGGCCAGGTTGACTACCTCATCGGAATGACCGGCCAGGGTGGATAACGCTGCCCCGGTAGAGGCATCCCAGATCATTGCAGCTCCGTCCGCGCTGGCGGTGGCCAGGCGTTTCCCATCCGGGTTGAATGCCACTGACCAAACATCATCCTTGTGCCCTGAAAGGGTCAGCACAGCGCGCGAAACCTGGACGGCGCGGTGCAGGGCATTTTCTGCCTCCGATGTGTTCGCAGTGGACACGGCTTGCAGCGCCAGTAAGATGCTCCGTTCGGGATCTGTTTCCAGGTTGTTAATCGCTTGCGCCGCCAATTCGTGCGAGCGAGCGGTTAAGGCTTCTTGCTCTGCCTGCCTGGCGTTCACCCTGGCCTGGCGGCCAAGTAAAAGCGCTGCGGCTGCCAGGATTCCGGCGAGGATGAACGCCCCGATCAGGAATAGGGCGCGGCGCCTGAGCTGCTCAGCGTTGCGGGCTTCTTCTTGCGCGCGCTGTCGCTCCGCCTCGGCCAATTTGCGTGCTGCTTCCAGCTCTCGCTGGCGCTGCCCTTCACGCTCGGCGGCTTCTTTCTCGGCCCAGGCGTTGGACTGCTCTAGAAAAGCCCGTTCCAGGACGTTCAGGTCCTTTGCATGGGCCTTGGCCCAATCCAAAGCTTGGGCCAGCTGCGTCCCGCGATATAGCGCCCCCGGATCGCGCTGTAGCCGTTCCCACGCCTGAGCGGCGGCGGTGATCTGGCGGTGCAGCCGCAAGCTGGCCCGGTTTTCCTCTAACCATTGGCGCAGCCGGGCCCATTCACGGATCAAGGCCTCGTGGGCCACTTCGGCAGTCTCAGCAGAAGTGGTGATCAGGCGAGCATCAGCCAGGGCTTTCAGGGTGGTGGCTATCGCCGCGCTCTGCGCGGGCGCTTCCTCGGGTCGGGGAACCAGCTCGGTCAGGGTGGCGCGGCGGCGGGTATCTGTCCCCGCCTCCCCCAGCTCGGTCAGCTGCAGGAAGATACTGCGCGCAATCGCTTGTTCCTCAGGCGATAGGCGGGCGAAAGTCGTCTCAGCGGTGTGCGTGATCGCCCCGCGTATACCGCCTGCCTCGGCATAACCGGAGATGGTGAGCGTTCGGCCGCGCCGGCGCTCCCAGGTTTCGAGCAGAGCGTGGGAGAGCAGGGGCAATGCGCCGGGCTCAGGCTGCTTGCCCTCTTCCGCTCCGATGTCGTGCAAGAGCAGGTCGACCAATCCGGGTTCCAGGCTCCATCCACCGCGTTGGGCGGGTTTCTCGATCGCCTGGTGCAGTTCCGCAGCGTTCATCGGGCCAATGTATTCCTGCCGCTGGCTCAACGCCTGGCGTAAATCGGGGTACGGCGCGCAGTGGGCGTAGAAATCGGCGCGCAGGGCGATCACCACGATCACCAAGCCATCATCTCCTCCGCCAGCTTGCTCAGATTCTGTCCGCCCAGCTCCCGCCGCATAGAGCAGGTTGTCGATAAAAGCCTTACGTTCAGCCTCGTCCTGGCACAGAGTGAAGAGCTCCTCGAATTGATCGATCGCTAAAAGCAAGTTCCCTTTTCTCACCTCCTCTATCCCACTGAGGGGTAAGCGATAAGGGTCAGGGGGAAGCATACTTAATGCAAATCGGTGGAGATTACGTGGGT
>Ga0209751_10003238_pt1 | contig 15840 bp, 16 predicted proteins | sample RifCSP13_1_FD_184019 | JGI IMG/M metagenome (GOLD analysis project Ga0209751, IMG submission 184019) | Soil microbial communities from Rifle, Colorado - Rifle CSP2_sed 13_1 (SPAdes) (version 2) | ecosystem: Environmental > Terrestrial > Deep subsurface > Rock core/Sediment | place: Rifle... | reverse complement strand
TTCCGTCCGGCCGAGGACCTTGAGGAGATCAGCATTGCTGCCCTGGATCCAGTGGTCCATGGTGTCGCAGGCCACCACGCGCGAGGATCTCAACTGATCCAAGACTTCCGTTTGGATCGTCGGATCGATGTTCCCGAGGAACACATATTCCGCGTCCCTGTACGGTTCCGGCAGCCGCGGGGCAAAACCCGTGAGCACATTGAGGTCGAGCTCGATCGTGTCGCGCACGTTCAAATCCTCATGATAACGGCCGCGCCAGTGAAACGTCGCCCCTTTCGCTCTCTGCACGCCTTTCAGATCAACTCCCCGGCCCGCGAAAAGGTCCAGGTACTCTTGAGGGAAATCCTGGCCGATGACGCCGACGATTTGGACGCGCGAAAAAAAGCTCGCTGCCACGGCGAAGTACGAGGCGGATCCCCCCAGGATCCGCTCCGCGCTGCCATAAGGGGTCTCAATGGAGTCAAAGGCTACCGTTCCGACGACGAGGATACTCATCTCAACATTGCGAATTGCGAATTGCGCAATTTCGAAATCCGAAATTCGAAATCGTCATAAGTACTTGCCCAGGATCGGTTTAAGGTCTCGCAGGACCTGCTTGGGGATCTTGGCCCTGTCAGTGATCACGGCATTCTGTAGCGCGGAAGCGCAGGGGCAGGAGCGATTCCGGGGCAAAGAGCTCAAGGCCCTGCGGATCATGCGCTGTGCAAGCTCGACGTTTTCTTTCAGGACCCGCAACACCTGTTCGATCTCGACGTCTGCCGCTGTTTGATTCCAGCAATCGTAATCCGTCGCCAGCGCGAGCGTGGCAAAGCAGATCTCTGCTTCGCGAGCGAGTTTCGCCTCTTGCAGGTTGGTCATGCCGATCACATGCGCGCCCCAACTGCGGTAAAGCAGAGACTCTGCCCGGGTGGAGAACTGGGGACCTTCCATGCAAAGATACGTTCCCCGCGGGTGGATCTTGGCTCCTTGTTCTTCCCCCGCGCGGGCCAGGACTTGAGAGAGGGCCGGGCACAACGGATCGGCGAAACTCACATGGGCGACGATCCCTTGGCCGAAAAAGCTGCTGGGCCGCTGTGTCGTGCGGTCGATAAACTGATCGGGAATGACCACATGTCCCGGGGCGATCTCTTCCCGCAGACTGCCGACGGCGCTCACGGAGATGATTCGCTCTACGCCTAGTTTCTTCATCCCGAAGATGTTGGCGCGGAAATTCAGCTCCGTAGGCAGCCAACGATGCCCTCTGCCGTGCCGAGGCAGGAAAATCAACTCGGTCCCGTCGAGCATTCCTCGCACAAAGGCATCTGAGGGCTTTCCGAAGGGCGTGGACACCCGGACCTCTCGGACCCTTTTGAGGCCCTCCATTTGATACAGTCCGCTTCCGCCGATAATCCCGATGATTTCCCGGCCCATTTTCCCCTCAACCGCCGAGTTCAAGGTTCAATGTCCGATGTTCAACGTCGAACCTTGAACTTTGAACATTGAACTCGGAATTTAGCTGACCACAGGCGGCCTGGATGTCATCCCCCCGGGGCGTGCGAACGTTGACCTGAAAACCGTAAGCGCTCAGTCGGCGTTGAAATTCTTCGACCTCGTCCGCCGTCGGCCTCTGGAAAGCGCTCCCCGGAAAGGGGTTGAAGGGAATGAGATTGATCTTGCAGCGAATGCCCTCCAGGAGGTGGGCCAGGCGACGGGCGTCCTCAGCCGAGTGGTTGAGACCGCGCAGCAGGACATACTCAAAGGTGATCCGCTTGCGCTTGGGAATCGGCAGCGAGCGGCAGCACTGAATCAGCGCCGCGAGCGGATACTTGCGATTGACCGGCATGAGTTCAGAGCGCAGCTCATCGGTCGTCGCGTGCAGAGAGACCGCCAAATTCACCCGGGTCTCCTCCATGAGCCGCTCCATTTGCGGCACCAGACCAACCGTGGAAAGCGTTATCCGGCGGTGTGAGATTCCGAATCCCCGCTCAGGGTCAGTCATGATCTCTAAGGCCCTTAAGGTTTGCGCGTAATTGGCCAGCGGCTCGCCCATGCCCATCAGGACCACATGCGTGATCCTTTTTTCTTTCGGCAGGGACCTTCCCGCTTCAAGAAGTTGCCCGAGGATTTCGCCAACGCGCAGACTCCTTTTCAACCCCATCCGGGCTGTGGCACAAAAAGCGCAGCCAAAACCGCAGCCCGCCTGTGTCGAAACGCAGAGGGTAAGGCGGCTGGCTTCGGGAATCAACACGCTTTCGATGCTGAACGAATCGGCAAGACCGAATAAGAACTTGACCGTTCCATCTTCGGACACGGAGCGGGCCAGGGTTTTAAGCGGGCGGCACGAGCAATTTTCCTCTAGCGCGCCACGCAGATCGGCAGGCAGGTTCGTCATTTCTGAGAAGGACGTGGCACGCTTTTGAAAGAGCCACTTCTGAATCTGCGCGGCCCGGTAGGGAGGCTGCTTCCGCTCTCTCAGCCATTCCACCAGCTCGCTACGGTTCAGGTCCTTGATATCGGGCTTCGTCATGGGGAAAGCAGATAGGGAATCATTTCGGAGCCGCATAAATTTCCGCTGGCTTGAAAAAGAAAGCGATCTCCCAGGCCGCTGTCTCGGGCCCGTCGGACCCGTGCACGGCGTTCTTTTCCACATCGCTCCCCCACCTGTTCCGGATCGTCCCCGGTGCCGCTTTGGCCGGGTCGGTAGCTCCCATGAGGTCGCGATTTTTCTGAATCGCCTGCTCCCCCTCCAGGACCGAAACCAGGATTGGGCCGGACGACATATACTCGGTTAAGCTCCGATAGAAGGGACGATCTTTATGGACGGCATAGAAAGCCCGCGCCTCTTCCAGGCTCAAGCGCAGTAAACGAGCGGCAACGATTTTTAGACCGGTATCCTCAAAGCGTCTCAGAATCTCGCCGATCAGATTGCGAGCCGTCGCGTCCGGCTTGATGATCGAGAGCGTCCGTTCAACCATATGTAATAGTTAAGAATGCTTAGTGCTTAGTTCTCAGTTCTTAGTTTAGCAGAGGGAGCGCTCTCCGCGCCATCGGAAACTCAAAACTAAGACCTACTTTCCAAGAGTTGCTTCATCGTCTCGCCGATGAGCCCTGGGGACGGCGCCATCCGCACCCCAGCCTCCTTCAAAGCAGCAATTTTTTCCTGCGCGGCTCCCTTGCCTCCCGAGATGATTGCCCCCGCGTGCCCCATGCGCTTCCCCGGCGGGGCTGTCTGTCCCGCGATAAATCCGGCCACCGGCTTCTCCATCTGGCTCTTGATCCACTGAGCAGCCTGCTCCTCGGCCGTCCCGCCGATCTCCCCGATCAACACGACCGCATGCGTCGCGGGATCTTCGTTAAATAGCTTGAGAACATCCACGAAGCCCAGGCCGTGAACCGGGTCTCCGCCAATGCCCACGCAAGTCGATTGCCCGAGTCCAAGCCGCGTCAACTGGTCCACCGCCTCATACGTGAGCGTCCCGCTTCGGGAGACGACTCCGACATGCCCAGGTCGATGGATATGCCCCGGCATGATACCGATTTTACACTCTCCCGGGGTAATGAGGCCAGGGCAATTTGGCCCGAGGAGCCGGGACCTTTTCCCCTCCAGGAATCGCTTGACGCGGACCATGTCGTTGACCGGGACACCCTCGGTAATGCAGACGACAAGTTCGATCCCCGCGTCCACCGCCTCCATAATGGCGTCCGTGGCGAACGCGGGAGGAACGTAGATGACGCTGCTGTCGATCTCCATGGCCGCGATGACCTCGGCCACGGTATCGAAAATCGGTATGCCCTCGAAGGAGGTCCCGCCCTTTCCCGGGGTGACTCCCGCCACCATCAGCGTCCCGTATTCTTTACAGGCATGGGTATGGAACTGCCCGGTGGAACCTGTGATCCCCTGGGTCAGAACACGCGTGTTTTTGTTAACCAGTATCGCCATTTCCTCAAATCAGGCAATAGGCATGAGGCAACAGGCAACAGTTTTTTCCTCACGCCTCACGCCTCTCGCCTTCTTTAACTGCCTTTACTATCTTCTCCGCGGCTTCGGCCATGGTCTCGGCCGGGATGATGGAAAGACCCGAGTCGGCGAGGATTTTTTCCCCCAACTCTACATTGGTCCCCTGCAGGCGAACCACTAAAGGAACCTGAATACGGATCTCTCGGGCCGCCTCTACGACCCCTTGGGCGATGACGTCGCAGCGCATGATGCCGCCAAAGATGTTGACCAACACGCCCTCCACTCGCCGGTCAGACAGCAGGATCTTGAACGCCTCGGCGACTTTTTCCCTCGTAGCCCCTCCGCCGACATCAAGAAAATTGGCCGGCTCGCCACCGTGAAGCTTGATGATATCCATGGTTGCCATCGCCAGTCCAGCGCCGTTAACCATGCAACCGATATTTCCCTCCAGGGATATATAAGACAGGCCGAATTCTGAGGCCTCGACCTCTTTGGGGTCCTCCTCCTCCAGATCTCTGAGAGTGGCGATCTCCGGTTGGCGGTAAAGGGCATTGTTGTCAAAGTTCATCTTGGCGTCGAGCGCCACGAAAGCGCCCCCGCGGGTCTGAACCAGCGGGTTGATCTCCACGAGAGAGCAGTCCAGTTCCCCAAAAGCCCGCGCCAGCCCGAGGAGGAGCGTAACCATTGGCGTGACGTGTTCGGTGTGAATCCCCAGCCGATAGGCCAGCCTACGCCCTTGAAAGGGCTGCAGGCCAACAGCCGGGTCGACCAGCTCGGTGAAAATTTTATCCGGTGTTTTTTGTGCCACCTCTTCGATCTCGACCCCTCCCTCTGCTGAGGCGATGAGCGAAGGTCGTGACACCGACCGATCCAGTACGATACCGACATAAAGCTCCCGTTCGATCTTCAGCCCCTCCTCCACCAAGACCCGCCGCACTTCCCTCCCTTGGGGCCCGGTCTGGTGCGTTACTAGCTTTTTCCCCAGCAGTTCTGCCGCCTTGGTTCCCGCCTCCTCCGCATTTCCGGCCAGCTTGATGCCGCCCGCCTTGCCTCTTCCGCCGGCGTGGATTTGGGCCTTGACCACGCAAGGGCTGCCGAGATCCCGCGCCACCGTTCGGGCCTGGTCAGGCGTCGTGACGACGTGTCCCCTCGGAATCGGAATGCCGAAACGCTTAAGAATTTCCTTGGCTTGGTATTCGTGGATATTCATGAGAGAAATGGTGAATGGCGAATAGCGAATGGTGGGGACTAGCTATTTACTATTTGCCATTGGCTATTTACTAGCTAAAAGCTTGTCCATGGTCTGGACCAAGTCCTTCACGTGGGCGAGGGACTCCTCAAGGGCTTTTTTCTCGCTTGCGCTGAGCTCCATCTCGACGACCTTTTCTACACCGCCCGCGCCGATCAGGACGGGGACGCAGAAGTAGTGTCCGTGGATGCCGTACTCCCCTTCCAGGTAAGCCGCGCAGGGAAGGATCTCTTTTTTGTCATGGAGATAGGCCCCGGCCATACGAACCGCCGCCGAAGCAGGAGCATAGAAAGCCGATCCGGTCTTCAGCAGCGCCACGATCTCGCCCCCCGCATTCCTCACCCTGGCCTCAATCTCATCCAGTCGCTTGGCGGAGATGAATTTCTCTATCGACACGCCGGAGACCTGGCAGCTGCTGCGCACCGGGACCATCTCGTCTCCGTGACCTCCGAGGACGACTGCGGAGACACTGGCAACCGAGACCTTCAGCTCCTGAGCGATAAAGGTGCGGTACCGCGAGGAATCGAGAATGCCCGACTGGCCGACCACTCGATTCTTGGGAAAACCGGTTATTCTCTTGGTCAGAGTCACCATCGCGTCCAGCGGGTTCGTGATGACGATAACGAGAGAGTTCGGCGCATGGGTTTTAATTCCCTCGGCGACCTGCCGAATAATTTTTGCGTTGGTCCCGAGCAGGTCGTCGCGGCTCATTCCCGGCTTGCGCACGATCCCTGCGGTCACGATGCAGACATCCGCGCCCGCGATATCCTCGTATTTCGTGGTCCCGGTAACCTGGATATCGAAATTCTCGATCGGGGCCGATTGTAGCAGGTCCAAGGCTTTACCCTGAGGCAGGCCGTCAATAACGTCGTAGAGAACGACGTCACCCAACCCTTTCAAGGCGCACAGATGCGCCATCGTCCCGCCAATAGCCCCCGCACCTATCAAGGCAATCTTTTTTCGTGCCACTTGAGTTCCTCCCTGGAAAGGCGCGAGGCGAGAGGCTTGAGGCGTGAGAAAGAGCTCTTACTGTTGCCTGTTGCCTACTGCCTGTCGCCTCACATATTTTTTACTATCTCGTCGCCAAACCCAGAACAGCTTACGAGCTTGGCACCCTCCATGAGTCGCTCGAAATCATAGGTGACCGTCTTGTTGGCGACAGCTCGCTCCAGTCCTTTGATGATGAGGTCGGCGACCTCCGCCCAGCCCATGTAGCGGAACATCATCTCGCCGGAAAGGATGACCGACCCGGGATTGACTTTGTCGAGGTCGGCATATTTAGGCGCGGTGCCGTGCGTCGCCTCGAAGATGGCATGGCCGGTATCGTAGTTGATGTTCGCGCCTGGCGCGATGCCGATGCCGCCCACCTGCGCCGCCAGCGCGTCGGACAGATAATCGCCGTTCAAGTTCAGTGTGGCGATCACGTCGTAATCCCTCGGGCGGATGAGGACGAACTGTAAACTGACATCGGCGATGGAGTCTTTGATGAGCAGCTTCGACTTCCACTTGCCGTCACCGTGGGTCGGCCACAGTTTCAACGAGGCTTCCACTTCCTTTTTGATGTCGTTCTGCTGGTCGGGTGACATCATGTCGAAGCCGGGGTCGGTCAACTTCGCGTTATCTTCTATAGTCAGGTTCGGCTTGTTCTCTTTGTTGCCCAAAATCCACGTCTCGCGCTCAGTGACGATGTCATTGCGGAACTCGCGCTTGGCAAGCGCGTAGCCCCAGTCCTTGAAGGCGCCTTCGGTAAACTTCATGATGTTGCCCTTATGAACGAGGTTGATGTTCTTGCGCTTGTTCGCCAGCGACCATTTGACCGCAGCGCGGACCAGGCGCTCCGTGCCCTCGACGGAAACCGGTTTTATGCCGATACCTGCCGTCTCGGGAAAGCGTATCTTTTTATACTCGCTGCCGAAGTGCTCTTTGAGCAGCGCCTTGAACTTCTTATTCTCTTCGGTCCCGTTGGCGAATTCGATGCCCGTGTAGATATCTTCCGTGTTCTCGCGGAAAATAACCATGTCCACGTATTCAGGGTGCTTCACCGGAGAAGGCACGCCCTTGATATAACGCACCGGGCGCAGGCACACGTACAGGTCAAGCAGCTTGCGGAGCGCCACGTTTAACGAACGGAAGCCCCCCCCGATCGGAGTAGTGAGAGGACCTTTGATTCCCACCAGAAATTCCGTGAAAGCCTCGACCGTTTCGTCGGGCAGCCAGCTATTAAACATCTTGAATGACTTCTCACCCGCGTACACTTCCATCCAGTGGACCTTGCGTTTGCCCTTGTAGGCCCTCTCCACCGCCGCATCGAACACGCGCGCCGAAGCGCGCCAGATATCGCGGCCCGTGCCGTCGCCTTCTATGAACGGGATGATCGGATTATCCGGAACTTTAAGCTCCTTGTTCGCGGACATCGTTATTTTGGCTCCGCCCTGCGGAACCTTGATGTGCTTATACTGTGCCATGACCCACCTTCCCAGTAACAAATAGCCTAAGGAGAGCCCTTCGCGGTTTCCCACTCCTTAGGCTATCGAAAATACTCAAAACTCCGTTTTTATTTAGCCTATTCGGCCCGCAGAGTCAAGTTGCCCAAGGTTCCGGCCGTGGAACCGCGAATGAGTTCGCCGCTGGCAGGAGGCCTTTCATTTGTCCCCTTGCCTCTCCTCGAACCATTTTTGCAAATAACGAGCCGCCACTTCTCTGCCCCCGAGGCCGAAGGCTAGAGCCAGAGCAAGGCAGATGGCGCCAAAGACCGAGACGAAAGCCCACAAGACGATCTCTCCGGCTATCTCGAGAATTTGCAGGATCGCGGCAATGACGAAAACCACCGTGGCGTAGTAGGCGACCCGGCTGATGTTTTCCGCCTGTTGCAGCCCCGAATTGGCGCAGCTCGTTCGCGTGAGCGTCTCGATGAATTTGGCTAAATAGAGCCCGAGGATCAATACCACCAGTGCAGCCACAATCCGGGGGAAATAGAGAAAAATGGTATTCAAGGTTTCGCTGACGCCGGGAAGCCCCAAAGTATCCAGCGTCGCCACAATGACGATCAGGAAGAGAAACCAGAAGATGAGAAGGCCCAGGATCTCCGTGGAGTTTTGCTGGATGCCGCCGCGCCTGAGCGCCTCGTCAAGCCCCGACTTTTCCGCCAGATTGTCAAAGCGGCACACCCTGAGGAGGCGCACAACGACTCTCTTGGCGATGTTGCATCCGACCCAGCCCACGACAAGAATGAAAATGGCAGCAAAGAGGTCCGGCAGGAATGCGCCGACTTTGGTGGCAAAAGCGTTCCAAGCTCCCGAAACAGTGGCAATAACGTTCATACGACCCTCCCCGGACAAGAATTTATGCTCCTGCACGCTCTGCCCGTGAGTCGAGGGAGCATATAAAACATTCTAGCCATATTTTTCCTCAAGTCCATCCCGATCCGGACTTTCCATCTACCGGACGGCGAGCTCAACTCAGTTTCAACCGGCCGGCGCGCAGCCATCTCCTTGATCCAACAGGTTGCTGAAAAAGCCCCCGGTCGCCCTGTGGAGTAAAGGCTATGGTCGAAACTTATCGTCTCGGTCGAGGTTAATACTCCACAGGGCGACCGGAGCAGGTGCTGAGCCAGTCGAAGCATGAAAAACTCTTTTTCAGCACCCTCCTAATGATTGCTAAGACATCAAGCATTTCGGGCCTCCTTAAGTTTTCTAAGCAGGTCCCTTCACATCACGCTTCTCACGCAGTAGAAGCCACCGCTCTGGACCAACCTCGATGGAAACGAGTGTGCCGCTGACGCGAAGCTTCTCCCCTATCTGCGGCAAGGTTCTATTGGTCATGACCTTTATTGTTCCCGTATCGTCTTCCATCACGAAATACTTGATAACCAAGAGTGACACCGCATCAGTAACCTTCCCGTAAATGGTGACTTCCTTGTTTTCGTAGTCCCGAGGATGGTCGAGGATGTCTTTGATTTTTGTGGCAGTCAGCTTTCGGAACGGCTCAGTGACTTGGTCACAGCCAAAGGATAGAGATACTAGAGAGATCACGAAGAAGAAAAGCAACGGTTGTAGTCTCATGGTGAGCAGCCGGTTCAGGCAAATAAGAACCGAGTGAGCACCTCAAACCCGGCGAGGATGTGTGAGCGAAGTTTGTGGCGAATTCCAACGCGCTTTCCGGCACCGTATTTTCCCCCTACAAGGTGGAAGACCGTCACCTCCCGCTGGTAGGGATCCACTACCCAGTATTCCTCTACTCCGTTGGCTTCATAGATCCTCTTCTTCTCTATGCGATCTCGCCGGGCGGTGGCCGGGGAGAGAATTTCGACCACCAGGCTTGGCACGATCTTAAGGAATTGCCCCCGCTTTACCTGGGGACCTTTAGCCCAACGCTCCTGAGAGATGAAAGAAGCATCGGGCTCGAGAGTATCTCCGGACGGAAGATCATACCCCGCGCTGGAGCCAAACACCTTCCCCAGGCTATGCCTTCCTGCGAAATCTCCCAAGATACGGATTACCTTTGCCTCGACCTCCGCGTGCTCCCAGCCTGCTGGAGGGGTCATAACAATTCTCCCGTTAGTGAGCTCATACCTGTTGATGTCTGCCATCGGGCGGTTCTGCACCCACAGCTTAAACGCCTTCTGGGTAAACGTCTCAGTAGAGATAAACGCGGTGTCAGCGATCTTGAATGCCCCCGATTTCATAGCCTTAGACCCGAATCGCCTTGACTCTCAGCCAATCCCAAGCTTTGACCGTCTTTTCTTTTACCACTCGAGCCACCTCTTCGGCAAACGTCAAAATGGGGAAACACCACCTACCTGAGCATTGATTTTCTGCGCAACGTGATAAGCATCGACAATCCCCCAGATCCACATAATGGGCGTGGTAATAAATCCAATGACGATCCACATCATCAGCCATGAAATGAAATACGCCACGAGGAGAATAAGGTCCTTTAAGATCTGGCCATTATAAATTTGACCAAGCCCACAGAAAAAAAACGAAAGCACCGCCGCGAGCCCTGGACTTTTCATAAAGTTGGAGCAGGATCGAGTCCTTTGTAAGGAAGGTCCCCAGCCAGGCAAGCCCTAACTATGGACATCGAGCGACTTGACCCCTCTTCGCGGGGCCGGGATCTGCTTCACGCCATCCGCAGGGCAGGTCGTCCGGAGCAGCCGGGTGAAGGACCCTTTTTATCTTGGGTAAAGCCAGAATATTTTTCACGACTTCGTCGAGCGAGACTGCGGCGACAGTGCGCCTCTTTCGCAATGTACCGTGCGATCCTTCGCTTCGCTCAGGATGACAGGCCCTTTGGTTGCGGCCGTCAGGTCTCGCTGTGTCTCTGCGGTAAATCTTATCCCTGAGGGAGGCGCGTTTTGGCTTGCTCCAGGAGGACCTGTTTGACGTCGGTCAGCGCCTTGGCCCCGGAAGCCCCTTCGATGGCCTTGACCGCGATGTCCTGAACCTGCCGCTTGGCCTCTTCCGCCTGCTTGTGCAGCGTTTCTATCTCGACGGACTGCCGGGCAATGGTGTCCTGCAGCGACTTGATCTGGAGTTCGGCAAATCGCTTCTCTGCCTCACTGTCCTTCTTGAGAAGCACGATCTGTTGTTCAGACCTCTGTTCCACCACCTTGACGGAGGCTGCCATGGCCGCATCGATTTCCTTCTTGAGCCTGGCGGGGAATTCCTCAACTTCTTTCTTCAAGCGCGCCCACTCCTCTTCCTTTTCCTTGACGGCGGCTTCTCGCTGCTGCCAACCTTTTTCGAGAGCCTCCTGCCTTTCCTTGTTGTTCTTCTCGAGCAGCCGCATCTCCTCTTCGTGCTTGTCCTGGGCTTTCTTGCGCTCCAGAGACTTCTTGTATTCGTACTCCTCGGCCTCGCGCTGCCGCTGCTTTTTCAGATTCTCCTCAAGCTCCTTTTGCTGCCGTTCACGCTCCCGCTCCTCTTCGGCCCAGGCCTCACGCCGGCTGGATATCTCCGCCTCCAGCTCCTCCTTTTGTTTTCCGTAGTCCTGGATGAGCTGGTCCAGAGCCGTTGCGGCAGTGTCGATTTTGTGCAGCCGTTCCAGTTCCTTGGTTTCCAGGGATACCGTCTCGCGGACGTTTTGGAGCTTCTCGACCTCGGCCACGAGCTTCCCGGAAAGCTGCGCCAGAGATTTCGTGATCTCCAGGCCCAGGCCTGAGATCCTTTGCACGACATCGTCAACGGTAACTTCTGCGATCGCCTGGCGGATTTCTGTCTCTCGTAGCCGGGAAAGTTCATCGGCCTTGGGGCTGGCCGTTTCCTTCTGTTGCTCCACTTCGTCCACGAGTTTTGAGAAATCCTTCTGAACCTCAGCCTTCGAGCGTCTGGCGCGGCTTGGCGTCACTCTGGCCATCGCTTTTCCCTCCATAATGCCTTGCGGGTCATGACATATACAGGTCTCTTTTCGTCAGACCCTACTCTCCCAAATCCCACATTTCAAGTCCAGCGAAGGGGGCGAAGGGGTCGCGAAGGGGTCAAATCCGCTCTTGGCTTTTGGCACACTCAGTAAGATGGACTAGATGGTCTTCATGGCTCGTCCACTACGCATCGAATACCCGCGGGCCTACTACCATGTCATGAACCGTGGCCTTTCCCGCCGGGATATTTTCTTGGAGGACCAGGGTCGAAAGAGCTTTTTGGATTTACTGTCCGAGATCTCACGGCTTTGGAAAGTAGAGATCTTTGCCTACTGTTTGATGGACAACCACTACCACCTGCTGCTTCAGACCCCCAAGGGAGGACTATCCCGGGCGATGCGACACCTCGATGGGATCTACACGCAAAGATTTAACCGAGCTCATCACCGAGACGGTCCCCTATTCCGGGGCCGCTACAAGGCGATCCTGATCGATGCCGAGGAGTATTTTTTGTCCGTGGTCCGCTACATCCATCAGAACCCGGTCATGGCAGGGGCTGTATCAGACATTGATCGCTACCGTTGGAGCAGCCATTGGGGGTATCTCTATAAGAGCGAACGTCCTGTGTGGCTGAGTACCCAGTCGGTGCTGTCCCGGTTTGGTCGACTTAGGGAGTACCAAGAGTTTATGCACTCTGAGGTTGAGAAGGAGGTAGTGGATTTTTACAAGGGACCGTATCAGAGGCCGATCTTGGGGGGCAGCGGCTTTGTCGGGTGGGTCAAGGAGAGGCTTGGGGATAGGGATAGGGCCAGGGTGGAGGAGGAAAAGCCGGAGTCTCGGGAGGTATTTGGGTTAGGAGTTGAGCAGATTGCCCGTATGACAGCTAGGGTGTACGATAAGCGGTTGGAGGAGCTAAGGAGAGGGCGGCCGAGGAGAGGAGAACGAGGCGCGGTCCATGGCGATGTATCTGTGTCGGAGCTTGGGGGGCCACAGGCACAGCGAGATTGGTAGGGTGCTGGGGTTAGAGAAGACCTCATCGGTGAGTTCAGTGTGTTTAAGGATGAAGGCGAGAGTGGGGGCGGAGAGAAGGATAGCTCGCAGGGCGCGGAGGATTGAAGAAGAACTACAAAAGAGCCAAGAGCGGACTTGACCCCTTTGAGAGATGTGGTTGCCCTCCGACGACACGGAGTGTTTTTGAACAATGTGGAGGCTGGATAAGGAGTCTTTTACGGTGGGAAAGCCATCCATAACGATACAAGCGGTGAGTCATGTCGCGTCCTAGCATTCTGACCCCTTCGATACGGCCCTTCGGGCCTACTCAGGACAGGCGGTGGATCTCCAAGAAGCCACGAGCGAGCCGGGCATCGGCGTTGCCGAATAATGTCTGGTGATCAATCATCTGCTGTTATGGCCGCAGGGAGATAGACAGCGCTCCGAGGTCATGCTGTGGGTACGGGAAAAGGCTCCTTTAAATTCCCCGAAACCAAGACTCGCAAATTTCACGCCTCACCCCTTACCTTCGATGCGCGCCGTGCGAAGCGTTCCGGGCGAGGATCAGGCGTCCCGGAAAAGATCGGCAATGGTTTTCATGGGAAGAAAGAGCCGGGCCGGATGGTCGGGGAAGAGAATAAAACCGAAGTGCTGGTAAAAGCGCCGGGCCTGGTCGTCGATGGCATCGACCACGACGGCGGCCGCGGCGATCTGCGATGACTGGACGACAGCGCGGCGCAGTGCGTCCATGAGAAGGAACTCGCCAATCCCCTGCCCTCTGTGGCGGCGATCGACGGCGAGGCGGCCGAGAAGCGTGACGGGGACAATGGGATAGGACGGGAGCTTTCTGGCCACGTCCTCGGGCAGGTCTTCAAGATCGATTCCAAACGAGGAGAGCGTGTAGTAGCCGAGGATAGTTTTCGGGTCGTCCCTGGCGGCGAGAATGAACGGCGCGGCGACGCGGCGGCGGGCATCCTGACCGGCCTGCTCTTTCAGATAGCGGTCAAGAGTGTCGTTGCCACAGGAGAAAGCCGCGCGGTTGTGGTGTTTCCCGAGCGGTTCGACAAGCCATGGCGACGGTTCGCTCTCAGGGGGCATCTACGGCGCCGGCGCGTTGCTTGTAACGGCGCGCGGCCTTGCGGAGCCGCGCGGCCGGCGCTGGGGCATTGAGGAGCGCGCCGACAAAGGCCTTGCGGTCGCGGTCGGTCAAAATCATGGCCTCATGCTCGCGCACGGTGCGCGTGGCGGTTTCGTGGGCGGAAGCGACAACGAAATCCGTGAGGGACCGCCCGGTCAGCGCAGCGGCTCTCAAAAAGAGCGCTTTCTGCTCGGCGGTGATGCGGGCCTCAAAACGCGCCGTCTTGGCAGTCTGGGCGTCGGGTGTTTCGTGTATACTTGCCATAAGCTTTTCTCCTATAATCAAAGAGTACGGAGATTTGCCGTACATGTCAAGCACTATTCAGGCTTCGGTCCCTCCGCAAGTTTTTGGGTGATTGAGTAATTGAGTATCTGCGGAGAAGGCCGGTAGTGCGGGCCGGGTATTCATAAAGCGCGCGGGAAGAGACTAAGGGGACGTAGGTCCGAAAGGTCCGTTATGACCAAAAAGACTTCAGCTCCCACCGGTTTTTGATCATCACCTGAGCGGGATAAGGGGTTGGGACTCTTTGACGACGGGAAAGCCCTCCATACGACAGAAGGGGTGGGTCATGTCGCCCCGTGCTCGCATTCTCGCCCCTTCGATACGCTCCTTCGGACCTACTCAGGACAGGCGGTGGATCTCCAAGAAGCCACGGGCCAGCCTGGCATCTTTTATGGTCGCGGGGAGATACACAGCGCTCCGAGGTCATAGTGCGGGCTACGTGAAGTTGAGTAGCGCGGGAGAATTTCACTCCCACGCCCTCCCAAAACCGGACGTGAACCTCTCGATTCATCCCGCTCCTATCGTCCAACCGTTGACACCAGCGCCCAATGCGCAAACAGTTCAGGCTGTCGGGCGTGGACCCGCCACAACCAGTGCCATGCTCGCCGCTTGTGCGCGCGGAGCCTTTTGTATTTCCGTTGCGCCCATCGCACCAGGAAATCATCCAGCGTGCGCAATGCGCCTCGGAGCGCCGAAGCGTGAAATCGCCCGTAGTAGCGAACCCATCCCATCACAATGGGCCGGGTCCAACGGGCAACCTCTTCCAAAGCCAGATCGTTGCGATGATGCAACCGCCAGCGACGCGTTCTCTGTCGCATCGCTTTGGCCGCTTTCTCGCTTACCGCAGGTGCGAAACTGACGAAGAGCTTTCCCTCGCCACTCTTCGACCAACGCGGGCGAAACGTGTAGCCCAAAAAGTCGAAACGCTGCTCAGGGTAACTGCTCCGCCGGTTGGCATCCTTGCAGTACACGATCTTGGTCTTGTGCGAGTGAAGTTCCAGGCGACACTGCGCAAGCCGTTGCACGAGCGCATCCTTTAGAGCACGCGCTTGCGCCTCACTCGCACAGTGGCAGATGATATCGTCGGCATAGCGCTCGAATGGGATGTCCGGATAATGCTTGGTCATCCAGCAGTCGAACACATAGTGCAGAAACAAGTTTGCCAGCAGTGGACTGATAACCGCCCCTTGAGGCGTTCCCTGATTCCGCTCCACCAACGTCCCATCCGCCATGCTCACGGGCGCTTTGAGCCACCGCTCGATATAGAGCAGCACCCATTTGCAGTCGGTGTGGCGGCGCAGCGCCCGTAACAAGAGTTCCCAATCGATGGTATCGAAGAAACTCTTGATATCGAGATCCAGCACCCAATCGTAGCGCCAGCAACGTTGCCGCGCTATTGAAAGTGCTTGATGCGCTGACCGTCCCGGGCGATATCCATAGGAGTCTTCATGGAACAGCGGCTCCAGGATCGGCTCCAGATATCGTTTGGCTACCGTCTGGGCGATGCGATCACAGACCGTAGGAATCCCTAACGGCCTGGTGCTCTTCTCGCCCTTCGGTATGTCCACCCGACGCACCGGCGGCGGGAAGTAACTGCCGGAGGACAGCCGATTCCACAACCGATAGAGATTGTTTCTCAAATCCCCTTCGAGCTGCTCGATCGTCTGCCCGTCGACACCCGCCGTGCCTCGATTGACCTTCACCCGTTTGTAGGCTTCCCACACTTCTCGCTTGGCTATACTAAACGGTTTTGTCTTATCCATGCAGGTCCTCCCCTCGCGGGTTGCCTCCTCGATAAGACCAGACGACGCCGCCCCTTCGGTCCAGTTCCATTACAGAACCTTCTTCCCTCCTACGAGCGACTCCGCCCCTGTGCCCCGCCT
>Ga0209751_10003236_pt1 | contig 15849 bp, 9 predicted proteins | sample RifCSP13_1_FD_184019 | JGI IMG/M metagenome (GOLD analysis project Ga0209751, IMG submission 184019) | Soil microbial communities from Rifle, Colorado - Rifle CSP2_sed 13_1 (SPAdes) (version 2) | ecosystem: Environmental > Terrestrial > Deep subsurface > Rock core/Sediment | place: Rifle... | reverse complement strand
CGCACCAGAATCCGGTGCAGCTCTGCCTTGCCAAGTCCCGTAACGATTTTAGGTAATTCTGCCATGACTCATCCTCCTTTTTAACCTTTACTTTAGATTAGATTTCCAGGGCCAAGCTCCCGGCTTGGCTCAGCCTTATTGATCTTTGAGGAATTGCCCAAGTTCGACGCGGATGTCCCAAAGGGGCTCGTCGCTGCTAACTTCGGAGCAGAGCACGTCGACGCAGAGCAGGGTCCCGCAACCCGGACAACTATATTCCTGGTAGATGGCACGATACGGCTCCCCCGAAGGAAGCCGGCGGCCGCTCAGATCCTCCAGATCGCGATCTCGTAAGAGCGCGTGGGTTTTATAGTTTTCTTTGCCGTCGCAGAGAAGTCGCGCGCACCTGCGGCAGCGGATGGCAAAATCCTTTCCAGCGCGAACCAGGTCGAGCGACTCATGGAAGCGGAGCACCGGTTTCCAATCGCGGTCCTTGGGAGGCGGCGGCGCGCTTCCAGCAGGCAGCTTCCCCTCCCGCAGCCGGCGATCGCGAAGCTCCCCCCGCCTTAGTTTGGTTCGCTCAAGATTGACGCCCCCCGAGGCCTCATCCACAACCACGCCGTAGATGGTCTCGGCGGTGCGCCGGGAGATTAAACCAGTGCTCAAATCGCGTGCGACCACCTCGGGATCGCGCTCCAGGGGATCTCCGTATCCGCCGCCACAGAACACGTAATCGGTCACGAGCCAGCGCTCCGGGATTCCGATCCGCGGGGGAGCCCCTTCCGGAATCCGCGGTTCTCCCCATCTCCCCTCCCGAATGGCCGCGACCGTTGTGGGATAGGGAGATTGGCGAAAGCGAGCGAAAATATCCGGGGGTGTTTCATAGAGCACACGCTCACCTCCAAAACCGACCGGGTAGCCGCCGAAGAGGCCAAAGGCGAACTCCGGCACACCACCGTAAGGCTTGTACTCAACGCTCAAGTCCTTCGTGCCAAACGCCACATAGATTCGGTAAGTCCCGGTGCCACCCTGAAACTTGCCGAAGCCGCCGCCGTCCATCAGATGATTGCGCGTGAGATAGATGAACGGGTATTGCATCTCAATCCGCTCGACGTCCGAGATTCCCCCGGAGGGGATGTTCATGTGACCGCCGCTATCCACGCCGTCCCGCGTCGGCGCCGCGCCGAGACCCGAGCCGTGAATGTCGTACAGGCCCTGGGCCACCGGAAGACCTTCCCGGTTGTGGCCGCCATAGAAATACCCTGGACCACCGGCCGTCCAATGGCCGCTCCAGGTCGCATTGATATCCTCCAGCTTTTCCGCGGCGTACAACATCTTGGCCAGGCATTCGTTGATGGCGGCCACAATCGCCGTCCCTACCCGCGGTCCATGGGCGCAGGCCGCAGGATAACGACAGTGTAGAATCGACCCCTCAGGCACCTTGAGCCGTATCGGAATCAGTTTGCCGTCGCTCCATGGGACGTTCCAGAACAACGTGTTGGTCATGGAGATGGCGACGTGCGCGAAAGTGTTGGGCAGAGAGGAGTTCAGATCCCCCACGGACTGCTCACTGGAGCCATCGAAGTCGATCTCCAGCTCGTCACCGACTTTCCTGAGGCACGCCACGATCTGATACACTTGGGCCTTTCCGGTCTTGCGGTCCGGTCGCGTGCCGTAGGAGCGCGCCGTCCAGGTGCCGTCGGGAATGGAACGCAGGCGCTCGCGCGCCATCCGTTCGGAGTCCTCGATGAGCTTTTGGCCGGCCCCCACGACAAATTCCTTGCCGAGCTTTTCCACCAACTGGAGATAGCGCGCCGAGCAAACGTTGTTGGCGGCAATCCGGCTCTTGAGATCCAGGCCCACATACTGCGGATCGCGGCACTGTTGGACGATGCTTTGAAACACGTCCTCACGGAACTCGCCGCCCTCAACCACCTTAAGGCCAAGGATACGAATCCCCTCGTGAAAGATCTCCGTCGCCCCCCCGCGGAGCGGTCCCCCGACATCGGCCGTGTGCGAGGAGGAGGCGGTCCACGCAATCAGCTCGCCTTCGTGAAAAATCGGCTTGACTACCATCTGATCATAGGTGTGCGCGCCCGCTGTGTAGGGATCGTTCTGAAAAATCTGGTCCCCGTCGAAGAAACCCGGACTTTTACCGAACCATTCCATCAACTTCTTGATCGCGTCCGACGTGGCGGCGGCAAAACGGAGGTGGCCCGAGCACGCGAGAATCATGGTTCCGTCGGGCGAGTAGAAGCTCGACATGCACTCCCCCCCCTGGGCGACGATCGGAGAGGCTGTGACCCGTTGAAGGGCTATGCGGCCCTCCTCCGCGACCTCCCAAAGACGATGGGCAAAAATTTCAAATTTGATAGGGTCGATCTGATCGTGAATTGGCCCGCGTTTAAGCGCCATTGGCTAGCTCCTTGTTGCAAATAATGACTCCAGCTCCGTATGCTCTTCTCTGGTCTCCAAGCCTGGTGTCACACACCTATAGCTTAAATCGAGGTCCAAGGTCAATTCGCCGCGGCGTTAGCCTTCGGATTTTATCGCCGTATTAGACAACGACCCAGTGGCCACATCCCATTGACACCATCGGTCGCCCCCTGTTATTTTACGGCCCGTTTTCCAGACTCGACAAGGAGGTTGACGCCATGAATCTTAAACGCAGGCGCGATGCGCAGCAATGGGTACTCGATCACATGGTCAAGACGACCGGCCGGGTGCAGAACTTTGCCAGCGATGCCCGCCAACTGCCGCCATCCGTAAAGAGCTACGCCATGATCTCGAAAATCGTGGGGCAACACGGCCTTCACGAAGAGGCGATTGCACGAGCCGCCGACGCCTCGGGGCATCGCGCGACGGCAGTCCACGCCTATGCCAAGGCGATTCTCTCGTATATCGAGGCCCAGCACACCATCTTCGAAGATGACAACCCGGAGAAAATCTACTGGTACTCCCGCGCCCTTGATTGCCACGCGCGCGTCCGCGAGCTGGCAGACCATCCCATCGAGCGGGTTGAGGTGCCGTGGGACGGCCGCTCTTTCCCGGGGATGCTCCACCTTCAAGCGGATCGAAAAAAGCAGCCAACCATTATTTTCATTCCGGGAATGGACGGCACCAAGGAATCCTCCGGCGTAGGGCCTCTCGGCGGCACTTTCATGGCGCACGGCGTCCACGTCTTTACCTTCGACGGACCGGGCCAGGGCGAAAGCAACCTGAGAAAGCTGCGGATTACCCACGACAACTACGAGCGGGCCGTATCGGCCGCCATCGACTACCTCCTGAAGCGCCCGGAAGTCGACCCGGAACGGCTGGGGATCGTCGGCAGCAGCTTCGGTTCACTGTGGGGCCTGCGCGCCGCCGCCCAGGACTCCCGGATCAAGGCGCTCGCTGTTGTGGCGGTCTGCTTCGGGGACAAGCGCGGGATCTTCGAGCACGCCTCGCCGCGCTTCAAACAAGTCTTCATGTACATGGCGGGGATTCAAGACGAAGAGGCCTTCGACCGCATGGCGGAGCAGATGACCTCCTTCGGCTGCGGGGCCGAGATCCGCTGTCCTACGCTGATCTGCTCAGGCGAGTTCGACCCTCTGACCCGTTTGGATGAGACACTGGCCATGTTTGACGAGATCGCTGGGCCGAAAGAGTTATGGGTCTTTGAGAATCAGGCCCACGATTACCGCGGGCTTCCGAACCTCTGCGAGATCGACACGCTTCATTTCATGATCGACTGGGTGCTGGATGCCATGGAAGGCAAGATTTCGAAAAGCCACAAACGAATTACGCTTGTCCCGCCGAGCGGCGGCGCCGGCCCGTACGAAGACCGTCCCTTGTTCGCCCCGTGGCAACAGCCGAGGAGCCCGACGGACCGTCAAATCTGAACACGGATGCAAGGAGGAAAACATGAGCGATCAAGGAAAACCCAACTGAGAGTACCTACCGAGAAACGAGCGGACGCTTCCGGACATTAGGCCGAGGCCTATTAGCCGTCAGTTGTCTTTTTCCACGACGGGACCATCCACGGGTCAGCAGAGTACCCCCCTTGTCCTCGAACTCGGAGGTTCAATGTGGGGCGCTTCCGGATACGACTGCGACCTTAACACTTGACCGTGGGATTTGCCGTCCCCTCAAGAATGGCAACCGGCTCGCCGACTTCCTCAAACTCCACATGCTTGACAAGCCCACCGGAACTTACAGCCGTGCAAGCGACATCACGTTACTGAGGCCTCAGCACACGGATGCAGCTCGTTGGAATCCGTACAGATACTTTTGTGTCCTCCTGCAGGTCTATCCGCGCAGGCAACTCCGAGTGGAGAACGGACGATCCAATGCGGATCCGATATTGAACCCTATTCCCCACAAAGATTCGATATTCCACGCGCCCGGGAAAGGAGTTCGGGCCAGAGGGAGTTCCATCAACATCAACGCTCATGTCCTCCGGTCGAATTACGATAGAAACCCGATCCCCGACACTGACGTGTGCCGGCAGGGGAATAACCATGTCACCCAATGGCGTAGCGGCGACTCCGGTACCGAGTTCTGCCCCCTGCTGCGCCACCCTACCTTCGATAAAGTTTGCCCGCCCAACAAAGCCAGCGACAAACGGATGCGTCGGGAAAAGATAGATCTCGCGCGGGGGCGACTCTTGAAGAATCTGCCCGTCATACATGACCGCTATGCGATCCGATAAGACAAGCGCCTCTTCCTGATCGTGCGTGACATAAAGCGTTGAAATTTTTAGCCGGTTAATTAGTTCCCGCAACTCGATACGCATTTCTTCACGCAACTTGGCATCCAGATTGCTCAAGGGCTCGTCCAGCAGTAGAAGCCGCGGCTCATAGACGAGTGCTCTTGCCAAAGAAACCCTCTGTTGCTGCCCCCCGCTTAAAAGCGGAGCCGGCCGACTTTCAAACTGCTCCAATCCCACAAGGTGCAGCGCTTTCCTGACCCGATCCCCTACCTCTGCTTTGCCCACCTTGTACCCGCCTCGCAGGATCGGAAACGCCACATTCTCAAAAACCGTCATGTGGGGCCAGATGGCATAGGACTGAAATACCATGCCAACCCCTCGCCGATACGCTGGGAGCATGACGCGCTTCTCGGACGAGAAAACCAGGTTCTCGCCTATGTAAATTTCTCCGGCTTCAGGGACCTCCAAACCCGCCACGCAGCGTAACGTTGTTGTTTTCCCACATCCGGAAGGGCCTAACAGAGTCAGAAATACGCCCTCCGGAACTTCGAAACTGATACCAGACACAGCTTCGACTCTCCCATCTGCCAATGTAAAGGTCTTTGTTAGGTTATTAACTCTAAGCATAACGAAAGAGACGCTCCGCCTAACACCCCAGTAAAAATCGCCCACAGCAGGCCACTCCTAGCGCGCCGCACCACCACGAGGACCAGACAACCCACCTCAACCCAACTGCCGAGACTCCTTGATCTTACCGCTTGTGAGCTTCAGCGTCATCGACATGAGAAAGGCCATAATGGTCACCATCACCACCGCTCCGGCACAGGCGACCCCTATGTTCCCACTGGACCACAAGTGCCAGATACTGACCGACAGTACCCGGTTGTGACTCTCCGCCAAGAATAACGCCATCGTCACTTCCTGGAAGGTCAACAAGCCCGTCCAGACTCCGGCGAAAACCAACGACGGCTTAATCAGCGGTGCGACAATCCATCGCATGATCGTAAGGTTCCTGGCGCCACAGACTTTTCCGCACTCTTCCAAATCAGACTGAATCTGAAACAGCGCTGCGTTTGTCACTCTCGTCCCGTAAGACAGACGGTTGATTACGTTTGCGAGCACGATGATTGCCAGAGTACCCCTCATCGAAATCTCGGGCAGCCATATGGACAAGACGAGCGCGACCATAAAAAGCGCAAATGCGAAGGCCAGCCCAGGGAAGGCGTGGGGAAGCATGGCTACTATGTCCATTGCCTTGCGCAGTCGGAATCGAGTTCGCACAACCACCCAGGAAACCATAAAGCTCAGGAAAGTCACCAGGAGCGACACGCTGACCGCAAGCACTAAGGTATTCCATACCACACGTGCCCCCCCCAGGGCGGCCAGCAGCCCGTCGTAGTTATAGAGGCTTATATTCTTGAGGGCGGAAAAGGTCGGAATTTGGAGGTAAGGTAGCAGAGACGCCCAAAGCAACACCAAGAAAGGCAGACCCGCAGCCAACAGGAGGTAAACCACAACGAAGACCATCCCGATCCATGTAAATTTCCCAAGGTCGATATCCCGCGGTCGATACCCCTTACCTGTGACCACCTCGTAATGGCGAACCTTTGCCAATAACCGAACATAAAAGTATAAAGCTAGACAACTCGGCATCGCGATAAGCACCCCATATACACCAGCAGCCCCGTAGGCAATGGTCGCCACTTCTTCTCCGGGCGGCCGCACCGCATAGAATAACTCTGTCGCAAGCACCGGAACCTTCCCGCTGGCCGCTCCCAGAAGCGCCGGTACCTCAAAAATCGACACGGCAGTCATAAAGATATAAATCATTCCGGACAGAATACCTGGCCATATAAGGGGCAGGCTCACCCACCAGGTCGTGACCCAATGATTTCCTCCAGAGACGGCCGCCGCCTCTTCCAAAGCCGGGTCAAGGGCTCGCATCGGCCCCGAAAGCAGGAAGAACATCGTCGGCGTAAGCATCAAGCCCATCACCCATGCGATGCCGTAGGGGTTATTCACAACGGTCCAGGCAACCTTCTCCATCCCCAACGCTCCCTCGATCGCTCGGTTCAAAAGCCCGATTCTATCGTTCACCAGCATGATCCAGCCCATTGCTTTGATGAAGCCTGGAACGATTACCACCACCGCCATCATGGTGATAAAAGCATTCCGACACGGAAGCGTCGTGCGGTTCAATAACCACGCCAAGGGCAAGGCAAAGATCGTCGCAACGAGTGCCGTGCCGAACCCGACAATCAACGTATTCGGTATGACCTGGGTCAACATCCTCGAGCGAGCAACCCGTTTCCAGTTGTCCAGAGTGTAGTCCGGCTCAATCGGCAATCCGGCAACAAACGTCATGTAGAGAACGAACCCCACGAGAAACAAGACGAAGGAAAGGGCTATGCCTGAAAAGACCAAAGGAAGGCCGTTCAGAAAATCCAACTCCACGAGAGCGCTCTTTGCTCGCCGCACCCAGCCGTCGAACGGCGTGGCACTCCTTGTAGCTGCCAGACTCAAGCTATTTGCTCCGCTGCCTTGGTTTTAAACTCGTCGTGTCCGCCGCTCCAGACGCGATCTCTTCCGACGCTCCTCTCCGACACATAAAACAGGGCGCCGTGGCCGGCCTGAACTATTCTCCCCGGATCCCCTTCCCGAGCGCCTCCTTGTAGTTTCTACCCTCTTCCGTGCTCATCCATTCGAGGAACCCCAGCCCCTTCTGGCTGTCTATGAAATAAAACAACTTTGCCCCGCTCTCTTCCATGAATTTTCTCTCTTTCTTGTCCAATTCACTCTCTCCCCACCGCTGCGTGTTGAAGTCCTTGGGCTGCCATATCGCTTGTGCTTCCGGGGTTGCTATCCACAACGCGAACAGCGTTCCTGCTGCCGGATTCCGGGCGTTTCTTCTTACGATATAGTACGCATCCGTCGTCACGTTGAAGTCTTTAAAGAAAGTAATCTCCATAGGAGCTTGGGGATCCTTAGCCTTATAAGAGAAATAATAGAAGGTGTTGGCCATCGTAAACGCGAATTCTCCCAACAACAGGCGTTGGACACCCGCGCTCTCAACCTGGACGGCCCCCCCGTTCCGCCCTGCCTGCCGCACGATCTCAACCCACTTCTCCTTGCTCATCTCCGGTACAACCAAAGGCCCGGGCTCCCAGTGGGTCGTCCACGGCGGCTGGGTCCACATCCCCTTATACTGGGCAAGCGCCAGGTCCGCGTGAGTTCTCGGCAGCTTGTCCCTGGAGATAAGTTTGGGATTGTAAATCAATGACTTTGTCCGCGATAGAAAGGCGAACCCCAAGCCTTTCAGCGGCCCTGGGCTTAATTGTTCCGGGCGAACTTTTCCGGCCCGGACCAAAGGATTGATTTCTGTAAGGAGACGCTCCCAGTTGTCAATTTTAAGCCCCCCTCCGAGGCCAATAAGGGCCATATTGTTGGTAACCGTGCCCTCCATGGTGTCATAGGTCGGTACCGCTCCCGCCTTTGTTTCGGCGATCGCTTTGGGGTAATTCTCCGTATCCAAAACTGGCGTTATGATCGCGTTGATGTCCAACCCAAATCTCTTCTTGAAGGCCGCGGCAAGCCGTTGCGTCTCCCGTCCGGTCAGGCTGGAGACGACGGTTGCGTTCAGCGCGCCTTCCTGTTTTGCCTTCTGCACCAAATCCGCCAGCGTGGTCGCCCCTGCAGTTTCCGCGAGGCCGGTTAGTGCGAATAAGAACACACTCGCAGAGACAATGCGGCCCGCGAAGGCGAGCCCGTTTCGACTCTTCTCAAAGATCATGGCATCTACCTCCTTCTGTTTCGGGACACAAATCGGTCGCTCCGACAGCATTTCCGCTCGCTTCCTCAAATCACCTTTGCAATCTCAGGACACTGTAGGATTATCCAAATTCGGTTTCGTCCGGTACCAGCCGGCCGCTTGCTCGTAGGCCCGCGCCACCTGCAGGACCGTGGACTCTTCAAAAAGGCGCCCCGCTAGCTGCAAGCCGATGGGAAGACCGGTGGAGGAAAAACCGCAGCAAATGCTGATGGCGGGTAACCCGGTTAAATTGAATGGCATAGTGCACAGAACCCCAAAGTTGCCCCTTTTATCTTGGAGGCTGATTTTCCCCCCATCCACCTCAATAAAGCCTTCGGCGCATTCGTCGATCGTGGGCGCAAAGGTGCCAACCGTGGGCGTCGCTATCACGTCCACTCGCCCCAGTGCGTCGTCGAATTCCTGGCAGATGATACGGCGAACCTTTTGGGCGATGACGTAAGTCTGGGCGGGGATAGTCAGCGCACAAACCTGCCGATAAAGAAGGGGCTGGCTGTAATCACGAGCCCTCGCCTTGAGATGGGGAATGTGAGCGGCAACATTTTCTACCCGGCTCGTGCAATTCTGTACGACCGGCACCAAATTCATGTGTGGGATACGAACTTCCTCCGGCGGCATTCCGAGGGACGCGAGGAGTTCGATAGACCGCTTAAAAGTCTCCTTAACCTCGCCGACCATGAGCTCATCTGCCATGAGTTCCTCGAAATAGCCTTTGATAAGACCCAGTTTCAGGCCTTTGACTCCTTTCGTGATGCTTTTGGAATACCTCGGCACCGGTTCGTTTGCGCTTAGGGGATCGTTGGGGTCGTGTCCCGCTATGGTCTCGAGCACCAAGGCGCAATCTTCAACCGTTTTCGTCAGGATACCAAAATGGTCTGTTGATTCTCCACCGGTTCCCGGGACATCACCGAATCGGCTTACCCGGCCGTAGGTCGGCTTCAAACCGACCACTCCACAGAACGCCGCAGGGTTCCTCACCGAACCCATATTGTCGGTGCCGAGCGACGCCAAACAGAGACTCGCCGCGATCGCGGCTGCCGATCCACCGCTTGATCCCCCGCTTATCCGGGTCAAGTCCCACGGGTTTCGGGTTGTGCCATAGAAGGGATTGATCGTGGTGCTCCCTGCCGCCCACTCGTGCATATTGGTCTTGCCGAAGAAAATTCCCCCGGCCCCCCTCAGTCTGGTCACCACCGTGGCATCAAAATCCGGGACCCATTCCGCCAGTATCTTGGAGCCAGCGCTCGTCCTGACTCCCTTAGTAGCGATATTGTCCTTTATGCAAAACGGAATCCCGTGAAGAGAACCACGATACTTCCTCGCGGCAATCTCCCTTTCCGCAGTTCGGGCGTCCTGCAGGGCTTGGTCCGCGGTCACCGAGACGTAAGCGTTGAGCAGGGGGTTAAGCCGCTCGATCCGTTCCAGGTAACGCTCCGTCAACGCGACCGGAGAGACCTTTTTGCTCTTAATGCGCCACCCAATCTCAGCAATGGTCAACTCGTCAATATCCGGCTCCTTCATGGCTCGCCTTACTTGGGGACTCTTTATCAATCCAGCGGGTATAGCTCGTGTCCCGATTTGCGCGCCAGATACCGCCCAATCGGCTTGCCCACCACCCTCCGCTTTGGCTCCCCGTCGGGCCACTCCATCATGATGTTCCCCCGCAAAATCGTCATCACTGGCCATCCCTTGATTTCCCAACCTTCCCAAATGGACCAACCATTGGAGTTGAAGATCTGATCCCGCGTCAACTTCATGGTCTTATTGAGATCGACGATCACGAAATCAGCATCTGCACCCACAGCGATTACTCCCTTCTTGGGATACAAACCAAACTTCCGCGCGGGATTCTCACAACACACCTCGACTAATCGCTCCAAGGAAATCCTCCCCTTATTCACCCCTTCGCTCAAAAGAACGTAAAGCATTCCTTCGGTCCTGCCCGCCATAGCGTCCCTGGAGATCTCCCCAGCTCCGGCAAAAATTGGGTGCGGATATTTTGCACCCACCTCGGCTATAGGGCCATTTTTTGCTTCCCATTCTTCTATCGTCGCAAGACTCATGGCCCTGTAGATGCTATCGCTACTGATGGTATCGATGATTCCGGTTCTGACTGCCTCCCAGATCTTGGGAAACGTTTCCCTAGGTCGATGGGGTACATTTGTTCTCCAGATGTTCTTGTCGATCGTCAAATAGTGAGGGTTCGTGTTGCCGGTGATCTGAACCCCTTCCTCTCTCGCCTTCCGGATCTCCTCAAAGCTCTCCTCGCATGTGGTGTGGCGGATCAGGATAGGGCACCCAGTAATCTTCGCATAATACGCGTAGGTTCTGATGTGCCCGGCTTCACAAAACGCCGGCGACATGTCATCCCAAGCCCCGGGATCTTGACGGCCCTCGGACATTAGTTCGGCGCGACGGACATACGCAATCTCCCAGTTCTCACAGTGCAAGCCTAATATGCAGGGAGGACCCAGAGCCGCGATCTTCCTCATGGCCGAATAGACCATCCCGTCATCATAATAATACATCGCCTTCACTTTCATTGTCTGCCACATATCCCAAATGTGTTCCCCGGCCTTCGTGTGAAGCCGGAGTTTGAATGAGGTGATACCATGCTTCGCGGCCAATTCAGGGATCTCTTGGACATGCTCGGGCTTCGACAAGACGGGGGTGTAAAAGTAATCCGCCATCACATGATTTCCCGACTCCAGTTGCCTGACATTGGGCATGACATCCATAAAGAGGGGAACTTGTTCTGGTTTGGCGTATTTGAGTGACGGCTGTGTGAAATCCACGCTTGCCGTCTCTATGCCGACTGTTGTAATTCCCCCGGAAATCGCCGCCCGCGTCTCGGCCAGAAACAGGTCGTACACCGCCTCCGATGGATGGTGCTCGTTGTCGATGATCCCGGGAAGAACGAACTTGTTTGTCGCGTCTACTACTTGCTTGGCCTCTGGAATCCATCCATCGTTGCAACCGAGCGCGACGACTCTTCCGTCCTTGACGGCGACCCACTGGCTGGAAACGAGGCCTTTACTCACCACTTTGCCTCGTTGAACGAGCAGATCTACAGAAGCTGTTGAGTTGCCTGGTTTCATTTGTGGCCTCCTTCTCTCCGGCTGCAACGTTCCCTTGTCATCGCTGTCTGCAGATGCTTACCCCCCAAGGTCGAGCGCCTTCCCTGTGATCGGACCCGGTCGACGCGGCCGAACCTCATCCGTCCGAGTCCGCAATCCCGGCGCCTTTCAGTTGCCATAGACGCACCGTCTTTACCCTCACGCCCGGACAACGGATACGGTCGCTTTCTGGCCCTACCGCCCCCGAGGCAGCTCCCGAGTCCTAGATAGTGCTTACTCTCCTCGAATCGCCCGACCAATGGCCTCTTTGAATTTGCGTCCTTCCTCGGTACTCATCCAATTCAAGTACGCCAAACCCTCTTCGCTATCCAGGAAATCAACTATTTTGGCACCACTGTCCTCGATAAATTTTATCTCTTTCTTGTCCAGATCGCTCTCACCCCAGAGCTGCGTGTAAAAATTGGCCGGCTGCCAGATCGCTTGTGCCTCCGGCGTTGCCATCCAGAACGCGAAGAGAGTCCCCGCAGCTATATGCTTCGCGTTTTTCCGGACGCAATAGTAGGCCCGACTTGAAACGTTGAAATCCTGGAAGTAGGTGATGTCGATCGGTGCCTGGGGATCCTTGGCCTTATACAGGAAATAATAGTACGTGTTGGCCATGGTAAAGGCGTGTTCGCCTACCAAGACCCTCTGGACGCCCGCTGACTCGACCACGACTGCACCGGCGTTCTTGCCCGTCTTTCGCACAATTTCAACCCATTTATCCTTGCTGATATTCGGGAAAACCAAAGGTCCTGGCTCCCAATGGGTTGTCCAAGGCGGCTGATTCCACATCCCCTTGTATCTGGGGTCTGCCAGTTGCTCGTGAGTTTTCGGCAGTTTGTCCTTGGTAATTAGCCTCGGATTATAGAGCAAGGCCTTTGTTCGAGAAAGATACGCAAAGGCGTTGCCCCGAAGAGGACCATGGCTCAGCACTTCGGGCTTTACCCTCCCCGCACGGACCAACGGATTGATCTCGCGCAGCAGATTCTCCCAACCGTCCACCCGGTGTATCCCTCCCACTCCCAAGAGCGCAATGTTGTTCGTGTCTGAACCCTCCAGGACATCGTAGGTCGGCACCACGCCCGCTTTGGTTTCCGCTACAGCCTTCGGGTACTCCGTTGTGTTCAGCAGAGGCGTCAGCGTGACATCGATATCGAGGCCAAACCTCTTCTTGAATGCCGTGGCCAGTTGTGGGGTTGTTTTTCCCGTGATCGCGGTAATCACCATAGCATTGAGGGCTCCCTCCTTTTTCGCCTGCTTCACCAACTCAGCTACCGTCGCCGCGAAACTGTGTCGCGAACTGCTCACGACTTGAAAGCCGATTACAACCAGGATGACAGCCAGGCGGCTGCTCCAACTTCGTACCTTTCGCCCTACCATACGAGAACCTCCTTCTTTCTGGCTACGTCTTCAATCGCCTCAGTAACTGAATCAGACGCTAGATCCTTTGCCACGGAGTCTCACCGCGTCTCCTTAGTCCTCAAATACATATCCCTCAGCACGGTTTCTTCATCCGAGGCAGCCGACGCTTCCTTTCCTCTCCCCGCCTGCAACCGGCGCGCGCTCCGCTCCGCCATCTCTAAAATACGCTCTTCCCTCGTCCGCACCAGTCGCCCTTCTTCCACCACCACCTCGCCGTTTACGATGACCGTGTCGACAGAACTGCCGTTCTCACAAAAAACCAGCTGGCGCACGACATCGTTCAGGGGAGTGAATGACGGCGTATCTCGCTTAAGCAGGACGACATCCGCAAGCCGACCCGGAGTCAGGGCACCAATCGGGAGGCCCACAGCCTGGGCACCCCAGCGAGTCGCCATCCGAAGCACTTGCAGGGGTGTGATCCAACGCTCGTAATCGGCGATCGCAGGATTGTGAATCAAGCTGGCCAGCCGCATCGCATCAAACATGTTCTGCCCGTCGTTTGACGCTGCACCGTCGGTTCCCAAAGCAACCTGGACTCCAGAGGATAGCATTTGTGAAAGCGGCGCCAGGCCGCTTCCTAAGCGCAGATTACTCGCGGGGTTGTGAACCGGAACGGCACCGCTTGCGGCGATCCGATCGATATCCTCTTGATCGACCCACACGCTATGCGCTAGCGAAACATTGGGTCCCAAGATGTCCAAGTCATGGAGGTGCCCGACGAGCGAAGTGCCGTAAAGTCGAAGCCCCATGACTTTTTGAGCCGCGGTTTCTGCAAGATGCATATGGAGCGGCATGCCACCCTGCCGCGCCAGCCGCGCGGCGCCAACGAGCAATTCATCGCTGCATCGTTGCACGGCCGACGGCCCCGGGCAGCAGGAGGTTAATCGGTCGGGATTGTGATGGTCACTGATGAAGCGTTCGCATACGCTTAGCCAAGTCTTCGCATCCCTGATCGCGCCGCCGCGGAGATTCGCCGTCGGCCCCAAGCGAGAAATTTCAACCTTTTCGAGAGGAATGGTCTCTGCGAAAGCTTTGTCTGAGAGAGTGAGCGCCATCAAGTGGCGGATGCCCAGCTCTCGCATCGCCTGGATCGCTTCGGCGGCACCATGGAAGGGGACGGCCTGACTAGTAGGGAAATGATCCAGGACCGTGGTAGTGCCGGTCTTCAACATCTCCATGGCCCCGAGCAGCGCGGCGGCGTAATAATCCTCCGGCTCCATATGGCCGGAAACCGAACGCTGCTGGAACAGCCAGATTTCCAAAGGACGCCCTGGAAGCAGTCCCCGGCGAAGGTTCGCAGGAGAATGGCAATGGGCGTTAATAAACCCGGGGAGGCAGATCATGCGACCAGCGTTAAGCGTTCGATCATAGGGTCCCGGCGGAGCCAAATGACCAGGTCCTACGTACCGAATCCACTGGCCGTCAATGACCAGCGCCGCATCCTCGAGGATGTCGTCGTGGTCGTTCACGGTGACAACGGCGGCGTTCGAGATCAGCAGCCGCATTCTTTCCCTTCCCGAACTCCGTTAGTTCTTCCCGATACTGGTGCCCGAGAGATCTTAGGTTCCAAGCTCGGCCGAACCGGTTCCGGAAACGTTGACCTCACCCGCGCCGACCCCAAACTCCCCGCTCTAGCCGTGCCCCTCTCTCTCAGTTCAAAGGAAACAGCGCATGTCCCGGGCTTCGCGCCAGATACTGCCCGATCGGCGTCCCCACGACTCGCCGCCTGGGCTCCCCCTCCGGCCACTCCATCATGATGTTCCCTCTCAAAATCGTCATCACGGGCCAACCCTTGATTTCCCAACCCTCCCAAATGGACCACCCATTGGAGTTATTCACGTGATCCCGGGTTAACTTCATGGTTTTGTTGAGATCGACGATCACGAAGTCGGCATCCGCGCCGACTGTGATAACTCCCTTCTTCGGATACAAACCGAACTTCCGCGCCGGATTCTCACAACAAACCTCCACGAACCGCTCGAGGGAGATCCTCCCCTTGTTGACCCCTTCGCTGAGAATGATGAGCGGCAGGCCCTCGGTTCGTCCCGCCATCGACTCCCTTCCGATCTCTCCAGCCCCCTTGAAGATCTCGTGCGGGTATTTCGGTCCCACCTCCGACAGGGGGCCGTTCTTCTTCTCCCACTCCTGCATTGTTGCCAAGGTCATGGCTCTAAAGATGTTGTCGCTGCTGATCGTATCGATGATCCCCGTTCGGACCGCCTCCCAGATCTTGGGAAATGTCTCCTTCGGCCGATGCGGTACATTCGTTCTCCAGATATTCTTGTCGATAGTCAAATAATGAGTGTTCGTATTGCCGGTGATGTTGACACCCTCTTGCTTCGCCTTCCGAATCTCGTCGAAGCTTTCCTCGCAGGTTGTATGCCGTATCAGAATAGGACAGCTGGTCACTTTGGCGTAATAGGCGTAATTCCTGATGGGGCCGGCTTCACAAAACGGAGGCGACATGTCACCCCAAGCACCCGGGTCTGTCCTCCCCTGGGCCATCAGCTCGGCCCTGCGCACATGCGCGATCTCCCAATTCTCGCAATGCAGGCCCAACACGGCAGGCGCCCCCAGGGCAGCAACCTTCTCCATCGTCATGAAAATGAGCCCGTCGTGGAAGTAATGCATGCCCTGAACCCTCATGGTCCGCCACATGTCCCAGATGTGCTCCCCAGCTTTTGTGTGGAGGCGCAGCTTAAAAGATGTGATGCCGTGTTTTTCTGCCAACTGAGGAATTTCGCGGGCCTGTTCAAAATTCGACACGATCGGGGTGAAGAAATAATCCGTGAGGATCTGGTGATTGGTCTCCA
>Ga0209751_10003235_pt1 | contig 15852 bp, 16 predicted proteins | sample RifCSP13_1_FD_184019 | JGI IMG/M metagenome (GOLD analysis project Ga0209751, IMG submission 184019) | Soil microbial communities from Rifle, Colorado - Rifle CSP2_sed 13_1 (SPAdes) (version 2) | ecosystem: Environmental > Terrestrial > Deep subsurface > Rock core/Sediment | place: Rifle... | reverse complement strand
CAGATGTGTTATAGAAGTGGAGTAAAACCACTTGAGGATGCGGTAAAAAATGATCCTAGCTTCTTTGTAAGACATGAAGCTGCAATTGCTCTTGGTGTGATAGGAAGCCAAGATGCAAAAGAGACTTTGCAAAATGCACTTTCAGATTCAAGTGAGCCAGTAAGGGAATCAGCAGTTGTTGCCTTGTCAAACCTGCACTTTATGGAAAAATTGAGTAAAAATGAGAGATTTGCCAAGCTTACTGGCGGCTAGAGTGGAGTTACCTTTGTGCCCTCTGCGGTGGACTCGAAATTGTATATCATGTCCACATTAGAGTTCTCAAATATTTCTGAATCATGAGTTATTATAATAAACTGTGATATCGAGCCAAGATTTGCTTCAAAAGCTTGAGACAAAACATTAACAAGTGATTTTCTGCGTTCTTCATCAAGGTGTATTGTTGGCTCATCCAAGATGATGAAATTCAGATTCGATGCACCAAGGATGTGTGCCATGCCTAGTCGCAGCGCAAGTGCCACGCTGACTTTTTCTCCACCACTAAGTGACTCTAGATCCAATACTGTATTTCCAGAATAGCAAGAAATCCCAACATTTCTTGCTTTTTCTTGAAGTGAGACTCGTTGAATTTTTACGTTAAATGCCGCAAGATATTCTGATGCTTTTTGTGAAATCAGATTCAAAGCCCATGAACGTAAGCTTGTTGCAACAGGCCCATCTCTATTGAAAATTTGGCTGCGTATTTCATCTAACTCTGAAACATATTGTTTTACAAAAACAAGCTCGCCCAAAATCTTTGATGTTTTTTCTTGTTCTTGCTTTGCATCAAGAATCTTTTGTGTGATTGCGCCAAGTTGCTGATCAATAATACTAAGAGATTTTCTAGATTGTTCAAAAGAAACTTTTAGGTTTTTGAACTCGTTAAGATCAAATCCTTTTGTTTCTTCTTGTAATGAAGAAATCGTTTCTAAAAGAGTTTGAGAATGCGAATCTATAGCAAGATGCACAAGATTTCCTGAAGAATCAATATTTACTGGGATTTTTTCTACGTTGGTTTTTAGTTGTGTAATTTCCTCTTTTAGATGCATCAGGTCTTTTGGGTTTGAAATAGCATGTGTTTTGAGGGTATTTTCTGCCTTTATCGCCCTTTGGTACTTTTGTTCCAAGTCACGCTTGCCCAAAACTGCTTCTTTTTCGGCTTTAGTAAGAGAGGCAATCTTTTCTCTCATCTTTGCAATCTCGTCTCGAATATGTTCCTCTTGGAACAAAGGATTGAGGTCATCCACTACAGAATCACAGACTGGGCACTTGCCATCTTTTAGCTTTAATTTTGTCGCAAGTTCTTCTTGTCCTCCAAGCTTGCCAACCTTTTCTGATACCTTTCTGATCTCATCTCTTGTTGACTCTAATTCAGTGTCAATTGTTCTCATTTGTGTTTCAATTTCTTTTTTAGTGGACACATAATCAAAACATCCTTCACAGTCTGAAAGCTTTCTTTGTTTTTCTAAGATCTCTTTTTGAAGTGATGTGATTGCAGTTTTAACATATTTGACAAGCTCAGACTTTCTCGTATCAAGTTCTTTTATCTTGGATTCTTTTGGCGATTCTGCATCAATTTTCTCCTGAAGTAAGATTAGCTCATGTTCTTGGTTTTGTTTTTTTGCAACCAATTCTTCTTTTTGTGGTTGGGCATCTTTGATTTCTTTTACAACAAGATCAAGCTTTGTTCTTAGATTTTCAATGTCAGTATCATCATATTCCAGTTCTTTTCTTATGGAATCACGAAAGTTTTCTATTATATCTTTCATCGATCCAAACGCGGTGTCAAGCTTGTCTATTCCAATTATTGCATTGACAAGTTCTTTGAATTTTCTTGGGTCAGCATCAATGATAGAGTTGAGTTCGCCTTGTCGTACAATTGATGCGATCTTGAGCTTGTCAAAATCCATTCCAATCAACGATTCTATCTCTTTTGTCATCGATTCTCCAAACTGTTTTCTTTCCCCTGCTGCAAGTTGCACTAGAGCGCCATCTTTTTTCTCAAAAAACTGTGCTGCAAGAGTTCCCTTGGAATCGATTTTCCGTACTGCCTCAAATGCTCTTCCTGACATAGTAAAGTCAACTTTAGCATATCCTTGATTTGCGCCACGACGAATCAGGCCCTTGTTTGAGTTTCTTGTGTGCTGTCCAAAGAGTGCAAAGGTTATGCCATCAATGACACTTGACTTTCCTGCACCGTTGTGTCCCACAAATACAGTAACTCCTTTGTCAAATGATAGTTTTGTGTTATAATGTGAAAGGAAATTTCCTAGTTCTATTTCAGTTAGCATTTTTTTTCTCCTTTTTGAAGCGATTATAGTTTTCAATCACAAGATGATTTGCTTCATCAATTTGGTTTGCAGAAAGAAGCGGCAAAAGATCTCTTATTGCAAAGTTTGCCCATGATTCTGAATTCAAAATGTCTTTTGCTAGTTTGAACATTTCATCGTCTATTTTTGCCGGCCTGTCCACAAATGTCAAACCATTGTTTTCTTCAGTCTGTATTGATTTCCAAAAGCATCGCAATGCAAAAGGATAAAGTCTTGTAATTTGTGATTGCACGAGATCAGTCTCTATGTTTTCTCCAAAAATTTTTATTTCAACTATTGGTTTTCGCGCAAATGTTTTTAGTTTTTCGGACAGCAAGTCTACTTCATGTTTTAGATTTTTAAATTCGGTCTTGACTGCAAGTTGTGGACGCGTGTCAAGTTTTATCCAAGTTGGTTTTGCCTCAGATGATGAAATGTCAACTTGGTAAAACCCTTTTTGCGTCTCTTTTATTCCTTCACTTGAGGTAAGCTCAATTGATCCAGGATATGCAAGTGGACCTCCAAGGTTGCTAAATTTCTTGAGTTCTCTATCATGCAGGTGTCCCATGGCATAATAAGTAAAGTTCTTTGGAAGTTCAGTAGAGTTTAGCTCGCCAGCAAACTTGTTTATTTCAGAAATTCCCTGATGTAAAACGAGAATTTTGTGTCCTGTGTGCTTTTTTGCTTCAGAGTCTGCTTGCGCAAAATCACTTTCAAATGTGTGAGCTTCAGTTTTTCTTCGCTTGTCAAACCCAACAAGCATGACATCTTTGTAGTAAAGCGGTTTACCGTTTCCAATGTATTTTGAAAACTCTAAATTATTATACACAAAAGGAACTGGAGTTGCGCGTATTCTGCTGATATCATGCTCGCCAAGTATGAAAAACGAATCTACGTTGTTTTGTTTTAGCCTCTTTAGCGCATTTGCCAAAACCAAGATTGCCTTTCCGCTTGGATTTGGTACATGAAATATGTCCCCTGCGAAGATAACAAAATCAACATGATCTTTTATGGAAAGATCAATGGCTTCATCAAAAGCAGCGTAGACATCTTGTTCCCTTTCTTCTGAATAATATTGTACAAATCCTAAATGTGTATCAGAGATGTGGGAAAATATCATATCAATCCATTAGCAAGTCTTTTTGAATAAGACCCTGTGTCGATTCTGCTGCGATCTCTTTGTATTTTGTAGATTCAGACCACTCTGCTACTGCATCCAGATCAGAGCCTATTACTTTTCCTTTTACTTCATCAACATGTACAATTGATGGAAGATTCACCCACTGTCCAACTAAAACTGCGTCACCAATGTTTAGTGAGGAAAGTTGTGTGAGGAGGTCCTTGCTTAGAGACTCTGCTGCTGAGGCAATCTGTTGCTGGTCGTCGTCTTGAACTATTTTCATGATTGCAAGAGAACCCATCTGGCTTAGGACGTTTGGATCAATGTTTCGCGGTCTTTGTGAGACTATGCCAAGACCAATTCCAAACTTTCTTCCTTCTCTTGCAACTTTAGATGCCCAATACTTTGTGTCAGTGTGTTCACCTTTTGGAATAAAGACGTGAGCTTCTTCAATTATTACAAAAAGTGGTGATGAAAATTTTGTAGTCTTTCTTGAAAGTTTTCTCCCCTTTTTTGCCCAGTAAGAATCTTTTCTGTCATTTAGCAATTCTTGCAGATAGTAAGACAGTCCAACATTTGCCTGTCTTTCACTTAGCTCTGCAACACTTAGTACATTTACTCTTCCTTCTTTTATTAGATCAACTGGATCACCACAGTCTGGATCCAAGATATCAGAAAACCTGTGCTTTGCATCATCAATCTTATCAAGCACCCTGCTTGCACTGTCTGCATATCCTTTTGTTGTGTGACCAAATGCAGAAACACTTTCTTCAAGTGCAGTCCAAAAATCCTTTGCCTCTCTTACAGATGCAGTAAAGGACTCTCGCAAGACTCTTTGCTGCTTGTCTGCGTTTTCTCTAAGCTCAATTACTTCGGCAAGCTTGTCTGCCTGCAAGAGTCTTGGATTTATCTTGGCATCTGTTACGCTTATCTTTGGAAGACTAAGATTTGTGTAATCGTTGTGGTAATCAAAAATTATCAAAGTTCCTTGCAGCCCTGAAACTTGTTTTGCAATCAGGGAAACAAGATTGCTTTTGCCCATCCCAGTCATGGCAAGTATGCCTATGTGCCTTGAGACGATTCGGTTTATGTTGATTTTTGCCTCAATTTCCGAGTTTCTTAAAAGAGAACCAATCCTAATCCATTCTTTTGATTGGGGGGCAAATATCACACCAAGGTCTTGTTGCGTTGCTTCAAGTATCGATGTTCCAGGAAGTGGTGGAACTGCAGGAACTATGGCCTGACCTTTTTGCAATTTGTCTAAAAATCCTAAAATTCCAATTTTTACTTTATAGTTTTTGTCGCGAGTGTTTAGCTCTGCAACTTCTTTGCTTTCCATTGCTTCATCAAAGTTTCTAATATCAGTTAATGCATCGCTTGAAACGATAGAGCGTTCAACCAACCCAAGAAGTTTTCCGTTTTGAGAATCTACAATCACATATTCACCAACAGAGAGTGGCCGTATTGATTGAGCTGTTACTTCAGTTGGTTTTGCTTCTCCTATTACTACACCAATGTTCATTCAAGTACCTCCCTTGATCCTATTTCATTTCCTAGGCCATATAGACTAACAAGTCTTGCCAGATCAGTGTAAGATATCTTACAGTTGTTGTGTGCAAGCTTTAGTGCATATGGATAACCTGACACGCTGTTTTTGTATAGTCTGTCCAAAAGTGATCTTATTTCTGATTCATCATGATCAGAACCTAGTAATTCAATTTTTATCAGAGGAGTAGAGTCTCGAAGTCTTGAATACACAGATGAAATTACTTTGCCTGGTCCAAGATCTCTGTCTACAAAGATCTTGCTAAAGCCAGGCTTTTGTACTGCATGATTATAATAAAAAATGTCACCTGCCAGAGAGCCAAATTTACCAAACTCGTTTTTTGTAATCGATGTTTTTGAGACAAAAACAACATTGTCCTTCTTTTTTACGGTTGCAGTAAGCAAGGCGATAAGAGAGGCCTGTCTTGTTAGAAACTGAGAATATAGCGAACCATCAATTGCCACCAAGTCAGCCTTGTCTACAGAGGTTGCACAGGCATCAATTTCCATCTTGCTTGCCTGAGTTGCAAGTTCAGGGTTTGGCGTTCCAAGCCCTTGATTGTGCAGTTCTGATATCATGATACCATCCGACTTGATGGATACTGCTGCAACCACCCATAGTTCTAGTCCTTGAAATTTTGTACTGTTATAGCTACTGTCTATTCCTGCAATTACCGCATCTTGTCTTTGTGGAGTATACTCTATCCAGCTGTTTTTTGCTTCCTGGATTATCTGGTCAAATCTTTGTCCCTTTAGAACAGACAAAGTCTCTTCACGTTTTTTAAGAGCATCAAGATAGACAGTGTTTCGCATAAGCACCCTTTGCATCCATAGATAAAATGTTTATTTTTTGAAAATGATTTGCGTGCAAGCTAATAGATAATCAATTTATGGAGTTAGTCACAAGGATAGGTGTGTTTGAAAACGAAAAAACATGGGCCAAAGCTGTATCAAACAATGCTACAGACGATTTTCATAAAAAATTCGATCAGGCGGTAGAATCAACAAGAAAAGATTTTGGCAAAAAATACCCAATGATAATAGGCGGAAAAGAGATCTACTCTGAGAATCAGTTTCAGATAAGATCTCCAGCTGACAGAAATATTGTAATTGCTAATTTTCCAATGGCTACAAATGAAGATGCCTTACGTGCCATCGAATCGGCAAAGAATGCATTTTCCAAATGGAGCACGATATCATATCAAAAAAGAGTCCAGATTTTTAGAGAGGTAGCTGATGATTTTTCTTCCCAGAAATTCACACTTGCTGCAATAATGTCTTTTGAAAACGGAAAAAGCAGACTAGAAGCCATGGGTGATGTCGATGAGGCAACTGATTTTCTAAGATTTTATTCAGACCAACTTGAGGTAAACGAAGGATATTCTAAAGAGACAAAGAGTGCCAATCCAAATGAAAAGACTCGTAGCGTGCTAAAACCCTACGGAGTGTGGGGCATCATTTCTCCATTCAATTATCCTTCTGCAATAGCAATAGGAATGACTGGTGGTGTTCTTCTTACTGGAAACACTGCTGTGCTAAAACCAGCAAGCGATACTCCACTTTCAGCATACAAGTTTGTAGAAGCGATTTATCACAAACTACCTCCAGCTGCACTAAACTTTGTCACAGGTTCTGGAAATGTCGTAGGAAAAACAATACTTGAAAGTCCGCTTGTTGATGGAATTGCATTTACTGGATCCAAACAAGTTGGAATGTCAGGATTTCGAACATTTAGTGAAAAAAATCCGCGCCCGTTTATTTCTGAAATGGGTGGAAAGAATCCTGTTATAGTTACAGAATCAGCTGATATTGAAAAGGCTGCAGAAGGAGTCATGCGCGCTGCATTTGGATATGGCGGACAAAAGTGTAGTGCATGTTCTAGAGTGTATGTTCAAAAAAAAATTGCAGACCAGTTTATGGAAAAGCTTGTTGCAAAAACAAGATCATTAAAGATCGGATATCCTTGGCAAAAGGATGTCTATTTGGGACCAATAATCAATGACTCTGCAGTAAAAAAATTTGAAAAAGCAGTCGAGATTGCCAAAAAAGATGGAAAAATAATTCATGGCGGTTTGGTTCTAAAAGATTCTGAATATAAAAATGGTTACTATGTACAACCCACAATTGTTACTGGTTTACCACAAGAGCATGAGCTTGTTAAAGAAGAATTGTTTTTGCCTTTTGTTTGTGTATTAGAGTTTGATAGTCTCGATGAGGCAATCAGACTAGCAAACAATACGGATTATGGGCTCACTGCAGGAATATTTAGCCAAGACAAAAACCAGGTTGAAACATTTTTTAACAAAATTGAGGCCGGAGTCACATATGCAAACAGGGTAGCAAGTGCTACTACGGGTGCATTCGTTGGTGCACAGCCATTTGTTGGCTGGAAAGATTCCGGAATCTCAGGCAAGGGAGCTGGTGGAGCATACTACTTGTTACAGTTTATGCGAGAACAGACTCAGACTCGATGCGAGTGAATAAACGAGCTGCCCAAAAGTAAGATGTTGCGTTTTCTTTCTTTGAGTCTTCTAATAGAGTAAGGAAGCCAGTTTGTTCCATATGGAATGTATTCTGAAACAGAAAATCCTTTCTTCAAAAGATCTGGTTTTAGCTCATCACGGATTCCTTTAAGCATTTGAAACTCAAATTTTTTTTCATATGCCTTTGAAAGTTTGATTGCATTTTCAATTAAAACAGAGTCGTGTGTTGCTATACCAAACTCGTTTCCTTTTACAAAAAGCATTTCCATCAGGGTTCGATAGCTTTCATCCACTTCTTTTTTTGATTGAAATGCAATTTCTTTTTTTTCTCGATATGCTCCTTTGACAAGACGTATCTTTGCTCCCTTTTCAATCAGCCTCATCAAGTCTCCTCTAGAGCGCTTAAGGTTTGCCTGGATTGCAATACCAAGTCTTTCATATTTATCAAATAAATCAAGATAGATTCCAATGGTATCATCAGTGTGTTCGGATGACTCCATGTCAATCCATACAAATGACTGTAACGAGGCAGCCCTTTCAATTAAGATTTCATAGTTTTTCAAACATTCTTTTTTGTTTCTTGAGAGACCAACTTGTGTTGGTTTGATGGATACACCTCCTTCCACCTTTGATTTTCGCAAATTTGAGATAAGGAGGAGGTATTCTTTTACCGTCTTTTCAACTTGATTTTTGGTGGTGAGGTGCTCACCAAGCCTGTTTATGATGGCATCCATTCCCTTTTTGTTTGCAAGGCGTGCAGATTCTAGAGCCTGTTGCATAGAGTCACCTGCTATCCACTGCTTTGCTATCATAAAGAGGAATTTTTCCATAAGACCAGAACTCATTTTCTAAACAAAACCCGTATAGTTCAAAACTTGTTTAAAGTTATAGCTTTAACAAGGGCATACTACAAATTTGATCGCTTGAAAAGAATCGGACTCTTAGGATGTGGTGCGATTGGAACAGAGATTGCATTGGCAATAGATTCTGGAAAAATTCCAGCCAGTCTAACTCATGTCTTTGATTTTTCAAAAGATGCATCAAAGAAATTAGTAGATAATCTGAAAAACAAACCTGAAATAACAGAAAATGTTGGCTTGCTTGCAGCTGTACCACTGGATATGATAGTTGAGGCAGCATCACAAGATGCAGTACGTGACAATGCTCTAACCATACTTCAGAACAAAAAAGATTTGATGATCATGAGCGTTGGTGCACTTTTAGATGAATCAATCTTAGATGTCATACTAGAAGGTTGCCAAGATTTTAAAAAATCAGTCTATCTTCCTTCTGGTGCAATACTTGGTCTTGATGGAATACGTGCTGTAAAAGACGAGCTAGAGTCAGTCACTTTGGTTACAACAAAAAATCCAAAAGCATTGAAGGGAGCCAAGTTTTTTGAAACCTCCGACATAGACCTTGATGATATCACAAAGCCAACTACAATTTATGACGGCATTGCTCAAGAGGCAGTAAGGCTCTTTCCTGCAAACATCAACGTCGCTGCGCTCTTAAGCTTGGCAGGTATTGGTAGTGAAAAGACCAAGGTAAGAATTATTGCAGACCCATCTACAGATAAGAACACTCATGAGATAATAGCGCAAGGAAAGTTTGGCAAGTTTTCAATCAAGGTAGAAAATGTTCCAAGCGAGTCAAATCCAAAGACAAGCAAGCTTGCAATTTTATCTGCAATAGAGTGTCTAAGAGCAATATGCAAGCAAGACATCAGGGTAGGAACGTAATCTGGCAAATATTGCCAAGATATACAAAGACATCGTAAAAGCTGCCTCTCACCTTATGCTTTAAATGCACATTTCTACCAATTTTATTTTGTATAGATGAATTTAAAGTCAGAAATTTTGAGACTTAAAAAAGAGAAAGATGTTCTCGTTTTGGCTCACAATTATCAGATTCCTGAAGTACAGGACGTTGCCGACTATGTTGGCGACTCGCTAGGGCTATCAAGACAAGCTGCAAAGACAGATCAGAAAACAATTCTTTTTTGCGGAGTTCACTTTATGGCAGAGACTGCAGCAATCACATGTCCTGACAAAAAAGTACTTATTCCAGATCTGTCCGCAGGATGTTCACTTTCTGACACCATAACAGTAGATGAGCTACGAAAATGGAAAGCGCAGCATCCAGGTGCAATAACTGTTGGATATGTAAATACAACTGCAGATGTAAAGGCAGAGCTTGATTATTGTTGCACTTCGTCAAATGCAGTAAATGTTGTAAGATCAATTCCAGAAAATAAGGAAATCCTGTTTTTGCCTGACATGTTTTTGGGTTCATATGTAGCAAAGATGACAAACAGAAAGAACATGTTCATCTGGGCAGGCGAATGTCATGTTCACGCAGGCATAAGATCACAAGACGTTCAAGAGAAGCTAAACCAGCATGTACACTCAGAGTTTCTAGTCCATCCAGAGTGCGGTTGCACAACCTCACTGATGTATGGCGTTGCACAGGGCGACTATGGAACCCGCCAAGTACAGATGTTATCTACAGAAGGAATGATGAATTATGCAAAAAGTTCACCAGCAAAGAGCTTTGTTGTCGCAACAGAGACAGGAATTTTATACAGAATGAAACAACAAAATCCAGAAAAGGATTTCATCCCAGTTTCTGAAAATGCAGTTTGTCAATACATGAAGATGATAACACTTGACAAAGTCTATGCATCACTAAAAGAAGACAAATACGAAGTCAAGGTCCCAAAAAACATTGCACAAAAAGCACGACTTGCAATAGACAGAATGCTTGCTATTAGTTAACTTCTAGACTCAGATCAAGACCGGCAACCGAACTTGTAATCTTTCCAACAGATATCATATCAATTCCTGTCTTTGCATATGACTGGATATTTGTAGAATCAATTCCGCCAGATGCTTCTAGTTTTACTTTGTTTCGCAGCCCAAGTTTTTTCAACGTACTAACAACTTGAGAGATTTCTTTTGGAGTCATGTTGTCAAGCATGATGATTGTTGCTCCTCCCTGTGCAGATATAACTGCATCATGAAGGTTTTCAACTTCGACTTCAATTTTTTTGTACTTTTTTCTTGCCTTTTCAAGAAGTGGATAGACAGAACCAGATACTGCAAGATGGTTGTCCTTTATCATTATCATTTGATCAAGTGTCTGTCTGTGTTTGTGTCCTCCGCCTATTGCTACTGCCTCCTTGTCAAAATATCGTAACCCAGGAGCAGTCTTTCTTGTTGAATATAGTTTTACTTTGGAATTTATCTTGCGTATTTTTTGCACAAGCATGTTTGTTTGTGTAGCAATTCCGCTCATCCTAGACAGAAGGTTTAGTGCGGTTCTTTCACATGAGAGTACGGCTTGTGCAGTGCCTGAGACAATCATTATTGTATCATTTGGCTTGATGTGAGAGCCGTCATTTTTTATTATCTTAACTTGACATCCTTTTGAAGTAAAGATCTCTTTTGCATATTGGATGCCAGCTATGATTCCATCTTGTCTTGAAATTATTTTTGCAGAAATTTTTTTCCTAGGTAATAAATTACTTGTAATGTCACCTTTTCCAATATCCTCAGCTAAAAAACTTGCAAGAGCTTTTTTTGCACGTATATGCAATCTAGGTTACCTTAAGTGCGTATTTGCCTTTTTCTTTAATTCCTAAAGACTTTGCCACTACAGAGTTTACTGGATCATTTATTAGCACAGAGCCACGCCAGTCCCGAGTCAAATCTGATGATTTGCATATAGGACAGACTTTGCCTATCGTGACAAATTTGCACTTTCTGCACGCCATTTCTTTTACCATATTACTTTCACTTTTCTGCTTTCTTTGCCTTTTCAGCTGGGGTTTTTGCCTTTTCAGCTACTGGAGCTTTTGCTTTCTTTATCTCTTCTTCAATCCATTCGTCTGCTCCAAGGAAGGGTTGTCTACAGGTGATACCGATTTTCATTGCAGCTGATTTTCCAAGTGATACGGCAGTGATTCTTGCGCGAATAGTAGAACCAATCTTTAGTGTCCTTCCACTTTGATTTGCCAAGATCATGCCAGACTTGACATCGCTTTTTAGATAATCATCCATGACTTGGGACAAGTGTAGCAGTGCATCTGTTGCACCAATTCTTACAAATGCGCCAAAGTCTGTAATTTCAACAATTTCTCCGCGAACAATTTCTTGCAGTTTTGGATAAAATGTTAATGCAGTAAACTCTACTTTGTGAAACGTTCCACCGTCACCAGAAACTATCTTTCCCATCTGGTCAACTTTGGTGTCAAGAATCATGATAACATATCCAAGTTCTGGATTTATCATGCTCTCGTATTTCTCCTTCAAAATTGTAATTGCTGCCTTTTTTAGAGACTCGCCAAACAGTTTTGGCGGAATTCTGACTACATCAGTAAGGGTAGATATAGAAAACATCTAAAGAAAATTGATAAAATTTCAATTTATGAATCTTTGGATGAATGTTATTCTTAATTTCGCCTATGTTTAAATAATCTATTAGAGATTTTTTTAGCATGGTTGCAGTAGATGAGGTTCTAAAGACTCTAAGTACAGTAATAGATCCAGACCTCAAAAAAGACATTGTATCCATGGGAATGATTAAAGATCTTGAAATCAATGGAAATGATCTCAAGTTTACATTAGAACTTACCACACCAGCATGTCCTTTCAATGATGAAATAGAACAAGATGTCAGAAAAGCAGTCAGTTCCATACCAGAAATTGGCAAGTTTGACATGAAAGTCACTGCCAAAGTTATGGAAGGTCGTGCGTTATCCATGGACGAGATGATGCCAACTGTAAAAAACATCATCGGTGTTGCAAGTGGCAAAGGCGGAGTAGGAAAGACAACTGTTTCAGTTAATTTAGCACTTGCATTGGCAAAGACTGGTGCAAAGGTTGGTCTGCTTGATGCAGACATCTATGGTCCAAGTGTTCCTTTGATGCTTGGCATGGGCAAGGCAGTAATGGAGGTTGAAAACAACAAACTCCAACCTGCAGAATCACACGGACTCAAAGTTGTTTCTTTTGGATTTTTTGCAGAACAAAACCATCAGGCTGCAATTTATCGAGGACCAATAATTTCTGGAATTGTAAAACAATTTCTTGTTGATACCAACTGGTCTGATCTTGATTATCTTATAGTAGACTTGCCACCTGGAACTGGAGACATTCCACTTACTTTGGCACAAACCATACCCATTACTGGAATACTAGTAGTTACAACGCCTCAAGAAGTAGCAAGCAATGTGGCAGTAAAAGCATTTGGAATGTTTCAAAAACTAAATATTCCAATTCTTGGCGTGGTTGAAAACATGAGCTACTTCAAGTGTCCGGACTGTAATGCAACCCATCATATCTTTGGTGAGGGAGGCGCAAAAAAGATTTGTGAAAAATACAATCTACCATTTTTGGGCGAGGTTCCACTCAATCCAGGAATCATGGAAGGCTCCGACACTGGAAGACCTGTACTTGTAACAGACCCCAACTCACCACATAGTGCAGCGTTTATGTCAGCCGCAAAAAACGTAGCAGCGCGATGCAGCATACTTGCATCTCAACTCAAAGAAGAGATGAGCGCAGAAGTAGCTACGCAAAAATAGCTAAAAACAAAGATACACTGTGCATCTTCCCCAAAACCTTCGTGACAGTCTAAAAAAACCACTTGGAGTTTTAATTAGAGATTCTGATACAACAAAAGAGAATATTTTAAAAAACATTCCTGCTGATTCGTTTGTTATTACCGTTGGCGATGCAACTACCGAAAAACTGATCAAATATGGAATCATTCCGTCATTGCAAATTGTAGATGGTTTAGAAAAGAGGTCCAAAAGAGAATTTCCGTCATCTACTGTCAAGACAACTTTTTCCTGCAACAATCCACCTGCACAAATAACTCAAGAAAGTATTGATGTGATAAAAATAGCAATAAAAGAACCACCTGCAAGAATCACAGTAATTGGTGAAGAGGACCTTCTAGTTCTACCAGTTTGTGTATATGCGCCTGAAAATTCTGTTGTTTTGTATGGACAGCCAAATGAAGGACTGGTAATTGTGAGAATAAATTTGGAGATAAGAAATAAGGTTAAAGTTATTATGAATTCTATGGAAAAGATGTGATATGGTTTCACTTTACGTAATAAAAAAAGAAAGGAGTGAGGGGCTAGTAGGCTGCGTCGTTAGACAGGTTTTGTGGCAATACGATCAATGATCTCTTGCCTACAGCAGCTGATGCTGTTCCGTCACCGATTTCTACTTCCTCTACTATTTCAGAATGTACTTCAATTGTGTGTTCGCCAGCACCAAGGTTAAGTACTACCCAATTCCAACCGTGTGCATCTTTTGTTTTGATGTAGGAATTGAAGTAAGACTCGTCACACTCTATGGGCGTAACTGTATTGAGAGCACTACAGAGTTGTTGTATTTGGTCTAAGACGTTTGTACTAACGCTGTACGTTCGGTCACACATGGTAACTTTACCATCGTCACCTGCTCCGATTGGAACTACTTGACCATCTACTGTCAACCATATGCTTTGAGCAGCCTGAACTGTAGACTCTGAAACAGAGCCACTTTGACCGCTCTTTAGTCTTACCTCAGTAAAGAGTGAACACTCTTCACTAAACATAACAACCGCATCTTTTGGAGTAGCTGTTTTGATAGTAACGGACGCAATTGTTGCACCGTTATCTAAAGCACCTACTGTGTTAAGAGCCAGGCCGTCTGCACTAAAAGAAGTCTTGTTCGCACCATTTGCCGCCATTGCTACCGGAGCAAAACTTGCAACAGCAAGTGAAATGCCCAGGATTGCAGCAAATGAAACTGCTAAGATTGTTTTTGCATTCATTAATCCAAAATTATTTTTGAAGTATATAAAACTGGTCTGCCAAATTTGGAAGCATTTTTTTCTGTTTCACTTTTAGGAATTTTGCACGAATAATAATTTGCATCATAAACAATCATTTCCAAAAATGGTGAAATAAAAAATTCCCACAAATGGGAAAATAAATTCATTACAATAGTGATGAATTGTTGAAAAGGGCTTTTTGTCTAGTGTAGATAATAATTTGTGCCTACATCTGTGACCTAATCATGATGATGCTTAAATATTTTAAAAAATATTTTATTTTAATTGAAAAAAGTGGGAATAGCAGTTTCAGTTCTATTGTTAATGGTAATTCCATCCATCCAGACTTCAGATGCCCCATCCCTTGTTCCTGTCATAATTGGGTTTAAAGATAAACATGATGAGAAACTTGTAGCTGCTCATGGTGGACAGGTAAATCATGTCTATGAACACATTCCTGCAATAGCTGCTTCAATGCCAGATAATGCAATAGAAAACTTAAAACAAAATCCAAACATTGCATATGTGGAAGAAGATCAAATAGCTCAAGTAGTTTGCCACAATGATCCAGAGATAATTCCTTGGGGCATCACCAAAATAAATGCCGACGATGTATGGAATCTAGGTTACAGGGGAAGTTCTATCAAAGTAGGCATAGTAGATACTGGAATTTATCTAAAGAATCCTGATCTAAACAAAGGTACGGGAAAAAATTTTGTAAATCTTGGTAAAAAACCAAATGACGACAATGGTCATGGAACTGCTGTAGCTGGCATTGTAGCTGCGTTGGACAATAACATAGCTGTTGTGGGTGTTGCGCCAGAGGTAGTTGTTTATCCAGTCAAGGTACTAAACCAACAGGGCAGTGGCTATTATAGTGGAATAATAGCTGGCATAGACTGGACTATAACTAACGGTATGGACGTAAACAACTATAGTTTTGGTGGAACAGGAGATTCACAAGCACTTCATGACATAATCATAGCAGCTAATCAAAATGGAATAATTCAAGTAGCAGCTGCTGGAAACAGTGGACCAAGTCCAAACACGGTACTGTTTCCTGCAAGGTATATTGAAACAATAGCAGTTGGAGCAACAGACAGTGCAGACAACATTGCATCATTTAGTAGCAGGGGACCGCAGGTAGACGTGACAGCTCCTGGTGTGCAGATAAATACGCTAGCCAAGGGAGATAGATTCAGTACCTTTTATTGTACATCTGGAGATGGTACGTCATTTGCTGCTCCGCATGTTGCAGGAGCTGCTGCGTTGATTAAAAGCAAGAATCCTAATCTTTCGCCTGATGAAGTTCAGAATCTCTTACAGACTACAGCAATAGATCTAGGAGCAGTTGGGCTTGACAATGATTATGGTTATGGTAGAATTGATGCCGTTGCAGCTGTAAATGCCGCACAGTAACGGGCATTATTTATAAAAACTTCTGCTGTTTTTTGTGATGTCCTATCTTCATATATTATATCTACAGCAATGTTATTGTAAAAACAGTTGTAATGATTAGGGGAATGAT
>Ga0209751_10003234_pt1 | contig 15858 bp, 14 predicted proteins | sample RifCSP13_1_FD_184019 | JGI IMG/M metagenome (GOLD analysis project Ga0209751, IMG submission 184019) | Soil microbial communities from Rifle, Colorado - Rifle CSP2_sed 13_1 (SPAdes) (version 2) | ecosystem: Environmental > Terrestrial > Deep subsurface > Rock core/Sediment | place: Rifle... | reverse complement strand
ATTCTGACCAAGCTCGCCTTGACATCGCGCGCGCAGATCGCCGCCTGGGCGGTCGAACGGGGGTTGACGAGCGGCCCGGGATAGCCTTCTGGGTCGGTGCCACGTAGAGGCGTTCAACTGAACGCCCTGACGAGCTTGCAGATCAGGCACGTTCTCCGCCATTCGTCCCCTCCCGCTTCCTCCGTACTCCGGCTACGGAACATCCGTGTCGCGCCCTCCGTTTTTCAGCGCTTTCCACGATGGCCCATCCCTCTTGCCGAGCCAGACTGGGGGCAACCGATCGGGACCACACGACATCACCCCCGGTCGGCGGAAGGAGGGACCACCATGGCCCGCTATTTCATCGAGTCGCCGCACACCTCGGAGGAGTGCCTGGACACGCTGGACGGCATCCTCGCCCAGGGCTCGGACCTCTTGGCCAAGTACGACTGGGGCTGTGGCGTCGGCGATCATACCGGCTACGCGATCGTGGAGGCGGCGAGCGAGGCGGCTGCCCGCGAGGCCATCCCGAGCTTTCTGCGCGCCGGGGCGCGCGTCGGCTCCGTCGGCAAGCTGACGCCGGCTCAGGTCCAGGCGCTCCATAAGGGCATCTAGAGCGGCTCGGCTTGACGAGGGGGCGGCCGAGGCGCAGTATATGCAGCGTTTGCACTAGCGCCCAGGTAAAACGCACCGAGGAGGCCCGAGCCTACCCCTCATCCGTTTCGGGCGCGCGGTTCCCGAACATACGTGGACTCACATCTTGCACCAGGAGGCAGAACAATGGCCGAAGAATGGTCTCTCAGAGGCGAGTACTTCGAGAACTGCAACTGCAGGGTCAGTTGTCCCTGCACCATGAACCTCGCCTGGAAACCGAGCTCCGATGATGGCAGCTGTCATGTCATGCTCGCTTTCAATGTGCAGCAGGGGCGCTATGGCACGATAAGCCTCGACGGGCTGAACGCCGTGGTCGTGGTCAATACGCCGGCTGGTCAGGCCATGGCCGATGGCGGTCTCAGCGCTGCCCTCTATCTGGATCAGCGGGCATCGCCGCAACAGCAAGAGGCTCTTGCAACCATCTTGTCCGGACAGGCAGGTGGCCTCTTCGGTATGCTTGCGCCCCTCATGGGCACGGTGCTCGGCGTCAAACCCGCCCGGATCCAGTTCGAGCAAGATGGGAAAAAGCGGAGCCTGCGGATCGACGGGATCAGCGAGGTGACCGGGGAAGCCGTGCCCGGCGCCCTCAATCCCGACGAGCCCGTGTCCATCAACAACCTCAACATCTTCAATGCCTCGGAGCCCATAACCCAGGCCGTTGTCAGCTCTGGTTCCTATCGAGACTACGGGCTTCAGTGGGACAACACGGGCATGAACGCCTATATTACTCGGCTGGACCTGCAGGGTCCCTAGCCCCGCTTCTTCCCTCCACACGTGAAGGCGCATAGCTGATGCTCCACGCAACGACCTACACTTTTTCCCGCGAGCGCAACGTCATCCTGGCCCTGCTGCTCGTCCTTGCGGCCGCTTCCTGGGCAGTCCTCCTGTGGCAATCGGGCATGGTCGGCGACGGCATGGCGATGGGCCTCACCATGGGTATGGCGGCGCCGCTATTCCTTGCCATCTGGGTGGCGATGATGGTGGCGATGATGTTCCCCACCGCCGCGCCCATGATCCTCACCTTCACCCGTGTCCATGCCGGCAGACGGGAGAAGGGCCAGTCCTTCGTGCCGACCTGGGTCTTCGTCAGCGGCTATCTCGTCATCTGGACCCTCTTCGGCGCTCTTGCGTACGCCGTCGCGGTGGCCGGAGAGGCGCTTGCTGGACAGTCGATGTGGCTCATGGAAAACGCCGCGCGCGTCGGCGGCGGTCTCCTCATTGTGGCGGGCCTCTATCAGCTATCGCCCCTCAAGAACATCTGCCTCAGCAAGTGCCAGTCGCCGATGAGCTTCATTCTGACGTCGTGGCGCAGCGGCTACCGCGGCTCTTTCCGCATGGGCCTCGAACACGGCGTCTACTGCCTGGGCTGCTGCTGGCTCCTGTTCGTCATCCTCTTTCCGCTTGGCATGATGAACGTGGCGGCCATGGCCGTCATCACGCTCCTCATCTTCGCCGAGAAGTCGCTGCCGAAGGGGAGGCAGATCGGTCAGGCCGCCGCCGTGCTCTTGCTCGCGTACGGCGCCGTGGTCCTGTTCATGCCGCAGGCCCTGCCGACGATGCAGATGGCGAGGACAATGACGATGTAACGGCTGCAGACCGGTAGCGCTGTGGAACAGCGAGTGGCTAATCCAGGGGTCGGCAGCGTCAGTTGCTCGTGCAAGCGCGCTGTTCCTCGAAGGCGTAGCCTCGGCCCTCCTGGCTTGGCCGACGGTCGCAGAGTTACGAAACGCGACGCGATTCCTTCGAACCTCCCAGCCTTTCGCGAATTGTGTCACTGCCTCCCGTTCTACTCGGTAACAAAGTTCCCGCTGGTTCGATCAGCTCACCCCCAAACCCTTCCCTTTTCCGTGGCCCCGTGACAGCGGACCCACGGACCGGCCCGCTTGCTTCACAGACAGCAACGAAAACCTGCTGGGCCAAGAACATAGGCGAACATGCTCCCATCAGGAGACCACGCGATTCTGGCAACATCGAAGCCGGAGGGTGGAGAGACAGCGCGCAGGAGTCGGCCGTTAGAGGTGTAGAGCCGCAGGCGGTTACCGGAGACCAGGACCCGATCACGCGTCGGGGAGAGCTCAGCATGCGCCAGCGGCTCGAGGCCATCCGTCAAGAGCAAGACATCGCCGTCATGTATGTTCATCAACTCCAACTGGATGCTGGCCAACTCTGAACGATTGGCCCATGTGAGAAGGATGAAGTTCTCACTCACCCAAGTTGGAAAGTTGGCCCACGAGAGAAAGACATCCTTCCTGCACTCCGTGAGAGGCCGCAGCTCTCCGGACTGCCGATGAAACAGGTATGTTCGCGTGGAGTTCCACGGACAGGATGGATAGTTTGAAACTTGCGCGTTGATGGCGAGATACTTTCCGTCCGGCGACTCGACAATATGCACCACCTCTTCGGCAGAGAGGGGTAATGCGTTCGCCTTCCCCGTCTCCACGTCAATGATCACATTGCCAGCAATGAGCTGGCGACCGTCTTTAGTCCAAAGCAATGGGCCGCTTGTCTTAGCTGGAAGGTCAGTCGCTAGCAACCGTTGCGTGGCGCTTCCCCGGTCATAAACGTACACGCCCGGATTGCCTCGAGCGCGATAAGCGAGTCGGTTGCCATCAGGCGACCAGACGCGGCTGATACTTTTATTCGCCCCTGCTTCCAATAGCACCGCAAAGCCGTCATCACGGGGTACAAGATAATAGTCACTTCTTACACCCTGCTCTTCTGAACGTACGACAAGCATCGTGCCGTCCGGAGACCAGGGAGGCCAGGACAAAGTCTTGTTGCCCGGCAGGCCCTCAAGTCGCAGGCGTTTCTGGCCAGTGAGCAGGTACACGTCCACAGCCATTCCCCGATAGAACGAGGGCGTACCTCTAGCATCTTCGGCGAGGCGGGGCGTTCGGACCTCTAAAGCGGCAAATTCACCGCTTGGCGAGGGCCCAGACAAGCCGAGGAACGCCTGAGGAATCCACTCTTCCGTGAGGGAGGCTCTTTTATCGCCGACCTCAAAGCGCCAGAGGCCGGTGATCGACGGATATATTTCGGGGCCGGCCCACGGCTCCTTCGCGAAGGACGAGAAATGAGCCAGAAGGTTACAGCCAGGTTGGGTCCATGACAAGTCATCTACATATCGTCGAGTCTCGACCAGGAGCTCCGGCTCCGTCTCATCTCGTACGACGTACACGCGCCACTCCGAGGGCTTGTCCGCTGGGACCTCTCGTCTCCAAGGATCCTCCACTTCTTCACCGGTGAAATCCGGCAGCTCCTCAGGCACCCATCTCACGTCTAATCCGGAGAGTTGGGTTGGTGGCACTGTCGCGAGAACGTCAGGGACACGACGAGGCTGCGCAGCCTCGGGAACAGTTGGAGCACAGGGAGCTAAGGTCTGGTCTGGCTCTCGGCTCGTGCAGCCTATTAGCATGAGGCCTAAGAAAGCTCGGGCCAGGTGGGCATTCATGGTGATCGGCGTCATGTTGCGTAGCACAAGGAGGGATCAGGCTGGTACCACCCATAAGACGAAGTGGACACTAATTCCCTCTGTCCAGCGTCATCTCAGGCCGGCAAAAGTCACAAAATAGAAGATAGCGGCTGTCTGGCGACCAGACGACGCCTGGTCGCGCACGCGAAGTGGCGGGGACGGGCCCTAGTATCCTCCGCTCGTGTCCGGTTTCTGCATCGATCAGGAAAAGCTCGTACGACCGGCGATCTTCGGGGCCCTTGCACTCGGGGCACGGAAGCGGGCGCACCGATGCGGCCATGCGCTTATCCCACGAGCTGAGGCCCACGACGGCGTCCTCCGGGTAGTCCAGCTCCTTCCATTTGTCCTTGGAGGTAGGTACTCGCTCGAGCGTCTCGGGCGAGACCAGGAACTCGGTGAGCTCCGAGGCGTATCGATAGGTGAACCACCTGCTGTCGAGGGTCCAGAAGGCTCCATATTGAGAGCCGCAGTGGCAGGAGTAAACTAAGCCCACGGCGCGCGAGGACCAGTCGCGCGTATTGACGAGGATCACCGCGCTGTCCCGATCGTCCGGGAAGCGCCAGCCGGGCGGTTTGGGGACTGGGGCAAGGTCATGGTGACTGGTGATGTAGGTGAGCCAATTTCCGTCCGGCGACCATCGGTGGTTCCTGCCGGGCGGATCCAGGGTGTGAACGGTTCCGTCAGCCGCGCGCACGTTGATGCGCGAAGTGCGGGCTTCACCTGTTCCGTGTGACGTAAGAAACGCCAGCATGGTCTCTGGAGGCGACAGCTTGGGCGCGATGCCTTTCGCGACGAAGGCGGGCGGAGCGTTCGGCGTAGTGAGGTCGAGAAGATAGATTTCCCCTTCGGCTGTCACCGGGTACGGGCGGTTGTACGCGAGAAGGCGTCCATCGGCTGAGAAGCTCACCCAGGTACCGCCCGCGTATCCCCATTGCTCCCAAAGGCGGATAGCGCGACCGCTTTCAGCTTCTATCAAATACCCGCCGACCATTGGTATTTGAGCGAGAGCTTGGGCGGTGGCTGTTGCCCGTGCAGAGGGATCCGCAATAGGCGTCGCTGGCTCGGTGGGAACGGCGTCTACCGAGGGGCTCGTGGTTTCGGTGGGTTCGGGCGCGGTAGCTGGCATGGGGCGCGGGGCGCAACTCAAGACTGCCGCCGACAGCAGCAGCGCGAGCGTAGACATAGCAGCTTGGGGTAAGAGGACACCATAGTGGAGGGAGAAGCGTGAAGCGGTCGGGTGAGATGAATGCATTACTGTTGTCGGAGGCTAGGCTGATTGGCATGCGTCGTCACTATAACTCCGGGACTGCGGACATGCTATTATGAGGCCAATCCGACTGAATGAGGTCAGCTCTGCGCTACCGCTACAGCCGCTGGGATGGCACGCAAGTACCATCCCTCACCGCAGACGACGTCTTGGACCTGATGGCCGACGACCTGCTGGACAGCGGCGACCTGCGCCGGGCCCTCGAACGCCTGCTGGCTGGGGGCGGCCTCGCTCGCTCCAGCGGCGGCCGCTTAGAGGGGCTGCGCGGGCTCCTGGAGCGGCTCCGCGCGATGCGCGACCAGCAGTTCCAAGAGCATGACCTTCGCTCTCTCGTGAACGACCTGCGCGACCGGCTGAACGACATCGTCCAGCAGGAGCGCAGCGGCCTCCAGGGGCGCCAGGAGCAATCCGCCACAGCGCCGGAGGGTGCCCGCGAGGCCCTCGAGCAGGTCCTCGCGCGCAAGCAGGCCTATCTCGACGCATTGCCCCCGGACCCGGGCGGCATGCTCACCGCCCTGAACGACTATGAGTTCATGGACGATGGCGCCCGCGAGGCGTTCCAGGAGCTCCTGCGCGAGCTCCAGCAGCAGTTCCTTGGCAACCTCTTCCAGGGCTTGCAGGAGGGCATGCAGCGCCTAACGCCCGAGGACCTCTCCCGGCTCCGCGAGATGACGCAGGCGCTCAACCGCCTCCTGGAGCAGCGGCTCCGCGGCGAGGAGGGCGACTTCGCCGACTTCATGGCCCGCTTCGGCGACCTCTTCCCCGGCGTCGAGAGCCTCGACGACCTCATGTCGCAGATGCAGCGCCAGACGGCTGCTATGGACTCGCTGCTGCAGAGCCTCGGACCCACCCAGCGGCGTGCCCTCCAGGAGATGCTCGACGCGCTCCTCCAGGACGACCGCCTCCGCGCCGACCTCGCGCGCCTCGGCGCGCTCCTCCAGCGCTTGAACCCGGATGGCCCCCGTGGACAGGGCTTTCTGTTCAGCGGCGATGAGCCCCTGGCCCTCGGCGAGGCCCTGCGCCTCATGGGCCATCTGGGCGATATGGAGCGGCTCGACCGCCAGCTCAGCCAAGCCATGCGCGAGCTCGATCCGAGCGTCGTGGACCGGCGCCTCATGGAGGAGCTGTTGGGCCGTGAGGCCATGGAGATGCTCGAGGAGCTCCAGCGCATTACCCAGGTCATGGAGGAGGCGGGCTTCATCCGCGACACGGGACGCGACATTGAGCTGACGCCGAAGGCCATCCGGGCTTTGGGCAACAAGGCGCTTCGCGATATCTTCGCGGAGATCCACAAGTCGCGCTTCGCCAATCACGACGCCAAGAACGCCGGCCTCGGCCTCGAGCGCGAGGAGGATACCAAGCTCTATGAGTTCGGCGACCCGTTCCACGTGGACATCCAGGCGACCCTGCGCAACGCGCTCTTACGCAACGGCACGGGCACGCCGGTCGTCCTCTCGCCCGCGGACCTGGAAGTCTACCGCACGCGCTTTCTGACCCAGGCGGCGACCGTCATCCTGCTCGACATGTCGTACTCGATGGTGGGGACCGGCGCCTTCCGCGAGGGCAAGAAGGTGGCCTTCGCCCTCAACTCGCTCATCAAGGCCCAGTTCCCCAAGGACGCGCTCTTCCTCGTCGTCTTCTCCTACTACGCCCGTGAGCTGGACCCGCTGCGCCTCCTCCAGTCTGACTGGGTGGAGTACGGCGGTGGCACCAATATCCAGGAAGGGCTGCAGACCGCCCGCAAGATCCTCCGCGGCAACCGCGCCGACACCAAGCAGATCATTCTCATCACCGACGGGTACCCGACCACCTTTACCGAGGAGCGCCGTGAGGGCTGGAGCGGCAGCTTCCGCTCGCCCGGCCGCCGCACCGGTCAGGCTGTCGAGGAGACGCTGAAAGAGGTCAAACGCTGCACGCAGGACGATATCACCATCAACACCTTCATGATGGCCCGCGACTCGGTCCTTGTGGACTTCGTGCACGAGATGATGCGCATGAACCGCGGCCGCGCCTTCTTCGCCCGCCCCGGCCAGCTCGGCTCCTACCTCTTGGTCGACTACCTGCGCAACAAGCGGAAGGTCATCTAGCGTCGGCTTTGAAGCGCATACTTCGCGGGTTGTGGCTCCGCCATGCATGTAAGGCTGCTGCTTGCATGCGCATTCTTCTTAAACCATAATCAATCGACCATTAAGCCTAGAGCAGCGCTACAGCCTCCAGCTGGACGCAAGCTCATAGTTCTGAGCCGTCAATGAGGTGATGGGCATGAGCACGCTAGACACAGCCGACCAAGCTTGGGCGATGTTGGCCGATCTCGGTGAAGACGAACGGAGACAGCAGATGGAGGCCCGCTACGCGGCACTAACAGTCCTCCCAGAGGAAGAGCGGCGGGCTCGACTGAAGGTTATGGCACGGGTTGAATACACTCTTCCTGAGGATAAGCTCCGGCCCTTTTTCCTCTCCAAGCTTCGAGTGTGGCTTGGCATGGACTCAGAGGTGGTTCAAAAGGTTGCCGCCTCTGATGAAGCCATCATGGACGAGCTGCCGGGAGAGATAGCGATGCGACGCGTCGGAGTCGTCCAAACGCTCGCCCGGTCGTTCTCGCTGACCGAACAAGAGCAGCTAAGGGCGGTCCTTCCGCGAGTGTTTGGCGACCGAGGCACGGCGACTGCGAGCTGGGGGCCCAGCCAAGGCTCTGGGCTCCTCACTCAAGGACACGCGAAGAAGCCTTGGTGGGCGTTCTGGAAGAAAAGGTAGCGCGAATTGAATCGGGTGATCGGCGAATTGAGGAACGAGCGAACGTGCCCAAGTGACAAAGCACTTGGGCATGAATAACCCTTCCCATGGCCATCAGCGATAGATTCATCGAAGATCTGAACAAGGTCGCCCGAAGATAATCGGGAGCGCCGGCGAGTCCCTCAAAGGGATGATGAGTTCAAGAAGCGAGTCGTCTCCAGAGAACGACGACCCAGTCCTGGACGATGATGTTGCGGTAGCCATAGTCCAACGCCACGTCCCAACCGCCAAGCGCGTCACTGCCGTCGACGAATCGGGCCGCAAGGGGCGCGCCTATTTCATCGACCACAACATCGTCCTGAAGACGCATCGTCCCGTCCGGCTGCGCACGCGGGTGGTGGAGGAGTTCGAGACGAGCCTCGAGAAGGAAGCCCTATTTCTGGAGCACATGGCCCGAGAGCCTGGCATCAGGACGCCGAGGCTCCTCGGCTATGGGCGCGAGAGTGGCGTCGAGTACGTCTGCATGACGCGAGTCCTCGGCGTCACGCTTCGTCGGACAGGCTTCTCTCCGCTGCAGCGAGAGAGAGCATTGCGAGAACTGGGAGTAACCCTCCGACGGATCCACGGCCTGCCGCAGGCCCCACTTGCGAACAGCAGTCTCTTTCCTCAGGTCGGGTCAGGACCGGCGATGAGGGTGCATTTGGAAGGCCTCTTCGCCCGGATCGTCGAGGCGATGAGCGAGCTGCCCCAGGAGTGGCAGATGCGCCTTCCGGCGGATCAGGTCGCCGCCACGGCGCTGGCTGCACTTCCGGACACCACCGAGCGCGTGGCCCTCCACTCCAACCCCGCCGGCGAGCACGTCTTCGCCGACCCGCAGACCGGAGCGCTCACCGGCCTCATCGACTTCGGCGACGCCTACATCGGCCATCCCGCCTTCGATCTGCGGCCCTGGCGTGAGCTGGGGGACCGGAACGCCGTGCTGTCCGGTTACGTTCAAGAGACAGGTCCAGTTGACGGAAGCTTTCTGGCCACGTGGCGGGTCGCCCTCATACTTGGAGAGCTCGCCGCCGTCCTCCGCATGCGCGAGCCGCCGGCCCGCGCCGAGGAGCGCCTACGGTTGTTGCTGCGCGACATTGAGGAAGGGAGTGAGCCTTGATACCCGCTGCCGACATCTATCCTCAGCCCAACGTGCCAGACCCCGTCCTGGAAGCGAAGTACGTGCTTACGTTGGTCCGTCGGCATGTTCCGGCCGTCGCTGTGCGGGAGGTCGACGAGTCGGGTGGCGAGGCGCGGGCTTATCTGGTCGATGATGACAAGGTCCTAAAGGTGCAGCGGCCCCATCGCCTCCGTGATCGGACGAGCCTGGAGAAAGAGGTCTTCTTTCTGAACGAACTGGCGTCGTACCCTGAGATCAGCGTGCCGCGTGTTCTCGGCTATGGCCGCGAGGGCGACGTCGAGTACATCTGCATGACGCGCATGCACGGCGTTGCCGCGAGGCACCTCGATCTTGAGAGGGACGAGCGCCGACGGGTGTTGCGCGCGCTCGGGAGGGCGCTGCGGCAGCTTCACGGCGTGGGCCAAGAGGCACTGCGGCAGAGCCCGCTCTTTCCGGGCGACCGGTCCCAGGAGGATTTCAGGGGCCGTCTGATCCGTGGATTCGATCAGGCCGTGGCGGCGGTGCACGCGGATGGGGTGTGGGGGCTTCCGGTTCCGCCTGAGGCCCTGGCTGAGCGCGTGATGTCGACCCTTCCCGTCGCGTCAACTCTGGTCGCGCTTCATTCGAATCCGGGCCCGGAACACGTGTTTGTCGATCCGGTGACGAAGGAGTTCACCGGCCTCATCGACTTCGGTGACGCGTACATCAGCCATCCTGCGTTCGACATTCGCTGGCCGCGCCGAGACGACCGGCTGGCCATCCTAGACGGCTATCGAGCGGAGGCGCCCGTGAACGATGGTTTCCTCGTGGCCTGGCGCGCTGTCCAGGTCCTGAGCGACATGGCGGCGCTTACTTCGCCACGGTTTGGCGCGGAGAGACGGGCCCAGGCGCGTGAGAACCTCACCGCGATGCTACGGGAGGGCTGACCCCGCGTGATAGCCTAATCCTCTCTCAGGACGCCAGCTCGCGGCTTCGACTCAAGGTGCCCAGCGAAGTTCAGTTCGGCCGCCTGGTCCATTAGATCGGGCGAGAGCGTCGGCTCAATGCGCTCGAACCGACAGATATCCATGATGTGGGCGATGAGATCACGGGGATGGCAGGCGCGCATGTCGATACCCTGGCCCTCATACCACGTATGGAACAGGTAATCGACTGATTCTGGGTCATAGGCAAGCCCGACCGACCCACAGACCGCCCGGAAAATGCGTCGGTACTGTTCCGCCGAGGGATTCGGGGCAGGTATGCGGTAACGCAGGCGGCGCAGATACGCCTCATCCATGAGGTCATTGGGGTGCAGGTTCGTCGCGAAGATGATGAGGATGTTCAGGGGGACCTCGAGGGTTTGGCCGGTCTTGAGGGTCAGGTAGTCCTTATGCTTCTCCAGCGGAATGATCCAGCGATTGAGCAGGTCCTGCGGCCGCATCGACTGTCGGCCGAGATCATCGATCAGCAATGTGCCGCCGTTCGCCTTCCACTGGTGCGGCGCGAAATAGACGTTCGTGGCTGGCTCCTGCGTCAGTTCGAACCGGTCCATCGTGATCTCACCGCCACCCACCACGAGCGGCCGCTTGATCAGGACCCAGCGCCGGTCGTAGCTGTTGCCGAGAGAAAGACCGGGCAAGAGCTCGCTCGTCTCTTCGCTGGGTTCGATCTTGATGGGGACATGCACGGTTGGGTCGAATATCTTGACCAGCTGTCCAGCCACGATGATGACGTGTGGGATCCAGATGGGATCTTGGCCGGCCAGCACGTTGCCCAGTGCCAAGGCCAGCGAAGTCTTGCCGTTTCCGGAAGGCCCGTGAAAGAGGATCGGCTCCCCAGAATTCAGCGCCGGTCCCAGTGCCCTGATCATGCGCTCATTGACCACCAGGTGTTCCAGCCCCTGCAGCAGGGTGGTGCGATCGATGACGGGCTGCTCGCGGCACTGCTTGAGCGTCATCTCGAGGTAGTGCGCATATGGCACCGGCGCCGGGCCGTAGTACTGGCTGCGGGAAAGGACCTCGATCACCTTGCCGCGGCCGGAGTCCGTGAGGATGTACTCGTAAAGCTGCTCACCGAAGCCCTGACTGCCAACCACCTCACATAAGTTTTCAGCCTTCAGGCCGGCCAGCACTTGCTTCAGAATAGCGAAGGGCATCATCAGCCCCTGCGCGAGGTCCTGGGCGGTTGGTCGGCCCAGATAGTACATGCCCTTGAGCAAGAGTTCTTCTATCAGGCTCTGCGAAAGGCCCGCTTCCTCTAGAGTCGCCGGCGGCGGGAGGTCTACATAGTCATGCTGGCGACGGATGAAGGAGAGGGGGTCTTGCTGGTACTTACCGCTGTCGTCTTCCGCTAGAGCCATGGAACGATCCTTGTCGGAATGGATTGGCGTCGAGAGAGATCCTTATGCCGACTCAACTCGGTCATCGTTCATCATAACGAGCCCGGACCGATTCGATTACCGATAAGGGGCTGCAAGCCGTGAAAAAACGGAGCGAAACGTCGCAGCGAGCGCCACCTCTAGCGCACCTCCGCGACTTCATGTCTCATGTGAGAGACGTCAGATCGCTCTCAAGAGCATGGCCGTCCGGTGGAATACCGGCCCGCCTCGATGTGTTCTCGCGGTTGACAGACACTTTGACTACGAGAGGTGAGCCATGACCGATCTACCGAAGCACGAACTCGGCCGCACCGGACTCCAGATCACAAGGCTGGGCTACGGAGCCATGGAGCTGCGTGGGGCACCACGGGGCCGCGAGGTCACGCCCGAACTGGCCGATAAGGTGCTCAGCGCCGTTCTCGATGCCGGCATCAACTACGTGGATACGTCGATAGACTACGGCCAGAGCGAGGAGATGATCGGTAGGTTCATCGCAAACCGCCGCTCCGACTACTACCTTGCGACCAAGTGCGGCTGTTTGGTCGGCGAAGCAGCCGCCGCAGGTCAGCCCCAGCGACACATCTACACGCGCGAGAACATCCTGGCCGGTGTTCATCAGAGCCTGGCACGCATGAAGACGGATTATATAGATGTCTTGCAGTTCCACGGCAGCCCCTCCAAGCAGACGCTTGAGGAAAACGACGCCATTCGGACCGTCCTCGACCTAAAGGAGGAGGGCAAGGTCCGCTTCATTGGCATGTCCTCCACCCTGCCGAACCTGAAGGACCATATCGCCATGGGCGTGTTCGACGTTTTCCAGGTCCCCTACTCGGCGCTCCAGCGCGAACACGAGACGGTCATAGCGAGGGCAGCAGAAGCAGGGGCGGGCATGGTCATTCGAGGCGGAGTCGCTCGCGGCGCCCCGTCGCAAGAGCGACGGCAGGACGAACCCTGGGAGCTGTGGCAGCGCGCAGGCCTGGACGAGCTGCTTGAGGGCATGTCGCGCATGGAGTTCATCCTGCGCTTCACCCTCAGCCATCCCGAACTTCACACCACCATCGTCGGGACAATCAACGTCGCCCACCTACAGGACAACCTCCAGGCTGCCCAAAGCGGCCCGCTGCCGCCCGACCTGTACGCCGAGGCGAAGCGCCGCTTGGCTCTTGCTGGCATCAAACCCAGCGCGGTCGCGTGACGGCATCGCTTGCCACGCGCCGACGGGCGAAAGGGCGCCGGCCTTTCAACGGCCGAGTTGGAGCGCGACGACCCGCGTGATCTGCGTCGGATTGAAGTTATCGTCGCTGACCAGCAGAAGAGCTTGGCCGGCGGGTGAGGCCGGCCCCAACGCCACGCCCTCGAAGTTATCGAGCAGCGGGTTCTTCTGAGGTGCCCTGTTCTGGGCGCCACTTGAAGGGCAGTCGCTGAGGTCGAGCAGGAGCCTCTTTGCGAGTGCCTGGTCCGAAGTCGCCGATTGAAGGCTCTCTTGGCTCGACACGTCGGCCGCCCCGCTCAAGGAGACACTGAAGAGCCGCACTGTATTCCCCAGGCCCGCGGCAAAGCTGCGTTCCAGCACCAGGAGCTCGTCGTCAGAGACGGCGGCTAGCTCGGCAACTCCTTGACCTGGCTCGCTCAGGTAGAAGTGCTGTGCCGCGAGCTGCAGCGCGTCGGGTTCGTGGCTCTCATAACGCAGGAGGCGTATTCGGTACCTGCCGTCCGGCGTCTGACCATCCGTCTTCAGCGGCCCCTCCATCGCGGCGGTGAGGACGAGGCCGGTGGGGCTTACAGTGAGACCTTCGAAGGCCGCGTTGCCAAGCGCGTCGCCGGCCGGCGTCACCTTGAACCGTCCGGGTACCGGCACGTCGCCCAGAAAGCGACCATCGAGTGAGAAGCGCCGCAGCGAGGGCTCAGTTTCCGAGGCGATGGCAAGCTCGCCCTGCCGCAGGAGCGCTATGCCCTCGCCGTCAAAGTCCGTGCCGGTGAACGGCTGGCCAGCAGAGTCTCGGAGCTCCGTCACCTCGAGGACACGTGGCGTACCGAGCCCCTCGCTCGTGAGCGGCAGAGAAAGCGTGTAGAAGCGCGCCGCGGAGGCGCCTTGATTGTCGACAAGCGCGTAGTAGACATCTCTGACCGCGTCATAGGTGAGCGCCGACAGACCACCCACTGTGGACGCTCGGAACATTGTCTTGTCGAGGGCGTCGGAGAAACCGAGAAGGGAGACACCGCTGGTGCAGGAGGGTAACCGAGGACCCGGTTGGTCTTTCGCCAGCGGCGGAGTGCTGGTGCAGGCCGCCCCGACGAGCAGCGCCGCGGTGAGCGCCATGATAAGCAGCCGTGGAGGGTGGGGAGGCAAGCCGACAGCGCGCGGCACCACGTGAGCCACTGTCGGTCCAGGTCTCCGTGCGCCTGCCAGCATGTCCAACAGTCAATTCCCCCTGTGGTAGCATAAGCATATGGTCTGGGATCAGAGGTATTGCACGTCTCGGCATTGTATGTGACCATAGTGCCATGCGAATAGGCGCTTTCGAAGTCGACGAGCCCGCCCCGGAGCTCCATGAGCCCCATGTGATCTCGATGCTCAGCCCCTGGCTTGATGCAGGAAGCGTGGGCACTCTGACACTGGAGGCGCTCGAGAGCCATCTCGGCGCTACGAAGTTCGCCCGCCTGGCTCGCCCCGGCAACTTCTTCGATTTCACTCGCTACAGGCCCACCGTTCAATACCGGGACGGCGAGCGGGTGTACAAAGTGCCCAACTGCGATGTTTCCTTCGCGCGCCGGGAGCGCGGCCCGGACCTTGCCTTCCTCCACCTGATGGAGCCACACGCCGCCGCCGAAGAGTACATCGACTCGCTCTTGGAGCTGCTCAAGGCCATCGGCGCGAAACGGCTCTGCCGCATAGGCGCCATGTGGGACGCCGTGCCGCACACCCGCCCCCTGCCGGTCAACCAGACCGCCCGGGGTCAACAGCGAGGCGCAAGCGGCGCTCGCGCGCAGAGGCGGTACGAAGGGCCCACGTCCATCATGAACCTGCTGACCGAAGGGGCCGAAGGGTTGGGTATCGAGTCGGTATCGCTGATGACCCGCCTGCCTTACTACGCCCGGCTCGAAGAAGACCACATGGGCGTCAACAGCATTCTCGACGCCCTTGGCAGCTTGTACGATATCCCAGCCTCCGTTGGAGACAAGGAGATGGCCCGGCGGCAATACCGCGAGATAGACGCGCAGATCGCGGGCGACCGAGAGGCCGAGCAGCTGGTGAAGCGACTCGAGGAGACGTACGACGCCGAGCGTGTCGGTAGGCCCGAATCGCTTCCCCCATCGTCGGAACCATCTCCGTCCCTTTCGCCCGAGATCGAGCGTTTCCTCCGGGAGCTCGGCGACCGACTCGACACATAGCCCCGTGGTTACCTCAGAGGAGCTGCTAGGTAAGCTCGAAGACGAGGGGTACCACGCCACTCGCAGTCGGCGGCAGGTGCTCGACGCGATGCTGGCAAGGCGCGGTGGCTTCACGCTGGGGCAGTTGGTGACGGCTGTCAGCGGCGTGGGCCGCGCTACCGTATACCGCACAATACGCCTGCTCCTGGATCAGGGCCTCGTCTGCAAGCTCTCGCTGGAGGACGGAGCGCCTCGCTACACACTCGCGCAGATGGGCCACCATCATCATCTGGTCTGCGTGCGCTGCGGCACCGTCCGCGAATTCCACCGCTCTGTGATCGAGCGCGTGCTCACCGAGCTGGAGACGCCGGACGCGGGCGTGGTCATGGGCCACCGCATCGAGGTGTATGTCCTCTGTCCCACCTGCCAGTCGAGCGCCGAAGCACCCGATGCCGCCGGCAACGCACTCTCGATAGCCGCCCTGCGCGGCAACACCGCGTCCTAGGGCCGCAGCTCTCGCAGATTAGCGCCCGCGCCAGATGCGCCAGCGTGCTAAGCGGCGTCTCCTTGACAGCGCGGACAGAAGAAGGTCCCACGGCCTCCCAGCTCCACCTTCTCCACGCTCCCGACACAGCTCGGGCAGGGTAGGCCTTCGCGGTTGTGTACGCGCATGAGGTCGTGCTTGCTCGTCAGGCCCGCCTCTCGGCCAAGGTACAGGACATACTCCTCAGCGGCGCCGAGGTCGATGGCGCGCTGGAGCACCGGTGCGGTAGAGGCGTGGAGCGCGCGAACCTTCGCGTCGCTCAGCGAGGCGACCGGCGCCATGGGATGGACGCGCGCCTCATAGAGGATCTCGTCCGCGTATG
>Ga0209751_10003232_pt1 | contig 15865 bp, 12 predicted proteins | sample RifCSP13_1_FD_184019 | JGI IMG/M metagenome (GOLD analysis project Ga0209751, IMG submission 184019) | Soil microbial communities from Rifle, Colorado - Rifle CSP2_sed 13_1 (SPAdes) (version 2) | ecosystem: Environmental > Terrestrial > Deep subsurface > Rock core/Sediment | place: Rifle... | reverse complement strand
CCGCCATTCCTCCGCGGTGAGCGCGTACACCGCGTGGTCCACGCAATGGTCGTGGAGCCATTCGGCCTCTGGGAGGACGCCCTCGAAGCGGAAGCCGAGGCGCTCCGGAATGGCGCGACTGCGGTGATTGTCGGTGGCGGCGTGGACCTCGACACGAGTAAGGCCGAGATCGTCGAAAGCGTAGTGGATAAGCGCTCGGCAGGCCAAGGTGACGAGGCCCCGCCCCTGCCACTCCTCGCCGAGCCAGTAGCCGAGGCTCGCCGAACGGGCCTGCCAGTTGACCGTGTGGAGGTCAGCGACGCCGGCAAGCCACTCGCCGACCCAGATGCCGGTGACGAGGCCGTTCTGGGTGACAAAGCGCCTCAAGCCGTGGCGGATGAAGGCGCGGGCGTCCTTCTCCCGATAGACCTCAGACACCCAAGAGAGCCAACGGTACAGATGGGCGTGGTTTCGCTGCACGAGCGCCGTCAGCTCCGGCGCGTGGCGCAGCTCGATGAGGGCGAGCGCCGCTTCAGCCGTGAGCGGGTGGGAGAGAAAGGGAGGCATGGTAAGCGTGAGAACCGCATGTCTAATTGCGCGACATTCTAGCATAGCGCGCCTATCGGCCTGCTATAATCCCACTATGCTGCTGGCCGTCGACGTGGGCAACACAAACATCACGCTCGGCCTCTTCGAGGACGAGGAGCTGCGCGCCACGTGGCGCCTCACCACGCACCCCTTGCGGACCGCGGACGAGTACGGGGTGCTCCTCCGCCAGCTCTTTGAGGCGCGGGGCCTGGATGCGACAGCGGTCATGCACGCCGTCGTCTGTTCGGTCGTGCCGCCCCTCGAGGAGGTCTTCGAAGAGGTCGTGCAACGCTACTGGCGGATCAAGCCCCTCATCGTCGCCACCGGCATCAAGACGGGCGTGCGAATCCGCGTCGACAATCCCCGCGAAGTCGGCGCCGACCGCGTCGCCAACACGGTCGCCGGCTTCCGTCTGTACGGCGGGCCGCTGATCGTCGTCGACTTCGGCACCGCCACGACCTTCGACGTGATCACGCAGGAGGGCGACTACATCGGCGGCGCCATCGCGCCCGGCCTTGGCATCGCCGCCGATGCCCTCTTCACTCATGCCGCCAAACTCTTTCGTGTCGAGATCGTACGCCCGCGCCAGGCGATCGGCCATAACACCGTGAGTACGCTTCAATCCGGCCTCTTTTATGGGTATGTTGGGCTCGTCGAGGGGCTGATCAAGCGTTTGCAGGCGGAGATGGAAGGGCCGGCCAAGGTGGTCGCCACCGGCGGCCTGGCCGACTCGCTTGCCCGCGAGATCACAGCCATAGACCTGGTGAACCCCGACCTCACGCTGATCGGCCTCCGCCTTCTCCATGAGTTGAACCAGCCAGACAGCGCCTAAGAGGAGCTGACTATGGACGTGCTCAAGCAGAAGACCATCGTTCTCGGCGTCACCGGCAGCATCGCCGCGTACAAGGCCGCGGACCTTACCAGCAAGCTGGTGCAGGCGGGCGCGCTGGTGGACGTGGTCCTCACGAAGGAGGCCGCCGCCTTCGTCACGCCGCTGACCTTCCGAAGCCTTACCCATCGCCCCGCGGCGGTGGACCTGTTCGACCCCAACTCCGAGCAGGCGATCGAGCACGTCGCCCTGGCACAGCGGGCCGACGCTGTGCTCGTCGCTCCGGCGACGGCCAACGCGATCGCTCGTTTCGCGAACGGCCTCGCCGACGACCTGCTGGCGTGCATCGTCCTGGCCACGACGGCGCCCTTGCTCATCGCGCCGGCGATGGAGCACCACATGTACCAGCATCCGGCGACGCAGGCCAACCTGGACACGCTGCGCCGACGCGGCGCAACGGTGATCGGCCCAGCCTCGGGGCGGCTCGCCTCGGGCGAGGTGGGCTGGGGTCGCATGCTGGAGGTGCCGGAGCTGATCGGCCACCTGCGCGCGGTGCTGGGCCGTAACGGCGACTTGGCCGGTCGCCGGATCGTGGTCAGCGCCGGCGGCACGCAGGAGCCGCTCGACCCGGTGCGCGTGCTGACGAACCGCTCCACCGGCAAGCAGGGCTACGCGCTCGCCGAGGCCGCGCGCGACCGAGGCGCCTCAGTGGTCCTCATTACGGCGCCGACAGCCCTGCCCGACCCAGTGGCGATGAGCGTCGTACACTGCGACACGGCGCTGCAGATGTTCGACGCGGTCACGAACGCGGTGCAGGGCTGCGACGCCATCATCATGGCCGCGGCTGTGGCCGATTACCGGCCGACTGAGGCGTTCGATCAGAAGATCAAGAAGGAACAGAGCCCGGAGCTCATGCTCTCGCTGGTGAAGAACCCGGACATCATCGCCTCGACCAACGGCCCGTTCATCAAGGTGGCCTTCGCCGCCGAGAGCGAGGACCTCATCCTGCACGCGCGGGACAAGCTGGTCCGCAAGAACGTGGACCTGGTCATCGCCAACGACATCAGCGCCACCGACGCCGGCTTCGCGGTCGACACGAACCGCGTGGTCATCCTGCACCGCGACGGGAGCATGGAGGACCGGCCGCTGATGCTGAAGTCGGAAGTGGCCGACGAAGTGCTGGACCGGGTGGTGGCGCTGCTCAACAAGGTGGGCTAGCGCCCTGCCCGGTCGTCAGTCGCTCTTGCCGCCCTCCCAGTGACCCTTGCGCTGTGTGCTGGCGCGGAAGCGCTGCAGCGTCTGCCAGTTCTTGAGGGCGATGCGCCAGGTGGGCATATCGTAGGGCCGGTCGGTCATGCCGCGGACCTTCTCCATGACCTGGTCCATAAGCGGGGGGCCGTGGCCGAAACAGGCGAAGGCGGCCTCGAGGTCACGCAGACCGCGCAGCGACTCGTCGAGCTGGCGGCGCTTCGCGCGGTCCCAGGTCAGCGGACGGCTCAGGCGGTCCACGTTGTTCAGGGCGGAGTCGCCCAGGAAGATCACCTGCGGGTCGGCGAGGAGCGGGCTGATGCTGCCGGGCGTGTGCCCGGGCGTGTGGATGATGCGCAGGCCGCCCAAGCAATCGAGGGTTTCGCCGTCCTCCACCGCCATTTGGACTTCGATGTCGTGGAAGACGATCTCGGGCCGGCGTCCGCCGCCGCTTCTGGCGAGGATCCAGCGGTACCAGCTTGGGGGCGGCTCGCCCTCCCCGCCCTTCCGCAGGAGGAGCTTTCCATCCGGTGTCGGCTCGGTCTCCGAGCGATGGGCGACGACCTTGGCGCCGGTCAGCTCGCGCAGCTCCCAGGCGCTGCCGGAGTGGTCGAAGTGATGATGAGTGACGATGATCCACCCGAGGTCACGGGGGCTGCGGCCCAGCTTCCGTATGTATGAGACGATGGCGTCCCCATTGCCGGGGATGCCGGCATCGATGACGGCCATCTGGTCGCCGGTGAGGAGCACCACGTTGCTCCCCGTAACGTCTTCGACGCGGTGCACTCCTGGCGCGATCTCCATGCTATGTCTCCTTGGAGGTTATGCCTTCAGCAACCCACGATGGCGCAGCGCGCGCTCCAGCGACGGCTGCATCTTCATCTCGCGGAACTCGCTGATCGCGAAGTCGAGGTGCTCGAGCGCCTCGGAGCGAAGGGCGGCGGCCAGCGTTGCACCGCGTAGGGGCGAGGTTTCCTCGCCCTCGGCGGCCCCATCCCCAACCACCCTAGGGCGCGGGGACCGCGCCCCTACGTCGTTGTCAGGTTGAGACGGAGAGGTTCGTAGGTCGAGAGGGTTGGGCTTGGCGGACTCTTCTAGCAGCAGCTCGGCGAGCTGGAGGCGCGTGAGCGCGATTTCGGGGCGGAAGCGGAGCTTGGCGCACGCTTCAATCGCCTCACGATAGTAGTCGCGTGCGTGCCGGGGGTGCCCTAGTAGAGCCGCAGCCGCGCCTAGAAGGCGTGCTGGACAGACGTTCGTATCACGCGTTGACCAGCTGAAGGAACGCACGTTTTCGAGCAGGCGAGCGAGGACTTTTGCGGCCTCGGTCTCGCGCAGCAGCACGGCGGCCTGCAGTAGGTTCAGGAGATTCGCTGTAGAAAGCTGATTGTTCTCAGGATTGATATTTCGGTCTCGCATTAGATTGCCGAGCACGTCTCCGGCCTCGGCTAAACGCCCGAGTTGGGCGAGAAGCCATACTGTTTGTGACTCGCTCGCTGCTGAAGGCTCGACGCCAGCTGTCTCGATTGCTGCTCCCCGACGAGCGAGCACCTCCTCGCCACGGCCCATGCAAAAGAGAGCATAGTTGGCGGGTATTGCGTTTACTCGCCCAGCCACAGGTGCGCCCAACTCGTCGGCACGCTCTACGAGCTGCTGGGAGACGCGCACAGCACGTTCGAGATCGCCTTCCAGCGTTGCGATTATTGCTTCGGACGTGAACGGTCGGAGGGCCAACTGCGCCTCCTGCGTTCGCGTCGCGAGCTCGCTCAGCTGCCTGAAGAGGTCCTCTGCATGGTTGCGCTCTCCGTGTTGAAGGAAAGCACACGCAGCCCCAAACAGAACTCCGCCGAGAGTTGGCCCAGTCACGCCATCTCTCGGCGCCTGAGCGAACTCATTGGCTAGCTCGAAGGCTAGCGCCTCTCGGCGCGGCGGGCGAGGGTTGCCCAGGATGCTGAGGGCCGTGAAGAAGAGGAGTTCAGGGTCATTGAGCTCCCGGGCAGCATCGAGAGATGGGACCCTCATCGCCCAGGCCTCAGCGTGGCGACCTTGCGACATCAGAACGCCAGCCATGGCCACGTCGGCTCGCACGCGGTCCGCCGTCCCCGGCGCAGCATTGCGGCCAGCTCGCTCAACCCACCGGCGACGAACGGCGGCGCCCCACATGATCGAAGCGCCATAGCGCTGTATTCCATCAAGCGCGACCTGGCAAGCCCGCGAGGCGCGGCGTTGATCACCAAGTGTCTCCGCTAGGCTGAATGCCTCCTCCGCAAGCTCCTCACAGACTCGCTGCGGCTCTCCAGCTGGCATCAAGGCCTCACCGAGCGCGAGAAGCAGATCGCATCGCTTAGCGTTGTCGTCTGGGTCAAGTACCTCCTGTACTGCAAGCGCTCGCTCTAACAGCCTGACCGCCTCGCCGTAGTCGAAGACGGACATTGCTCGCTGCGAAGCCTTCTCCCCATACTGGACCGCTTTGGTCAAGTCAGCCTTGTCGGTCGAGTTCGCGAAGTGTTCGGCCAGTTCCGCCGCGTGGTCCTCGCGTCGCGCGCCGTACTCGGCTTCGAGGGCGCGGGCAATCTCCTGATGCAGACGAAGGCGGCGCGGGGCGATCATCTCTTCGTAGAGCGTCTGACGGAAGAAAGCGTGAGCGAAGCGGTAGCTGACCGCTCCCAGCCTCGAGCGCTCCTCCAGCACACCGACGCGAATCGCCTCCTCGAGTCCGCTTAGCACCGCTTCCTCTGATGCGTTTGCAACGACGTGGAGCGTCTGGAGATTGAAGTCGCGGCCGATGACTGCAGCGACTGAGAGAAGTCGGTTGCATTCTGCGCTGAGGCGCGACAAACGCTTGCCGATAACGTCGCGCAGCCCCTCTGGCACGCCGGCTTCGGGCTGGTTGGGATCGGCTAGGGCGTAGCGACCGCCCTCGCGAACAACGACGCCCTCCTCGACCAGGTAGCGCAGGAGCTCCTGGATGAAGAGCGGGTTGCCTTCTGTCTGGCGGTAGTACATCTCGGCGCGCGCCCAGGGGACCTCCTGACCGCGGATGTTACTGATCATCCGCTGCACTTCATCGATCGTTAGTCCGCGTAGGCGAATCCGATTGAAGCTCGTGGCTCGACTCAGCTCGGCGAGCGTTGAAGACAGCGGGTGAGCACGGTCGACCTCAACGTCTCTGTAGGTGCCAACGACGTACAAGCGCGCGCCCTGCAGGTTACGGGCCACGTGCAGCAGCAGATCGAGCGTGCCGCGGTCGGCCCAGTGCAGGTCCTCCACCACGAGGAGCAGGGGCTGCACTTGCGACGCGTTGCGGAGAAACGAGGTAACCGATTGGAAGAGCCGCCAGCGGTCGTCCTCGGGATCGCCCGGCGAGCGCAATTCGACGTTCACGCGGTCGCGTATATCGGAGACGATGCGGGCGACATCAGCGGCGCCGGTGCCGAGGTCGGACTTGAGCGCGTCGGGCTCGCGAGTGAGGACGTAGGAGCGCATCGCCTCGACGAAGGCGAGGTAGGGTAGCGAGAGCGAGCCTTCCTCGTAGCAGTGGCCGACGAGCGTGCGTCCGCCTCTTAGCGAGACGTAGGTGGCAAGCTGGTCGACGAGCGCCGTCTTGCCGATGCCGGGCTCGCCCACCACCATAGCCAGCGCCCCTTGGCCCGACATGGCCCCATCGAAGGCGGATTGGAGCTGGCGCAGCTCGGCCTCGCGCCCAACGAAGGTGCGTCGGTAGAGGGGGTTGTCAGTGTGGGTTTCAGCGGTGCGGTTGGCGTTTGGCCCTTCGACAGGCTCAGGACGAACGGTTAAATCGAGCAACGCGAGGGCTTGGCGCACGTTAGCAGCGGAGGTGGGGCGTCTGTTTGGGTCCTTTTCAAGGAGGCGGAGGATGAGGGTCTCGAGGCCTTTGGGTAGGTCGGGGTGGTGCCAGGAAGGGGAGACGGGCGGGGTGTTGAGGTGCTGGCCGATAATGGCGATGTTGTCGTCGCCGACGAAGGGCGGGCGGCCGGTGACCATCTCGTAGAGCATGCAGCCCACGGAGTAGAGGTCCGAGCGCGCCTCAACCGTACCACCCATCGCTTGCTCCGGAGGCATGTAGGAGACCGTGCCGACCATCATGCCTGCCTGGGTTAGGCGGCTGCGGTCTATCGCAACGGCGAGGCCGAAGTCTCCCAATTTGGCCGTTCCGTCCTGGGTCAGCCAGACGTTCCCCGGCTTGATGTCGCGGTGGATGATGCCCTTGGTATGAGCGTGCTCCAGCGCCTGGCAGAGCTGGTCGGTTATACGGATGGCGGTGTCGAGGGGGAGCTGGTGCTTCTCCGCTTTCTCGATGAGGTCTCCCACGTCGCCGCCAGGCATAAGGGGAAGGACGAGGTAGGGCTGGCCTTCTTCCTGGCCGATGTCGAAGATGGTGACGATGTGGGGATGGTCGCCTAGTCGTCCCATAGCCTGGGCCTCGCGGCTGATGCGGGCGCGGGCCGCCTCATCGAGCCCTTCGGTCTTGATGAGGGCAAAAGCGATGTCGCGGTCGAGGCGGGTGTCGTGAGCGAGGTAGACCTTCTTCTTCCCGCCTTCGCCTAGGAAGCGGCGCACGGTGTAGCGGCCGTTGGCGAAGGAGGTGGGATGGGGCGGAGCAGACGGCGTCGAGTCTGCTACAGGACTCGAGACGGTTGTCCCTAGAGCCCTTTGAGCAGCTACCAAGAAGCCGCTAGCATCGGAATTGTCGGGATCGAACGTTAGTATGTCCTCCGCCCGTTGGCGCACCACATCCCATTCGCGGCGGTCTGCAGCCTCCTCCGCTTGATCTAAGAGGCGCTCGATGCGTCGCTGAATCCGCTCACTTGCCATGCGAGCCTGCTTTCATGGAAGCTACCCCTCCAGCCCCAGCCAACGCGAGGCGTTGCCGCGGAGGATGGCGCGCTTCTCGTCGTCGGTGAAGGGAAGGCCGAGGACGTGCTCGATATCGGGCCGCGGGTCTCGGAAGCACCAGTCGCTGCCGAAGGCGATCCGGTCGGTGCCAAGGCGGCGGAAGAGGTTGACGAGCTCCTGGTCGTCAAGGTCGCTGGCGTCGGGCGTGGGGGAGACGCCGCCGCAGCAGTCGAAGTTGATGTTGGGGCGCTCTTGGGCGAGGGCAATGGCGGCATCGCGGCCCTCGCGACCGCCGCAGTGGGCGAGGACGGCGTGGAGGTTGGGAAAGGCGGCGGCGACCTCGGCGAAGAGCTTCGGGTGGGCGTACTCGCCGCTGATGTCGCCAAAGGGGCCCATGTGGGTGAGGACCATCATGCCCAGCCGCTCGGCGGCGGCGTAGGCGGGCCAGAGGCGGCGGTCGTTGACGGCGATGTGCTGCACCGGCGGGTGGAGCTTGATGCCGCGTGCGCCCTCGCGATGGCGCGCTTCGACCTCGGCCTCCATCTGGTCGCCGAGCACTGGGTCGACGCCGATGAAGGGAATGAGCTGGGGGTGCTCGCGCGACGCCTCGCAGGACCACTGGTTGCGGCGCTGGAGGCGGTCGGCTAGGTCGGCGCGGATGCGCTCTTCGGCCTCGGGGGTCAGGTCGCCTTGCCAACGCCGGCGGGCCGCTTGGGCCATATCCCAGACCGGGGTGAAGTTGAGCATGACGGCGGCGTCGATGTTGGCCTCGGCCATGAAGGGGATGGCCTCCTCGGGCGTGCCGGTGTAGCCGACGCGCGCGCGGCCGCCCATGGCGTTGATGGCGGCCTGGGGCGTGGCGTACATGTGGAAGTGGATGTCGATGGCGGGGTAGTCAGGCATATCAAGGGCTCCTTACGCTGGTCTTCCCACCCGCCCGCCCTGGAAGGCCTAGGAATACCTAGAACCTAGCAGAGGGGCAAAGCCCCTCGGCACTCCCCGTAGGGCGAGGTCAGCGGATTTCATGCGGCTCTGCAGGCAAGCTGAACGGTCATTCGAGACCCCACTGGCACTGCTCGCAGCGGCCGTTGCGGCTGATGGGGGCCGACTGGCAGATGGGGCAGAGGTCGATGGTGTGGACGCGGTCCAACGGGACGACCCATTGCCACTCCCAGTCGCCGAGGGAGAGACGGTGCCGGCCGCAGACGTAGAAGCGTCCGGGCAGCACCCAGGCGGCGGCGCGTTGGTCGCAGCGCGAGCAGGTGGGGATGTGGCTCGCCTCGGGACGTGACAACATGGCGGCATTCTAGCCTATTTGATGAGCAAGAGGCACGTTTTGCCCTCACCCCTTCGACAAGCTCAGGGCGGGCCTAACTCTCTCCCAAAAAGGGGGAGGGGGCTGCCGCCACGTCCGGCTCTCTAGCTCAGTGCGGGCAGGTTGAGGAAGTCGCGCATCGCCTGTTGGAGCAAGGCGCCGTCGCGGGGGTCGCCGAGGTTGAGGCCGCTGTGGTTGATGATGTTCACCGACTGGATCATCCACTCCGCCCAGCAGTCGGCGCAGATATGGTCGTAGACCTCCTGCGCGAACTTGACGAAGGGCGGTCGTGGGAGCTGCTCTTTGGTCTCGCCGCAGCGGGAGCAGGTGATCGTGGGCATGCGGGTCCCGTTCTTCCTCGATTAGTTCTCATGATAACCCTAGCGTGCACGCAAGCAAACTGAGGGTCTGGCATGGTGTACAGTGGTTCCATGCGTCTGCGCTCTCTGTTGGCGATGCTCCTGAGCGCCTCGGTAGGGTTTGCTGCCTGTCGCAACGGCTATGAAAGGGAGGCTTCCCCTCCCGAGGCGGCGGTTCAGCAGACGACGCAGCTACTCGCGCCCAGCCCCATTCCCCCCGACACTCCGACAGGCGCTTTCATCGAGCCTTCGGGGACGCCGCGTCTCACGCTGGCTGACATCTTCCCGCCGCGCGACCTATCGGCTCTGCCGTTGGACCCTACGCGGCTACGCACGCTCATTGCTACCGGCGATGTCATCCCTGCTCGCTACACCGATGTTGTCATGCGCTCCAGAGGTGACGACTTTCTCTATCCGGTAGCCGCGATCAAAGAAGCGACAGCCGACGCCGACCTGACCGTCATCAACTTGGAAGCCCCTCTTATCGACGGCTGTCCTTACCACGCCTCGGGATTTGTCTTTTGCGGACGTCCTGGCTTCATTGCCGCGCTCCAGGCAGCGGGGGTGGATGTGGTCACGCTGGAGAACAATCACGTCCGTAACTACGGACCGAAAGGATTAGCTGAGACCACTACCCACCTAGAGAGGGCTGGCATCGCCTGGGCCAACCGCCACACGCCAGCCGTGCTAGACGTTCGGGGCCTCACCTTCGGCTTTCTCGCCTTTAACGCCGTCGGCGAGAGGATCGACCGAGAGGGCATGACGGAACAAATCGTTGGCCTGCGCTCTCAGGTGGACATTCTTGTCGTGGCCTTCCACTGGGGCGCCGAATACACGGCCCTGCCTATGCAGGCGGTCCTTGCGGCGGACGACCCTGTGGAACTCGGCCACCGCGCCGTCGACGCTGGGGCAGACCTCATCATCGGCAATCACCCACACTGGGTTCAAGGCCTGGAGCTGTACGCGCAGAAGCTCATCACCTATGCCCACGGCAATTTCATCTTCGATCAGATGTGGAGCTACGAAACGCGCGTGAGCGTCATCGGTCGCTATACTTTTTACGACAACATATTGGTTGGCGTGACGTTCATGCCGACCCTGATCATGAACTACGCCCAGCCCGTGCTCCTAGAGGGGAGTGGAGCGCAAGGCGTGCTGGAGCGCATGAAGGAGGCGAGCGAACAGTTGGCAGAGAGGATTGCAGCCGCACCCTAGTCGTGACGGTGGGCGACGTGTGCTGGGCAAGTGAGCGCGGACATAGAAGGGCCGTCGGTTGAAGACGTACGCTCATGCGTGTGCGAGGTTGAGTGTGGCATACTCCTGGCGCAACGACTGAGGAGGGAACGATGCTCGAGCACATACTGGTCCCATTGGATGGCTCGCCTGCTGCCGAAGCGGTGCTGCCGTACGCCGCCTACCTCGCGAAGCAGCTCGGCGTCGAGATGACCTTGCTGCACATCATCGAGCCGGACGAGCTCCGCACGCGCAGCGAGGAGCATCAAGCCTACCTGGACCAACTCCAGCAAAACGCGGAGGCAGCGGCCCGGAGCTATCTTGAGAGCCAGGCGCAGCAGCTCACGGAGCAAGGCGTATCGGTGACCATCTCTGTCCACTATGGCAAACCGGCGGATGTCCTGCTGGCGCACGGGGAGACCGCGCCCGCGGGCAACCACGTGATCGCCCTCACGACGCATGGCCGCTCAGGCGGTCTGGCGTTAGCCCTTCTGGGCAGCGTCACCGACCGGCTGCTGCACGGGGCACGGTCGCCGCTGCTGGTGGTCCATCCGCGGGAGGGCGTCACCGGCGGTCCGCTCACCAGGATCACCGTCCCGCTCTCGCCTGAGTCGCTCGCCGAGGGTGCGCTGCCACTGGCCAGCGAGCTGGCGAAGAGGCTCGGGCTACCCATGAGCCTGGTCTGGGTGGTGCCGGTGGCCGCGGTGGTGTATGGGGGCCCCGGGCCGTACCCGAGCAACCTTCTGGCCGACATACAGGACGCGGCCAAGACGTACCTGCAGGAGGTCTGCGAACGACTCAGGCGAGAGGGCATTGAGGCCGATTTCGAGGTCCTTATCCATCACGGCGCGGCCGCCGGCATCATCGAGCACACAGGCGGGAGGAGCGACCAGCTCGTCGCCATGTCGACCCACGGCAGGTCGGGCCTCGAGCGCTGGCTGCTGGGCAGCGTGACGAACCGCGTCGTTCGCTCGGGAGTCTCGCCGGTGCTGGTCGTGCGGCCCGAAGCAGGGACGTCCTCCTAGCGCGGAGTCGCGGGCCCGCCTGGCCGTACCGCCGCATACGGGAGCCTTGATGGGACGCATCGCGCTGGTGGCGCTGGGCGGCCATGCGCTCCTTCCGAAGAGGGGGCAGGCGAGCATCCGCAGCCAGTTCTTGCACACGCGACGGGCGATGGGGCATGTCCTGCGGCTTGTGGAGGAGGGATGGAGCCTGGTCATCACGCACGGTAACGGGCCGCAGGTTGGCCACATCCTCATTCGGTCAGAGGCCGCTGCCGGCAAGGCCTACGCGATCCCTTTGTCGGTCGCGGTGGCCGAGTCGGAGGGCGAGATCGGGTACGTCATCCAGCAGAGCCTCTACAACGAGCTTGCGGCGCATCGCATCTCTCGCCCCATCGTGACCGTGCTGACGCAGGTGCTGGTGGAGCGGCGCGACCCCGCCTTCGCCAGCCCCACGAAGCCCATCGGCCCGTTCTTGTCAGACGCGGAGGTTCCCCGGCGCCGACGCAAAGGCGCGACGTTCGCGCACTTCCCTGGCTATGGTTGGCGGCGTATTGTGCCCTCTCCGCGTCCTCTCGAGATTATCGAGGGGCAGACGGTCCGCCGGCTGGCTGAAGAGGATGTGATCGTTATCGCTGCTGGTGGCGGGGGCATACCCGTCTACAAGGTGCGAGGGCGCCTTCACGGAGTGGACGCCGTGATCGACAAGGACCTCGCCTCGAGCGTGCTCGCGAAAGATGTGGGCGCCGAGCTGCTCCTCCTGCTTACGGACGTGCGCAAAGTGGCGCTGGACTATGGGAAACCTACACAGGTGGATCTGGCTTCGATGACGGTGGCGCAGGCCCGCGAGTACCTGGCGGCGGGGCATTTTCCGGAGGGGAGCATGGGGCCCAAGGTGGAGGGCGCGCTTCAGTTTGTGGCGGCCAGCGGCCACCGAGCCATCATCACGACCCCCGAGGCCCTAGCGGGGGCTCTGGTCGGCCAAGATGGCACGCAGATCACGCCCTGACGCCAGCGCGGCGCTCAGCGGGGAAAAGACGCCAGGGCGCGTGTTGATCATGGGCGCGGCGGGCCGCGATTTCCACAACTTCAATATGGCCTTCCGGGACAAACCTGCATATCGTGTGATCGCCTTCACCGCCGCGCAAATCCCCGGGATCGCGGACCGTCGCTATCCAGCGGCACTCGCCGGCGCCCTCTATCCCGATGGGGTGCCGATTTATCCCGAGGCGGAGCTGGAGGCGATAATTCGCCGAGAGCGGGTCGACTGGGTCTACTTCTCGTACAGCGACATCGCCCACGTCGAGGTGATGCACAGGGCCTCGAGGGCGCTGGCGGCCGGTGCGAGCTTTGCGCTGCTGGGCCCTGACCAGACGATGCTCTCCGCGCGGGTGCCGGTCGTCGCCGTGTGCGCGGTCCGGACGGGCGCCGGCAAGAGCCCGACTTCGCAGTGGATCGCCGGCTGGCTGCGCCGGCGGGGGCATCGCGTCGCCGTCCTGCGCCACCCGATGCCATACGGCGACTTGGAGCGGCAGGCCGTGCAACGCTTCGCGTCGCTGGCGGAGCTGGACGCGGCGCAGGCGACCATCGAGGAGCGAGAGGAATACGAGCCGTACATTCGGGCTGGCATGCCGGTGTTCGCCGGGGTCGACTACGCCCGGGTGCTCGCCCTGGCGGAGCAGGAAGCCCAGGTCATCGTGTGGGACGGAGGGAACAACGATCTACCCTTCGTGCGACCCGACATGCACTTCGTTGTAGTGGACCCGCATCGTGCCGGCCACGAATGGCGCTATCACCCCGGCGAGGCCAACTTCCGCATGGCCGATGCCTACGTTGTGAGCAAGATAGACAGCGCGACGAAGGAGCAGCTGCGCCAGGTGCGCAGGAGCATACGCGCTCTGAAGCCGCGCGCGCCGATCGTGATGGCGGGACTGGACGTGCTGGTGAGCCAGCCCGAGCTCATCGGCGGCAAGCGAGTCATCATCGTTGGTGATGGTCCCACACTTACCCATGGCGAGATGGACTTCGGCGCGGGGACACTGGCGGCGCGGCGTTACGGCGCCATCATCGTCGATCCGCGGCCCTTCGCCGTCGGCGAGCTCAAGCGGACGATAGAGGCGTTCCCGCATTTACGCCAGGAGCTTCCAGCTATGGGCTACAGCCTGGACCAACTGCGTGACCTGCATGCCACGCTCGAAGGGTCTGATGCGGACGTGGTTCTGGATGCGACGCCGGTCGACCTGTCGCGGCTCCTTTCACTGACAAAGCCGATTGTGAACGTGGAGTACCGCCTCCACGAGCGGGGGGCAACCCTCCAGCGCCTTCTGGAGCGGTTCGAGCGGCGCTATCTTGGTCTGGCAGAGACCTTAGAAGTCCGCTGACGCTCATCGGACCTCCTGAGGACACACAGGACTCACGGCGCGGCTGCGCGTGACCGATACGCCGTCGAGCCATGTTTCTGCTAGACTGCCCCTAGCGACTGGGGCGAGAAGGCGGCTGGTCAGTTGGGCGCAACCTCAACGCGTCTGGGGGTGAAGCGATGTCCTACGGGGAGGAATCGATCAGGCTACACAGGGCCAGCCGCGGGAAGGTCGCCACGCTCCTGAAGATGCCGCTGGAGACCCTCGAGGACCTCGCGCTTGCCTACACGCCTGGCGTTGCCGCGGTGAGCTTGGCGATCGCCCACGATAAGTCCGAAGTCTACGCGCTGACGGGCAAAGGCAACACGGTGGCCGTCGTGACGGACGGGTCAGCCGTTCTGGGCCTTGGCAACGTCGGGCCCGAAGCTGCCCTGCCGGTCATGGAGGGCAAGGCGATCCTGTTCAAGAGCCTCGGCGACATCGACGCCGTGCCGATCTGTCTGGGGACCCAGGACACCCAGGCCATCATCGACACGGTGCGCTATCTTGCGCCGACCTTTGGCGGGATCAACCTAGAGGACATTGCAGCGCCCCGCTGTTTCGACGTGGAAGATGGGCTCCAGGACCTGGGGATCCCCGTGTTCCATGATGACCAACACGGGACCGCCATAGTGACGCTGGCGGCGCTGGTAAACGCCCTGAAGGTCACGGGAAGGCGTCTTGAGGAGACCGCCATCGTTATTGCGGGGGCGGGGGCGGCGGGCATCGCGGTTGCCCGGTTGCTTCGAGTCTTTGGGGCGCCGAACATGACGCTGGTGGACTCCCGCGAGATCATCCACAAAGGGCGGCGCGATCTGACTCCCGTGAAGGCCGGCATTCTCGAGTTTACCAACCCGGACGATAGGCGCGGCGGTCTGGCCGAGGCGCTTCGCGGCGCCGATGTGTTCATTGGATTGTCGGTCGCCGGTATAGTGGATCAGGCGATGGTCCGGTCTATGGGGAAGGGGCCGATCGTGTTCGCCATGGCGAATCCGGTGTCCGAGATCGCGCCCGAGTTGGCGCTGGAGGCCGGGGCAGCCGTGGTGGGGACCGGCAGGAGTGACTATGCCAATCAGATCAATAACTGTCTGGCGTTCCCCGGCGTCTTTCGGGGCGCCCTGGACGTGCGGGCGACGCGAATCACGAGGGAGATGATGCTGGCGGCGGCTAGGGCATTGGCCGACCTTGTGCCGCGCCCGATCCCGACCGCCATTCTGCCGTCGCCCCTCGACCGGTCGGTTGTCGCCGCGATCGCGGCTGCTGTGGCGGAGGCCTGGGAGATGCGCGCCGGGCTGCCCGTCGGCGTGGCCGCCACGGGCGAGGCGCAGCGCATCACTTCACCAAGCGCCTAGCATCACTGGCTTCGGGCGATGCGGTAGACGGTGCCGGCGAAATCGGCCACATAGATAGCGCCGTCGGGGCCGACGGTGACGTCTAGGGCGTTCCGGAAGCCGAAGGCGAAGTCGCTCACCGTCGCCTTGCCCCCTTGGGGGCCATCCTCCAGGCGCACGCGCACGAGGCGCGACGTGTTGGGGCTGCATGGGTACTCCGGCACGAACTGGGGTCCCCAGTACGCGATGAAAAGGTCGCCGTACAGCGGCGAGGCCGGGTCGGCGTCGTGGAAGGCCAGGCCATCGGCGGAGGCGTGGTCGGGGAGCAGAGCCACCGGGGCGCGAGACGGGCGCTCGGCCTGCTGGGCCGCCTTCGGTATGCCGGAAACCCAGGGAAAACCGTAGAAGCCGCCTTCGACGATCAGGTTCAGCTCGTCCGGGACGAAGGGGTCCGTGTCGGAGTCGATGCCGTTGTCGGTGGCGAAGAGGCGTCCCTGCCGGTCGAAGGCGAGGTCGTAGGGGTTGCGGAGGCCCGTGGCGTAGACGCGTAGGTCGCTGCCGTCGGGGTTGGCCTGGAGGATGGTGGCCTCGAAGGGATGGCTGGGCGGCTGGTCGTTGGTGGACGAGCCGTGCGTGATGTAGAGCTTGCCATCGGGCCCAAAGGCGATGCCGTTGTTCTGGTGCTGGCCTGTGGCGTGCAAGTCGGCGATGATCACCCGCGCATCGTCG
>Ga0209751_10003231_pt1 | contig 15866 bp, 14 predicted proteins | sample RifCSP13_1_FD_184019 | JGI IMG/M metagenome (GOLD analysis project Ga0209751, IMG submission 184019) | Soil microbial communities from Rifle, Colorado - Rifle CSP2_sed 13_1 (SPAdes) (version 2) | ecosystem: Environmental > Terrestrial > Deep subsurface > Rock core/Sediment | place: Rifle... | reverse complement strand
GTGGTCAGACCTGGCAAATCACTCCTCTGCCTGGATACCCCGAATTCATCAGCGACAGCACAGGTTGGACCCTCGGCCAGGTGTCCTCCGAGATCCAGGCAGGGGATGAGCCGCAGGCCAGGGTTTTGTACTATACTCAGGACGGCGGACAGACCTGGGAGGAGATCACCACGGTGAATTGGTCCGGCCAACTGCATTTTATCGACCAACAGGCTGGCTGGGCGATCGTGAGCACCGAGGAAGAAAACTACCTCATGCAAACCAGCGATGGGGGAAAGAATTGGGTCCGAGTCGATCCGCAGACGATCCCCGGCGAAGGCCCAGCTTCCAGGCGGGATCCACCCAGGATCAGTCTCCCAGCGGGGCTTATTCCACTTGAGCCGGGTAATATGGATTTACTTCAAGTCCTTGACGAGGTGCCTGGCGGAAACACGACCGATTTGGCATTCGACAATGATGGTGACACGCTGGCTGTCGCCCAGAGGGACGGCAGCGTGCTCCTGTGGGGTGTGCGTGGGGAGCCCTATCCCAGGGTGGTGCCAAGACATTCAGATTGGGTCTATGACATAGATTTCTCGTTTGATGGCTATTGGTTCGCCACCGCCTCAAAGGATGGCATGGTCAGATTGAATGCGATGTATCCCTCTCCTTGGGTTATTCGTGATCTGTCACCCCTGGCCGACCAGGCTGGAGAGGTAACCAGCTCAGCCTTTGTGGATCTGGCGACGTTGGCCACTGGTTCGTCTGATGGTAATGTGAATATCTGGGACGTGAGCGAAGCGTTCGATCCAGCAGATCCTGCTGGCACCAACATAAGGTTACTAAAAACTTTGAAAGGGCACACAGGCTGGGTATGGGACGTAGCCGTTTCGCCTGATAGACAGACGCTGGCTTCAGCCTCGGATGACGAGACGATCCGCTTGTGGAATGTCGAGAGCGGAGAAACCATGCAAACCCTGCGGGGCCATTCTGGGACCGTGTGGCGGGTGGCCTTCTCACCCGACGGAACGTTTCTGGCCTCCGCCTCGTGGGACGCGACGGTGAAGTTTTGGGATCCGGTCTCAGGCGAAGCGCTGAGAACGTTGCAAGGACATCGCGATTGGATTCTCGCTATGGCCTTCTCCCCGGATGGAAAGTCCCTGGCCACGGGGTCACGGGATGGTCTGGTGATCCTTTGGGAGACAGAAAGCGGTAAGATACTGCATACTTTGGACGAACACGATGCGGCCGTACGCGGCCTGTCATTCTCGCCCGATGGGCGCTTGTTAGCAACCGCTTCCGAAGACGGCATACTGCTTTTGTGGGGGGTTACGCCATGAGCTTCGTGTCCTTCAGCATGGGCGCTCGTTCAGCATGAACCGAGGAGGTAATCATGTCCCTTAATCGATTGTCCCTTGCTCTCACGATTATGTCGCTCACCCTCGTCGCCTGTACATCGAGGACCGTGCCAACCCAGGCTGGTATCCTAACCGAGCCAACTCTGAGCGAGATAACGAAGGAACCTCCTCCCACGAAAGTACTTCCAACGGCTACTGCCACTCACGCTCCCTCTCCCACCGCGACTCCACTTCCCGGAGGAGCCTACCCCACCGAAACACCGTTACCACCTTACCCTGGTCAGCCTGCGGGCGAGACAACTCCGTACCAAGAACCTCCCCCGCCACCAACTCCGACCAGGCAACCCGATGAACCGACTGAGCCAGGCGCCATCACCGGAGAGATCTGTTCTCCTGAAGAGAACATCCCGCCGATGACGGTTTATTTCGAAAACGTCGAAACCTGGGTGCTGAGCACGCTGCCGATCAAAAAAGGTCAATCCAGTTACAGCCTCGATCTGGATCCCGGCCAATACATCGCCTACGCCTATGAAAAACACGCAAAGGCGAAGGGGGGCCTGTATTCGCAGGCTGTGCCGTGCGGGTTGACTGCTGGCTGCACCGATCACAATCCGGTGGTTTTCACGGTGGATACTGGCCAGACCCTGAACGGGATCGATATCTGCGACTGGAGCGCTCCGGAGACCGTCCCGGCCAACCCGGCGCCGGTAGACGAGCGCCTGGCTGGGATGGTGTACAGGCTCTATGAGGTGAATTATTTCCGCTACGATAATCAGGGAAGAGCCCAGTTCTTGATGTCGACGCCCTTCGATTTGAGGGTCTCGCCAGACGGGAAGCACGGGGTTTTTAAGGATGACGAGAAGAATGACCTTTTCCTGGTCGATTTCTCCACGGGCGAACAATTCAACCTGACGAATTCCCCGCAGATCCAAGAATCCACTTTTTGGTGGGTACCGAGACCGCAGGAGAGGATCCTGTTTCGGGCCTTTCTGGAGGGTGAGGGAGCAGAGCCTGGATACAACGGCATGCTGTCTGTCGTCGACGTGGATGGATCTAACCTGCATGCCATTGAGCGTGAGCATGGTCCTTATTATGTGTCCGTCTCTCGAAACGGGCGAATGATCGCCTTCGGCGGTGGGGAAACTGCTTTCATGTACGACTGGGCATCTGGCGTCAGCAAGTTCAACCCACGCGAATATAGCACTGACCTTCCCGAGGACCTGTTCATCTCCAGCCCGTCCTGGTCGCCGGACGGGAAGAAGATCGTCTGGCACCTGCAGGGTTCTTTCAGCGAGCAATATCAGCGTGGGTATGGCATTTTTGACCTGAAAGCGAAAACACTCCTGCTCGTCCACCCATACCAGGGCAATGGTTATGGAGGCTATCCACCGCCAGCAAGGTGGAGTCCGGATGGAAAGTGGCTTGCTGTTGACCCTCCTGATCCGGTCCCAGCGAGAAACGGTACCTGGCTGGTGAAGCCAAGCCAACCGGAAAGTGAAGTATTCCTGGGCGAATCAACTTACGTCCAAGTGTGGAGCCCGGATGGAAAATGGCTGGCTTATTCTCACCGAGATAGTTCTGCCACCGATTTTTACCAGGTCTGGATAGTCAATGCCAACCAGCCAGAACAAAGAGCGTTGATGGCTGAATTTACTTTTGGTCCGATGTGGAGTCCAGATGGAAAGTGGCTGGTTTACCACCGGGATCCGTCTGGCCCACAAGATGATGAGGATGCAAGGATGATTGAAGTCTGGCTGTACAATCCGAACACCGGCGGGCACGAAAAGACATCTTTACCGCCAGGGGCTCGGGCCGTGGATTGGTAGCGCCGTAACCAGGATACATAGTGATCAGGAGAGATGAAAATGAAAGCCAAAACGAATCCACGGGGTCGATTGATCGCCATCCTATCCGTGATGCTTTTAATCCTCATCGCCAGGGGAGTCGGCGCAAAAAAACAGCCGCGGCAAGCACCTGGCGGGCCTCTATCACAGGATACGACTGCCTCGCGCACCTCTGTGCCGACCGTGACGGGTTACCCTACCCGCACGCCGACGCTGACCCCCACCGCCACCTTGCCTGGCACGCCGACCTTCACACCGACCCCTACCAGCCAGCCTGGCCCACCTACCCTGATCTACCCCGCAGATGGCGGGTTGCTGCCACAGCCGGTGCCTCCCGGAGAATGGTATTTTGAGTGGTCCGCCCGCCACGGGCCGTGTGATACCACGATCGGCATCAGCGGACCCGGGGGAAGGACTATTTATGCTGAGCGGCAGGGGTCGGAAGCCTATGAATTCCAATACACCACAGACACCTTTTTGCCGGACGATGCCCTGGGACCCTGGCACTGGGGAGTAAGCGTTCATTGCCCGCTGGGGACTAACTCCAGTGAGATACGTACCTTTTGGGTGCGGTCGGCCACCCCGTTTAAGCTCTATTTCCCGTTAGTAAACCAGGGTGTGCGCTAATCGAAGGTCCCAGAACATGGATGCAAGCCGATGGACCGCAATCGGTGATCGACTGTGAGTACGATATTTGCTGCCACCTGGTCTGTCACACCGGGCCGCACCGATCCCGTCGATTGCATCCGCGCACCTGCCTTAGTCATAGGCCAGGAAAGCGTTGTTTCGTGCAATGGAAACCTCCAGTGACCGAGGCGGAAAAAGCCAGTCAAGTCAGCATTGAGCCCCAATCATCTCCCGGTATTCCGTTTCCTTTCGCTTATTCGTGTCCATTCGCGCAATTCGCGGATAATTACACAAATCTACTGGGAACCTGTGGTAAGGAATGCGTTACAATTACCATTATCCGGACATAACTCTGGTTTTTCTTTCGATTCATCCCCGCCAATTCCGGAGGCATCCTTGAACTCTATCCTGGTTTACACCTACCCGCTCAGCGCTGTCCTGATCTTCGCCTTGGCGATCGGAGTAGGTCTGTTCCTCACCCACAAGTTCCACCTGAGCTGGCGCTTGTACTGGATCGGCGGGGCGATCTTCATTCTCTCCCAAGTCTTCCACCTGCCCTTCAATTTCCTTTTGTTGAATCCTTTTCTCCAGCATGCACTCCCGGAGAAACTGCCGGCGGCTTGGGTGCTGCCGGTAACTGCCTTGATCCTCGGCCTCAGCGCCGGGTCGTTCGAGGAGCTGGCACGCTGGGCTGGTTATCGCTGGTGGGTGAAGGACGCCCGCAGCTGGTCGAGAGGGTTGCTGTACGGCGCGGGGCATGGCGGGGTGGAGGCGTTACTACTCGGCGGGCTGGTTTTGGTCACCTATATTAATATGGTGGCTATACGCAACCAGGACCTGGCAACCCTGGTGCCCCCAGAACAGCTCCCGCTGGCGCAGGCTCAATTCGATGCATTCTGGTCAGCACAGTGGTATGATTCCCTCTTAAGCGCAGTTGAGCGGGCGTTGACCTTGCCAGCCCACATCGTCTGGTCAATCCTGGTGCTGCAGGTCTTCCTTCGCCGCCAAACTCGCTGGCTGGGCTTCGCCATCCTATTCCATGCCCTGGTGGACGCAGTCGCCGTCCTCACGGCTGGTACCTGGGGCGTGTATGTCACCGAAGCCATCGTTGCGCTATTCACGGCTGTCAGCTTGGCGATCATCTTGGCCCTCCGCCAGCCGGAGCCCGCATCGCCGCTCGAGACGGGTCCGCCACATCCGCCCTCTCCTGACCTGCTCTCCAGGATGCCAGAGGTTGAAGAGACAGATGATAACCTCAACCGCACTCGTTTCGCCGGATGAGCCATGATCAAAACCGAAGGCTTAACTAAGAAATTCGGCCCCATCACTGCCGTGGAAGACCTGACTCTGGAGATTCCCGCCGGCGAGGTGTTCGGTTTCCTCGGCCCAAATGGCGCGGGCAAGACCACGACCGTGCGCCTGCTCACCAGCCTGATCGGCCCGACCAGCGGCACGGCACGCGTCAACGGCTATGCGATCGGCACGGACGACACGAACATCCGCCGCAGCGTGGGGGTGCTCACGGAAACACCCGGTATGTACGACAACCTGAGCGCCGAACGCAACCTGCAGATCTACGCCAGCCTGTATGAGGTCAAAGACCCTCAAGGACAGGTTGAAAAATATCTGCGCATGTTAGGCTTATGGGAGCGGCGCAGCGACCCGGCGGGCACTTTCTCTAAAGGCATGAAGCAGAAATTAGCCATCGCCCGCGCCCTGCTGCACGAGCCGCACACTGTCTTCCTGGATGAGCCCACTTCCGCCCTGGACCCCGAGTCCGCCCACCTGGTGCGCGATTTTATCCTCGAGATCAAGAAAGAGGGCCGCACGATCTTCCTGTGTACCCACAACCTGGACGAGGCCGACCGCTTGTGCGATCGCATTGGCGTATTTAAGACCCACTTGTTAGTGGTCGACACCCCGACCCGCCTGCGGGCACAGGTTTTTGGCCGTAAGGTCGTCTTCCACCTGCAGAAGGCTGACGAGGCTTTGGCGGCGCAGGTGCGCGCCTTGAAGTATGTTAAAGAAGCCCGCCCGATCGATAATAAAATCCTGGTGACTCTCGACGATCCCGAGACCCACAACCCTGAGATCATCCGCCTGCTGGTGGGTAGCGGGGCAGGCATCCAGTTCGTCGGCGAACTGCGCCACTCGTTGGAGGATGTGTACCTGCAGCTGGTTAAGAACTCTTGACAATGGACAAAATCAAAACGATCATCCTCAAAGAATGGGCCGAGGTGTTCAAGAACCGCTTCGTGTTGTTCACCGTGGCCTTTCTGCCGCTGATCATGACCGCCATTCCGATCGCCATCTTGGTCACTTTGCGGGGCGAGGCCGGCCTGGAGAGCGTTTCCAGCGAAATGCCTGCACAGTTCACCGCATTCTGCCCCGCGGATCTCAGCGGAGGTGAGTGTTTCCAGGTCTACCTGGTCAGCCAGTTCATGATCATGTTCATGATCGTCCCCTTAGCTATCCCCGCCACGATCTCGTCCTACTCCATCGTGGGAGAAAAGACCACTCACAGCCTGGAACCCCTCCTGGCAACGCCTATCACCACCGCCGAGCTGCTGGTCGGCAAAAGCCTGGCGGCAGCCATCCCAGCCGTTCTAGCCACCTGGCTGGGTTTCGCCGTCTTTGCCGCCGGAGCCTGGATCCTGATCCCCAATAAAGCCCTCTTCGCCGCCATCCTAGACCTGCGCTGGCTGCTGGCAATCTTCCTGGTGGGCCCCTTGATGGCGATTATGGCTGTCAACCTGAGCGTGATGGTCTCCTCGCGGGTCAACGACCCGCGCGTCGCCGAACAGATCTCAATGGTCGTTATCTTGCCGGTGCTGGTCGCATTCTTCGGGCAGCTGGCTGGTCTATTCCTGATCAACCGCCAACTGATCCTCGCCACTGGAGGCGTGTTGATCGTCCTGGACATGATCATGGTCTATCTGGCAGTACGTCTCTTCCAACGCGAAACCATCCTCACTCGCTGGAAATAAACCATGAAAGCTACCCTCCGGCCAGGATTTATCCTGATCCTGCTGATCTCCCTTACCCTTGTACCCCTGGCTTTTGCCCAGACTGACCAGGAAGAACTCTCCTTACGGCTGTCCAGGGATTTCGGCTATTCATCCGGCACGGGCAAAATCCAGGGCGCTTTCTCTATGACCGCCACCAGCCCGCGCAATTTAGTGCGGGTGATGTTTTACATCGATGGAGAATCGATCGGGGAAATTACCCAAGCGCCCTTCCGCTTGCGCTTCAGCACCGGTGATCACCCGCTGGGCGTCCACACGCTGTCCGCCTTGGGCTACACCGAGGATGGGCGTGAACTGCGCTCGAACGAAATCCGCGTCCAATTCGTCGCCGCCGAAGAGGGCTGGCAGGCGGGGTTAAAGATCGCTATCCCCCTCCTGGCGATCGTCTTCGGCGCAATGATCCTGTCCTTCGTCGTTCCCCTGGTATTTAACCGCGGCAGAGCCAGCCGGCTGCCGCTCGGCGCGCCGCGCAACTACGGAATCATCGGCGGCGCCATCTGCCCAAAGTGTAAACGACCCTTTGGGATGCACTTCTATGGACTTAACTTAATCGCCGGAAAGTTGGAGCGCTGCCCTTACTGCGGTAAGTGGAGCCTGGTGCGGCGCGCCAGCCCAGGGCAGCTGGCCTCGGCAGAGGCCGCCGAACTCGCCCAGGCCAAAGAAGGGGCTCTTGCACCCCACATGAGCGAGGAAGAACACTTGAAACGAGAGCTGGCCGATTCCCGTTTTGATGATTTAACGGACCTTCCCGGAAGCTGACGCCGAAACCCCCGGGAAGCCGGATACCCTACTAAGGAGGTAAGCATGCACCCAATGACCTGCGTTTTCATCAATCAGATAAAACGCATTATTTTTGTTTTGATCATCGCTGGATTCATTCTCCTAATACCAAATGGCAAGGCTCAATCTGCCAGACACCAACCTTCGTCTTTCGTCCTTAGTCTTCCGTCATCTGGCGACCCTCTGGGTTTAGGTGCTGTTCAGCAGTCCCGGCTGTCCGCGACAGATGCCGAAGCCCTGGATGAATTTGGCTGGTCGGTCGCCATTTCGGGAAACACGGCCGTGGTCGGAGCGCGCAACGAAGACCCAGACTATGGTAAAGGGCCGCTTGCCAGCGCCGGCGCGGCTTATATCTTCGTCCGCAGCGGGGCGACCTGGATCCAGGAAGCAAAACTGGTCCCCAAGGACGCTCAGCCAGGCGACACCTTTGGCGTCTCGGTGGCGATCGATGGAAACACGGTTGTCGTCGGAGCGACCGGAAACGATGAAGATGACGAGGAGAACGCTGGTGCGGCCTATGTCTTTGTGCGCCAGGGGATCACCTGGACCCAAAAAGCCAAGCTGGTCGCCTCCGATCCATTCAAGGATGATGGCTTTGGCGTTTCCGTAGCGATCGACGGGATGACGGTCGCCGTCGGTGCCGATGGAAAAGACCAGTTACCCCTCTTCGACACGGGAGCGGCTTATGTCTTCCTCTTCCGGGGAAATTCGTGGGACCAGAAGGCCAAGCTGATCTCCCCCGACCTGTCGATCGGCGGCTACTTTGGCAGCTCCGTCGCCCTTTCTGGTGGGCGGCTGGTGGTAGGGGCTACGGAGGCCAATCCGACCGGTCTACGCGGGCCTGGAGCCGCCTATGTGTTCAAAGGCCGCGGGAATTCCTGGCATCTCGAAACGAAACTCACCGCCAAAGACGCCCGCAACGGCGATTTTTTCGGCCATGCGGTGGCTCTCTCGGCCAGTACGATCGTGGTCGGCGCAGTCTTTAAAGACGCCGACCTGGGTTTTGGCCGCATCACTAACACCGGCGCGGCGTATGTATTCGCGCCTGAGGCAGAAGGCTGGAAACAGCAATCAGTACTCGTTCCACGCGACGCGCAATCCTTTGACCAGTTCGGCCAGTCCGTTGCAGTGGAGGGGAACAAGATCGTCGTCGGTTCCGATGGAAAGACCACCGGAGGGTACCTCGAGGCTGGCGCGGCATATGTCTTCGTCCGCCAGGGCAAAGAATGGAGCCAGCAATCCAAAGTGATCGCCGATTACGTCTATGAAGGAGATTCCTTCGGCAAGTCGGTAGCCATCTCAGGCGATAAAGTAATCGTCGGAGCCAATGGGAGAGATCCCAACAGCCAGGTGCAGGCGGGTGAGGCTTTTGTTTACCAGCTGGTGCCCATGCAGCTCCCTGAAACCGGTTTCGCCCCTGGCAAGCTGACCTCCCTGGCGATCCAGCCTCCTGCAAAAGCATACGCCGACCTGGGCGAATTATGGCTGGAGATCCCCTCCCTGGGGGTGAAAACGACCATCGTCGGTGTTCAGCAGGGCGGCAGCGGTTGGGATACATCCTGGTTGTGGGACCAGGCCGGCTACCTGGAAGGGACAGCTTTCCCAACCTGGGAGGGGAACACAGGCATCGCCGGGCACGTCTTTCTGCCGAACGGCGATCCTGGGCCATTCACCGATCTGCACCGCATGAGATTTGGGGGACAGGTGATCATTCACGCCTGGGGACAAAAATATCTTTACGAGGTGCGGGAGGTGTCCCGCGTGCGTCCCGACGACCTGGGCGTCCTGGCCCACGAAACCTACGATTGGGTCACCTTGATCACCTGCCGCGATTTTGACCAATCCAGTGGGAGGTTTCCCTGGCGCACCGTGGTGCGGGCAGTTTTGGTCAGGGTCGAGGAGGAGTGATTACCTCGAAGGTGATAATGTGTATGCTGGATACGTGACAGTTAGCACTAGGCATAGCAAAAAATTATATGGATAATGAAGGTAGAAAATATCAACCAGAGTCGAGCGTTATCCATAAGGAGTGCTTGAATGCCCGTTAAGGGATGGATAGAAGTTAACGGACTTTACTGCAAAGGCTGCGAGCTGTGCGTTAACGCCTGCCCACAGCAAGTTCTCAGCCTGGATATGGAACACCTCACGCCGAAAGGTTACCATCCGGTTAACCTGAGCGCGGATGGCTGTACTGGTTGCGCCATCTGCGCCGTCATTTGCCCCGAAGCCGCCTTAACCGTATTTCGGCAGGTACCAGCCCGGCGGGCGCCGGTTCCGGCTTAGGAGAGATCGCCATGCCGCGTGAGTTACTCAAAGGTAACATCGCTACCGCAGAGGCTGCCATCCGCGCCGGCTTAGAAGCCTATTTCGGATACCCTATCACCCCCCAAACAGAATTGCTCGAATGGTTTTCTGAGCGCATGCCCGCCCTGGGCCGGACTTTCCTTCAAGCGGAAAGTGAGTTGGCGGCGATCAACATGGTCTATGGCGCGGCCTGCACCGGGGCGCGCGTGATGACCTCCTCGTCCAGCCCTGGGGTGAGCTTGATGATGGAAGGCCTTTCATATATCGCCGCCACCGAAGTGCCCATGGTGATGGTCGATGTGATGCGGGGTGGTCCCGGCCTGGGCAACATTGCCCCCTCTCAGGGTGACTATAACCAGATCGTGCGCGGCGGCGGGCATGGCGATTACCATCCGATCGTGTTGGCTCCAGCCAGCGTTCAAGAATCGATCGACCTGACCGTGTTGGCCTTCGATTTGGCAGAGAAATACCGCACCATTGTGATCGTCTTGACGGATGGCAGCCTCGGCCAGATGATGGAACCCGCCGAGCTGCCCCCCATGCAGCCTGTCCATCGCCGCCAGCCGGACTGGGCCGTGACCGGCGCAGAAGGCCGTGAGCGGCGCATCCTCAGCTCGATCTACCTGAACCCGGAAGAGGAGGAAGTCACCAATATCCGCTTGCTGGGACGCTGGAATCAAATCGAAGCCGACGAAATCCGCTATCAGGAATACTGCCTCGAAGACGCCGAACTGGTCGTGGTCGGGTTTGGCACTGCTGGGCGGGTGGCGCTGTCCGCCGTGCGCACCGCGCGCGCTGAAGGCATCCCGGTCGGCTTATTCCGCCCGATCTCGCTTAACCCCTATCCAATTGAGGCGATCAAGAACCTATCTAACCGCGCCCGCGCCATGTTGGTGGTCGAAATGAATTCTGGGCAAATGCTCGATGACGTACTCCTGGCGGTTTCTGGTAAGGCGCCAGTCGAATTTTTCGGGCGCCTGGGAGGCATGGTACCCTTCCCCGACGAAGTGCTGGCGGAAATCAGGCGCCTGGCCCATGAACCGATCGCCCCCAACGGGAACCCGCGCCGCAGCTGGATGAAACGCTTGGCGATCGCCGGAAATTGATGGAGAAAAGCACTTATGGTTACCGATATTCCTGCTGAGATCGTATACCAGCGACCCGAAGCTTTCACCGAAGCCACCACCCATTACTGCCCGGGATGCACGCATGGCGTAGCCCATCGCCTGGTAGCTGAAGTCCTGGATGAGATGAACTTACGTGAGAAAACGATCGGCGTCGCCTCCGTGGGTTGTTCGGTGTTTGCATTCAATTATTTCGACTGCGATTTCGTTGAAGCCGCCCACGGCCGCGCGCCGGCCATGGCTACCGGCATCAAGCGTGTCCTCCCCGAACGGGTGGTCTTCACCTATCAAGGGGATGGTGATCTGGCTTCGATTGGCATGGCCGAAATTGTGCATGCTGCGGCGCGCGGCGAAAACATCACCGTGATCTTCATCAACAATGCCAACTATGGCATGACCGGCGGTCAAATGGCGCCCACCACCCTGCCAGGGCAAAAAACCACTTCCTCCCCCTTAGGGCGTGACGTTGAGCAGATGGGCTTTCCCATCCGCACCGCTGAGTTGCTGGCGACGCTCGAGGGGGCCGGCTATGTCGTCCGGCGCAGCCTGCACGATCCGAAAAACATTCGCCTGGCTAAGAAGGCCTTACGCCTGGCCTTCGAAGCCCAGGTGCGCGGCCTGGGGTTTTCGTTGGTCGAGCTGCTCTCAACCTGCCCCACAAATTGGGGACTGAACCCTATTCAAGCCTTGCATTGGCTGGAAGAACGCATGATCCCGGTCTTCCCCCTGGAAGATTTTAAAGTCTCCCCCGCGCTCAGCCAGCTGCGCATTTCCTAGAGGAGGAGAGCGGATATGCAAACCGAAATCTTGATCGCCGGTTTTGGAGGCCAGGGAGTTCTGTTCGCCGGGCAGGTGCTTGCCTACGCCGCCATGGACGCCGGCAAGGAAGTCACCTGGATCCCGTCTTATGGGCCAGAAATGCGCGGCGGCACGGCCAATTGTACGGTTATCATTGGCGATGAGGAGATTGGTTCCCCTCTGGTGCTCAATCCACGCGGCGTGATCGCCATGAACTTGCCTTCCTTCGATAAGTACGAACCCTTGGTGGTACCTGGCGGCGCGCTGGTCGTTAACGCCTCCCTGGTCAATCGGTCTGTTAAACGCACCGATCTGCTTTCCACCCTGATCCCGGCTAACGAGATCGCCGAATCACTGGGCGATAAACGCCTGATCAACATCGTTATGCTGGGAGCATTGATCGCCCAACTACCGGTGCTCAGCCTCGATGACATCGAAGAATCCCTTAAAGACCACCTGCCTGAGCGGCATAAGCGGCTTCTCCCACTCAACCTGAGCGCCCTCAACTCGGGTGCAGACTTTGTGAGAAAGGAGTTGACAAAGGAAGCTGCCTGACACCACCGCTATCAACGAACATCGCGATCATCCCCGATCCATCCCAGCCCATCACCCCCGCTTCCCCACCCTCAACTCGTTTCCAGTGCGGCGCATCCCTGAGATGCGCCGCACGACTTGCTGATAGACTTGTTAGGTTGCATTATTCTGACTTTTTCGCCCCCGCTCTGGCTTGCAGACTTTTATTCTCAGGGTGTACAATCACACCAACCGGAGCGACAAGCAACAAGGACCGCTTTCGGCTGTGTGCCTTAAATTTCAAACAGCACAGCGTCGTTCCCAAGACCGCCTAGGAGGGCAAAGACTGCCCGTTCAACTCGGATTGATGTGGCGGCGCGTTGAACTGGGCTTCGGCATTGGCCCTGGCCGCTACATCAATCCTTAAACCGTTGGGCAGAAATAATGTGAATGAAAAAACGTTCTTTCAATAAAAGGAGAGCGATATGGGACAGACTCACTCTCATATTTGTTCCAAATGCGGATATGTGGGGTTGTCAAGTGATAAGTTCTGCCGAAAATGCGGTAATCCATTGAATTTAGAAAACCGTTGTGAAAAATGTGGCAATATTGTTCAACCAAAAGATTTCTTTTGCACTAAATGCGGCTCTTCTCTGACACATAAAACTGCAACAATCGAAAAAACGCAGACAAGTAAAGAAAAGAGAATTGGCACTTCATATATAGAAAGTGGTACCGGGCAGAAACACGGCAGCGCAGCCTCAGGGATACAAACAAACCACAATAATCTCAGCAACGCTGGGAACGTTACCCCTTCCGGGGATGCAATACCTTCCCGGAAGGATAAGATGAAGGAAAGGATTAAACTGAAAGCAGATAATACAAAAACAGCAAAGAAAGAACTTACGCAAACCAAGAAAAGAACACCAGTTTACTATGGCGCATCAGGTTGTGTGCTGGGGTTCATTGTTATGGTGATCTTTGTTGCCGCCGCCATGCTTGCGGGCCCTCTACTCCCAATTTCTGGGCAAACGTTTAGGACTATCGTGAATGTTGGTTCGTGGGTCTTACCCATCGGACTTGGTGTGTTGGGCTATTTTTATGGAAAAAGTAAACAATAAGAAGAAGAGAAGTCGCACCTGATAAGAGCCACTTCAACTACATTGAAGAAGTGGAGATTCGTTATGAAAAACCTTCCGTTTATTGTTCTGATAACTACTTTCCTTCTGATTGCCTGTGGTGCTCCAATTGCTACGCCAGTCGAAGAGAAAATGGTCAAGATTTAACGCACGCCTTTTGGCCTGGATAAAAATCCGTTATTCGGATATAATACGTAGGATTGGGGATTTAACCGAAATAGTAGCGGCGCTGTTCGGAGGTCAGGTATGGACAAGGAAGGGCAATTCTATATTTGTCCGACCTGTTTTCGGGTGTGCGAAACCAGGATCGAATGCCACGAGCACCTGATGGTCAAATGCGATCCCGGGGTGCCAGGGGACGAACGCCGGAAACCAGTTTCTGACCGCTTTGGACACCTGGTCTCACGCGCCCCGCGCTGGTATTTGGAAGCTGTAGGCTGGCTGAGAAAATAAATCAACGAACCCCGCTCTCTATCGAGAACGGGGTTCCTTCTTGTTTACTTGTTTCCTTGCTTACCTGATTACCTGTTCCCTGTTTACCCTTCTTACTTATCTTCCGCAATCGCGATCCCCTGGTGCTTTAATGCCGCATGGGCTGCCGACAGGCGGGCAATCGGGACGCGGAACGGCGAGCAGCTGACGTAGTTTTGCCCGATCACATGGCAGAAATCGATCGATTCTGGATCGCCGCCGTGTTCTCCACAGATGCCCACCTCCAGATCAACCCGTGCACTACGACCATCGTCGACTGCCATCTTCATCAACCGCCCGACCCCATCCTGGTCGACCGTCTGGAAGGGATTCTTCGGCAGGATGCCATCTTCCACGTATTTGAGCAGGAAGTTGCGTTCGGCGTCATCGCGGCTGTACCCATAGGTCATCTGCGTCAGGTCATTGGTGCCGAAGGAGAAGAACTCGGCCACCAGGGCGATCTCGGCCGCCGTCAGCGCGGCACGCGGGATCTCGACCATCGTTCCGAACTTGTATGGGAATTCCACGCCTTTCTCTCCCATCACGGCCTTGGCGATTTCGACCAGCCGTGGCTGGATGACGTTGAGCTCATTGACATGCCCGGTAAGCGGGATCATGACTTCCGGCTTGGCGTGCACGCCTTTCAAGGTGACATTGGCAGCCGCTTCGAAGATCGCCCGCACCTGCATCTCCACAATTTCGGGCATCATGATGCTGAGGCGGATACCCCGCAGGCCCATCATCGGGTTGCTCTCGTGCAGCGCCTGGACATTTTTCAGCAGCTCTTCCTTTTCTGCCAGGCCCTGAGTCTCGCCCTTGACCCGCATCGTAATGACTTCCTCCAGCAGTTCTTCCTGTGAAGGCAGGAACTCGTGCAACGGCGGGTCGATCAGGCGGATGATCACCGGACAGCCATCCATGGCTTCGAATAAACCTTCGAAATCCGAACGTTGGTGCGGCAGCAGCTCGTCCAATGCCTCTGTACGCTCTGCCGAGCTATCCGCCAGGATCATGCGCTGCACGCTGGGCAGGCGTTCTTGTTCGAAGAACATATGCTCGGTGCGGCACAGGCCAATCCCGACCGCACCGTAGGAACGCGCCCGGCGTGCGTCGGCGGGGTAATCCGCGTTGGCCCAGACCTGTAAACCGGTGGTTGGCCAGCCCTGGGGGGCTTTGCGAATGCCAGGAGTGGCGCAAATCTCGTCCGCCCATTTCAGCAGGGTGAGCAGGTCGGACTGCTCTTCGAGCGTGGGGGCGATGGTCGGGATCTTGCCCAGGAACACCTCCCCACTGGTGCCATCCACGGAGATCCAATCCGCTTCTTTGACCACTTTGCCATCCACCGACATCTGGCGTTTCTCCAGGTCGATGCGGATCGAGGCCGCACCCACCACGCACGGCACACCAAACTGGCGAGCGACAACGGCAGCATGCGAGGTAGCGCCACCTTCACTGGTGAGGATGCCTTTCGCCGCCAGCATCCCGTGTACATCGTCTGGCTTGGTGAAGGGTCGCACCATGATCACGTCTTGCCCGGCTTCCTTTGCCATCCGTTCGGCGGTATCTGCGTCAAAGTAAACCTGTCCAACCGCCGCTCCCGGTGAGGCATTGACTCCGGAGGCGTATAAAGTCCCTTGCTTGGCGGCTTGCGCTTTCGCTTTTTCATCAAATTGCGGATGGAGCAGTGTGTCCACATCATCCGGCCGCACCCGCAAAATCGCTTCCTGGCGAGTGATCAGGCCTTCGTTGGCCATATCTACCGCGATCCTCACGGCCGCCTTGGCAGTGCGCTTGCCATTGCGCGTCTGCAGCATCCATAACTTGCCTTTTTCGATCGTAAATTCTACATCCTGCATCTCGCGATAATGGCGTTCGAGCTTATCGCAAATCTCAAGGAATTCCC
>Ga0209751_10003230_pt1 | contig 15868 bp, 6 predicted proteins | sample RifCSP13_1_FD_184019 | JGI IMG/M metagenome (GOLD analysis project Ga0209751, IMG submission 184019) | Soil microbial communities from Rifle, Colorado - Rifle CSP2_sed 13_1 (SPAdes) (version 2) | ecosystem: Environmental > Terrestrial > Deep subsurface > Rock core/Sediment | place: Rifle... | reverse complement strand
ACGCGGTCGAAGGCACCGCCACGGTGATCAGGTCACCGGACACAGTGGGCGTCACCGACGGCAGGTCCCCGGCGGACGGCGAGATCTGCATTGCCACGACATCCGCCACCGTCGCGCCCGTGCAGGTGAGCCTTGCGATCGAGGGCAGGACCGGCATCGGCAGGATCGTGCTCCAGGCGCCCGTCGAGTCGAGGGACGGCACCACGTCGAGGTAGATCGGCGCTGGATCGTACCAACCCAGGACGCGCCCCGAGACAACGAGCCGGGGCGCCGCGCTGCAGGTGCCCGACACGACGACGACCTCACCTGACTCCGCGACCGGCGGGCTGACGTCGATCGTCGACGCCGACGCCAGCGGCATCTCGACCCGCAGCGCCAGGGGAACGTAGGGCAGCTGGATGCCGGGATCCTGCTGGCGGAGGGCGAGCGCGAGGAGCGACGGCTCCCCGAGCGATCGAGGGACGACGACGGTCCCCACCCCGGAGGCCACGGTGTCGCTGGCGACCAATGTGCCGGCGAAGTCGAAGACGGCGAACGTGCTGCCGTTGACGAGCGGTGACGTGCTGATGACTACGTCAGTGGCGGTGACCGACTGCGGGGAGAGGTAGCCGGCGGGGATGTCCCTGGGCGCGATCACGACCGGGGCGGAGGTCGTCCCGTCGCACTCCGCCAGGACATAGCTCGGTGCAGGCGGCATCGGGAACGTGACATCCCAGGCGCCGTCGAGCGCCGGAGCGACTGTCTGGTCGGCGACGACCGACGGCGAGCCGGGAAAGAGAAAGCCGGTGGCGGTCACGTGGACGTCCGCTGTGCAGCCGCCCCCTGAGACCGTCACCGACGCGCCGGTCGAGGCCACGACAGGCGTGACGACGATCCCCGTCGGCGCCGCGATGGCTGAGCCCCCGAGGGCCGTGCTGCCGGCCACGACCGTCACGATCGCCGTGAGCAGGTGCCGTCGCATGACCGCCATCCTGGGGCACCGTATCACGCTCCCGAGCAAGAGATCACCACGGTGTTCGTCGGGCGTCGTCACCCGCCGAACGGCGAACGGTGTGCCTTGGTGTCCGGCGGTCGGCGCCTGACCGGGCGTCGCGGACTTCTAGAGATCCGCGACGTTCAGGACGCCCCGTCGGATGGCGAACTTCAGGAGCTCGACCCGGTCGTGGAAGCCGAGCTTCTCCATGACCGTGGCCCGGTAGTTGTGGACGGTCTGCTCGCTCAGGTGGAGGGCCCGCGCGATCTCGCGGTTGGTGTGCCCGACGGCGGCCAGGAGGAGGACCTCGTGCTCCCGGTCGGTGAGGGTGTCGTAGGCGTCCTCGAGGCTGTGCTCGGGGCTCCGCAGGACGTACGTGTTGACCATCTTCGTGACGAGCGCCGGGGCGACGTACGTCTCGCCCCGCCGGATGCAGCGGAGGGCGGTCACGACGTCGGCCGGCTCGGCGTCGCGGGACAGGAAGCCGTCGGCCCCGGCCCGCAGGGCGAGGCTGAACTGCTCGGCCCCGGTCCGGCAGTCGAGGGCCAGGATCTTGAGACCCGGCGCGGTCTGGCGGATCGTCTCGATCGCGGCGAAGGCGGCGCAGCCCTCCCGGCTGTAGGGCAGGCACTCGGTCACGACGGCCTCGGCCGGGACGCTCCCGACGAGCTCCCGGAGCCCGGCCTGGTCGGTCGCCGTGCCGACGACGCGCATGTCCGGCTCGGCCTCGATGGCCGCCGCGAGCCCGGCGTTGACGAGCGGGAAGTCGAGGATCGCGAGGAGGACCCGGAGGGGCTCGCCCGTCGCGTTCGAGCCGTTCTGCGTCACCGCGTCCTCGCGCTCAGCTGCGGGCGCGGCCATGGGGGTCGATCCGGTGGACGACGGCCCGGACCCCGAACCACCAGGCGACCGGGGTCGCAACCAGCAGGATCGCGCTGCAGAGCAGACCGAACGCCGCGGCACCCGTGCCCCAGGTGAAGAGGAGCAGGTGGACGACGACGAACACGAGCAGGCCCCCGTAGGCGAGCGTGAGGAGGGTCATCAGCAGCCACGTCGCCACCTGGGTCAGCCGACCCGGGGCACGATGTGTCTGCATCGGGCCCAGGAAGACGACGACCAGGACGAGCGCCGCCCAGAACAGGACGCCCCAGAGCGCTTCGATCCAGTTCATCCGTGTGTCCTTTCGTCGGACGCGGCGTCCGTCGTGGCGACGTCACGCATCTGACCCGAGGCTAGGTCCGACGGTCGCGGATTGGTACGGCACGTCCGCCACCACCTGCGTCAACGGGGAGGTCGAATCACGACGACGGTCGTCGTCATGACGACGACGGTCGTCGGAATCGCGGCAACGGCCGTCTGAATCTCGCCAACGGTGGTCATCTCCGACGGCGGTCCTCGATCCGGCGATCGTGGTAGCTACTGGCACGCGGGCCGGCTGCTCGCTGACGGCGCCTCGCCGTACGACCTCGATGCCCTGCGCCTGCTCGCGACCTGGGACGGCGACGTCTTCATGGTCGGCACCGGGTACTCCTACCCGCTGCCGTTCGCCCTGGCGATGGTGCCGCTGGCCGGCCTGCCATTCGCTGTCGCGCTCGTCGCCTTCTCGCGGGGTCGGGCTCCCGCGCCTATGATCGGGCCAGGTGAGATCGATCCAACCGCTCGGCGACCGGCCGATCAGGGCACCACGGGCGGTCCGCAGGCCGGCCGCCCCGCTCGGCGACCTCGGGGATCCGATCGTCTCGGAGCTCTTCAGCGTCGAGCGCCTCGAGCAGCACGCCCAGTCGCTCGCCGTTGCCCAGACGGTCACGAGCGAGCCCCGGCGCGGCCGCCCGATCCGGCCGCGGATCGCCGAGAACGGCCGGATCCTCCTCGACGCCTACCGCGTGCTCGCGGGAGCGATCAAGGAGGAGCGCTCGATCACGCCGGCCGCGGAATGGCTCGTCGACAACTTCCACATCGTCGACGAGCAGCTCCGCGAGATCCGCGACGACCTGCCGGCTGACTACTACCGCGAGCTCCCGAAGCTCGCCGAGGGCCACCTTGAGGGCTACCCCCGTGTCCTCGGGCTGGCCTGGGCCTACGTCGCGCACACGGACAGTCGCTTCGATCCCGAGAGCCTTCGACGACTGGTGGCCGCCTACCAGCAGGTTGAGCCGCTGACGATGGGAGAGCTCTGGGCGATCGCGATCAGCCTCCGCATCATCCTCGTCGAGAACCTCCGCCGCCTGGCCGAGGAGATCGTGCGCAGCCGGGAGGCTCGGCAGCGGGCGGACGAGCTCGCCGACAGTCTCCTGGGCATCGGCCGGGTGACGCCTGAGGCCGCCGGGGCATCGCTCCGCCGGCTCAAGGACGCGACGCTGCCCACGGCCGCCCGGGTCCAACTCTTCCAGCGCCTCCGGGACCAGGACCCGGCCGTGACTCCCGCCCTCGGCTGGTTGGAGGAAAACCTCGTCGCCCAGGGCACGACGGCCGAGGAAACAGTCCGTGTCGAGCACCAGCGGCAGGCGGCCATGAACGTGACCGTCCGGAACGTGATCACGAGCATGCGCCTGATCTCCTGGTTCGACTGGGCCACCTTCGTCGAGAGCGTGAGCCTTGTCGACGAGGTCCTTCGGTCGCGGAGTGCCTTCGGGCAGATGGATTTCGCGACGCGGGACCGATACCGCCACGCGATCGAGGAGCTCGCCCGCGGCTCGGGCCACACGGAGGTCGAGGTCGCGCTCAGCGCTTCGGCCAAGGCCGACGAGGGCCGCATCGCCGATCAGGGCCCGGCGGGCGAACCCGGCCACTACCTCATCGCCAGCGGCCGGATGGAGTTCGAGCGCACCCTCGGGGTCCGCGTCCCGCTGGCCGGTCGGCTGCGGCGGGCCTATGCGGCGGCAGCCACGCCCGGGTACCTTGGCACGCTCGCGTTGGCGACCGCGGTGGTTCTCGCGGTGCCCTTCTACCTCTCCGGCGGCGCCCACGCGGGCCTGCCCGGCATCCTCCTCACTGCGGCCCTGGGGCTCGTCCCGGCGTCCGACCTGGCAATCGCAGTGGTCAACCGGGCCGTGACGAACGTCCTCGGGCCGCGGCCGATGCCCCGCTTCGAGCTCGCCGACGGCGTGCCCCCGGAGTTCCGGACGCTCGTCGTGGTGCCGACGCTCCTGACCACCGAGGCCGACGTCGAGGAGCAGGTGAACCGCCTCGAGATCCACTACCTGGCCAACCCCGAGGGCGACCTTCGGTTCGCGCTCCTGTCCGACTGGCTCGACGCGACCGCTGAGACCGTCCCCGGAGACGACGAGCTGCTCTCGACCGCGGCCTCGGCGATCGACCGGCTCAACGCCAGCCACGGCGACGCCCCCGGCGGCGGCGCCCGCTTCCTGCTCTTCCATCGGACGCGCCGCTGGAACGACGCCGAGAGCCGCTGGATGGGCTGGGAGCGCAAGCGGGGCAAGCTCCATGAGCTGAACGCCCTGCTGCGCGGCTCGACGTCGACGAGCATCCTGACGACGGAACGGCCGGCGTCCACCGCGCCGACGGATGTCCGCTACGTCCTCACCCTCGACGCCGACACGCGCCTGCCCCGGGGCGCCGTGGCCCGCCTCGTGGGGACCCTCGCCCACCCGCTCAACCGGCCGAGCTTCGACCCCGGGACGGGGCGCGTCGCGCAGGGCTACGGGATCCTTCAGCCGCGGATCACGCCGACGCTCCCCGCCGAGCGGGAGGCTTCGATCTTCCAGCGGACCCACTCCGGGTCGGCGGGGATCGACCCGTACGCCTCGGCCGTCTCGGACGTCTACCAGGACCTGTTCGGCGAGGGGAGCTACACGGGCAAGGGGATCTACGACCTCGATGCTTTCGAGCAGGCGCTCGCCGACCGGGTGCCCGACAGCACGCTCCTCAGTCACGACCTCTTCGAGGGGACCTTCGCCCGAGCTGGGCTGGTGACCGACATCGAGCTGTTCGACGAGTACCCCTCGCACTACCTGGAGTCGGCGGCCCGGCAGCACCGCTGGGCGCGGGGTGACTGGCAGCTCCTGCCGTGGATCCTCGGGCGAGCACGCGACACGCACGGCCGAACTGGCCGGAACCCGCTCCCGGGCATCGCCCGCTGGAAGATGGTCGACAACCTCCGCCGGACCCTGTCCCCACCGCTGACGCTGGCCACCCTCCTGGCGGCCTGGACCCTGCCGGCCGTGCCGGCCGGCGCTTGGACCGGGTTCGTCCTCGCGGCCCTGATCGTGCCGGCGGCGCTGCCGGTCGCCGCCGGCCTGCTGCCCCGTCGGCGGGGCATCTCGAAGCGCAGCCATCTCCGGTCCGTCGCCTCCGACATCGCCTTTGCCACTGCCCACGTGGCCTTCGGGCTGACCTTCCTCGCTCATCAGGCCGCCCTCATGGCCGATGCCGTGCTGCGAACGCTGACCCGCCTGTTGATCACGCGACGAGGCCTGCTCGAGTGGACCACGGCCTCGCAGACGAAGGCCAGCATGACGATGGACCTGGCCGGCTTCTACCGCCAGATGGCCGGCGGCGTAGCCATCGCTGCGGCGATCGGGGTCCTCGTCGTCGCCACGAAGCCGGTCGCGGCGCCGCTCGCGTTGCCGTTCGTCGTCCTCTGGCTGCTCTCGCCACTCATCGCCCGGTGGGTCAGCCTGCCACCCGCCGAATCCGCCGCGCGACAGCTGTCGGCAGCCGACGCCGCCGTGCTCCGGCTCATCGCCCGCCGGACCTGGCGGTTCTTCGAGCGGTTCGTCGGCCCGGAGGACCGCTTCCTGCCGCCCGACAACTTCCAGGAGCAGCCCGAGCCGGTCGTCGCCCACCGGACATCGCCGACCAACATCGGGATGTACCTCCTCGCGATCGTCACCGCGCGCGACTTCGGCTGGATCGGCACGATCGAGATGGTCGAACGCCTCGAGGCGACGCTCGCCACCATCGCCGGTCTGGCGGGCTTCCATGGGCACTTGTACAACTGGTACGACACGCGCGAGGGGCGACCGCTCGAGCCTGCCTACGTGTCGTCGGTCGACAGCGGCAACCTGTGTGCCGCGCTGCTCGTGCTGTCCAACGCCTGTCGCGACATGGTCGACCGGCCGCTGGCAACGGCGACCGCGCTGGCGGGCATCGACGATGCGATCCAGCTCACCCGAGCCGCGGCCGCGGCGATCACCGACGAGCGACGGACCCAGACGCTCTCCAGGCGCCAGCTGGCCGAGGCCCTCGAGCCGCTGGCCGTCCCCGGTGACGTCCCGGCGACGCCGATCGAGTGGGCGGCGCGACTGGGCCAGCTGGCCGGGCATGCGCGGACGCTCGCCGACGTCGCTGCGGCGCTGACCGCGGAACGGGGTGAGGAGGTCGACGGCGAGCTCGTGACCTGGGCCGAAGCCGTCGGCGAGACGATCGACAGCCACGCCCGGGACCTCGAGGTCCGTCGTGCGGATGACCAGACGCCGGCCGCGGTTCGGCTCGCGCGGCGCCTGCAGGCGATCGCGGACCACGCCCAGGAACTCTTCCGGGCGACGGACTTCAGCTTCCTCTTCGACCCCACCCGCAAGCTCTTCTCGATCGGCTTCCGGGTCATGGATGGGACGCTCGACCCCAGCTACTACGACCTGCTCGCGTCGGAGGCCCGCCTCGGCAGCTTCCTCGCGATCGCCAAGGGCGACGTCGCCCCGGATCACTGGTTCCGGCTCGGCCGGGCGCTGACGCCGGTCGGCCGGAGCTCGGCGCTGATCTCGTGGTCGGGGTCGATGTTCGAGTACCTCATGCCGGCGCTCGTGATGCACGCCCCGCCGCGCAGCCTGCTGGACCAGACCTACAGCCTGGTCGTGGCGCGCCAGATGAGCTACGCAGCAGAGCGCGGCGTCCCGTGGGGGATCTCCGAATCGGCGTTCAGCGCGCGAGACCTCGCACGCACCTACCAGTACTCGAGCTTCGGCGTGCCCGGGCTCGGCCTCAAGCGCGGCCTGAGCGAGGACGTGGTGGTGGCCCCGTACGCCACCGCCCTCGGGGCGATGATCGACCCGGAGGCCGCGGTCAGGAACTTCGCCCGGCTGCAGGCCGCGGGCGCGAGCGGACCGTTCGGCTTCCGGGAGGCGCTCGATTACACCACCCGGCGGCTTCCCCAGGGCGCGACTGTCGCGGTCGTCAACAGCTACATGGCCCACCACCAGGGCATGGCCCTGGTGGCGATCGGCAACGTCCTCAACGACGATGCCATGGTCGCGCGCTTCCATGCCGACCCGATAATCCAGGCGACCGAGCTCCTCCTCCAGGAGCGCATGCCGCGCGACGTCCTCGTGGCCCGGCCTCGGGCCGAGGAGGTCAAGAGCGCGGCCGATGTGCGTGATCTCGTGCCGCCCGTCCTCCGGCGGTTCACGTCGCCCCACGACGTGACGCCGCGGACGCACCTGCTCTCGAACGGCCGCTACGCGGTCATGGTCACCGCGGCCGGGTCCGGTTACAGCCGCTGGGGGGACGTCGCCGTCACCCGCTGGCGGGAGGACGTGACCCGGGATACGTGGGGCAGCTACCTGTTCCTGCGCGACACACGGACGGGCGTCGTCTGGTCGGCCGCGCATCAGCCGAGCGGCGTGGAGGCGGACAGCTACGAGGTCCGCTACTCGGAGGAGCATGCTGAGTTCGCCCGGCGGGACGGCTCAATCGCGACCGGGATGACCGTGGTGGTGTCGGCCGAGCACGACGCCGAGATCCGCCGCGTGTCACTGACGAACCTCGGCTCGCACGCCCGCGAGATCGAGCTGACCTCATACGCCGAGATCGTCCTCGCCCCACAGGCGGCCGATGTCGCCCATCCCGCCTTCCAGAACCTGTTCGTGGAGACCGAGTTCGCGCCGGAGATTGGCGCCCTCCTGGCGACCCGCCGGCCGCGCTCGGCGGACGAGCGGCAGATCTGGGCGGCCCATGTCGCAGCGGTCGAGGAGCAGACCGGCGGCGTCATCCAGTACGAGACCGACCGGGCCCGCTTCCTCGGTCGTGGCCGGTCGATCCGCTCGCCCGTCTCGGTCATCGACGGACGTCCGTTGTCAAACACGGTCGGGGCGGTGCTGGATCCGATCTTCAGCCTCCGCTGCCGGGTCTCGCTGGCCCCGGGCGCCACCGCCCACGCGATCTTCTCAACCGTTGTCGCGGGGTCACGGGATGACGTCCTGGACCTGGCCGACAAGTACCGGGAATCGGCGACCTTCGAGCGAGCGGCGACCCTGGCCTGGACACAGGCCCAGGTCCAGCTCCATCACCTGGGCGTCGACGCCGACGAGGCGCACCTCTTCCAGCGCCTCGCCAACCGGATCCTTTACTCAGACCCGACCCTTCGGCCGTCGCCGACGCTGCTGGCCCGGAGCGACCGCGGTGCCCCGGGGCTGTGGGCATACGGCATTTCCGGCGACCTCCCCATCGTCCTGGTCCGGATCGACGAGGCCGAGGACATCGACATCGTCCGCCAGCTGCTCCGGGCCCACGAGTACTGGCGGCTGAAGCTGCTCGACGTCGATCTGGTGATCATCAACGAGCACGGGGTGTCGTACGCCCAGGACCTCCAGGAGACCCTCGAGACCCTCGTCCGGACGAGCCAGTCTCACCTCGCCCATGAGCGTCACGACGCGCACGGCGGCGTCCACATCCTGCGCGGCGACCACCTCTCGCCGGAGGACCGGACGCTGCTCCAGACCGCCGCCCGGGCCGTCCTCCTGAGCCGGCGGGGCAGCCTGGCAGACCAGGTGATTCGCCTGGAGAGGCCGGAACGGATCGCCCCGCCGCCCTCCGTGTCGCCATCCGGGTCCCCGAGCGACCACGCGCCGGCCGTCGCCTTCCGTCCGGACCTCGAGTTCTTCAACGGAATCGGTGGCTTCGCCGAGGGTGGACGGGAGTACGTCGTCGTCCTCGGTCCGGGGCAGTCGACCCCGGCCCCGTGGCTGAACGTGATCGCCAATCCGTCCTTCGGCTTCCAGGCCTCAGAATCCGGCTCCGGCTACACGTGGTCGGAGAACAGCCGCGAGAATCAGCTCACGCCGTGGTCGAACGACCCAGTCGGTGATGGCTCGGGGGAGGCCATCTACATCCGGGACGACGACAGCGGGGAGCTGTGGGGGCCTACGGCCCTCCCGATTCGGATCGACGACTCCACGTATATCGCACGCCACGGCCCCGGCTATAGCCGCTTCGAGCACGAGCACGATGGCATCGGCCTGGAACTCCTCCAGCTCGTGCCGCTCGACGACCCGGTCAAGATCTCCATCCTGGCGATCGCGAACCGGTCGGGCCGGACGAGACGCCTGTCCGTGACGGCCTACGCGGAGTGGGTCCTCGGCACGTCGCGGGGAGACGCGGCGCCCCACATCGTCACCGACCGCCAGCCGGCGACCGGGGCGCTCCTTGCCCGAAACCCGTGGAACACGGAATTCGGCGGGCGAGTCGCCTTCCTCGACCTGGGCGGCCACCAGACTGGCTGGACCGCCGATCGCACCGAGTTCCTGGGTCGCAACGGGGCCCCGAACCAGCCGGCGGGCCTCGACCGGGGGCACCGCCTGCAGGGCGCGGTCGGGGCCGGCATGGACCCATGCGCCGCCGTGCAGGTGACCGTCGAGCTCCCGCCCGGAGCCCGCACGGAGGTCAGGCTGCTGCTCGGCGAGGCGGACGATGCCGAGGCCGCTGCCGGCCTCATCGGGAAGTGGCGCGCCGCCGACCACGCGGCGACGCTGCGCGGCGTGCGGACCTGGTGGGACGACCTGCTCGGCACGGTTCAGGTGCGCACACCGGATCGATCGATGGACATCATGGTCAATAGCTGGCTGCTCTACCAGGCGCTTGCCTGCCGGCTCTGGGCCAGGGGGGGCTTCTACCAGGCCGGCGGCGCCTACGGCTTCCGAGACCAGCTCCAGGACGTCGCCGCACTCATCACGGCCCAACGCAAGCTGCCGCGCGAGCATCTCCTGCGAGCCGCGGCCAGGCAGTTCGTCGAGGGCGATGTCCAGCACTGGTGGCACCCGCCGTCCGGCCGCGGGGTGCGAACGTGGATCTCCGACGATCGACTCTGGCTGCCATACGCGGTAGACCGGTACGTCACCGTGACAGGGGACGCGGCAGTGCTCGACGAGGCCGTCCCCTTCATCGACGGGCCGGCGCTCCAGCCCGAGCAGACGGACCTGTACTTCCAGCCCGAACGCTCAGCCGAATCGGCCTCGCTGTTCGAGCACTGCGCCCGGGCCATCGATGTCAGCCTCGCGGTCGGCAGGCACGGGCTCCCGCTCATGGGCTCGGGCGACTGGAACGACGGCATGAACAGGGTCGGACACGAGGGTCGCGGTGAGAGCGTCTGGCTCGGCTGGTTCCTCCACGCCGTGATGGCCGCCTTCGTCCCGATCGCGGAGCAGCGCGGCGATCGGCGGCGGGCGGAGCGCTGGCGGGCCCACATGAAGTCGCTCCGGCGGGCCCTGGAGCGGGACGGCTGGGACGGCGACTGGTACCGGCGGGCCTTCTTCGACGACGGGACGCCCCTCGGGTCGGCGTCGAACGCCGAATGCCGGATCGACTCGATCGCCCAGTCGTGGAGCGTGCTCTCGGGTGCCACCGATCCGGTTCGCGCGGCCCGCGCGATGGCCGCCGTCGAGGAGTACCTCGTCCGTCGCGGGGACGGCCTCGTCCTGCTGTTCACGCCTCCGTTCGACCGCTCCACCGTCGACCCGGGCTACATCAAGGGCTACCTGCCAGGCATCCGGGAGAACGGCGGCCAGTACACCCACGGCGCGATCTGGTCGACCCTGGCCTTCGCCGCGCTCGGCGAGGGTGACAAGGCGGGTGAGCTGTTCTCCATCCTCAACCCGATCAACCACGCAAGCACGCGGGCCGGCGTCCACCGCTACAAGGTGGAGCCGTATGTCATGCCGGCCGACGTCTATGCTGAACCGCCGCACGTCGGCCGGGGTGGCTGGACGTGGTACACGGGGTCCGCCGGCTGGATGTACCAGGCGGCGGTTGAGGCGATCCTGGGATTCCGCCTCCGCGGGAAGACGCTCGTCGTCGACCCCTGCATCCCGCGGGCATGGCCCGGCTACGAGCTCGACTTCCGCTACCACGCCGCCCGCTACGAGATCATCGTCGAGAACCCGCAGGGAGTGAGCCGCGGCGTCGCCTCCACCGAGCTCGATGGCGTCGTGCTCGAGCCCGGGACGGCGGCGATCCCGCTGTCGCCCGAGGAAGGGACGCACCGGATCAGGATGGTCCTGGGCTGAAGGTCGGTGGCGTACGTGGCACCATCGCCGGGTCACGTCCGCCGCTCGGGCTCGGGAGGAGATCCATTGGGCGCCTTCGAGATCGGAATCGTGCTTCCCCTGGCGCAGTTCGGGCCCGACCGGGAGACGGCCCGCTGGGCCGACATCCGGGCCATGGCGATCCGCGCCGAAGAGATCGGCTTCGACACGATCTGGACACCGGATGAGCTCCTGTGGCAGACCGAGGACGGCCCGCCCCGTGGTGTCTGGGAGGGCGTCGCAATGGCCGGTGCCGTGGCGGCGGTGACCTCCAGGACGAGGGTCGGGACGTGGGTGCTGTCCGCCCTCCATCGCAACGCCGGGATCATCGCCAAGGCGGCCGAGACGCTCGACGAGATCAGCGGCGGGCGGTTCATCTTCGGCCTCGGCGCCGGTCACGTCTGGCCGGGCCAGGCCCACGCATTCGGACTGCCAGAGGACAACGTCTTCGCCCGCTTCGAGGAATCGCTCCAGGTCATCATCCCGCTCCTGCGCGGTGGTCACGCCGACTTCGAGGGGACGTGGCATGCCGCCCACGACCTGCCGCAGGCGCCTGTCGGCCCGCGCCCCAATGCGATCCCGATCCTCATCGGCGGCAACGGCCCGCGGGGCCAGCGCGCGGCGGCTCGCCACGCCGACATCTACAGCTGCTACGTGGAGGAGCGGGCTCACGTCGACGAGGTGGCACCGCGCCTCGTGGCACTCGACGCCATCTGCGCCGAGGTCGGCCGGGACCCGGCGACCATCGCGCGATCGGTCGGGGTCTCGGTCCATCCCCTCGAGCCGGCCGGCGTGCGGCCCGACGTGATCTCTGGCTCGGCCGAGGCGATTGCCGACGCCGTCCGCACATTCCGAGAGGCCGGGTTCACCCGGCTCGAGATGATGGTCGGTCCGGGGACGATGGCCGCGTTCGAGGCGCTGGCCCCCGTCGTCGAGCAGCTCCGGGCCGACTGACCCGCTACGGCAGCGACGGCGGGAGACGGTACACGTTCGCGCCGGCGACCCAGATTGCTCCGTCGGGCGCAACGGACACGGCGGTCAACCAGAGGCCACGCCACCAGTGGCGCCACCGCTGCCCATCGAACTGGGCGATCCCGTCTCCGACAGCGATCAGTGACCCGTCGGGGAGCAGCGCGAGCGCATGGACGTATTCCACACCCTCACCGCCGCCACGATGCACCCACTGCGCGCCCGCGAGCTCCATCACGTCGGCGCGTATCGAACCATTGGTGTTGAGCGTGTTGACCACCGCCCACAGGGACCCGTAGCGGTCGACCGTGATCGCCGCCGCATTGGCGTCCACGCCTGGCTGGTCCCCGGGCGACAGGGGTACGACGTCCCACGGCCCGCCGGCCGAGCGCCTCAGGGTGGTGCCCCAATCACGCTGGAGGAGCCAGATCGCGCCGTCAGCGGTCACCGCCAGCGTCGCCAGGCACGGGTCGCCCAGCGGCGGCGCAGGATGAAGGCTCGCTTCCCATGAGCTGCCGACCGGCAGGAGCATCACCAGCCGGTTCCCCGAGCGCGGTCCGGCGTAGTACACGACGCCGTCGCCACCGATGAAGACGGCGCCTCCACAGGGGGTGCCGTCATCGCCTGGTTCGGGCACCACCCCCGCGACCGTGTCGCCAAGGTTGATCCAGTCGCCATTACGGCGGACCAGCGGGCCGGAGGCGGTGGCCACCCAGAGCGCCCCGTCCGGGCCGACCACGACCTGTCCGACGGTCGACTCGACCGGCAGTTGCTGCCGCTGCCAGCTGTCGCCGTCGAAGTGGAAGAGCCCATCCTCCCGGGGACTGCCGGTCGGCCAATTGGCCGCCCAGATCTCGTTGCGCGACATCGCCGCAATCGCCGCCACAAAGCGGGTTGGGCTCGACGCGCGTGCGGGCCGCCCAGACTGCGTCGACATGTCCAGCCGCTGCCATGACCCGTCGGCCAACCGGTACAGCCCGGCCTCCGTCGCCGCGACCACGTAGCCCGGTCCGCTCAGGATCGTCGCCCCTGGCCAGTCGACGTCATCGGCGCCGGGCAGCCCGTCCTGGTCGGTGTAGGTGGTCGGCGTGGGCCCGTCCAACACCTGGATCCGAACGCCGCAAGCCTCGCAGTCCGACCGGACGAACCAGAGCCGGCCACCGTCGTCGACGGTGCTCAGCGACACGCCACTCGCGAGATCCGCCACGTCGTACCTCGTCCAGCTACCCGCCTGGAACCGCGCCAGCTGCCTCTCCATGACAACCCAGACGCTGCCGTCGCCAGCCGCGACCAGGGATGGGACCCAGGGTCCGATATCCACCAGTTCCGGCAGGTTCTCAGCGGTGAAGGTCGTCCAGGCCGAGCCGTCCCAGACGGAGATGCCCCGCGGGGTCCACTCGCCGTCCGCGCGCTGGTCCATGTTGGCCGTCCACACCTGACCCTCGGCGTCGACCGCGATGTTGACCGCGCCCCGGGTCGGGCGGCCCGGGGGATCGCTGGTCCAGACGCCGTCGGCCCAGCGGATCAGCCCGTACGTTCTCGTCGTTGCCCAGAGAACGCCGTCGGAGCCCTCGACGACGGTCCAAACCGACCCCGGCGATTCGATGACCGCGCGGAACCGTTCCCCATCGAACAAGCGGATCACACCCGGACTCGCCAGCCAGACCCCACCCTGCCGCGCTGGCGCGAGGACGGCCGTCGCGAACGCCGGATCGTCGGCGAGCGTCCACTCGCGGGTGAAACCGGTTTGCGGGTCCACGTTGGCGACTCCGCCCGCGCGGTTCGCCCAGATCGTGCCGTTCACGTCGGCCACGAGGCCGCCGAAGGCCGGGTCACCGATGCCGGCCACGAACACGCCGGTCGGGGAAAGCTCGGAGGTGGTCACGGGCGCGGCCATGGGCTCCAGGGTGGCCTCGGGCGTCGGCGCCGATGTCGGGCCAGGGGTGAGGCGGGGCGTAGCGGCCGAGACCGGACCGCTGGCGATCGGGGGCCGCGGCGACGCCTCGTCATTCCGCTCGCCGGCCAGGTTGCCCAGGATCCCGAGGCCTGCAACGAGCACGAACGCGGCGATCACCACGAAGGCTGAAACCCGCGAGCGATCAACGCCAATCGACGCTCGGAATGCCGTTTGCTTGTCCAGCGGATCCACGTGTAGCCCTCAGCAGGCGGTCGCGTCGGTGGCTCGGCGCGTCCTGGTGGCCAGAGACGGTGCCGCGCGTCGTCGCCCCCCACGTCAGCGTCGAGTCTGGATGAGACGATCAAGGCTGCCTAAAGCCATCCGTCACGAAGTCACGGTCAAGCCTGGCAGGACTCGCCAGCCTCCTGCTCGCCGCCCCTGGATCCGTGGCGCGCCAGGCGGGCGCCGGGGGCCAGCAACGAACGACGCCACGGAGGCGGATGAGCGCGGCCCGGTCGGATCACGCCGAGGCTTCGATCGCCTCGAGCAGCAGCGACGCGGCCCGAACGCAGCCCTCCTTCGAGACGTCAAGGTGGGTCACCGCCCGGACGGTTCGAGGGCCGAACGCAAAGACTAGGACGCCCCGCTCCCTCGCCCGGGCCACGACGGTCGCGGCGTCAGGCCCGTCATCGGTGAGGCGAAAGACGAGGATGTTGGTCCGGACGGTCACCGGATCGAGGATCGCCCGTGCGCTTTCAGCCACCCGATCGGCGATGACCCTGGCGTTGGCATGATCCTCCACGAGCCGGCCGATGTTGTGATCGAGGGCGTAGAGCCCGGCGGCCGCGAAGATCCCCACCTGGCGCATCGCCCCGCCGCTCATCCGCCGGTAGCGAATCGCGGCCTCGATGTGGTCGAGAGAGCCGGCCAGGACCGAGCCGCCCGGAGCGCCGAGCCCCTTGGACAGGGCGATCGATACGAGGTCGAAGGGGGCGGCGAGGTCGGCCGGGCGCCTGGCGCCGGCAATTGCGGCGTTGAACAGCCGGGCGCCGTCGAGGTACGACGCGGTGCCCTGCTCGCGGGCGGCACTGCAGATGGCGGCAGCGTCGGCCGGCGGGAAGACGACGCCACCGGCTCGATTGTGGGTGTCCTCGACCTCGACGAGCGTCGTCGGCGGATAGAGCAGGTGGCCGCGTGGTTTGCGAGCGGCGAGGAAGTCGGCCGCGGTGAACACGCCCCCGGAACCCACCTCCGTGAACTGGACCCCGGCGTTCGCCGCCGCCGCTCCCGTCTCGTGCCACATCGCGTGGCTCTCCCGGCAGACGATGACGTCGTCGCCCGGACGGGTGAAGACGCGGAGCGCCACCTGGTTCGCCATCGTCCCCGTCGGGACCCAGAGCGCCGCTTCCTTGCCCAGCAGTTCGGCGACCCGCTCCTGGAGCCGGTTGACCGTCGGGTCCTCGCCGAACTGATCGTCGCCGACCTCGGCCGCGGCCATCGCCGCGCGCATCCCGGGGGATGGCCGCGTCACCGTGTCGGAGCGGAGGTCGATCACGTCCACGGGCGGGATCGTACTGCCCTGGAGTCCGGCCACCCGTGTTCCGCTCGCGGCCGCCGTGCCGGACCGAGTCCAGTTGGAACGCGCGCCCGGAGGGCGTCGAGCGCGCACGAACTACACGTTCGGGCTGTGTCAGCCTGGCGTCTCGATGCCTGCTCGCGACGATCATCGCGGCGATCGCGGTCGCGCGGCACACGACGTCAGGAGATGTGAGTACT
>Ga0209751_10003228_pt1 | contig 15879 bp, 8 predicted proteins | sample RifCSP13_1_FD_184019 | JGI IMG/M metagenome (GOLD analysis project Ga0209751, IMG submission 184019) | Soil microbial communities from Rifle, Colorado - Rifle CSP2_sed 13_1 (SPAdes) (version 2) | ecosystem: Environmental > Terrestrial > Deep subsurface > Rock core/Sediment | place: Rifle... | reverse complement strand
GGGCTGGACCCTCTGATCGGGGGTGGATTCCGGGAGAAGACCGCGCACGTGGTCGTCGGCTCCTCGGGCACGGGGAAGACGACGTTCGCGATGCAGTTCATCATGCACGGGATCGACGAGGGGCAGCAGGGCCTCTACGTCACCCTCGAGGAGACGCCGGAGCAGATCGTGCGCGAGGCGGAGCTCATGGGCTTCAAGATGAAGGAGCAGATCGACAAGAACCTCTTCTTCATCCACCTCAAGGGCAAGAACTTCAAGAAGATGATCGAGGAGCAGCTGCCGGCGCTCGTGAAGGCGCGCGCGGACTACGACATCAAGACGCGCGTCGTGATCGACCCGATGACGCCGGTGATCTGGGCCACGGCGGATCGCCTCGAGCAGCGCGAGCTCATCGGCCGGCTGTTCTACACGTTGAAGGAACTCGGCGTCGTCATCGCGACGGTCGAGGAGCACTCGAAGCCCGGGGAGACGATCGGCGAGGACGTGCTCCTCCCGATCTACCTGAGCGACGGCGCGCTCCATGTGGAGTACTACCCCGTCGGCGGGGCGTTCAACCGCACGCTCAAGGTCATCAAGATCCGCGGGGCGCACCATGGCGAGGGCGTCTATCCGTACTTCTTCGTGCGAGGGGCCGGCGTCATCGTCCGCGCGTCCGCGGGCGAGATGCCGGCGGCAGGGGCTTCCCCGGACCACACGGCGTTGTTCGACCGGGCGCTCAGGACCGCGCAGGAGCGGTCGGCGCCTCCGTTCGTCCTCGCCAAGATCGAGGCGATGCGGCGGAACTGGGACTACGCGTACTCGCCCCAGGAAACGCTCCAGATCCTGTTCGACACGTACGGGCTCAGGTGAGGGCGATGGCGGCGACGAAACCGATGATGGAGAGGCGACTCGAGGCCGAGTCGGCCACGCACCTCAAGACCCTTCTGGAGATGGAGCTGCGCCGCGTCCGCGACGACTTCGGCTTCGACATCTCCATGCTCATCGGGGTCGACGGCCGCATCTTCGCGACGAGCATCCCCGACGCGCTGGCGGCGCCGCAGTACCGGCTCCTCAACCTCGTGAAGGCGAACCTGCCGAGCATCTGCGCGCAGCTCACGAGCGAGGCGATGACGCTCAGCCTCACCCAGTACGAACACGGCGTCGTCCTCATCTCGCCGGTCGGCGGCCGCGCGTTCCTGGTCCTCCTCTCGGGGACGGTGCAGGACATCGCCGCGATGGGGCCGACCCTGGCGCACGTGCGGCGCGCATCCGACGTGCTCCAGCATGTGTTCCAGCAGCGGCCGATGAGCGCGGAGGCCCTCGCGGGGTACGAGGCGGAGACGGCGGAGGAACTTCGACGACTGAGCCGCAGACTGTTCGTCGAGAAGTTCGAGGAGACGCCCCAATACCGCCGGAACATGGACCTCCACAACTTCCTGAAGGCAGAGCTGACGCAGGCCGTCGGGGTCGGAAGCGTCGACGAGTTCCTCTCCCATGCGTACGGCGAGGTCGGCGCGACGGCGCCGTACATGAAGGACGCACAGTGGGCGAGGCTGGTGGACCTCCTCGTGGCGCGCGTCCGCGAGTCCGGCGGCGACGTCCTCGCAGGGCAGTGCGAGGCGAAGTGGATCCGGGAAACGAAGCGGAGGCTCAAGGCGTTCGTGTGACCATGTCCGAGAAGGTCGAGGCCGTTCCGGAATCGGGGTTCGAGTCGCCCGCGACGGGTTTGGCGGCGCAGGTCGCGCATCTCGAGGAAGCCCTCGAAACGCTCGGCGCGCTCCTCGCCAAGCTGAACGCCCGGACGGAACAGGGCATGGACGACCTGAGGGACGAGGCCCGGGACAAGGTCGGGCGGGACGAGTTGGCGGCGATCCGCAAGGAGCTCGCGCGGTTCGGGTCGCGGGTCGACGACGTCGTCGACGAGGTCGGGTACGGCGAGACGCTCGACCCCGCCAAGGTCCCCCCGGCGATCCTCGAACACGCGTACCAAGCGATCCTCGACGACATCGTCGCGGAGCTGAAGAAAACGCTCGGGGCTCACGACTCCGAGCGGCACATCGGAGGGTCCCTCGAACAGCTTCGCCTCAAGACGAGCGGCTCGGAGTTCTTCCACTTCCGCCCGCAGGACCACCGCGTCGAGGTGAGTCTGCGGAAACCCCTGGAGAGGGGGCTCGTGTCCGCCCGCCAGGTGCAGATGACGTTCGAAGAGCTTCGCCGCCACCTGCTCGAGCCGATCCACACCCACGCGCCGAAGAACTTCCGCGCCCTCGTGAAGCTCAAGAGCCAGGAGTTCGCGGTGGACCGGGCGCTCCACTTAGCCCGCGACGTCGAGCGCCTGGGCGACCAGACGGAGGCTCTCCAGATCCGTTTGGACCGGCTCGAGACGCAGGTCGCGGGAGCCCTCAAGGACGTCCAGGACTTCGCCGAGAATCTGCGGGCGACGCTCGCGAACGTGGCGACGAGGGAGTCCGTCGAGGCCTTGCAGATGCGCCTCTCCGCGATGCAGGGCGCCCTCGCCCCGCAGGCCACGAGCGACGCGGTGGCGCAGGAGGCGTCGCCCGACGAGGCCCTGATCGCTCTTCTCGCGGGCGGCCCCCGGACCGTCGCGGAACTTCGGCGGGACCTCGGGATCGCGGACACCGTCCTGCGCGAGGCCCTCGCGCGCCTCGAAGCTCGCAATCGCATCGCCTCCACGGTCCGTGGGAGGACGACGACGTATCGACTCAAGGAGGATTCAGACGATGCTTGACGTGGCCCTGGTGTCCCTCATCCAAGACATGAGCGAGAAAGCCGGCGTGGACGGAACGATCCAGTATTGGCAGCGGGTGGGCGAGAACCTCGCGCGACGGATCGGGAAGGAGGCGTACATGGGGTGGCCGTCGTTCAACGTCGCCCTCCGCGAGGGGCGCACGGGATTCTCGATCGAGGGGGATGTGATCCCCCTGACGGACCTCGCGATCACGGACGTCGACGGGGACGTCGTCGGTTACATCTACGCGTTGAAGCAATGCGTCTTCGTCCCGACGATCCTGCGTGTTCGGTACAGCGTCGGCGAGCTGCCCCGTGCGGACCGCGCGGTCGCGGAGGAGTACAACAACTCGATCCACGACATCGCCGTCTGCAACTTCTGCGTAATCCACGAGAAGTTCCGCGAGGAGGTCTCCAAGAACATCACGATCGCGGGGCAGCCGCTCGAGTCCCTCCTCCTCGCGACGCGCGGGTTCACGGGCGAGACGAAGATCAGCGAGAGGAACCTGCGGAAGCTCATCATCAACCCGGAGCACGTGCGCGCGCTCCTCAGGAACTACGAGTGCGTGTACGCGATCATGATGAAGGGCGCGAAGCTGAAGGAGGGATCGTGATGGTGACGACCGCGGCGCGTGAGAAGCTGATCGAGTCGAACCCGTTCGTGGACGTGGCGACGCATCTCTTCCTCGAAGACATCGCGGACAAGCAGGGCGCCTCAGGCCTGAACAACTACCTCATGAGCCTCGCGACGAACCTCGCGAAGTCGATGCCCGAGGAGGAGTACGACACCTGGGACGAGTTCCTCGAGGCGCTGAAGAATGGCAACAGCATCCTGACCGCGTTCGAGGACGTGTTCATGCCGACGAAGAACTGCGTCGTCACCCGCCGCTCGCCGTTCGAGCGCGGCTGGCAGGAGTACATCAAGCGCGTCGGGTCCTTCTCGCGCATCCACGAGGAGGTCGCGGAGTACTACAACAGCAACGTGAAGCCGACGGCGATCAACTCGCTCCACATCATCCATCAGACGTTCCGCGCGGTCGCGGCGGACCGCATCTCCGTGGCCGGGAAGCGCGTGAAGTACGCGCAGATCGCGACGGTCTGGACCGACGGCGCGAGGAAGATTGCCCCCGACGAGTGGCTGCCGGTCCTGCTCGCGAAGGCGGGGATCTCGAGGACCGAGCTGAACATGCTCCTGAGGAACAACGCGGACGTCTGGCTTTTGTACACGGACTGACCGTCCCGGGTGCGCATGCGGGAGCTCGCACGCGAGGGCGGCTTCACCTACGTGAAGCTCGAGGAGCCCGCGGACATCGACCGCGTTCAAGTCCTGGGGCAGGAGACGGACCCGCGGGGGTTCGAGTTCTTCCGCGGCCTGGGCATCGTGGGGTACGCGCGCACGTTCAAGGCATGGCTCCGGCACTTCCCCCGTCCCATCTTCCTGGCGGCACTGCGTGAGCGGGAGGTCGTGTCGTGGGTGTTCGTCGAGCAGCACGGCGAACATGCCCGGGACGGGAATCCCGTGTACGTGCTGCGTGCGATCGAGACGCTCCCGGAGCTCCGACGGAAGCGCCTCGGATACCGACTCCTCCTCCTTGTCCTGGCCCAGGTGACGGGGCACGTGGTCACGAAGCCCCTCACGAAAGAGGCCCGCATGTTCTTCCTCCGCGCGGGCTTCGAGGAGCTCTCGGACGACGGACGGTCGGGCGTGGAGCCCCGGACGTTCCCCGGCTACGTGGCGATGACGCCCCATCGGCGGCGGGAGGTCGTCGCGAAACTCGGGGAGTTCTTCCCTAGCCCCCCAGGCGGCGCTGGCGGCGGATCGCCAGAAGGACGAATAGGAGAATGATGATGATGAACACCGTGAACGTCCCGAGGATCGTGGGCACGAGAGACCGCTCCGTCTTGTAGAAGAAGTCGTACGCGAGGAGCTCCCCGCGCTCGGCGAGGAACTTCCCGTCCCCGTCGAGGTCCGCTTGAATGCGGACGGTATGCCTGCCGGGCTGCAGCCCCACGGGGATGTAGGTGATGTTCACGACCGCTTCGCCCCCGGCGTCGACTCGGGCCACGGAGGCGTTCCCGACCGCGCGCTCATCGACGTAGAAGAACACGGTCACGTTCAGGGCGGCGGCCGCGCCGTTGTTCTTGATCGTCGCGCGCAGGTCGAGCGGGCGGAACACGTCGATCGGGTAGCGGGTTTCCGTGGTCTCGTTCACGTCGCCCTGGGAGGTCGCCTTGACGAAGAGGAGGACGGTCCCCTCCGCCTCCGGCGCGGTCACGTTGACCTGGAACACACCCTCCCGGTTCGCCTGCGTGCGCGGCAACTGCGGGTCTCCTCCGAAGAGGTTGTCGCCCAAGAGCGAGAACTCGATGTGGAACGTGCCGTTGAGCTCGGCGGGACCTCCGGTGACCGTGATCACGAACGGGTGCGTGGAGGCGGGGGCGGCGGCGGTGGGCCCTCGGATCGTAATCGTGACGGGCTCCTGCGCGTCCGCGGAGGACAGAAACACCAGGGGGGAGAGCAGCAACAGCACGAGAACGACGGCGCGTCTCATCGGGAACGCCTCCGGAGGAGCCAGAGGTATGCGGCCGCTGCGATCACGGCGCCCAGGGTGATGAGGAACGCGGCTGTGGCGGTGTCGATTCCGGGCTCGAACAGGCTGATGCCCGGTCCGGCGGCCCCGACGCGGCCTTCCAGCGCCAGCGCGGGCATCTGAATCGCAACGGTCACGAGGTCGGACTGCGTCGCGTCCTGCGTGTTCGTGACCTGCACGTTCGCGATGGCCCCGGCGACCCCACTAAGCTTCTCGAGGCGCAGGACGGGGCGCGCCGTGGAGTTCCCTCCGACCGTGATGTTGAGGATCGTGCCCGTCTCTCCCGAGGAGACGAACGAGGGCCTCCACCCCGCGGCCCGGAGCTCCTGCTCGTTCGGCAGCGTGAGTTGGAACGTTTCCTGCCCGTTCCCCGCGTTTCTCACAGAAAGCGAGTAGTCCAGGAACCGGCCGTCCCACGTCGGCGCCGTCGACGATACGTCCGCGGATAGCCCGCGGTATCGAGTGATGTCCAGCTGGAGGCTCACGGACTTCGCCACCGAGGAGTCCGAGGTCGATGCTGCCGCCACGGTCATCGGGGGATGGTCCACGCGCGCGTCCTTCGCGGCGGCGATCGTGACGCGGATCGTGCGCATGTTCCCCGTGCTCCCGAACGGGATCGCGACGGAGTCGCTGCTGAAGGTGAACGTGAACCCCGTGAGCGCGGCGGTCACTGCGAACGTGTCGTCCGCGTTCCCGCGATTCGTCAGGGTGAGCGTGTACTCCACGGCGCCGCCGGGCGGAATCTCCGTTCGCTCGGACTCGTCCCATGCGAGGTCGACCTCCCGACGCACGACCTTGCTCATGTCCGGGTTCGCGACGGTGTCCTCCGTGAGGACGATCGTCGAACGGTCCCGGTAGGTGACGCCGATGCCGCGCTCCGTGCCGGCCGTCGTCACCTCCACGTCGTACGAGTTCCCCGGAAGGAGGATCGAGTACGAACCGAAGTCGTCCGTCGCGAGGTAGGCACGGCCGCTCGCGGTGGAGAACGTGAGGTTCGCCGCCATGGGGGTCCCCCGCAAGGAGGTGACGCCGAAGACGCGGAGGCCCGGGACGAGGGAGACGTCGAAGGTGCGCGTTAGACCTGAGACGAGCTCGAAGGTGGCGAGGAACACGGCACGCTTGAGAGGCGCGATCCCGTAGACGTGGTATTCTCCGCCCTGCATGTCCAGCGTGTACCGACCGTCGAATTCGGACGATGCGGTCGCGTTGATGCCGTTACTGCCCCGCGCCACGAAGGTGAGTTGCGCGATGACGGAGTCGCCGTTCAAGCGCACGACGCCTTCGACAGTCGTGTTGTCCAACGCGCGGTTGAGATCCACGTTGAACACGGCGATCTTCGGCCCCTGCGGGGCTTGCGTCACGGATAAGGAGCCGTCGAAGGAATACCGGACGTACCGCGGACCGGTGCTCTGACTGTTTGTCCCCGCGTGATCCACCGTGACCGCATAGGCGCCGCCGAGGACGAGGACGCTGTACTGGCCGAAGCCGTCCGCGGTGGCGCTGACGACCGCTCCCTCCGCTCGGCGGAAGGAGACAGGCACACCGCCGACCGGACTCCCCTCGAAGGCGATCGTGCCCGTGACGTTCGTGGCGAGGAGGAGGAACACGGGCGCGTCCGTCGGGCCCGTAACATCGAGCCTCTGGAGCGCGAGAAAGCGATTGGTGTCCTGCGTCTCGTTCGCCGTGACGGTATAGGCCCCCGCCACGAGGAACGTCGAAAACGATCCCGCGGTGGTGTTCGTCTCTCGGACGTCGGGTCCCTCGAACCGGACCGTCGGGCTTCGACTCTGACCGTCACGCGTCACTGCGCCCGTGACGCGGTGCCGGACGACGAGCGCGAGGTCCTGGGGAATGGGGTCCGAGGCGAGGGGCACGAACAGGGACAGTTCGTCGCGGGTCTGGAGGCGCGTAGCACCCTGCGCCCCCGCGTCGCGATCGACGAGCGGGCGATACCGTCCGGGCTGCACGCTCGCCCTGTACCCGCCCGCCCCGTCCAGGTTCGCCAGGGTCTCGACGGAGCCCGGTCCCTGGGCCTCGAAGACTAGCTCGAGCGAAGAGTCCGTGAAGAGGGAACCATTCAGCCGCAGGACCCCGGAGACCACGATGTCCTCCGCGACGATCGACACCCGCGAGGCCTGCTGCCAGGCGAACGCGTTCGCCGCCTGCGTCTCCAGTGTCACGAACCCGGGTCGCGTCACACGTAACGCGAACGAGTCTGAGTCTGCCGGGGGCAGGGCGATCTCGAACCTCCCGTCGCCTGCGGTGATCGTCTCGAACGTCCTCGTCGCGTCGAAGAACTGCAACGTCGCGTCCCCGACGGGATCCTCGACGTCCACGGGTCCCGGCTGGAGGAACTGGCGCAGCACTGTACCTTGGACGGAGACTCCCCGCCTGGCCGTGAGGTCGATCCTCGCGTCCCTTGTAATCTGCCGGACCTCGTATATGGGGAACTCGAGGTACGAGGACTGCATCGCCCAGGTGCCGAGCGGGAGGTGCGCGATGTACTCGCCCGTGAGGTCCGCCCGCACGCGGTACTGTCCCGACGCGCTGCGGAAGTAGACCTCCGCGCCGCCGAACGCCTCCGTCCGGTTGTCCGCGTTGTAGAGGACGCCGCCGATCGCGGCGCCCGGTGTCAGGGTTGCCGTGAAAGCCATGGGCTCGCCCACCCGCACATCGAGCGATCCGACGAACGCCCAGAGCGCGGTGCCGGCGTAGTGGCGCGCGTGGACGTCCCATGTCCCTCGGGGCAGCGTGACCGCCGCCCGCCCCGCAGCGTCCGTGGTCACCACGCGCACGAGGCGAGCCGCGCTCCTCTGCTCGAAGGTGAGCGTCACGAAGCCTTGCGGCGTCCCGCCGAGAGTCGTGCGCACGGAAACGAGGGAACCGGGATGGACCGTGAGGTTGTGGAACACGGGGGCGGCGCCGCCCGCGACGTAGGCTCGCGAGGGGAGGGTCGCATTGTCCCCGAGGACGGCCCCGATGTCGAACGCCCCTGCCAGGAGGCCCGGGAACGAGAAGAACCCGTCCTTTGCGGAGACCGCATTAAACGTCGTCGAGTTCGTCCGGTCCGTGAGGGTCACGGTCGCACCCTGGAGCCGACGCCCGACCTCGTCGACGACGCGGCCTTGGATCGTCGTGGGTACGACGAGGAGGTCCTCAGACGACAGCCCCTCCGCGAGGGAGATGTTCGTCAGCGTGACCGTACGCCCCTGCGCGGCGACCGTGACATTGTAGTCCCCCGGGTAGAGGCCCGTGACACGGAACGTGCCGTCGGCGCCCGTTCGTACGGACCGCTCGAGGCTGACCCCTCTCCCGACGAACGTCAGGTCCGCCCCCGCGAGAAGGGGTTCGCCCGCATCGAGCTGGCTGTCTCGGTCTACATCGAGGAACACAGAGCCGGACCGCGTCGCGCCCGAGACGTCCACGTTTCGCGTCATCTTCCAGTCGACGAGGCCGTCCCCGTCCCCGTCGACGTCCTCCCGCATCGCGGCCTCGTCGCTCACGTCGAGCCGGAGCTCGTGGACCGTCGTCGGCCCCGTCATCGTTCGGTTGTCCGCCGTCCCGAGGGAGAAGGCCACGTGCGTCTGACCGAAGGGGAGGAGGACGCTGTAGCGCCCATCGGCGCCCGTGAGGACGGTGTCGTGGGGGATGTCATAGTCGTCGTGCACCGTGACACGGACGTTCGGCCACGGGACCCCGTCAAGACTGACCGTGCCGTTGAGGAAGGCGCCATCGTAGTACTTCAGGAACACGATGCCCCGGCGGATGAGGGAGGTCGGCGTCGCGTCGACGACGCCAACCGCCTCGCCCCGGTTGATCTTGCCCTGGAGGTCGAGCGCTTCCTTGTACTCGACCGCGCGCCACGCGTCCGTGTGGTTCGCAATCTCCTCGCGCGGGTAGGGGTTGTAGTACGCCGTCTTGTAGACGACCCGGAAGTGGCTGAGGTTCCAACCCTGCATCGGGAGGATGTTCGCCATGCCCTGGTTGCTCGGCGACGGTAGCCCGGGGATGCAGTCGGTGCAATCCTGGCCTGCAACGGTCGGGGAGAAGCCGACGAAGGCGCGATAGAACATGGAATTGTAGAAGAGGTCCTTATACCGCAGGCTGAGGTCCGTCACCTGGTCCGTGTCTCGGACGTCCTCAAGGTTGACGACCCCACGGGTCGTCGTCGTGGCCCGGACGTCGAAGAAGTCGCGCGGGACCGATCGGCCGTCGCGCAGCTCGAGAATCCGGTGGTCGGACAGCTTCGCGGGTGCATAGAAGATCCCCGTGTTCTCGCCGTCGAGCGGGAAGAGGCGGGTGTCGACCGCAAAGTAGCGGATCGACGCGCCGACGGTGTTGCGGAGCGCGTGGTTCATCGCGACGAGCTCTCCGGTGTCGAGGTTGTCCATCAGGTACCGGCCGGCCCAGATGTATCTCGCGTTCGCCGGCTGCAGCTCCTCGTACCTCCCGTACCGGTTCGGATCCGCCATGACGTCGTCGACGTAGTCCTGGGGATTCCGGAAGGCGGTGTCGAGCGGGGGAACGGACAGGCCGAAGGACTCGATGACGGCCTCCCCCTCTGGGGAGAACGCGCGGCGGCGCTCCTTGTAGTAGTCCCCCTCGAGCAAGCGTAGGTTCAGGAGCGCGATCGCCTCCGCCTCCGATTGCGCGGTGATGAAGGTCCCGGCGAGCTGGTACCCGTCGAGGAAGTTGTCCGCGACGGTCGGATGTGCGCCCACGTCCACGGACTCGAACCCGTAGTCCCACCACGAGAGAAACGCGGGACGATCTTCCATCGGATGGATGTTGGAGTCGACGTTGCGGAACCACGACCAGGCGGCGGGGAAGTACTCCCTCTCGAGCGGGAGGGAATATCCGAACGCGCCGAAATAGAACGAGGAGCCGGATTGCGAGATCTGGTCGTATCCTTGGGGCCGCAGGAAGTCTGGGAACGCGTTGTACACCTGGCGATCGTATTCGACCTTCCGCTCGAACGGGATCGCGGCGTCCACGCCGAACCAGACGTTGGGCAGGAGGATGATGAACAGGACGATGAGGGCGCCGAGGACGTGGCGCGCGCGGACCGAGCGCCGGAATCCCTGGAAGCCACCTCCGAGGGACCGGAACTTCTTCCGCAAATCGTCGAATCGGAGCCAGTCGAGGAGGAGGATGACCACCCATGCGCTGGCCATCGCGAACGCGGGCGCCGCGTTGAAGATGAACCGGGCGGCGGCCTGGGCCATGAAGATGGCGGCGATCGCCCACACGACGACGAACAGGTAGTCCGGCTTCGGGTGCTTCGGGATGCCGCGCGCCATCCACAAGAGGCCGAAGAGGGCGAGGAAGTACGTGGCGACGCCGAACGAGAGGATGATCTGACTCAGGCCCGGCGCTTGGGCCTCCGCGATCGTCTCGTACGCCTTCGTGCGGACGAAGTAGCCGGCGCCGGAGAGGAAGGCGGCCCCGATCGATGGATTGACGATGGCCGCGGTGGCGATCGCGATGCCCCCGAGCACCGCGAGGACCGGGAGGACGAGGGCCCACGGGTAGTCCCGCGTGGCGGTGAACACGAACCCGACCGCGAGGGCAAGGGCGAAGAGGTAGAACGGCACGTCGTACCACGTCCCCACCTGTCCGTACGTGCCGAAGTACCACGGCGCGGCCACGAGGAGCGGTAGGCCGACGGCGACCCCGAAGGCGATCGTGACGCCCATCGGGTCCTGGTTCCGGAGTCGGTGGACGAGAACCTGGAAGAGGAAGTAGACGAGGAGGATGATCGGCGCGTACGCCCACCCCTGCCAGGTGAGCGCGATCGTGGTCAGGCACCAGCCCGCGAGCGCCGCGTAGAGGAGGGCTTTCCGGTTCTCCCCGAAGAAGACGCCGAGGCCACGGCGGAGGGACATGCGCCCTTCCTTCCTCCAGAGCCGCCAATCGTCGACCCATCGCTTCTCGTTCAGAGACTTCAGACTTTTGAGGAAGAAGAAGAACCCCGAGACGACGAAGAACAGCACCATCGCGTCGTGGTCGCCGTTCGTCGCCGCACTGCGCTGCAGGTGCGCGGGGAGGATCGCCAAGAAGAAGGACGTCAGGAGCGCGACGCGCTTCCCGAACGCCTCTTTCGTGAGGAAGTACAGCGGGAAGACCGTGAGCGCGCCCCACAGCGCCGTTGACCCGAGGAACGCGAAGGTCACGGCCGCGGGCAGGTTCGCGAAGAGCGGGGAGAGCAGCTTCCCCATCGCCGCCGTCGTCCAAGCGAACAGCGGGGGGCGCGGGTTCTCGAGACAGATCGGGAAGTTGAGCCCACAATCGAGGGTAAGGTGCTGGCCTGTCTCCGCGATGCGCTGGATGATCCGGTGGTAATAGAAGGCGTCCGAGCCGCCGGATAGGAGGCCGTTCGGGATCGCGAGTTCCCAGGGGAAGTAGGCCCTAAGGAAAAGGGCGACGAGGAATATCCCTAGGAGAAGGACCGGCGTGGTCCAGTTCTTGCGCAACCAGTGCTCGCCCTCTGCCACAGTTAGCACCCGGAGCCGAGTCCGGAACGGCGCCTAGAAAGGACCCCCTATTTTAGCGTTGTTCCGAAGGAAGGGGATGCGACCCCCGGTCGGCGAGCGAGGATGGAGACGTACGCCGCACGGGTCCGCATCTTCGGCAATGCCGTCAGGATAAGCCGATCGATCCGAAAGAGCACGCGCGTGAGGAGACGGGCGAACCCGCGTCTCTCGATTGGCAACCGACCTACAATGTGTGGAAGGAGGTAGGACAGAAGGAACTCGTGTCGAACCTCGACGACCTCGAGCTCGCGACGGACAGCCGCCAAGTAAGCCTCGGCGGGCAGGGGCCGCTCGTGGGGGTCGTGCCGCTCTGTGGGGAGACGCCGGCGCGCGACGTTAGCAATCAGGTTCCCGTCCGTGGGCTCTTGGAAGAGAAGGATCGCCCCGTTGCGCACGACGCGCTTCGCCTCCTGGACGGCCCGGTCTAGGTTGGCGGGGACGTGGTGGAGCACGGCGCGCCCCGCAGCCGCGTCGAACGCGCCGTCCCGGAACGGAAGATCCAGCAGGGAGCCGGCGACCGAGCGGATCCGCGGGTTCGCCGACCGGAGCGCCGCCCGGTCCACGTCGACGGTCACGAGCCACCCGCCCGTCCGGAGGAGAGGCCCGACGAAGTTCCCGTTCCCGCCGCCAAGGTCCAGGACGCGGCCACCCGGGCCGGCGAGGCTCAAGGGCAACTCCGACAGCTCCCGCCAAAGTGTCGCGTTCGCCTTGTCGTCCACGACCCACCGGACGGGCATCGCGCCCGCAAGACGATTGGCGGTAATGTACCTGCGGCCGTGGTCCCCCGGGTCACGTGGGCCAGCCGAAGCTTCTATGTATTGCGATTGGTCTCAGGGAGCGGGGCGAGATGGAGAGATCTTGGATCTGTCTGCGGCGCTCGCGCGAAGCCGTTCGTCTTCGGAGGGCAACGCAAGTCGCGCTATGTCTGATACTCTTGCTAGGCGTCGCCGCGATACACCTCCCAACCCGTCGCCTCGTCGATTCTCAGAACCCGAATGCATCGAAGGATCTCCCTCCGCTTCGCGCACCCGAGCCGCCCGTCCGGGGCATGTCGGAATTCTTCACGGAAAACCGCGGGCAGGCGGCAGACGGAATCCGGTATTATCTCCGCGGAAATCCGACCGTGTCGTTTCGGGACGACGGGATTGAAGTTCTCATCCTTCCGGAGGTAGACCTCGACGTCCCCCGAGGTTCGGGGCCCTCCTCGTTCGTGATCGAATTCCAGGGCGGGAACCGGGTGCGCCCCGCGGGGATCGGCGAACTCGCCATGCGGAGCAACTTCTTCTTGGGATCAGATCCGAGCCGCTGGGCCACGCAAGTTCCGAGTTATCAGGGCGTCCTCTACGAGAACCTTTACGATGGAATCGACGCGTTCTTTTCCACGTCGACGTCAGGTGTGAAGTACGAGTTCCGACTTCGGGCCGGGGCAGACCCCGCAACGATCGTGATGACATATGATGGCGCGTCGCCGACCCTCGCCCGTGACGGCGGCCTGACGATTCTTACGGCCTCGGGAGACCTCCGCGACTCCGCTCCCATCGCGACCCAGGGGGAAATCGAGGTCCCCTGCACATTCGTCACTCGCGGCGCGCAGTCGATTGGGTTTGCGTGTTCCGGCGTGGACGCCTCGCGCGGTCTGGTGATCGACCCCCTCCTTTACTCCACGTACTTCGGGGAGGCGTGTCAGAACTTGGGGATGCGTGTCGCCCACGACGGCGCAGGTCACCCGATCGTGGTCGGGTGGACCGATTGCGCGGTTCCCACAACGCCGGGTGCCTACGACACTTCCTTTGGCGGGGCTTACGACGTCTTCATCACGAAGTTTGACACGGTGGGGCCCGGTATCCTTTTCTCCACGTTTCTCGGTGGCGACGGAGGCGAGTACGCCAGGCGGGTCGAGACCGACCCCGCGGGCAATATCTACTTGGCGGGGGAAACCTATTCTGTGGACTTTCCCACCACGCCGGGAGCCTTCGACAGGCAGCAGAGCAGCCCGAGCAGCTTCGACGGATACATCGCGAAGCTGGACGCGACGGGGAGCTCGCTCCTGTACTCCACCTTCGTCGGGAACGGGTGTGAGCATGTCCATGGTTTGGCGGTCGATGTTTTGGGTTTCGCCTACATAACCGGAGACACATGCGGTTTCAACTTCCCCGTCACCCCCGGCGCCTTTGACACGAACGGAGGCAATGGGTTCGTCGTGAAAATGAACCTCGACGCGAGCGCGCTCGTGTACGGCACTTTTCTCGGCAACGGAACGACGACGGGATTCGACATGGAAGTGGACGCTCTGGGGAACGCCTACGTCGTAGGATACACGCTTGACAATAACTTCCCGGTCACACCCGGCGCCTTCGACACGACCCACAATTCCTACTACTCGGACCCGAACGGGACCTCGGTCAGCCCGGACGTGTTCATGACCAAACTCAACCCCACGGGTACCGCTCTCGTGTACTCCACGTTCGTCGGGGGCAACTCGTATGAGTGGGGCATGTCAATCGACATCGACGAGGCCGGCAACGCCTACGCGACGGGGACCACCGCTTCCACGAACTTCCCGACGACCCCCGGTGTGGTCCAGCCCGGGGGCATCCGCTCGGACGAGGCCTTCGTCGTGAAACTGAACCCGTCGGGCAGCGACCTCGTCTATGGCACATACCTCGCGGGCTACGAGTCGGACTACGCGTTCGGAATCGAAGTGGACGCCCTTGGTAATGCGTTCGTGACCGGATACACGAGTTCCTCGGACTTCCCCATCTCTTCCGATGCGTACGACGCCTCGTATAACGGCGGCACGTTAGGGGACGCGTTCCTCGCGGTGCTCGGTCCGCTCGGGGATTGGTACGTCTACTCGACGTACCTGGGAGGAACCGGCAGCGACATGGGAATCGGTCTCACCCTCGACGGCGGGACGGTCTTCATCGCAGGGAGCACATACTCAATTGACTTTCCGATTACTCCTAATGCATTCGATGGCGTGGGGGACTTGATGGGGGACGGGTTCGTCGTCAAGTTGTCGGTGCCCTCCCCCCAGCCGCTGCCAGACCTCGTGGTCGGTCCGTCGGAAATCGGGTTCGACCCCGTCGGTCCCGTGCTCTTCGGCACGCCCGTGACCATCACCGCAACGGTGCGCAATGTTGGGGACATGAACGCGTCCCAGGTTCGCGTTCGGGCGTACGACGGGCAGCCGCCCGGGGCACCTCAGATTGGGTCTGATCAGGTTCTCGGGTTCATACCCGCCTTTGGCGGCAGCGGTCTGATCTCCGTGAGATGGACCGCCACGCTCCCACCGGGTCCGCACGAGATTTGCATCGCCGCGGATCCCGATCAGGCGATTGTCGAGCGGGTCGAATCCAACAATGTTGCCTGCAAGGGGCTTGTCGTCGACGTCCCCCCGCCGACCACATCGATGGGCGTTGGCGCACCGACGTACACGTCCGCTGACGGGACGGTCTGCATCACTTCCTTCACGTCCTTGACGATGATTCCCGTCGATCGGGGCGGTACGGGGATCCGTTCGACGAAAATTCGGATTGACGTGGGTCCGTGGTTCGATTACACAGGTCCTTTCACCCTGAGTAGTGAGGGAGACCGCCTCGTGGAGTGGTACAGCGAGGACAACTACGGAAACGCGGAGGGACCGCAGTCCGCCCGTCTCCGAGTGGACGACACGCCTCCCGCATCCTTCGCGTCGATTGGCGATCCAAAGTATCTTGTCGGCGGCACCTTCGTTACATCGATCACACCGATCGGGCTTGCGGCCCTCGACGGCGGGGCCACGCCCGTCGGCGTGGCTTTCATCGAGTACCGGATTGACGCGCGGGCTTGGACCACTTACGCGGGCTCCTTCGCTGTGACGGGCGACGGCGCGCACGTGATCGAACATCGGTCCCTCGATTGGTTGGGGAACACGGAGCTCGCGCAGAATCTTCCGATCGTCGTGGACGACACGCCCCCGGTCTCCTCAGTGGCGGTCGGCGACCCCAAGTCCCTCGTAGGCAGCAGCACGTTCGGAAGATTCTGCG
>Ga0209751_10003226_pt1 | contig 15889 bp, 12 predicted proteins | sample RifCSP13_1_FD_184019 | JGI IMG/M metagenome (GOLD analysis project Ga0209751, IMG submission 184019) | Soil microbial communities from Rifle, Colorado - Rifle CSP2_sed 13_1 (SPAdes) (version 2) | ecosystem: Environmental > Terrestrial > Deep subsurface > Rock core/Sediment | place: Rifle... | reverse complement strand
GGGTGGTCTCGGCCAGTCCGCGTGTGATCAGGGCGGCCCGGGGGTTGTGCCCCAGGCCCATCCCTTCCAGGATGCCGGCCGCCAGCGCGATCACGTTCTTGAGCGCCCCGCCCAGCTGCACGCCGATCACGTCGGCGCTGGTGTAGGCCCGGAAGGTGCCGGTCGAGAACGCCTGCTGGACCAGCTCGGCGGCGGTGAGATCGGTGGATGCGGCGACCACCGCCGTGGGCTGCCGGTCGTAAACCTCCTGGGCGAACGAGGGGCCCGAGAGGACCACGACGCTGAGATTGGGCAGCGTCTCCTCCAGCACCGCTGACATGAGGGCCAACGAGTCCATCTCGATCCCCTTCGACACGCTGACCACGATGGGATGGCCGGTCACCGCCTGGGCCACGGTGGCGCTTACGGCCCGCACCGCGTGAGACGGCGCGGCCGAGACGATCAGTTCGGCCCCCCGCACCGCGCCCGGGATCTCCTGGTGCGCAACCAGTCCGGGGTGGAGTGGTCGCTCCGGCAGGTACAGCTGGTTGACGTGGTCGCGATTGATCGACTCGGCGACCGCAGGCTCGCGAGCCCAGATCCCCACCTGGTGCCCTCGGTGGGTCAGCAGGTTCGCCAGGGTCGTTCCCCAGCTTCCGGCGCCGATGACCGCGACTCTCACGGCGCCGCGTGGTGACCGAACCGGGCCTCGCGTCCCTCGAGCAGCCGGCGAATGTTGGCGCGGTGGGTGAAGACGATGAACGTGGCCAGGAGGACGCCGGCCACCAGAACGTACGGGTCGCCCGGCTGGAGGAGCCACACGGCCAGCGGGAACGCCGCGGCGCCGGACATGGAGGCTAGCGAGACGTACCCCGTGGCCCAAACCAGCGTCACCCAGACCACCGCGCTCACGGCCAGCGGCAGGGGCGCCAGGCCGAGCACGGCACCGGCTGCCGTAGCCACGCCCTTCCCGCCTCGAAACCGCACGAACAGCGAGAACACGTGACCAATGATCGCCGCCACGCCCAGGCCGATGGGGACCCATTCCGGACCCCCGGCCCTGGGTGCGAAGACCACCACCGGGATGGCCCCCTTGGCGACGTCGAACAGGCCCGTGGGAACGGCGTATCGCCATCCCAACGTCCGGTAGAGATTGGTCGCTCCCAGGTTCTTGCTCCCGTGCTCCCGCAGATCAATGCCGCCGAGCCATCGTGCGACGAGGTAACTCGTGGGAATCGCCCCGAGGAAATACGCCGCCAACAGCCAAAGCGCGAGGGTCACCGCTTGCTCCGCTTACGCCGCAGGGTCAGGCGCACGGGATTGCCCAAGAAGCCCCACGCCTCTCGAAATCCGTTGACCAGGTACCGTCGGTACGCCTCCGGGACGGCCTCCGGCCGGTTCGACACCACCGCGAAATCCGGCGGCTCGGTGCCGATTTGCGACCCGTAGTAGATCTTGATCTCCCGGCCCGCCTGCTGCGGCGGCTGATTGCGTTGGACCAACCCGCGCATGACGCGGTTCACTTCCGCCGTCGGAACGCGGCGAGAGCGCTCGGCCGCAACTGAGAGAATCAGGTCCAGCAGTCGCCGCACCCGGTGCCCGGTGAGCGCCGAGAGGTACACAAACGGAACGGCTGCGAGCGCGGGCATGCGCTCCACGATGGCCTGCTCGCCTCGGAGCGCCGTGGCCGTGTCTTTTTCGGCGATCAGATCCCACTTGTTGACGGCGATGATGAGTCCCGCTCCCTGTTCCCAGACCGCCTCGGCAATCTTCAGGTCCTGCACGTGCATTCCCTGCGAGGCGTCCACCACCAGGACGCACACGTGAGCCCGCTCGATCGCCCGTTCGGTTCGCAGGGACGAGTAGAACTCGATCTCATCTACTACTTTCGATCGTCGCCGTAACCCTGCGGTATCAATGAAGTTGAGTGTCCGGCCGTGGTACCGCAAGGGGGAGTCGATGGCATCTCGAGTGGTGCCCGGTTCGGCGGCCACGACGCTCCGCTCTTCACCCAGCAACCGGTTAGCCAGGCTCGACTTGCCCACGTTGGGGCGACCGATGATGGCAATCTGGACGGCGTCCGGCGGGGAATCCTCGCGGTCCTGAGGCAGGTGCTCAACCAGTTTCTCGAGCAGGTCCCCGGATCCCTTGCCAACCGCCGCCGAAACAGGGAACGCCTCGCCAAACCCGAGTCGGTAGAACGCGTGGTGGGAGTGGTCGTCCGGGAGGGCGTCGGCCTTGTTGGCGACCAGGAGCACCCGGTCCCGAAAAGGGCGCAAGACCTCGGCCATGGCCTGGTCCGCCGGATGCAGACCCTCTTGCGTGTCCACCACAAAGAGCACCGCATCCGCGTCTCGGACGGCCAGTTCCACCTGGCGCCGGATGGCCGCCTCGAGGCTGTCTCCGCTCGCTTCGGTCCAGCCACCGGTGTCTACCAGCCAGAACCTCCGACCGCTCCACTCGACCGGCGCGTAGTGGCGATCGCGGGTGACCCCGGGGCGGTCATCCACGATCGCCCGGCGGCCCCCCACGATCCGGTTGAAGAGGGTGGACTTGCCGACGTTGGGCCGGCCGACGATTGCCACGGTTGCGCGTTTCACGCCCGGAACGCCTCGCTCAAGACGTCGGCGAAATCGTACGACAGGCGGACGCGGGTTGGGAGGCTCCGGGCCAGCTGGTCGAACCGGAGGTCGTCCAGGAACACACCGTCGTCATTCACCGTTTCCGCGGGGAGGAGAGCGAGGTCCAGGTCGCTCCTGCCCTCCAGCGCCCGGCGGAAGGCTCGTCCCGGGAGCAGGGCCGCGGTGGTCACCGAAGGGCCGAAGAGGTCGTTCTCCAACACCATCAAGTCGAAGTGCGCGCCGGTGGTGGCGGCGAGCGTGCCCAGTACCTGCGGCATCAGACGGGCCATGGCGGTGCCGGTCAGCACGCCGATGCGCCGACCGGTGAGTTCCGGGAGCGGCCCCGTAGCCGCGATCCGTTGCTCGAGGTACCGAACACTGCCGACGCCGTTTTCCACTTGCTCGAAGTCCCCGTACCACTCGGCGGGGGGCAACGGCAGGTTGGCGTTCAGGTACAGGTCGTCCGAGCCGTGCACCCAGCGATGCCCCCGCTGGGACAGTGCCCGCTCCGCGAACCGGTGCACCGTGACTGCCGCTGCCCGGCACTCCGCCTCGGTCGGCTCACGGGCAGCCGCGTGGTTGCTGAACGAGGTGAGCCCTACCGGCACCACGGCGACCGTCAGGATGGTTTCCTCCAGCCCGTAGAGATCCCCGAGGCTTCGTTCCAGGATCGGCCCGTCGTTGACGCCTGGTTGCAGCACGATCTGGGCGTGGAATCGGATGCCACCGGCGGCGAACTCCTGGAGCTGGGGGATGATCTCGGGCGTGCGCGGGTTTCTTAAGACTCGGCGGCGGATCACCGGGTCCGTGGCGTGCACCGAGACGTAGAGTGGCGACAGATGGTACTCGAGGATCCGTTCAATATCCCGGGGCTTGAGGTTGGTGAGCGTGGCGAAGTTGCCGTAGCGGAAGGAGAGGCGATAATCGTCGTCGCGCACGTACAGCGTATCCCGGAGTCCTTCCGGGAGACCGTCCACGAAGCAAAAGTCGCAGTGATTGGCGCAGCGGCGGATGCGAGGCGGCTCCAGCTCGACCCCGAGGGGGAGTCCCTCGGGCCGCTCGATGTCGTACTCCACCACCCCACCGTCTGGAAGCCGGGCGAGCAACAGGAACTGCTGGTCGGCGGTGAGGAACTCCCAGTCCAGGAAGTCGCTCAGCTCGCGGCCGTTGACGCGGAGCAACTCCGTGCCCGGCGCGAGCCCGAGGTCGGCGGCGATCGAATCGGGGGCAACGGCGGCAATGCGGATCATGTGAGGCAGTGATGGACCCGGATCGAAAATGCGTAAGGGGTAAGGGGTGAGGGGGTCCCCCTTACCCCTCACCCCTTACGCAGTTCTCCCCAGCAGTTCAGAGCGGGCGACCGGATTCGAACCGGCGACGTCCAGCTTGGGAAGCTGGCATTCTACCCCTGAATTACGCCCGCGAAGGGGCGGAGTATGCCGAACCCTCCGCCCGCGTGTCAAGCAAGCCTCGAGACCGCTCAGCTCGACTTATACCGCCAGGCGACCACGCCCTCACCCGTCGGCGTGAGCTGGAACGATTTTACCCCGCCCGGCTCGATGGCTTGGGCCGCCACGGTCTCCGTCGCCACCACGTTGCCGTCCACGCCCAGGAATTCAAAGGTAAGCGCCGGCACGTTCACCGGCCCTTTGAGCTTCTCCAGACTGGCGCGGAGACGCGTGACCCTGGCCTGCACGGTGGCCTGCCGCCGCTGGGCCTGGGCTCGCTGGGCCGCGGGAACGTTCTTGAGCGTCTCCAGGGTAGCTTCATCTCTGGCAATGGAATCCTGGATGGCTTGGGCCGCCGTTGGCTGAATGGCCGCGATCGTCCCGTGGACCTCGTACCCGTTGCTCGTGGCCTGCCCCGACAGCACCTCCACCTCGTACTTCATTCCATTGACGTTCTTGAGCACGGCATCGGTGGAGTCATCGTTGCCCACGAACTGATGCGCGGCCGCGACCAACCGCAGCACCTGCCGGTTAAGCGGGTCTCCCGTGGCCAGCCGCTGCGCGGCGGGGAGCATCTTGCCGGCCCAGAACTTGACCGAGTCGGGCTTCTGCGTGGCCTGGGCCAGCGAGAAGTACGCGTTCGTCAGGTTGAAGAGCCCATTCCGGTAGTGGGGATTCTTCTGGAGCCCCGCTTCGAATGCCTGCGCCGCGCGCTCGGGCCGCTCCGCCCGGAACAGGGCCACGCCGATCCGGAATACGTCCAGGGCGTCCAGGTTCGCGGCCTGGGTCAGGAGGGCGTCGTAGATCCGCACCGCGTTGGCGGTATCACCGCTGGCCATGTGGGCCGTGGCGAGGCTGGTTTGGCCCTCCAGGTCCTCCGGGTGCATCTCGAGGTAGGCCTTGAAGTACACTTGCGCCGAGTCCCACCGCTCCAGCACCTGATAGATGCGGGCCACGTTCTGAGTGGACTTCTCGTGGATCTCCGTTTGGGCCGTGTCCCCGGCGGCGGCCTGCGCAGCCAGCTTGAAGTAGTGCAGCGAGCTGTCGGCCTCGTCCTCGGTAGCGAACACGGTGGCCAGGTAGAAGGACGCCGTGGGGTCCTTGTCCCAGACGCGGTTGGCGATGCCGAAGTGCTCCTTCGCCTTGGCGTAATCGTTCTTGCGCATCGCCTCGATTCCCTGGTTCGCCACGGTGGCCCAGGCGATCTGGCGATTCTGCAGTACGTCCGCCGCGCAGGCGGGCATCATCGTTTCGACCTTATCGAACGACGAGTCCGCGCCGACGCCGTCTCCCAGGAGCGTGTAGTACACGCCCAGGAAATACCACACGGCCGGGTTCTCCGCTTGGCCCTGCTCGAGCGCTTCGATGAGAGAGCGATGCGCTCCGTCGAGTGCCTGTTGCTTCTTGGTGGAATCCTGCCCGCTCGACGCGTTCTGGATGTAGAGCACCGCGCGGCTCACGGCGAAGTGCGACGTCTTGAGGTCGCACAGATCCTGCGGCGGCGGCGGCTGCGGCGCTCCGCGTTGCTGTGCCGGGACCTCGGTCGCCGCCCCCGCCAGGAGCAGCGCGGCCGCCGGCCACGCTACGTACTTCCTCATGCTGTGATCGCTCCCTCTCTTGAGTTGTGAGTGGTGCTACTTGCCAGATCCATCTTCCAGCGCCGCTTCGGCTCGGCGCGTGGCCTCGCGCGCCACACTCAGCGCGGAGCGCTTCAACCGCGTCGCCGCCTGCACGACGTCCTGATACTCCGGTTTCACCCGGGCACCGTCCGGAGCCTCCGTGACCTTCACGCGCACGCGCACATCCGGCTCCAACTCCACCGTCACTTCGCGCCGCGCCAGCGTGTGTCGAACCGCCCGCCAGCGGCGCAGTCCCGCCGTGGTGGAGTGCGCGAACAACGCCTGGACCACCGCCTCCGCCGCGGCCGGCGGCGCCAGCGCCTCGAGGCGCAGCGCCACCCGTCCCTTCTTCCCGTGCGTGGCCCACACCAGGCAATCCAGCGCGCCGGCGGCGAACAGGGCTTCGCGCAGCGGTTCCAGGTACTCGGGCTGGAGGTCATCCACGTCCGTCGCGATGACCTCCACGTCTCCCGCCTCGGCGGCGACATCCGCCACCAGCAGCCGTAACGCGTTGGGGTATGGCTCGGGGTCCCGCGTCCCGGCCCCCCACCCTGATGCCACCAGGCGCCACCGCTCCGGCGGAGGTCCCTCCGACATCACCCTCAGCAACGCGGCGCCGGTGGGCGTGGTGGCCTCACCGTCTACCGGTCCGCCTCGCGCCACGTCCACGCCTTCCAGCAGAATCGCCGTGGCGGGGGCCGGGACCGGCAGCTTGCCGTGTTTCGCCTCGACCCACCCGCTCCCCACGGCCACTGGGAAGTTGTACACCGCGCCCGCGCCCAGGTGCTCGAAACCCTCGCACGCACCCACGATGTCCAGCACGGCGTCCACGGCGCCCACTTCGTGCAGGTGCACCCGTTCGGGCGACAGGCCGTGCACCCGACCCTCTGCGGCCCCCAGCAGCTCGAAGGCGCGCACCGCGCGCTGTTTCACTGGCTCCGCGACCTGCCCCTGGCGCACCACCTCCATCAGTTGACCGACATGGGCCCCATGATGCCCCAAGCTGGACCGCCCCTCCGGGATGCGGAAGTCCACCTTGGTGGCGCGCACGCCGCATCGCACGACCTGGCGCACCTCGACGCTCACCCTGGGGAACCCCAGTCGCTGGGGCAGCGTCTCGAGCCACGAAGGGCTCACCCCGACGTCCAACAGCGCCCCCAGCAACATGTCACCGCTGATGCCCGCGAACGGGTCCAGGATGGCGATGCGCGCGGGCCGCAGCATAACCGAGAATTATCGCCAGTCCTTAGCGATAAAGCCACCCGGCCCCGGTGTTGAAGAGCACCACCGACTCCTCCCGCCGAATCTCTCCCCGCTCAATGAAATGTTCGAGCGCGGCCAACGTCGCGCCGCCTTCCGGCGCGGCGTCGATGGCCTCGCGCACCGCCAACTCCCCCTGCGCCGCGCACAGCTCCTCGTCGCTCACGGCCACCGCGCCTCCCTTGGTCTCCCGCATGGCCCGAAGCATCAGCCGCCCCCCCAACGGTGCGGGTACCCGCAGCCCGGCGGCCACGGTGACCGGCTCCGGCCAAGGCTCGGTGCGATCGGCACCGGCCTCGAACGCCTTGACCACCGGGGCGCAACCGGAGGATTGCACGCAGTACAGTCGCGGGGGCGGGCTGTCGAGCCAATGCGCCCAGCGCAGCTCGCCGAACACCTTCCACATGCCAATGGCTCCCGTGCCCCCGCCGGCCGGATACACGATCGCGTCCGGCAGGCGCCAGTCCAGTTGCTCGGCCAGCTCCAAGCCCAGGGTCTTCTTGCCCTCGATGCGGTAGGGTTCTCGAAGCGTCGAGACGTCGAACGCTCCGGATTCATTGGCGTACGCGCGGGAAGCCTTACCGCAGTCCCCGATGTGCCCGTCCAGCAGCGTCAGCTCGGCGCCGAACGCGCGGATCTGCTGGAGAATGGTGGAAGGCGTGGTCCGCGGAGCGTACACCCGCACGCCGGCTCCGGCTCGCGCGCCGTAGGCGGCGAGGGCCACACCGGCGTTTCCGGCCGTGGGAATCGTGAAACGTGTCGCGCCTCCGGCTCGGGCGCGCGTCACGGCCGCGGCCAGGCCACGCGCCTTGAACGATCCCGTGGGGTTCTTCCCCTCATCCTTGACCCACAGCTCGCGCATGCCGAGCCGCCGCTCGAGGTGCGATGCCCGAAGCAAGGGGGTCACCCCCTCGCCCAGAGACACCGGCTCTTCCCCGGGCAGGAGCGGCAGCCACTCCTGGTAGCGCCACATGGTCCAGGGGCGCTTCGCCAGCTCCTGCTTCGCGCCGGGGTCGGGACGCTGGGCCAGGCGCACCAGCCAGGGTGCGCCGCACGCCGGGCACACGGTCGGCAGACCACTGGGGTCGGCGGTCGTCCGGCATTCGGAGCAATGAAGCGTCCAAGCCATGAGCTGTTATCCCGTTCGTAGGTGTTCGAGCACGCGGTCGGCCAGCTTGGAGGAGAACCCTGGCAGCGCGGCGATCTCCTGTGGCGTGGCCAGCCGCACGCCCGCCAAGCTCCCGAACCTCTCGAGCAGCAGACGCCGCCGGCGGGGGCCAACCCCGGGGATGTCGAGCAGCTGGGACGTCACGGTACGACGGGCCCGCCGCGCCCGGCTGTAGCCAATGGCGAATCGGTGCGCCTCGTCGCGGACGCGCTGCAGCAGCTTGAGCGACGGCGAGCGGCGAGGAAGAAGCAGGCTGTCGGTGCGCGCTGGCAGGAAGACCTCCTCCTCCCGCTTCGCCAGGCTGATGATGTTGGCCGGCTGAATGCCCTGCTCGGCCAACACCGCGGCGGCGGCGCCGAGCTGCCCCTTGCCGCCGTCGATTACGAAGAGGTCCGGCAGCGGCTTCTGCTCCTCCAGCCGCCGCCGCACGAAGCGCGACAACACCTCGCGGATGCCGGCATAATCGTCCTGCTGGCCCTCCCCCTTGATGCGGAAGTGCCGGTATTCGCTCTTTTTGGGCCGCCCCGCCTCGAACCACACCAGGGACCCGACCGTGTCCCGGCCCTGATTGGTGGAGATGTCCACGCAGGTGATCGCGCGAGGCACCACGGTGAGGCCCAGGTCTCGGCCCAGCGCATACACCGGGTCCTCGGCCCGCTCGTCGGTCACGAACGATTCGATGAGCAGGCTCTCCAGCAGGTGGCGCGCGTTCTGGTCGGCCAGGGTCACCAGGCGTGCCCGGGGGCCTCGCTGGGGGACCGCGAAGGTGTGGTCGGGGAGCAGCTGGGTCAGCTCCTCGAAGTCGGCCGGCGTAAAGGGGAGCAATGCCTGCGGTGCCCGCGCCTCCAGGGGCACGTAGTAGCGCACCAGGAACGCGCTCAAGACCGCTTCATCCGGCTCCTCCGCCAGTTTGTGGAGCAACCGCTGCTCGCGGGCCACGATCTTGCCGTCGCGCACCCGCAGCACCACCCCCGCCGCGTCGTCGCCGTCCCGCGCGAACCCGATGGCATCCGCATCGCCACCGCCCACTTTCTCGACCACCTGGGGTTGCTCCAGTTGGTCCAGCCACTTGAGCGCGTTGCGAATCTCGGCGGCCCGCTCGAACTCGAGGCGAGCCGCGGCCTGGTCCATACGCTCCCGCAGCCGGGTGCGCACGTCCACCGTCTTACCTTCGAGGAACGCCACCACGTCGTCGATCATGCGCTGGTACTCGGCTTGCGTCTGATACGCCACGCACGGCGCCAGGCAGCGATGGATGTGGTAGTCCAAGCAGGGCCGGTCCGGCGCCTCCCCCGGAAGGTCATAGTGGCACGACCGGACGGTGAAGATGCGGCGAATGACTTGCAGGGTGCTCCGCAGCACGGCGACGTCCGTGTAGGGCCCGAAGTAGCGGGCGCCCGGGAGGTTCAACCGGCGCACCACCAGCACGCGCGGAAACGGCTCCTCCAGCGTCACTGCGATAGACGGGTAGCTCTTGTCGTCCCGCAGGCGGATGTTGAAGCGTGGCTGGTACTCCTTGATGAGGTTGTTCTCCAGCAGCAGCGCCCCGGGCTCCGAGGGCACGACAATGGTGTCCACGTCGGCGATGAGCTTGAGCAGCAGCCGGTGCTTGGGACTCTGGTCGTCGTCCGCCGTGAGATAGCTGCGCACCCGCTGCCGCAGGCTCTTGGCCTTGCCCACGTACACCACGGTTCCGGCCGCATCCTTCCACAGGTAGACGCCGGGCCGGTCCGGCAGCGTGTCGAGCTTGCGTTCGAGCGCTTCTGCAGGTCGCCTGCGTGTCATGCCGTCGTGGCTCAGTGTGGGCCTCGGAAGTTCGTGGCGCGCCCTATGGAACCCAGCGGGGCACGCCATGCTTCTTCACCTCCGTGACACGAACCGCCATAACCCGATGGCGTCCGGGTGGCGCAGGAGAAGACCCACTCCTTGGTAAGCTACCAGGAACGCGCTCAACGCAGCCACGGTCGTGGGCCACGGGCCCCAGCCGGCCTGGGCCGTCGCCACCGCAGCGAGCGTGGCGAGCGTGGCGCCCAGGACCGCCGTCCACAGCGAGGCAAACTCGGGCTTCCCCAGCGGGCGCCCGATCCGATGCACCAGGCCCCGGTAGTTGAGGCCCATATTGAGATACGCCCCGGCCGACGAGCCCAGGGCGATGCCGGCGGGTCCCAGCCATTGCATCAAAACGAAGGCCGCGCCCGCGGCGACGGCCACGGACACAGCCGCGATCCGCACCGGCGTTCGGGTGTCTCCCTGGGCGTAGAAGCCGGAGGCGAGCAGCTTGACCGAAGCCTGCGCCGGGATGCCGATGGCGTAGGCCGCGAGGACCCCGGTGACGAGCGCGGTGTCTTCCGGCCCGAACCTACCCGTCTGGAACAGCGCGGCCACGATCGGCTGTCCCAGCGCGGCCAGCGCGAAGGCCGACGGCACCACGAAGAAGGCGAGCCGGCGGATCCCGTCGCCCAGACGCTGGCGCAGCATGTCTACCGCCTGGCCCGCCGCGTCCCGGCTCAGCTCGGGGAGCGCCGCGGCCGCGATACTCACGCCGAACAACGACAGCGGAAGCATGGACAGCAGCTGAGTGTAGCCCAGCGCCGCGACGGCCCCACCGCCCAACAGCGAGCCCAGTTGCGTATCGACGATGCTCGACACCTGGGCCACGCCGGCACCGAACAACACGGGCACCCAGGCCCGGATCACCGGCCGAACGCCGCTGACCGCCCGGTCCAACGACCAGTAGATGCCCTTGAGGAGCCTCAGAGTCGTGGGGAGCTGCACCGCGACCTGCAGTGCGCTGCCCGCCAGCGCTCCCCAGGCCAGGGCGACCACCAGCCGGTTTCCGGCGAGGCGGCCGCCCAACCCTACCAGGGTTGCGATCTGGGCGACGTTCCACATGGCGGGAGCGGCGTACGACAGGAAGAAGCGACCGTGCGTGTTCAGGACCCCCAGGCACCACGCCGACAGGATCATCACGCCGGACATGGGAAACAGGATCTCGACCAGGGTCACGGTGAGATCCCTGGTGGCCCCGCTGAACCCGGGCGCGACGACGTCGGTGATGACGGGCGCCAGCGCGATGCCCGCCAGGGCCGCGGCAGCGGTGAGGAGGATCAGCAGTGACGCCACCACGCCCGCTAGGCGGCGGCCCGCCTCCTCCCCTTCCCGCTGGAGGAGTGCGGCGTAGACCGGGATGAAGGACGCCGAGAGCGTGCCTTCCCCCAGGAGATTGCGGATGAGGTTCGGGATCTTGAGCGCCGCGCGGAACGCGTCGGCGGCGGGTCCGTTGCCGAAGTAGTGGGCGAAGAACCGCTCCCGGACGAATCCCAGGATGCGGGCGACGACGATGCCGGCGGCGACCCGACCGGCTAGGCGCCCCGTGGACTGGGGCATCCGCTCAGGACTTGGGCGGCGTCAGCGATCGAGGCGATGGCCGCTGTTCCGGGTTCTCCAGGAGATGTTGCAGGAACTGCGTCTCCTCGCGAAGGGCCTGGACCGACCGGCCGAGATCGTCGAGGTCGTCTTCCAGGCTGGCCACTTTGCCAGTTAGTTCCTTGAGCTCCCGCGAGCCTTCGGCCCCGAAGCGGCGCTCCAGCAGGTGGCGGAAGGCCGGAGCGTCGAGGACGATCGCGAGGATGGGGATGAGCAGCGCGACCAGGAGGACGAGGAAGCCAATCACCCAGAACATACAGCGTGATACTAGGCTGAGTCCGAGAGGGATTCAAGGGTGGGCGCATGGGGAGTGCACGCCGCCAGCACCGCGTCGAGGAAGGCAGGCCCGTAGCGCACCGCGTAGGTGGTCAGGTTCAGCACCCGCTCCTGTGGGCGACCCAGCGGGAACAGATTACGCCGTGCCTTCTCCAGCTGCTGGAGCAGGATGTCGTTTTGCTTCTTGAGATGCGCCACCAACCGCTTCTCGATCTCTGCCACGGCGCCCTGGGCGGCGTTCCGGGCGGACTCGATGGGCTTTCGGAGCGTGGGGTCTACGGCGACGGCGGCGTCCGCCAGGCGCTGATACTCGGTCGCCAGCGCGGTACGCAGCCCGCCAATCGCCTCCCGGGCAGCGGGAGGCAGCTCACCGGCCACGAGGGCGGCTTCCAGTTGCCCTTCCGGCTGGCTCAGGGCATCGGCCGCGATGTGGAACTTCTCCAGGACTTTGCGCACCCGGGCCTCCACCACGCGGCCCGACCAACGTGGCGCCACGGCCTGCGCGGGCACCCCCAGCGCCCGGTATACCGGCGCCGCCTGGGGCAAGTAGGCAAGTTCCCCCGGGCCCGCCACGTAGGCGATGGTAGGCAGCAGGGCTGCCTCGACGGCCGGGCGGGCCAGCACATTAGCCGACAGGCGCTGGGCGTCGTCGGTGGCCAGCTTCGTCAGCGCATCGTGGGTCCACCGTTCCCCCGCGCGGCGGGCCACGTAGGCCCCGGCGTCGAGCAGGAGCCGATCCCGGCCCAGCGGTCCCTCGATCATGACCATGGTGGCGCCATCGCCCACGGTTACCGGTGCGGGGCGCCCGGCGCGCTGGAGGTCTTCGGCGGTCGCGACGAGCGCGTCGTTGAGCGGCGCCGCCGCTTCCAACACGCGCAGGAGCCACGGGGCCATGGCCCGCTTGGCAGCGGGGTGGGTGGGCTGGAAGACGACCAACCCCAAGGGCCCCAGGAGGTCACTCACGGCGCGGGCGAAGGCACTCGCCAGATCCGTGTCGGGACGGTAGTGACGCTCCAGCCACTCCAGGACACCCGACCGGAACTCGGTCTCCGGCAGCTTGACCCGAAGTACGTCGAGCAGGCGCGCGATGTCGTCCCCCACCGGCTCCCGATACAGCGGCGTTAGCGGGGCGGAGGCATCGCGCTCGCGAAGCACCAGGTGCTCCACGTCGTTGGATGCGGTCAGCACGTGCGCCTGGTTGCCCTCCGCGAAATCGTGGTCGTCCCCGGCCACCCAGAACACGGGCACCACCGCATGGCCCAGGCTGACAGTGGCCTCGCGGGCCAGGGCCACCGTGGTGAGGGCCTTGTGGAGCGTGAAGAGCGGCCCGGTGAACAGGCCCGGCTGTTGGCCCGTCGTGACGCAGAGCGCCCCGTCCAAGAGGCGCTCGAGGTTGGCCTGGGCCGCCCCCTGCGCCAGGAACGCCGGGCGCAGGCCGGGGTCCAGGCGGATGGCCCGGGCGGCGGCCAGCCGACCTGGATCGGCCGGCAGCCAACCCCCGATGGGCGTGGGCTCGAACTCGAGGTTGGCGGGCGGAGCGCTCACTGGCCCCGGTGGTAGGGGGTCCCGCGCAGTATCGTCGCCCCGCGGTACAGTTGTTCGAGCAGGATCAGGCGGGCGAGCTCGTGAGGGAATGTCAGAGGTGACAGACTCAGGGCCAGCTCACAGCGCTGGATTACTTGGGTGTCGAGCCCGTCGGCTCCACCCAGGACGAACGCAATGCTCCTGCCGTTGGCCTGCCACTCGGCCAGTCGCCGGGCGAACCCTTCGCTGGTCTCGTGCCGGCCGGTGGGGGTGAGGGCCACCGCCAGTACGCCCGGGGGCAGCGCTGCGAGCAGGCGCTCGCCTTCCCGCCGCGCGCGCTCCGAGGGGGAGAAGCGGCCGGCCGGAGACCGAACCTCGCGGACCTCGAGGCTCCACACCCGGCGAACCCGGGCGGCGTAGTCGGCACAGGCGGCCCTCAGGCTTACGTCCGACACCCGTCCCACGGCCACCACGTGCAGGACCATCACGCATAGAGGCCGCGCAGCCGGTGCACCGCGGCCACCCGCTCCATCGCGAGCATGTACGCCGCGATCCGCATGTTGACGCGGTGGCGCTCTGCCACCGACAGCACATCGAGGAAGGAACGCTTGAGGATCTGCTCGAGCCGTTGGTTCACCGTGGGTTCGTCCCAGAAGTATGCGGCCCGGTCTTGCACCCACTCGAAGTAGCTGACCGTCACCCCGCCCGCGTTGGCGAGGATATCCGGAATGACGAACACGCCTTTCTCCTCGAGGATCTTGTCGGCGCCGGGCGTGGTGGGTCCGTTGGCCCCCTCGCAGATTACCTTGGCTTTGATGTGCGGGCCGTTCTTCCGGGTGATCGCATTCTCCACGGCTGCGGGCAGCAGCACGTCCACATCGAGCGTCAACAGCTCCTCGGGGCGGATCGTCTCTGCCCCGGGGTACCCCGACAGATAGCGATGCTCGCGGACCCACATGATCGCGTCGGCGACCGGGATGCCCTTGCCGTTGTAGATCGCGGTGGACACGTCGCTCACCCCCACGACCTGTAGACCTTCCTGCTCCATCAGGAGGGCGGCGATCGAGCCCACGTTGCCGAACCCCTGCACCGCCACCTTGGCGCCCTTGACCGGCAGCCCCAGGTGCTTCAGGGCTTCCCGAGTGGTGATCATGCAGCCCCGGCCGGTGGCCTCGCGGCGTCCGTGCGAGCCACCCATCTCGATCGGTTTCCCGGTCACGACGGCGGTCACGGAGTGGCGCCGGTGCATGGAGTACGTGTCCATGATCCACGCCATGACCCGCTCGTTGGTATTGACGTCCGGAGCGGGAATGTCCGACTCGGGGCCGAGGATATCCATGAGGGCCGCCGTGTAGCGGCGGGTGATGCGCTCCAGCTCGTTGATGGAGAGTGTGCTGGGATCGCAGACCACGCCCCCTTTGGCACCGCCGAACGGGATGTTGACCACGGCGCATTTCCACGTCATCCACGCGGCCAGCGCCTTGACCTCGTCCAGCGTGACGTGCTTGTCAAATCGGATGCCTCCCTTGGCGGGGCCGCGCGAGGTGTTGTGGAGAACCCGGTACCCGGTGAACACGTCGATCTCACCGTTGTCCCGCTGAATCGGCACCGATACGATGAGCTGCTTCTCGGGCTGTCGCAGCACCCGGTAGAGTCCGGGATCGAGCGCCAGCAGCTGCGCGGCGTGGTCGAAGCGCGCCATCATCGCCTCGAACGGGTTTTCCTCCGCCAGAAACGGATCTTTGTCCCGTCCGACGACTTGGCTGGCGCTGGTGGCGCCCTGCTCGGTACTGGCAGCCATGCCCTGTCTCAGTCCTGCTCCCGGGCGCCTAATACATGCCGTGCGTGTAATGTCTTGTCAATAAATCATTTATCCGGCTCACCACGAGGTCGCCTCCCGACTCCCACGTGGGCTCCAAATGAGCTACCAGCGCCGTGGGTTGGGAGGCGGACCAGAGCCCTCGCAGCTTGACAGCGTCCTTGTGCGTCATGACAACGTAATCAAGCTCCGCCGCACCTGAGAGCAGTCGCTCGACATCGGGCGCGGCGTATCGATGGTGGTCGGGATGGGGATCCGACCGAACTCGGGCGCCCAGGCAGATGAGCTGGTGGGCGAAGCTGTCCGGGTCGGCTACGCCACTCACCGCCAGCACCCGGGCGCCTCGCAGAGACGCCAGGTGCACCGAACGATTGGTCCGGAGCGTGGTGAGCCCGGCGAGGGCGAGATGCGCTACCGCCACCCGGGTTGACGGAACTCCCGACGAGGTAATCCGACGGACCAGTCGCCGCGCAGCCTCGGGGCCCGACCGTTTCCGCGTGACGACGACGATGTCGGCACGCCGCATGGCGCTCCAGGGCTCCCGCCAGGGGCCGGCCGGCAGCGTCCACGGGATTGTGTCGCTGGCTTCGGCGCTGACCAAGACGAGGTTGAGATCCCTTCGCAGGTCGAGGCGCTGGAATCCGTCGTCCAGCACGATCGCCTGGGCTCCCAGGTGGACGGCGCGGCGGGCGGCGCGGGGGCGGTCCCGCCCCTGCACCACGATCGCCTCCGGGACGCGATCGTGGTGC
>Ga0209751_10003224_pt1 | contig 15890 bp, 15 predicted proteins | sample RifCSP13_1_FD_184019 | JGI IMG/M metagenome (GOLD analysis project Ga0209751, IMG submission 184019) | Soil microbial communities from Rifle, Colorado - Rifle CSP2_sed 13_1 (SPAdes) (version 2) | ecosystem: Environmental > Terrestrial > Deep subsurface > Rock core/Sediment | place: Rifle... | reverse complement strand
AAAGCGGTGACAAGTCTCCCGCACTCCAAAGAGTTGAGTAGTTCATCGAGTCTCGTTCGTTAATTAGGGGCGATTTATTCACAGCTTCTACCGCGTGGTGGTACTGACCTGTTTGTCCGCGGCGGTAATGATCAGTTTATTAACTCAGCGCAAAACAAAGCCAATCACAAAACGGATTAAACCCGCACCAATAATTACCCAGAAGGCATTTGGCCGGAAACGAATCAATACAATCATGGCGCCTATCATGATGGTTAGACCAATCCAAGTGTGTATTCCGGCGCGCCCGATGCTAACGGCCGCCGCTACTAGTAACCCGACAACTGCAGGTGTTACACCTTTCAGAAACGCCTGAAGCAAAATGTTCTTTTGAAACGCCCTTAAAGATGAGCCTGCCGCGATTGTCATCAGAAACGAAGGCAGGAACACAGCGATGGTGGCCACCAATGCCCCTAGGGTTCCTGCTACGTAATATCCGATAAACGTCGCAGTGATCAGAACCGGGCCTGGCGTTACCTGCCCCAGAGCCGTAGCATCGGCAAACTGTTGGTGGGTCAGCCAATGATGCGAGTGAACAACCTCAGCCTCAATTAGCGGGATCATCACGAGACCGCCACCAAAGGTAATAGAACCCATACGGAGAAAGATCGTCGCGAGCACTACGAGCAATCCTGCCTTTGCCAGAATCGGCATGGATATGGCCAGCAGAACCGAGGAACGCAGAATTGTCTTTGAGGTATCAGCATGCCTGGGAGCGCAGGCATCCTTGCCTGCCGATTCTGGAGCGACAGTGCGGGCAGGCAAGGATGCCTGCGCTCCCGCATTATTCTCCTGCGCTGCCCTCTTTACATTCTGGTCTGCAATAGCTCTCATCAGATATCCGCCGATAAAAGCACGACCGCGTATTCTCCTCCGGCGTCGCTCGAGTGTTATTCGCGCTGTAATGCGCTTGCGCCGGCGCGTTGCAATGCCGCGAAGTAGCTCTAGCCTCGGTAATCGCTTTTCGGTGTAGGAGTCTATAAAGATGCCGGCGATGCCCGCAGCGAGCACCACTTCTATTACCGTGGCGCTGAATAAGGTGACCACCAGACAGGCTAGAATCGCGATCCACCACTGCCAGCGCTTATTGAACGTGTGTTGACCCATGCGCCAAGCAGTGACGGCAACTACAGCAACTACCGCAGCGTTTAGTCCGTGAAAGAGTGAATCGGTATCCGGTAGGTAGCGAAGATGACGGTACAAGATCGCCAACACTACCATCATGAGCATGGAAGGCAAGATGAAGCCCGAAATGGCAACAGAGGCGCCACGCCACCCCCGCAGTTTCAGTCCCAGGTAAGTAGCAGTATTGCCTGACGAGGTGCCAGGCAGGCTTTGGGCTAGAGCAAAGGCGGCCGCAAACTCAGGATCGGAGACCCAGCGCCGTTTTTGCACGGCAAGGGTGCGCATTTGTGCAATAACGGCCAGGCCACCGCCAAACCCGACGAATCCAATCTTAAGGAAAGAGAGAAAAACTCCGCCCAGAGTGGTAGTGCGTGCGATTCGTTCCAACTCGCCACGGGTGCGGCGTACACGAGTCCTGATCTTCTCTGTTCGGTGTCGGATTCGCCCGGCACGTTTATCAAACTTCGTGGGCACGTCTAGCTGAATATTAGCACAGGCGGCCTCTCCTTGGAGTGCGTGTGACTTGTCACCGCTTTCTTATTTCCTTCCTACGCGGGCTCGACCGGGCCAAGAAAGCGGTGACAAGTCACACGCACTCCAAGGAGGGGTCAATTTTTTGGTCAGGCGCTTGACATCGCTTTAAGCACACATTAGCCTCCTGCTCGAACGGGAATCTTACCTTCCTATTTGTCACACCATCTTTGTAAACCAAAAGGGAGACCTCATGACCCCGACTAAGGATTGGCCTCATGCCCCACTTCACCGCTTTAACTCCGACGGTATCTACATGGTCACTGCTGCAACGCTGTACAAGCAACGCTTCTTTACAAAACCAGACCACTTGGATTTGCTTCAGGATCAGCTGTTATCGCTTGCTAAGCGGTATCAATGGCAGCTGGAAGCGTGGGCCGTCTTTGTTAACCACTACCATTTTGTTGGACGCAACAGAACCGAATCAGAGTCGTTAGATAAATTTCTCAAGCATCTACATGCCAGCACCGCAATCGAAATCAATCGACATGATCAGACCGCTGGTCGTCAGGTTTGGTACAACTTCTGGGATTCGAAACTGACGTACGAGCGCTCCTATCTGGCTCGTCTCAATTACGTCCATCAGAACCCGGTGAAGCACGGCCTGGTTGACCTTGCTAGTCGATATGCATGGTGCTCCGCTGCCTGGTTTGAGCGAACGGCTTCACCAGCAGCAGTCAAGACAATATATAGCTTTAAAACCGACAAACTCAGAATTTATGATGACTTTTGAGAATTGAGTTGTTGTTGGGGAATATCATGATGTTGGTGGATATAAAAAAGCGCCGACAAGTCGGCCACTCCAAAGGGCCCCTCCTTGGAGTGCGTGTGACTTGTCACCGCTTTTTTTAGTTGGTCGTTAAGAAGGAAATAAGAAAGCGGTGACAAGTCACACGCACTCCAAAAAATGGTATTGTCTCGGCGCTCGGTTAAATCCAACCCGTGGAAGGACCCATAGCTTTGCATGCATCAATCTCCCTTGTTACATACCTTGGAAACGCTTTGAGGAGATCCAGACTTTGTCTCGCAGCGCTAATTTTTTGCTGCGGAATGGCGAGCTGCACGGTCTTGTATGCTCAGCAGCCACTGGGCTGGGGTGCCGATCCCAGCGGCGGCGCCCCCTATGTCTTTCCGGATCCCGCGAATCCCGATCGCTACATTGGCTACGAGAAGGAGATGGTTGATGCCCTTGCGGCAGCAATGGGCCGCCGCCCAGAGTTTGTACCCAGCGACTGGGAGACACTCGTATCAGCTCTTGAACGTGGCTCGTTTGATGTAATTGTCAACGGTCTGGAGCCGACGGCCGATCGCGCAAGACAGATTCTCTTTAGCAAGCCTTATTATATTTTTCAGCTCCAACTAACGGTGCGAACCGGCGACGAGAATATCCATTCCTTAGCCGATTGTACTAACCACGTCGTCGGCACACTCGGCAACACCGCTGCTTCGCGCATACTCCAGCGCGACGGCATTCCCTATCGCGGCTATCTCGACCCGGTCGCTGCTTATCGCGACCTGGAACTGAAGCGTATCGACGCAGTCTTGATGGATGTTCCCGCTGAAGCGTTTTATGCACGCGACAACCCACACCTAAAACGAGCGGGACAGCCCTTCGAGCGTGGCCTGTACGTTATCGGTCTGCGCAAAGGTGATGAACAACTAAAGGCACAAGTTGATGCGGCAATTGATAAGATTCTCGCTGACGGAACGCTCGAGGGAATATTGAAAAGATGGAAATTATGGAATGAAGCTCAGGTTGAGTTGCAGGCCCGTGCACGCGCCGGCCAGAGTGGTGACGAGTTGGCTTACAACCTCACGTCAATCACATTCAACTGGCGAGAAGCTCTGATTCGGCTGGCGCGAGCCGCCCTCGTTACAGTGGGGATTGCCTTTGGGTCAATGTTGATTGCGATGCTGCTGGGGCTGCCACTGGCACTGGGCCAATCAAAAGGCGCTCGTTGGCTTCAGAGTCTATGTACACTCTACGTAGAGTTCTTCCGCGGCACACCTGTGCTGGTGCAACTATTGTTTCTGTATTTCGGCTTACCCACTATTGGCCTGGCCATGCCGGGATGGCTAACAGCGCTTGTCGGATTGGGTCTCAACTATGCGGCGTATGAATCACAGGTTTACCGGGCAGCTCTGGAAGCGATTCCGCGCGGTCAGTGGGAGGCAGCTTACTCGTTGGGAATGACGCCTGTGCTCGCGTTTCGCCGGATCATTCTGCCGCAGGCTTTTCGCGTTGCACTGCCGCCTATGACCAACGATTTCGTGTCGCTCTTCAAAGATACCTCCGTGGCCTACGCAATTTCAGTTTGGGAGTTGGCCACTGCCTATAGAGAACTGGCTAATGCTTCCGGAGCATTTCTTTTGCTGGGAGTTGCCGTATCGGCTTTTTACCTGGCAATGAGTTTGCCGATGGCGCACCTTGCCCGGCGGCTCGAGCGCAGATTAACGAAAGGCCGCACCCTCGGAGTGGAGGCGGAAGCATGATTTCTGTGGAAGGACTAGAGAAAAGAAAAGGCGGCAAACAGATTCTCCGCAATGTCAGTTTCCGGGTTGAAGCCGGCTCCGTACTGGGAATTATGGGCGCCTCAGGGAGCGGTAAGACGACGCTGCTGCGCTGTCTGAATGGGCTTGAACAGATAGATACGGGCTGGCTTCAGTGCGCCAGTGTCACTTTGGATTCAGGCTTACCCACGAAATCGTATCGGCGCCGCGCCAATGAGTTGCGCCGACAGGTAGGCACAGTGTTTCAACACCTGTATTTGTTTCCCCATCTAAGTGTGCTCGGCAATATTATCGAGGCGCCAGTTCACGTTTTGAAAAGAATGCGCGCTGAGGTTGAAACGGAGGCCCATGAACTCCTCCGCCTGGTGGGTTTGGCTGACGCTGCTTCTCGCTATCCCGAATCACTATCCGGAGGAGAGCAGCAACGGGTAGCGATCGCCCGGGCGCTGGCGATGCATCCGAAGATTTTGCTTTTCGACGAACCAACAAGCGCCCTGGATCCCAAACGCAGCACTGACTTGCGTTCTCTGCTTCGGAGTTTTGTCACCCGCGGGCATACGTTAGTAGTTGTCTCTCACGCAATCGGCTTTCTGCAGGGTCTAAGCGACAATCTGTTGTACATGGAAGGTGGGGAGGTGGTCGAACAAGGTCCAACAGCTCAGATCTTGCAGTCGCCACGCGATCCTCGCACACTGGATTTCATCATGCATGACAGCGCTGGTGCTAGTGCTTAGGTAAGATACCGAAAATGAGAGCAGAGCGAAAGTGAAGAGACCCCGGCCCCAAGCAATACGTACCGCCAGCGCCTCCCCTCTAACTGCCAATTGTGACGTAATCTGCGAAATCTGTGGATAGCTAGCCGAACGGTGCATCAATAGACGGGCTTTGTACAGTAAAAAAGCGTGGCCCGTCTTCAGTTATGTAAAGACAATCTTCCAGACGAATGCCAAACTCGCCATAGATCACGATTGTCGGCTCGTCGCTAAAACACATGCCCACTTGAATGGGCGTTTTGTTGCCGCGCACGAAGTTGGTCCATTCGTGCCCGTCGAGACCAATACCGTGGCCGGTGCGGTGTGGTAAGCCCGGAACTTTGTACCCTGGACCAAAACCGGCAGCAGTGATTACGTTGCGGGCTGCGGCATCCACTACTTCACACGCGTTACCAACTCGCGCAGCTTTAAACGCAGCATCCTGCGCTGTGCGCTCAAGGTTCCAGATGTCGCGTTGTCGCTGGCTGGGTTTGCCAAAGACAAAGGTACGGGTAATGTCTGACTCGTATCCTTCGACACTGCAACCTCCATCCATTAGCACGACATCTCCCTCCTTTAACTTCTGAGGTTTGCTACTGCCATGGGGAAACGCGGTGTACTCGCCAAAGCTGCAAAAGATTCCGCCCCGTACACCCAAGGCTCGAAAAGCAGCGTCGCAAAGTCCGGCAAACTCATCCTGAGTCATGCCTTCTCGCATGCTATCGTGCGTGGCTTTGTAGGCAGCAATAGTGATGTCGTTTGCCCGTTGCATCAACGCCAGCTCTGCAGTTGACTTGAACATCCGGCATCCCGCGGTAACTGGTGTCGCGCTAACATACTGAAGCTTGGGTGATTCGCTTCTGATACCGTCAAAAAGAAAGAAGCGCACACGTTCTTCCATACCCACTTTGCCCGTTCGCAAACCACGGTCGCGAAACACCTCAGCCACCCGCCGGTAAGGGCTCTCGTCCTCCTCCCAGGTACGAATGTCTTTCCCAAAGTTGATCAGCTCACGAGCGCGCTCTTCTTCAAACTTTGGGCAAACCCACGCAAGCTCGCCGCTGGCAGGAATAATGAGCGCCAGCATACGCTCGCTAGTACTCCATCGCATGCCCGTGAAATAGAATAGACTTGAACCAGGTTCAAGAAAGATCGCATCAATATGATTCTCACGCATTAGTCGGCGAGCCTTCTCGATGCGCGCCAGTCGTTCGTCCCGTGATATCGGAATGATGTTACTGGTCATCTTCTTAAGCCTGGCGATCGGCTCAGGTAACTCGCGCTGCTGCTGTATAGTCTGGCTGTCGACGCCTTCAGCGTGAAGCAAGTCATTTGGCAGCAGGGTTGCTCCAGCGAGGCCTGCCGTCAGACGCAGAAAGTTTCTTCTATCAGTGCACATTTTCTTGGCAGTTAGTGATACAGGATCTGTTTGCAGTATTGATTCAAGATCGCGTGTGATGCTACACGACGCTGGCAGCGCGAACAAGAAGTAACTCTCAAACAATTGCAGGTTGGGAAGGGGGCAAGGCAGGCTTCGGGGCAGAAAGGAAGCTTGTTTCAGTCTGCCGCCGCCCCCGCTCAACATTGAATGCCAGTCAACATTCAATCAGCCACTCAAATTGATCTCTCACGTGTAATACCCAATCATTCCATCTGCTCTGACTTGAAATTCAAGAGGTGCTAGCCAACCTGAGAGGCTGCTGCAATTTGAGTGATTCATTTCAGTGATGAGTGGCTTCTGAAGTCAGCGAGGGCGGCGGCAGACTGAAACTTGACCCCTTCCCACCATGAAGCCTGCCTTGCCCCCTTCCGTGAGAGATTGTGAAACTTGACCCAGAAGCGCCCTTCCTAACCTGGGAGTTTCCGTCAGTTGAGTCATCTCACATGAAGGGTTAATGGATAGTGTTCCCACGGTTACGATATGGTAGAGTTTGGGTAAATTCTTTGATCAAAGAAAGACGCAAGCTCAATGGACAACGAGAATAGTATTCCCGAGATCTCATACGAAATCCGAGTCAAGCCCGGCCGCGCGGGAGCAGATCCGGAAGCGCCCGACTGGGAAGTGCTGGAACTTGAAGATGGCATCGTGAAGAACAATGCTGATATTTATGACAATCTGACGCTTGCCGAAGCAAAACAGATCTGCGGCATGTGGACCAAAAAGAAAGAAGAAGCTGAAAGCAAATAAGAATTGCGGATTGCGGATTTCGAATTTTAATTCCCCTCATTCCGCAATTCGCAATCCCCAATCCGCAATCCCCCTTCGCCCTTTGCCCCTTCGTCACACCCGCCGCAGTGGCCGTTGGATTGTTTGCATTAGATCCGCGAAACCCTGGATGTCTAACGACTGTGGACCGTCAGAAAGGGCGTGATCGGGGTCAGGATGTACCTCAATGATCAGGCCATCCGCCCCGACCGCAATTGCAGCTCGCGAAGCAGCGGGGACAAGACTGCGTCTCCCAGTGGCATGCGACGGATCGACAATCACCGGCAGATGCGAAAGCTCTTGAATGCGAGCTACGGAAGCGAGATCAAGCGTGTTGCGTGTCTCTGTCTCAAACGTTTTGATTCCTCGCTCGCAGAGCACAACATTTTCATTGCCTCCCGCCAGAAGATACTCCGCCGCCAACAGCCACTCTTTAATGGTGGCTGATGGGCCACGCTTCAGCAGTATCGGTCGATTGACTCGAGCGAGCCGCCGCAGCAACGCAAAGTTCTGCATATTGCGGGCGCCGACTTGCAGCATGTCCGCATAATCAACAATTGTGTCGACATCTTCCGTATCCATGACCTCTGTCACTACGGGCAAACCTGTGATCTCGCGAGCTTCTTTCAATAATCGCAAGGCTTCGACCCCAAGGCCCTGAAAATCGTAGGGGGAAGTGCGAGGTTTGTAGGCGCCCCCTCGCAGGATCGTTGCGCCGGCCGCCTTAACGGCATGAGCGGTCGGGAGCAACTGCTCGCGCGACTCGACTGAGCAGGGTCCGGCCATAACGACAATATTCAGACCGCCGATTTTCACTCCGGAAACATCCACAATTGTGCGCCGGCTACTTACTTGCCGGCTAACAAGAGGAAATGGACTTTCCAGAACATCGGTTATCTGATGCCGCGTGGCTCGGTTTGAGATACTCGCAATCATTTCTATGTACTCCTTGAGAGGTCTTGCCTCAATCTGACTTTGTAGGCAAATTAGGGCGGCCACGGAGTGCCGCCCCTACAGGATGAAATTCGCATGCTCTATAACAGCCCAGGACTCGCAGCTCGTCTGTCTGCTCCCCCAGGTCAGTCAATGCTTCAATTACTTTTGAATCTGTAGAACGTTCTTGCAAATCAAGGTAAAACCGGTACTGCCATGGTGAACGACTCAGCGGCCGGCTCTCAATCTTCAGCAGATCGATATCACGACGGGCGAAGACGGCAAGGGCACGATGCAGAGCACCCGGCCGGTGCGGCAGTTTCATTATCAGTGAGATCTTGTCGGCTCCTTCTGCTATCTCAGTTTTGTCGCTGAGCAAAAAGAATCGCGTGTAGTTCTGAATATGGTCTTCCAGATGGTCCCGCAGGATCTGACCTCCGTAGATACGTGCCGCTCTTTCCCCAGCAATCGCTGCACGCGTCGGATCTCCTCTCCGTACCACGCGCCGCACACTTCCGGCTGTATCATCTGTCGCTAATCGCTCGAGACTTGGATGGTCTGCGAAAAAGTTTTCACACTGCGCCAAAGCCACCGGATGCGACTCGACCATCTCGACGGACTCGAAGGTGCTTCCCGCACAACCGATGAGGAAATGGACCACCGGTATGATGCTCTCTCCGATGATTTGTAACGGACTATCAAGCAGTAAGTCGTAGGACCGGTGGATCGAACCGGCGATTGTGTTTTCAATGGGCACGAGAGAGCAGTCAGCCACCTTGTCTTTAACGGCAGCAAACAGACTTTCCAGTGTAGGCCGGGGAACGAGTTGTATGTTCTCACCCAGCAAGGCGACTGCTGCCTCTTCGCTGAAGGCGCCTCGCTCACCTTGAAAAGCGACTCGCATTTTTTGCCGTAGAACCTTCATCTCAACACTTCTTGCGCTACCTCTAAGGTTTCTTCGCTCCCGCTTTGTACGCGTCGGGACTCGTGAATTATGCGGCGAAAGATGCGAGCCACCGCCCGATCATCCAGAGGCCCAACGTTAATCTCCTGGGCCCGAGCTAGCACTTCTCGTTCCCGATCCGGATCAGACAGCGGCAAGCCAGCTCTTCTCTTTACCGTGCCTACGCGAACGGCCAGTCGCACGCGGCGGTTTATCAAGCGAAGCAGTTCGTTATCTATTACATCGATTTCGGCTCGCCATTCCTTTATTCCCATTTTGGTTTTGCTCCTTTCAAAAACGCCTGAAGCTCGGAAACAAAAACAAGCCGGCTGCGACGTATCCTTACGGAGGTCGCAGCCGGCTTTGGTTCAAAACTAATGCGGCGCCTGATTACTAGTTATAACTCACCGACGCGCGCTGCTTCGCCAGGCCGCTCCTCCGTTGGAGAAGCGGAAAGTAAAGGCGAAATAGCAGTAATTACGCTTGCGCATCGATGTTCACCAGGAACGAAGTTGAAACTATAAAGAGGGTCTTCCGGTTCTGTCAAGCAAAAGTTATTTGGTTTTGTGAGAAAAGGGCTATCCGGAGTTTTTACAGAAGTTATTTGTGGTAGCTATCCAAGCCAAGAAACAGCAACTCAAGTCATATAGTCTCTGGGTCAGGAAGGGCTGCCATTCAACTCTCAAGAGCTTTTGCTAATTGCAACATGATCGTTATCATGAATGAAATGATTCCTGAACCTAAACAAAGCCTTCCATCAACACAGGAAATTCGCAGCCACTTCCCTGCCCTCTCTCGCGAACACAATGGATATCCTGTGGCTTACTTTGATGGCCCAGGCGGCACACAAGTGCCCCGCGCGGTCGTTGATTCCATGGTCGACTACCTCTACAACCACAATGCCAACACCCACTGGGCCTATCCAACAAGCGAGGAGACTGATGCCGCAATTGAGAACGCGCGCGTCGCTTGTGCTGATTTTCTGAACGCGTCGCCGACCGAGATCGTTTTTGGCGCAAACATGACAACGCTAACTTTCCACCTGGCGAGGGCCCTTGGCGCAGGTTATCTTCCCGGCGACGAGATTGTGGTAACCGAACTGGACCATCACGCCAATGTCGCCCCCTGGCAACGACTCGCTTTGGAACGCGGTGTAATCGTGAAAACAGTTGAGCTGGTGCCCGAGACAGGCCAACTCGATTGGGAACAATTTGAACGCTTAGTCAATTCGCGCACAAGGCTCGTTGCAATCGGCGCGGCCTCCAATGCGCTGGGGACCATAAATGATGTGTCACGGGCGATCCGATTGGCACGCGCAGTCAACGCCCAGGTTTTCGTCGATGCAGTGCACTACGTGCCGCACGCGCTGGCAGATGTTCGTGCATGGGACTGCGATTTTCTGGGCATGTCTGCTTACAAATTCTACGGTCCACACGTCGGAGTGCTTTTTGCCAGGCACTCGCTGCTTGCAGAGATCGATTTCCCTAAGCTGTTGCCCGCGCCCGATTACCCACCCGAGAACGCGGAAACAGGCACCCAGAACCAGGAAGGTATGGTGGGTACAGCAGCAGCAATAGACTTCCTCGCTTCGCTTGGCGGCGGTTCAACACGCCGAGAGCGAGTGGCCACCACCCTTGGAGAATTGCACTTGCGCAGTTTTGAACTCGTGCAGAGGTTGTGGAATGGTCTCAACTCAATCGGTGGCGTGAAGCTCTATGGCCCGCCTCCAACAAGCTCTCGCACACCAACCGTTTCCTTCACTGTGGCAGGAGTTTCCTCCACCGAAGTCGCGCGCCAACTTGCAGCACGTGGTTTATTCCTTTCGCATGGTGACTTCTACGCAGCAACAGTAATTGAGCGATTGGGTCTCGTGCCCGAGGGACTCGTCCGGGCAGGTTGTGCGTGCCATACCACTGCGGAAGAGATTGAGCGGTTGATCGAAGGCGTCAGCGAGATCGCATCCACTGTCGACAGATTCTGCAGATAAAAGCAAATGGATAACTAGCAACCCTTCCTCCGGTCGAAGAAGAAGGAGCGGACTTGATCTTGACTGCTGACGTGCTGGTTGAATTCCGCTCCTTCTTCTTCGACCGGAGTTGTTGCGGGAGGTTGACTTGAACTATAAACATCCCACTCCTAACGGAGTGAAGACGGAATAGAATCGAGCGAGCGCTCAAAGTTTGGTTGGTCCGCGCAGCTAGATCATTAGACTACTTTTGCGAAACTTCTGTACGTACCGCAGAAATGAAGTCTGCCAATAATCCGTAGGCGGTGCTTTGCAGATTGGGCCGGTGTGTGATAACCGTCAGGCCCGGTATCATATCCAACTCGAAATGCACGGCGAGCGACGTACCTCTGACGCTCCCGAGAGGTTCGTTAGTGCCAACTTGCTCCGGTTTAACCGATGCGAGAAGCGCGTTGTCCCCCGCAAGCTTAGCGCGAGCTACAAGTTTGAAGGGCCGGCCTTCAGCACGTGCCGCTTGCGCTGCCTTCACTGTCAGTGTTCGAATCCCCTCCCGCTGAACGTCGCTGGGCATCAACGGGATTTTCATCAGCACTCGCGCAAGCGCACACACTTTCATGGTCGCATCCCAGCCATCAACGTCATGTGTGGGATCAGTTTCAGCAATACCCAGTTCCTGCGCGATCTTCACTCCCTCTTCAAATGTACGTCCCGCTTCCAGCGTTTCAATGATTACGTTGCTGGTTGAGTTCAGAACTCCGCTAAAACCCCGCAATCTAACTGCCGGTAGGGTCTCGCGAAAAAGGGAGAACACTGGCGCGCCATCGTTTACGGTCGTTTCGAAGAGGAATCGTTTTCCCAAGGACCGGGCCATCTCGCTCAACTCTTCGTAAGCGTAAACGACTGTCCCCTTATTGGCTGTGATTGCGTGCGCTCCAGACTGCAGAATCATCTTGATGTAATCGATCGCCGGTTGGCCACTTTTGTGATCCAGAGACGTGGTTTCAAACACCACGTCAGCGTGCGCCTCTCTTAACCAATCGCCAATGCCTGTGGTCCGAAGAGAATCCTTGAACGCAGCTCCATCGGAACCGAATGCGCCAACATCGTATCCGTCGGACTTCGTCAGCCACCCGAGTCTCCGAGTAGCCACACCCGTAATACTCCACTCAATCCCATAGTCCTCGCGTAACTCTGCCCACTTAGCGAGCAACAACCGCGCCAACGCGCGGCCCACGTTGCCAAAACCAAGAAAACATAAATTGAACTGCTTCATGCTTACCTTATCACCGAGACCAAAGTTATACTGCACCTGCTTTAGACAGGACTCTCAAGATTTACAGGAAGAGGAAGCGCCGGGTTGCGTCGCGGACAAAAGTCGTCGTTGACCGGCTTGTCTTTCCTGTAAATCCTGTTGATCCTGTCTCAACCCTGCGATGAAACAATACCACGATCTACTCAAATCGATCCTGGCGAACGGTAAGGAGCATCAGGACAGAACCGGGGTAGGCACCATCTCTCATTTCGGTTTCCAAGCGCGCTTTGATTTGCGCGCCGGTTTCCCGATTGTCACAACGAAGAGAGTTCCCTTCCGCTGGGTTGCGGAAGAACTTTTTTGGTTTCTCTCCGGCGATACCAATGAAGCAAATCTCCGAGCAAGAGGGGTGGATATCTGGGCTGAGTGGGCCGACGCAGAACATACTCGACGTTTTGGACGTCAACCGGGCGATCTGGGTCCCGTCTACGGCTACCTATGGCGGTCTTTCGGTGGCGATTATCCAGAACGAAATGGGGTGGACCAGATAGCAAATCTGGTCAACGAGATCCGTGTCAACCCAGATTCTCGTCGCTTGATTGTTACGGGATGGGATCCGCGCCAAGCTGAACTGGTCGACCTGCCCCCCTGCCACACACTGTTTCAATTTAAGGTTGAAGCGGGCAGGGTTTTGCATTGCCAACTGTATCAACGCTCGGCTGATGCGTTTTTGGGTGTGCCCTTCAATATCAGCTCCTACGCTTTGTTGGTGCATATGGTGGCCCACACAACTGATCTCGAGGTTGGGGAGTTCATCTATACGCTTGGTGACTACCACATTTATAAGAACCATCTCGAGCAGGTGACAGAGTTGCTCTCGCGTGAGCCACTGCCCTTGCCGCGTTTGGAAATAGTGGACCCGGATAAAGAATTGCGCGGGCTGGATGGATTGTTAGCGCTGCGTTATGAGCACATGAATCTCATCGGTTACCGTTCATATGGGAAGATAGCCGCCGCCGTAGCAGTTTAGGAGCAGGCGCAGACGGCAGGAGGCAGACGGCAGGAGCAGACGGCAGGAGCAGACGGCAGGAGCAGGCGGCAGGAGCAGACGGCAGGAGCAGGCGGCAGGAGCTGGCGGCAGAGGGGCCTATAAAGACCTATTTGCCATTTCTCATTGGACATTTTTCATTATTTTTCATTTGTCATTTGCTGGCGGATGACGGTTGCATTTGCCATGTCTCGTTTGACGTTTTTGAGCAGAGGCGCAAGCAATACTGAGGCTGCTCCTCTGCGGCTTGCCGCTCCCCTTGCGGTATGCCTCCGGCTTACCGTGCGCTGCGAGCCAAACTGAGGCTGCGCCTCTGCGGCTTGCCGCTCCCCTTGCGGTATGCCTCCGGCTTACCGTCCAGCTTTATTTAAATTGAGGCTGCGCCTCCCATGATTATCGGAATCGTTTCAGTAGACAGAAACGGAGCCATCGGAAAGGGTGGAAAACTACCCTGGCACTATTCTTCCGACATGAAGCATTTCAAGCGGACGACAATTGGCAACGCCTGCGTTATGGGTTACAGGACGTGGCTCACACTTAAGCAACCGTTGAAAGATCGGCTCAACATTGTGCTAAGCCGGCAGTCAGATATCGAACCGCAAGATTCGGTAATTCTGCTCAGGGATATGCGTTCAGTTCTTTCGCTTTCCCGGTACCTCAATTGCGATCTGTTTGTAATCGGCGGCGCGAAAGTCTATCAGTCGTTTTTACCTTACATTGAAAAATGGATCGTGACTCAGGTCCCACTAAACGTTGAAGGCGCCGACGCTTTTGTACCCCAAGATTATTTGTTAGGGTTCAGCAGGATCGACACGAAGGAGCTTGAGGAGGGGCTCAAGGTCAGCATCTATCAGAGATAGAATGTGCAGAAGGCAGAGAAGCCTTTAAAGACGGATTTGCCATTTCTCATTTGACATTTTTCATTCGTCATTGCTAGCGAATTGACATTTTCATTTACCATTAGTGACTTTCAGCTATACGAGTCCGACGTATTCCCAAATGACAAATGAAAAATGTCAAATGAGAACTGGCAAATAGGTCTTTAAACGCCCCCTGCCTCCTGCTCCCGTTACCCGGCATTCAACTTCAAATCCAAAACATCATGCCGGGTGATGATACCAATGATTCTTCCATACTCTTCAACCAGCACTGCCGCGCTGGTCTGAAGTCGCCGCGTCACCTCATCGGAACTGACATCAACGTCCACAGTCGGGAAACTTGCCTCCATCACTTCCTTTACCGGTGAATCAAGCAGCTCATGGTTTCTGACAACCTTGGCCAGTACACGGTTCTCGCGGAGCGATCCGACTGGCCGGCCCTCTTCGAGCACGGGAATCTGCGACAGGCCAAGCTCGTCCATCTTGCCGAGCGCGTCCGCGAGCTTATCTGAGGGTGAAACCCACACCAGTGCTTGAGGCGCCAGTGCCCCTTTTGTTTGACTTATGAGACCCGCAGAAATCTTTTGCGGCTCCAGCAGGCGCTTCTCCTTCATCCATTCATCCGAATGAAACTTAGTAAGATAGTGTTCGCCCGTATCACAAACAATAAACACTATCACCGCACTTTCGGCGGCGTCGCGCGCGACCCGAAGCGCCGCCGCAAGATTGGTGCCCGTCGAGCCGCCACAAAAGATTCCTTCCATACGTCCCAACTGGCGAGCCATGTCAAACGACTCACGATCAGTCACGTTAATGATTTCATCGACATACCTGATGTGGACGTTTGCAGGTATGATCTCCTGACCGATTCCCTCAACCAGGTAGGGGGTCGCTTCAATCAGTTTTCCTGTTTCTTTGTAAGTCTTAAAAACTGAACCGTAAGGATCCGCTCCGATAATCTTGACTGCTGGATTCTTCTCTTTTAGAAAACGTCCGGTGCCGGAGATTGTGCCCCCCGTACCCAGACCGGCAACAAAATGGGTGATCCGCCCTTCCGTCTGCTCCCAGAGTTCGGGACCAGTAGTGCGGTAATGCGCTTCGGGATTTGCAGGATGCGAGTACTGATCAGGATAAAAGGAGTTTGGAGTTTCAGCGGCAATCCTCTTTGCCGTGGATACGTAGTGGTCAGGCGTGCCAGGCTTGGCAGAGACGGGTGTGATGACAACATCGGCGCCTAGTGCCTTCAGATAGCGCGATTTTTCTACCGAGGCCTTGTCAGTCATTACAAAGATGCACTTATATCCTTTCACTGCGGCAGCGAGCGCCAGGCCAATGCCGGTATTTCCCGACGTAGCCTCCACAATCGTGCCACCCGGTTTGAGAGTTCCGTCGCGTTCGGCTGCTTCGATCATGGCCACACCGATGCGGTCTTTGACTGAAAAACCCGGATTTAGGTTCTCCATTTTTGCCAGGACTGTCGCTTTGATACCTCTCGCCAATCGGTTGAGCTTCACCAGCGGCGTATGGCCAATAAGACCAAGGATGTTGTCGTAATAGTGCATAAAATCTCCAATCCGGCACCCGTCGGGGCGGCACTCTCAAGAAACCACTATGAAGCACCAAGCTAGATTCATTACGGCTGTGCCGCCTGATGTGCCGCGATGGCTTGCCTCGCGGTAGCTGCCAAGAACCGACTTGGGCTGCGC
>Ga0209751_10003221_pt1 | contig 15897 bp, 13 predicted proteins | sample RifCSP13_1_FD_184019 | JGI IMG/M metagenome (GOLD analysis project Ga0209751, IMG submission 184019) | Soil microbial communities from Rifle, Colorado - Rifle CSP2_sed 13_1 (SPAdes) (version 2) | ecosystem: Environmental > Terrestrial > Deep subsurface > Rock core/Sediment | place: Rifle... | reverse complement strand
GGGGGTGGGCGTCTCCGTCCCGATCAAACACTACACCCAATTCCTGGTTGAGCATCTCGATCAACTGAAGCCCCTGCTCAAGCGCGGTCAGAAGTACCGGGTCACCTACCATGATCCATGCTGCATCGGCCGAGCGAACAAGAACAATATCTACGACGAGCCACGCCAAGTATTAGGGGCCATCCCGGGCGTCGAGTTGGTCGAGATGCCTCATCACCGTGAAAATAGCATCTGTTGCGGCGGCGGCGGGGGCGGCATGTGGCTGGATGGGTTCTCATGGGAACATGCCAGGACCCGCACATCCGAATGGAGAGTCGCCGAGGCGCTCAGTGTGGGCGCCCAGGTCCTGGCCGTCTCTTGCACTTATGAGACGCCGCGTTTTGAAGACGCGGTCAAGAGTACGGGGCACGAAGGGGAGCTGATCGTCAAGGACATCGCTGAATTGTTGGCAAATGCAATTTCGGGCTAGGAGAGACGTATATGAACATCGTCGTTCCCATCAAATTCGTTCCCGATCTCGTGGAGGAGATGACGATTGATGAGAGTGGCGCCGCGCTCGATAGGACCTGGTTGCGCCTGATCATCAACGAATTTGATGACCACGCCATCGAGCAGGCCATACTGCTTAAAGAACGCGGTGGGGGTCAAGTGATGGTCGTGGCCCCGGAGGTTGAGGGGGTGGACGATGTGCTTTACACGGCGGCGGCCAAAGGCGCCGGCCGACTCATCAAACTCACTGGAGACTTGGGGAATGCGAATAATCATGCCCTGGCGCGTGTGTTCGCGACTGCCGCAAAAGACCTTCAGCCCGATCTGGTGCTGATCGGCGTACAAGCCCATGATGACCTGGATGGAGCGGTGGGGCCGCTGTTGGCTGAGTACCTGGGAATGCCCTACCTGGGTTATGTATCCGCCGTGGAGGTGAGCGACGGCAAAGCCACAGTCCGCAAGGAGTATCCCGGCGGGCTGATGGCTGAGATGGAGGTGACCTTGCCAGCCGTGCTGGGGATTCAGGCCGCGGAGCACCCGCCTCGTTATGTGGTTACCAGCAAGATTTATCAAGCGATGGAGGCCACCACGATCGAGGCACAAGCAGTAGGCGAGTTGGATCCCAGTGGTGGGCTGACTGTTGACCGTATGTTCCAGCCAGAGGCTGCAGAGCGGGCGACGATGATTGAAGGTGATTTGACCGGCATTGCCACCAAACTGGTTGAGATATTCAAAGGGTTGAGCGTGCTGTGATAGGAGGATCCGCATGAAGCAGGACATTTATGTTCTCATCGAATACCTGCGTGGACAGGTGGCGGATATTTCTTGCGTCATGTTGGCGGCGGCGCGCGAATTGGCTCAGGGAACAAACGGCCTTGTCGTCGGCGTACTGCTTGGTCACAATGCGCAGGGACTGGCGAGCGATCCCTTGTCAGGCTCAGGGCAATGGCTGGCGGCCGACCGCATGTTGTATGTTGATCACCCGGCGTTGGCCGAATTTACTGCGGACGCTTATCAAAAGGCACTGGCCGGACTCATCAAGGACAACATGCCATGCGTGGTGTTATTTGGCGATACTTCAGTAGGCGCGGAGGTGGCGAATGGGCTTTCGGCCCGGCTCGGCCTGCCGCTGGTGAGTCACTGCTATGGCGTCCGCGTTGACGGTAGTGTGCTCAAGTTCGTCAGCAAGATTTGCGGCGGCAAGATCATGGCCGAAGGCGCCCTGCCGGAGACGACGACGCTGGTGACGATGATCCCCGGCGGCTTTAAACCGGAGCATGGGCGGGGTGCACAGCCACCCGAAGTTACTACGGTGGCGTCTCCTGCGCTGGAGGGATTGCGGATCTCACTGAAGCAATACATCGAGCCAACGGCCGGCGATGTGGATATCTCCCGCGAACCGGTCTTGATCGCGGTCGGACGTGGTGTCCAGCGACAGAATAACCTCGCCCTCGCCGAAGATTTAGCGAAAGCGCTGGGCGGCGTAGTGTGCGGCTCGCGCCCGGTGGTGGATCAGGGTTGGCTACCGACAACGCGGTTGGTGGGTAAGTCTGGCAAGAGCGTCAAGCCCAAGATTTATCTGGCATTGGGCATCAGTGGCGCTCCGGAGCATGTTGAAGCTCTCACCGGCAGTGAAGTGATCATCGCTATCAACACGGACCCCAGTGCGCCGATCTTCAATATAGCCCGGTATGGTGCCGCGGTTGATCTGCTTGAGGTGGTTCCGGTGCTTACGGAGAAAGTTAAGCAGGCCAGGTCCGCTTGAGAATGAAAAGGTAAAGCAATATGCCTATCCGGGAAACTTTCTGGAACATTCCTCAATGGGCGGAGATCGGGCAGTACGTTCTGGGGCTGCTGACGGTCCTCGTGTTTGCTTACGGGGTGTTCCGCCGCGTCCAGCGTTGGCGGATAGGTCAGCCGGAGCCGCGCACGGATCGGCTTGGCGCGCGTCTGCTGTCCGTGATGGTTCACGCACTGGGACAGGTTCGAACGGCGCAGGACATTTACGCGGGGGTCATGCACCTGACGATCTTCTGGGGCATGGCCGCGCTTTTTATCGGGACCGTTCTGGCGACGGTGGACTGGGATGTAACTCACCTCCTCTTTGGTCTCCAGTTCCTAAGCGGTGGGGTGTATGTGCTGTACGAGCTCATCCTGGACATCCTCGGGGCGCTTCTGCTGGTCGGCCTGGGAATGGCTGCCTACCGCCGATACATCGTGCGCCCGCCGCGTCTGCAAAACGCGCCAGTGCAGCGTTTGGCCTGGGACGACGCCTATGCCATTGGGATGCTGGCGCTTGTGGCAATCACCGGTTACCTGGTCGAAGGGCTGCGCCTCGCCGTCGTTAAGCCAGACTGGGCCGTTTGGTCGCCAGTGGGCAACACACTGGCCGCGGCCTTCACGGCTATGGGTGATCCAACCAATCGCGCTCTGCATCTGACAGTGTGGATCACTCATGGCCTAGTCGCTTTCACGTTTATCGCCAGCATTCCCTTCACCAAACTGTTCCATATTGTGGCCGCTCCGCTCAACATTTTCTTTCACTCCTTGCAGCCGGCTGGCGCCCTGGCCCCGGCCCACCATAGCAGCGAGCCAGGCGTGAAGGAGTTGCGCGACTTCACCTGGAAACAGATTTTAGATTTCGAGGCCTGCGTCCATTGCGGACGCTGCCAGGACAATTGTCCAGCCTACGCCAGCGGCCTGAGCCTTTCCCCAAGGAACATCATGATCAAGTTGGATGCATACCTTTGGGAACGGGGCAATGGACGCGCTTTGCATGGCGACGTGATTACAGCAGACGAACTGTGGGCGTGCACGACCTGCCGGGCTTGTGTCCAGGTCTGTCCGGTGTTTACCGACCAACTGGCTGCGATTGTAGATATGCGCCGCTACTTGCTGCGGGAAGGGCGTGTGGATGAGAAACTGCAGCGAGCGCTGACCGATCTGCGCCGCTATGGCAACTCGTTCGGCCAATCCGAGCGGGCACGCGCCAAGTGGACCCAGCCGCTCCAGCCCAAGATCAAAGACGCGCGCAAAGAAGCCGTCGAATATCTGTGGTTCGTCGGCGACTATGCTTCTTACAGCCCCAGTTTGATCGAGATCACGCGCAAGACGGCTCAAGTGTTCCAAAAAGCCGGCCTGGACTTTGGCATTCTATATGAAAGCGAGAGCAATGCCGGTAACGATGTGGGCCGGGTGGGCGAAGAAGGCTTGTTCAGGCGATTGGTCAAGAAGAATGCGACGGAATTCGGCAAATGCACTTTCAAGACGATCGTCACGACCGATCCACATTCCTACAACGCGCTCAAGCATGAGTACCTATCGGAGATCAATGGCCGCCATCCGGTGCTGCATTATAGCGAACTGCTGGATCAGTTAATTGCCTCTGGTCAGCTCAAGTTCAGCCAGAAACTCGGGTATCGAGTCACCTATCACGACCCCTGCTATCTGGGGCGCTACAACGGCGTGTATGACGCGCCGCGCCGGCTCATCGCAGCGACTGGCAGTGAACTCGTCGAGATGCCGCGCCACCGCGACCGCGCTTTTTGCTGCGGCGCGGGCGGTGGGCGAATTTGGATGGAGGAGAGCGGCGTCAAAGAGCGTCCGAGTGAGGCGCGGATTCGCGAGGCTGTGCGCCTCGACGGCGTGAAAGTCTTCGTGGTCGCCTGTCCTAAGGACGTTACGATGTATCGCGATGCGGTGAAGACCACCGGCTATGAAGACCGCCTCGTCGTCAGGGACCTGATCGAGTTGGTCTATGAGGCGTTGTCGTAGTCAATCTGAGAGATGGGTAGGTTTATCTTGAACGCCATGGCGAATGCATCCAAAGCTACCCCCAGGAGACGCTGGCCGGGATTTGGCTTTACAGGAAAACGCGACATAAGGCTGCCGCTTGCCACCAGGCTGACCCTGAGTTTTCTATCCATCATCATTCTTAGCAGTGTGATCTTCACCATAGTTGGCGTCCAGATAATCACCAACCGTGTGGTTGCCGAGGCCCAAGAGAGAATACGTACCGATCTTAACGCCGCCCGAGAAATATATCTGAGCAAACTGGTGCACGTCAGCGATGCGGCCCGGTTTACCACAGTCAGGCTTTTTCTCAAGGACATCATAGATGGGGACCTAGACCAGAAATATGTCAATGAGTTGACCAGGTTCAAGGCGAGTGAGGGTCTTGACGTATTGACCATTACAGACAGCCGAGGCATCGTAGTTCTGCGCACTGGCAACCCGGCCTACAGGGGTGACGACCAAAGCAACGACGAGATCGTCAGCGTTGTTCTGAGCACTCGACGGCCTGCCGCGGGCAACGTGATTGTACCTGCCGAAGAGCTTCAAAAAGAGTCCTCGCTTCTTGTCGGAAGAGCGCACTTCGTCTTCATCGAAACCCCGATGGCAAGATTTCGGCCTGAAACCGAGGAAACAGCGGGAATGATGCTGAAGGCCGCCGCCCCGGTTCTTGATAACCAGAATAATCTTATCGGAGTTGTGTACGCCGGGATTCTTCTAAATCGGAATTACGAAATCGTCGACAAAGTAAAGCAGACTATCTTTCAGGATGTCGTGTATGAAGGAAAAGACATAGGCACTGTGACAATCTTTCAGGATGAAGTAAGGATTTCAACCAATGTGAGGAATGAAGATGGCACAAGGGCCATCGGAACCCGCATCGCGGAAGAAGTTTATGACCAGGTGGTAATCAATGGGGAGCCGTGGATAGGGCGAGCCTACGTAGTCAATGACTGGTACATCACAGCCTATGAGCCTATTAAGAACTTCAGCGGCAGAACCATCGGAGTATTGTACGTTGGTATCTTGGAGCAGAAATACACAGACATCAGAAATCGAACAGTCCTTACCTTCTTGGGTATTACTCTGGCCGGTGCGCTTCTGGCGATACTGGTATCCTTGCTGCTTTCCCGCAGCCTCTCCATTCCGATCGGGAGACTCGTATCCGCCTCAAGGGAACTGGCGCGCGGCAACCTGGAGACGAAAGTAGAAACCACATCACGCGACGAGTTGGGGGTACTGGCCGATACGTTCAACATCATGGCTGCCGCGTTGAAAGACCGGGATGAGAAGATCAAGGAGTTCACCAGGAGGAAAATCATGGAATCGGAGCGGCTGGCCCTCATCGGACAGTTGGCAGCCAATGTCGCACATGAATTGAACAACCCGCTTCAAGGAATTGTGATCTATTCCCACCTGCTGCTTGAGAAGGACACCAGCGACGATTCTGCGAGGCAGAATGTCGAGAAGATTGCCACACAGGCTGATCGTTGCAGAGACATCATCCGAGGCTTATTGGATTTCTCCCGTCAGAAGAAACCGGATAAGACCCGGTGCAGTGTGAATGTCCTCTTGCGTGACTGTATCTCTCTGGTGGAGAAACAGGCGCTCTTTCACAATATTCGAATCACTTTAGACCTTGATCCCGCTCTGCCGATGGTGATCATCGACCCTTCACAAATCGAACGGGTATTCCTGAACCTGATCATCAACGCGGCGGAGGCCATGGGCGACGCTGGACAATTAACGCTGACGACCCGGCCCAGCTCGGCCAAAGATGGTATTGAGATCGACGTAGCAGACACGGGGCACGGCATCTCCGCAGAGAACTTGGAGAGGATATTTGACCCGTTCTTTACAACGAAGGAGACCGGGCACGGAGTGGGTCTCGGATTGGCAATCAGTTACGGGATCATCCGAGAGCACGGGGGCGCCATTTGTGTTGAGAGCGGGGTAGGAAAGGGCGCAACCTTTACCATCAGTTTACCTATCACGGCAGAGGCCCATGCGGACAATGGACGACAGGCCAAAGATTCTAATCATTGACGACGAGGAAGTCGTTCTGGATTCCTGTGCTCAGATAGTGGAGGGCAGCCATTATCAGGCCGTGACGGCTTCTGACGGAACGCTTGGGTTGAAGCTTGTCCAGGAACTTCAACCAGACCTCATTTTTGTTGACCTCAAGATGCCAGGAGTTTCTGGGTTCGAGGTGCTTGAGAAAGTCAACGAAATTGATCCCACGATTGTGACCGTCGTGATCACCGGCTATGCGACCGTCAGTTCCGCCGTGGAAGCCATGAAGAAAGGGGCCTACGATTTTCTTCCAAAACCTTTCACTCCCGATGAGTTCCGTTTGATTACTCGGAGGGGGCTTGAAAAAAGAAGGCTGGAGTTAGAAACCATTGCCCTGCGACGGGAAAAAGAAATGTTGCGAGAACATTTCGCGGCTATTGTTTCTCATGAATTGAGGGCGCCTCTGAATGCCGTACAGCAGAATCTGTTCGTGTTCGATCAAGAACTGTCGGGCAAACTGACAGAAGATCAAAAAGCCCGGCTTGAGCGAATAAAGTCCCGAATAGATGATCTGCTGAAACTCGTTCGCTCGTGGCTGAGAGTAGTTTCTGTTGACATGGGAAAGCTGAAGGAAGGCTTTGCGCCTGTTTCTGTCATCGCCTCGATCTCTAAAGCGATCGAGAGCGTTGAGCCGTATGCCGTGCGCAAAGATATCGAAATAGTCATCTCGATCAACGACCGATTGCGCCCCATCGAGGGAGACAGCGTAACCCTGACCGAGGCGCTGGTCAACATCATCGGCAACGCAGTTAAGTACTCTTATGAAGGAAGCAAAGTCCTGGTGAGGGCCGAAGAAAAGGCGGACCACATCTTAATCACCGTGTCTGATACAGGCGCGGGTATACCGAGAGAAGATCTGCCGCATCTCTTTGAGGGCTTCTACCGCGGGAAGTCCGGTCAGGCAGTTGAAGAAGGTCACGGGCTGGGGCTGGCCCTCAGCCGCCGGATCATTGAGGCCCACAACGGAACCATCTCCGTGGAGAGCGAATTGGGCGCAGGCTCTACTTTTGTGGTTAGCCTGCCAGCCTTACGCGCACAGCCAACCCCTCAAGGCGGCTGACGGTTTAGCAGACTACGAATGGAGGCATAGCATGGGACAACAAAAACGGTTGTTAATGATAGATGATGACCCTGACTTCGTTTCAGGCATCAAGGCAATCCTCGACGCCGCAAACTTTGAGGTTGATGTGGCCTACAATCCAAAAGACGGCTTGCAGGCTCTGCAAACCAAGCGCTATGACCTGCTCTTACTTGACATCATGATGGGGCGTGGGGCGGAAGGCATCATGATCGCGCGCAAGCTCAGAAAGGACCCCAAATTGAGGGAAATGCCGGTATTGATCATCACGGGCATTAGAGAACAAATCGCTTTTCTCTTCCCTGGCGAGCCGATACATCCGCGGTTTGTACCTGTGGATGAACTGGTCGAGAAACCAGTGGAACCCAAGATGCTGTTGGAGAAGGTCAACCGCCTGTTGCAGGCCGCAGAGGCCAGAAAAGCTCGCGCGAATTAGCCCGTGCAATTCTGCGCGAAGCGACAGGCGCAGCAGAGTGCCGATGCGCCGAAGCCGCCCTTTGTTGGGCGCAAGGTGAAACCCTATGTCAGCCAACCTAACATTCGCCGACGAGATTTCAAACCTCTTATCCGCAGCAGACGGGAATCCGCTGTGTACCTGCATCCAGTGCGGAACTTGCTCAGGGACTTGCCCGGTGGCCGGATACATGGATCACACGCCCCGCAAGCTCATTGCCATGATCCTTGCCGGCCTCAAAGACCAAGTGCTCGCCAGCAATACCTTCTGGTTCTGCGCGTCCTGCTACCACTGTACGGTGAGATGCCCGCAGGGGATCAACATCACGGAAATGATGTATGCGCTGAAGCGGTATTCGATCTGGAAGAGCAAATACAAGGAAGGGTTGATCGGGCCTGTGTTCTCAGAAACCTTCGTCAAGACGATCTTCAAGAGCGGCAGGTCTTACGAACCCGTTTTGGCTCCGACCTACATCTTCAGTTACGGCGTTATAGAGTTCCTTCAGGAAGCTCAAACCGCTACGAGCCTCATGCTCAAGGGGAGGCTGCCTCTGCTTCCGCCGCGAATCAAGAGGCTCGAGAACTTCAGACGGATGATCGGCAGGATCATTCCCGTAGGAGGGCTCTCATGAAGAAATACGCGTATTTCCCCGGCTGCTCCCTCGAGAAGATCGCGCACAGCTATCACCTTTCTGCCATCGAGACCACCCGCAAACTGGGCGTGGAGCTCAAGGAACTGGAGGATTGGAACTGCTGTGGCGCCACGACCTACTTCCATGTGGACGAGCTGCTGGCGTACACACTGGCCGCCAGGAATCTGGCGATGGCGGAAAAGGACGGCCTTGATCTCGTTGCCCCCTGCAGCGGTTGTTTTAAGAACATGTACTTCGCCGCCGCTCATCTCAAACGAGACCCAGATTTGGCCGAGCACATCAACTTCGCATTGGAAGAGGACAACCTGCATTTCTCTGGAAAGATCGCGGTGCGGCACTTGATTGAGATATTCGTGAACGACGTGGGGCTGGAAGAGATCAAGAAGAAGGTTTCTCATCCCTTGAACGGTCTGCGGGTCGCGCCCTACTACGGATGCCAAATACTGAGGCCCAGGAAAGACCACGAGGACGTTGAGCGACCTCAGTTCTTCGAAGACCTGATGTCGGCCATCGGAGCAGACCCTGTAGATTATCCTCTCAAACTCCATTGCTGCGGCGGCTCCCTGATTATTACGAGCCGCCCGGCCGCCCTGAGCGTCGTGCGGAGTCTGCTTCAATGCGCTGTGGATCGCGGCGCGGCGGTGATCGCCACCGCGTGCCCCTTGTGTCAGGTTAATCTGGAATGCTATCAACAACAAGTCAACCAGGAATTTGGCACAAAGTTCTCACTCCCCATCTTGTATTTCACTCAGCTTCTAGGCTTGGCCTTGGGGATCCCTCCAAAGCCGTTAGGTATAGGAAAGGAATTGATCTCCCTAGGGCCGATATTACTACAGACCCGATAGTAGTGGCCCGACTCTTCTGAAAGATGACATCATGGAAGGAGAGGAATCTATGGAAAGAATCGGAGTTTACGTCTGTCACTGCGGCACCAACATCGCCGGGACGGTGGACGTGGAGGGCGTGGCCCGCTGGGCCGAGTCCCTGCCGGGGGTGGTGGTCGCGCGTGACTACAAGTTTATGTGCTCAAGCAGTGGGCAGGAGCTCATTGAAGAGGACATCAAAGAGCTGGGGCTGACCCGGGTGGTCGTTGCGGCCTGCTCACCGCACATGCACGAACCCACTTTCCGCCGTGCATGCGAGCGGGCCGGCCTGAATCCCTATCTCTTTGAGATGGCCAACATTCGCGAGCACTGCTCGTGGACCACGAATGACAAAGCCGCCGCCACTGAGAAGGCCAAGGCCATGATCTCCGGCGCCGTCCGGCGTGTGGCCCTGCACCAGCCGCTGGAACCCATGCTGGCGCCCATCAACCCGAATACATTGGTGGTGGGCGGTGGCATCGCCGGCATCCAGACTGCCCTGGAGATCGCGGACGCGGGCCACCACGTCTACCTGGTCGAACGCGAACCCTCCATCGGCGGGCACATGGCCCAGTTTGACAAGACCTTCCCCACACTCGACTGCTCGGCCTGCATCCTCACCCCCAAGATGGTCTCGGTCGGCCAGCACCCGAACATCACCCTCCTTTCTTGGAGTGAAGTCGAAAATGTGGACGGTTACGTGGGCAGCTTCAAGGCGCGGGTGCGCAAGCGGGCGCGCTATGTGAACGAGGAACTGTGCACCGGCTGCGGCATCTGCGTCGAGAAATGTCCGTGGAAAGTCACGGACGACGTCTTCGAGGCGGGTTTCGCCAAACGCAAGGTCATCTATATGCCGTTCCCGCAGGCCGTGCCCAAGTATCCCGTGCTTGACCGTCCGAACTGTGTGTACTTCAAGAAAGGAACGTGCAAAGCCTGCCAGAAGTTTTGCCCGACCGGCGCGATTGATTTTGAGCAACAGGATCAGATTCTTGAGCTGGAGGTCGGCAACATCATCCTCGCCACCGGCTACGACCTGTTTGACTGCCGGCGCATCCCGCAGTACCAGTACGGCAGGCTGGACAACGTGTTCACTTCGCTGGAATTCGAGCGCATGAGCAATGCCGCCGGGACGACCGCAGGCCGGATCGTCTTGCGTGACGGCAAGACCGAGCCAAAGAGCGTGGCGATTGTCCACTGCGTCGGCTCGCGCGACGAGAACTACAACCCGTACTGCTCCGCGATTTGCTGCATGGCCAGTCTGAAGTTTGCCCACCTGGTCAAAGAGAAGACCGGCGCGGAGGTCTATAACTTCTACATTGACATCCGCGCCTATCACAAGGGCTACGAGGAGTTCTACCACCGGCTGCTGGAGGAGGGCGTGCACTTCATCCGCGGCAAGGTGGCCGAAATTACGGATGTGGCCCGGCTGCCGGGCGAAGAGGGTAAACTGATCGTTCAGGCCGAAGATACGCTGCTGGGCAAACAGCGCCGCGTCCCGGTGGACATGGTCCTCCTCGCCGCCGCGCTGGAGCCTCGCCGTGACGCGAAAGAGACGGCGAAACTGTTTGGCATCTCGTGCAGCGCTGACCGTTGGTTCATCGAGAAGCATCCCAAACTTGACCCTGTCGCCACAATGACCGAAGGCGTCTTCGTCGCGGGATGTGCGCAAGGGCCGAAAGACATCCCCGCCAGCGTGGTCCAGGGCGCGGCGGCAGCGGCGCGCGTGCTGGGGCGCATCCAGCAGAGGGAGATTGCGCTCGAGCCGATCCGCGCCAGCATCAACCAGGACCAGTGCTCCGGCTGCCGCATCTGTAACAACCTGTGCCCGTTCAACGCCATCCTCTTCCACGAAGACCGCATGGTGTCCGAGGTCAACCCGGCGCTGTGCCAGGGCTGCGGCACGTGCGTGGCCGCCTGCCCGGCGGGCGCCATCGCCGGCACCGGCTTCAGCAACGAGCAAATCCTGGCGCAGATCGAGGGGCTGCTCTTGCTCCATATTGGGAACGGGCGCAAAGTGACGGAAGCGCGGGAGGCTGTGCCTGCCTGACAAGGTGAAACAGTGACAAGGTGACCGGCACCCGGTCACCTTATCATCCTGTCACTGTGTCAGACGGCGATTGGAGGCAGATCATGAGCGAACAATTCGAACCTGTCATCATCGGCTTCACCTGCAACTGGTGCAGCTACCGCGCGGCGGACCTGGCGGGCACGGCGCGCATCAAGTATCCGCCCAACGTCCGGCTCATCCGGCTGATGTGCTCCGGGCGGCTCGACCCGACCTTTGTGCTCAAGGCGCTGGCAAGCGGCGCAGATGGCGTGATGATCACGGGCTGTCATCCGGGCGAGTGCCACTACCTGGAACAGAACTACAAAGCCATGCGGCGTTACCTGTTGTTGCGGCGCACGCTCGAGCAGATGGGCATTGAGCCGGAGCGCGTGAAGCTGGTGTGGGCCAGCGCCGCCGAGGGCGTCCGGCTGGCGCAGGAGATCACCCACATGGTCGAGGAAATCCGGGCGCTCGGCCCGTTGCATTGGCCCACCTGGCCCGACGGCGGCAGCCGCAGACTTAAGGCGGAGGTCCAACCCGAATTAGAGGAGGTGGCAGCATGAGCGCGAACGGGGCGAAACCCAAGTTTGCGATGTACTGGGCCGCGTCGTGCGGCGGATGCGAGATCGCCGTCCTCAACATCCACGAGAAGATTCTGGATGTGGACGCGAACTTCGACGTGGTCTTCTGGCCGGTGGCGATGGATGCCAAGTACAAGGATGTGGAGGCCATGCCCGATGGTTCCATCACCCTCTGCCTGTTCAACGGCGGCATCCGCAACGACGAAAACGAGGCGATGGCGCATTTGCTGCGGCGCAAGTCGAAGATCCTGGTAGCGTTCGGGTCGTGCGCGTGCGAGGGCTGCATCCCCGGCCTGGCGAACCTGAGTTCTCCGCAATCCATTTTCGACACGTACTACGAGACGGTCTCTACGGACAACCCACAGCACATCCGGCCCCAGTTCGTCTACGCCGCACCGGAGGGTGAAATCCACATCCCAGAGTTCTACCCGGTGCTGAAGACGCTCGACCAGGTGGTGCAGGTGGATTACTACATGCCCGGCTGTCCGCCCGAGTCGCATCAGATTGCGGCGGTGGTGGACCTGGTGATCAAAGCCCTGCATGGGGAGGCCGAGCTGCCTCCGCTTGGCTCGGTCATCGGGGTGGGTAACTCAACGGTGTGCGACGAATGCCCGCGCCAGCGCAACGTGAAAGCGATCAAGCAGTTCACTCGCATCCAGGACCTGCAAGCGCCCGACCCGACGCTCTGTCTGCTGGAGCAGGGCATCCCGTGCAACGGCCTGGCCACGCGCAGCGGCTGCGGCGCGCTCTGCCCGCAGGCGGGCGCGCAGTGCATCGGCTGTTACGGCCCGGCCGACGGCGTGATTGACTTTGGCGCACGGCTGATGACGGCGTTTGCGTCCGTGATTGACAGCAAAGACCCGGCGGAGATCGAGCGCATCCTCGACGGCCTTGTGGACCCAGCGGGACAGTTCTATCGCTTCAGCCTGCCCGGCTCGCTGTTGAGGGCCGCGAAGCCCGCGTGGTCCAGAAATGGCAAAAGTGATGAAGGATGAAGGAGGACAATTCATCCTTCCGCCTTCATCCTTAGGAGAAGCAATATGCAACGAATAACGATTGACCCCATCACCCGTCTCGAAGGGCACGGCAAGATCGAGATTTTCCTCGACGCCGAAGGCGAGGTCGCCAACACCTATTTCCAGATTCCCGAGCTGCGTGGCTTTGAGCGATTCTGTGTGGGGCGCCCTGTCGAAGAAATGCCGTTGCTGACCAATCGCATTTGCGGCGTGTGCCCGGAAGCGCACCACATGGCGGCCGCCAAAGCCGCCGACGCAGTATATCACGTTGACCCGCCGCGCCCGGCGAAGATGCTGCGCGAGCTGCTCTACAGCGCGTTTTACGTCACCGACCACACCACGCACTTCTACGCCCTCGGCGGGCCGGACTTCGTGATGGGGCCAGATGCGCCGGTGGCCGAGCGCAACATCCTGGGCGTGATCCACAAGGTCGGGCTGGAGATCGGCGGCAAGGTGATCCAGTGCCGCAAGTACGGACACACGGTCATCGAGATGATCGGCGGGCGCAAAGTGCACCCGTGCACCTCGATCCCTGGCGGACAGACGAAGGGCATCACCGAGGCGCAGCGGCAGGAGATCGAGCAGATGGGCCGCTGGGCGATTGAGTTCGCGCAGTTCAGCCTGAAGCTATTTGATGACATCGTACTCGGCAACAAGGCCTACGTGGACCTGATCCTCGGCGACATCTACGCTCACCGCACGCACTACATCGGCGTGGTAGACGCGAACAACAAGGTCAACTTCTACGACGGGCTGGTGAGCGTGGTGGACCCGGAGGGCAGGCGTCTCGGCAAGTATGGGCCCAACGAGTACACGGACTGGATCGCCGAACACGTCGAACCGTGGACCTATCTCAAGTTTCCGTATCTCAAGAAGATCGGCTGGAAGGGGTTTGTGGACGGCAAGGACTCCGGCGTGTATTGCGCTACACCGCTCTCGCGCCTCAACGCCGCCGACGGCATGGCGACCCGACTGGCGCAGGCGGAGTACGAGAAGTTCTACAGCACCCTCGGCGGCAAGCCGGTGCATCAACGCCTCGCCACGCACTGGGCGCGGCTCATCGAACTGCTGTACGCCGCCGAGCGCTGGGTGGAGCTCGCCGCCGACCCGGAGATCACCTCCCCGAATGTCCACGCCGTCCCCACCGAAAAGCCCACCGAGGGCGTGGGGATTGTCGAAGCCCCGCGCGGCACGCTGACCCATCACTACTGGACGGACGAGCGCGGCCTGCTCACGAAGGTCAATCTCATCGTCGGCACGACGAACAACTACGCGCCGATCAGTATGTCTATCAAGAAAGCCGCGCAGTCGTTCATCCACAAAGGCACGGTCGTCACCGAGGGGCTGCTCAACCGCGTTGAGATGGCCTTCCGGGCCTACGACCCGTGCCTTGGCTGCGCCACCCACGCCCTGCCGGGGCAGATGCCGCTGCAGGTGACGATCCGCGATGCAAGGGGTGAGACGGTGAAAGTGTTGAAACAGCGTTGCTGACGAGGCCTGGTATGCACACGCTTGAGCGAAAGCGCAATTGGGGGCTGTCACTCCTCCAGGCTTTGGGGTGACTGGATACTCAAATCGGAGGAATTCCTATGTCTGCAAAACAACTGCTGGCCTCGTGGCTTCTCCTGCTCGTCGGCGCAGCGCTCTCGCTGAGTGCATGCGCGTCTGAAACGCCGTCCGGCGCGACCGCCGTGGCGCGCACTCCCCAGGCCGCTGTCGCCGGCGGGGCAGAGGCCGCGTCTTATCTGGGCGACCCGGAAGGCGGATTGCTCCTTTTTAACGAATACTGCCTGGAGTGCCACACAGCGACGCTGCCGCGCACGTTCATCGGCCCTACCCTCTATCAAGCCGGGGAGCGCCTGACGGCCGACTACGTCCGAGTCTCAATCGAAGAACCTCACGACGCCGTGGCGGCAGAATTCACCGCTGCGATGGCGATGCCCGATAATTTCGGGGGACAGTTATCGGATCAGGAGCTGGCCGACATCGTGGCCTACCTCATGTCGGCTAAGAAATAGCCGAATCTTCGGACAGGCCATAACGGCTCAAGGCTTCACGCCCATAGACGCCTGGCGATAAAACACCCGGCTGAAGGCGAAAAGCCAGCTAAATTTCAGACGGGAATTTATTCCCCCGCGTTGAGATGGCCTTCCGGGCCTACGGCCCGTGCTTTGGCTGCGCCACCCACTCCCTGCCGGGGCAGATGCCGTTGCAAGTGACGATCCGCGATGCGCAAGGCGATGTGGTGGAAGTGATGCGGCAGAATTGTTAGTTGGGCGGCCCGCGCCGCCCTCACGGAGTTAATGATAAGCGGGTTCTTTGAGGGCCAGATGAACGCCAGACGAAAGCGCTTAGTCGCGGTGGTATTGGTTTTGATCGCGGCGCTTGCTGTGGAGATGGGCATTAGCTCACTCGCCAGGGCGCAGATCATTTTGGGTGTGATTGACCTGGGCAAGGACGGCGGGGGCGTCGCCGTGAACCCGGACACGAATCGCGTCTACGTCGCCGTTGGAGGCCAGATCAACGTATACGATGCCCAAACCCACGCCCTCATCACCACAGTTTCGCTCCCCCAGAACTATACTCCGTGCTACGGCTTGGCCGTGAACGCCGCGACCAACCGGGTCTACGCTGCCGGGTTCCGGACGTACGTTATTGACGGCAACACGAACGCCGTGCTGGCGAACTTTGAGACGGACGGTGATGAAGTCGCCGTGAACTCTGCCACCAACCGGGTGTACATTGCGGACTGGTCGCACTACCCCTATACGGATCCGAGTGTGGTTCACGTGCTCGACGGGGCCAGCAACACCTGGCTCCCCGACATCAACCTGGGCAACGTGAGCTCTTTC
>Ga0209751_10003219_pt1 | contig 15899 bp, 16 predicted proteins | sample RifCSP13_1_FD_184019 | JGI IMG/M metagenome (GOLD analysis project Ga0209751, IMG submission 184019) | Soil microbial communities from Rifle, Colorado - Rifle CSP2_sed 13_1 (SPAdes) (version 2) | ecosystem: Environmental > Terrestrial > Deep subsurface > Rock core/Sediment | place: Rifle... | reverse complement strand
ACCCTCCCGCGGCTGGCGCACGCCCTCGCCCGTGGCGAGATCTCGTACTCCAAGGTGCGCGAGCTCACCCGCGTCGCCACGCCGGAAACTGAAGAGCGCCTGCTCGCGGTGGCTCGCGCCGGCACTGCCGAGCATGTCGAGCGGATCGTCCGCGGCTGGCGGCGGGTGGACGCGAAGGCCGAGGCTCAGGAAGCCACCCGGCGGCACACCAGTCGCGCCCTGCACGTGTCGCACGACGCGGACGGGATGGTCGTCGTCCGGGGGCGGCTGGCACCCGAGGTCGGCGCCGTCCTCGTCCAGGCCCTGGCCGCGGCGCGGGAGGCGCTGTACCAGCGGCGGTGCGCGTCAGACGTTCCCGCTGGAACGTCGGTGGAGGGCGTTCCAGCTGGAACGTCCCCTGTGGAGGAGATGCCGACACTGGCCCAGCAGCAGGCCGACGCCCTGGCCCTGCTTGCGGAGACGGCGCTGCACCACGGGATCGATCCCGGTGCCCCGGGCGAGCGGTACCAGGTGGTCGTCCACGTGGACGCCCCGGTACTGGCGGACCCGGAGGCGTCCGGCCAGTCCGTCCTCGAGGACGGCGCGCGCGTTCCAGCTGGAACGTCCCAGCGCCTGGCCTGCGACGCGAGCCGCGTCGTGATGCGGCACGACGCGGACGGCCGCGTCACGGAGGTCGGCGCCCGTACCCGGACCATCCCGCCGGCCCTCCGGCGGGCGCTCCAGCACCGGGACCGGGGCTGCCGCTTCCCCGGCTGCGGCCTCCCGTTCGGCCAAGGGCATCACATCCGTCACTGGGCGCACGGCGGCCCGACCATGCTCTCGAACCTCGCGCTGCTCTGTCGCCGGCACCACCGCGCGGTCCACGAGGAGGGGTATCAGGTCGAGCGCCAGGCGGATGGAGACCTCTGCTTCCGGCGCCCGGACGGGCGACTGCTGCCCGCGGTGCCGCCTCCCGCCGCGATTTCCACCGATCCGATCCACGCCCTCCGGGCGCGGCATGAGGCGCAAGGGCTCCGCATCCACCCGCGGACGGCGATGCCCGGGTGGCTGGGAGAGGGCCTGAACGTGGGCTATGCGATCGACGTCCTGCACCCGCTGGCGGCGGGGTAGCCAGAAGAAGGACTGACAGGCTAACCTAGCCGGCAGGGAGAACAGTGGACGTGCGCGAGTACGACATCGTCTGCATCGGCGCGGGGGGCGCGGGAGTGACCGCGGCGATCACGGCCGCGGCGGCGGGCGCCCGGGTGCTCCTGCTCTCGAAGGAGCCCATCGGCTACGGCAACACGCGGATCGCGGTGGGCGTCGTCGCCTCGTGCGGGATCCTGCCCGAAGACACGCCGGACGTCTTCTACGAGGACCTGGTGGTCGGCGGCGAACACCTCAACAACCCCAAGCTGGCGCGCGTGATGGCCGAGGAGGCCGTGCTGGCCCCGGCCATTGCCGAGAGTCAGGGCGCTCTGTTCGCGCGGGATGCCGAGGGCGGCATCGGCGGCGGGGTGGCGATGCGGGCGGGCGGCCATCGCTACCGGCGCTCGGTCAAGGCGCACGGGCAGGGCATCGGGCTGGGCCAGGCGCTGCGCGCGGCGGCGGCGCGCTCGGACATCGACGTGCTCGAGGAGACGGTGACCGTCAGGCTGCTGCGCGAGGGCGGGCGGATCGCCGGCCTCGTCGCGTGGGATCTGGCGCGCGGCGCACCGCTGATGGTGCGGGCGCCCGTCGTCATCCTGGCCACGGGCGGGCTGGGCTGGATGTACTACCCGCACACCGACTGCATGCGCAGCGCCACGGGAGACGGCTACGCTCTGGCGTACGAGGCCGGCGCGGAGCTGGTCGACATGGAGCAGGTGCAGTTTCTCCCGTTCTCCTGCACGTATCCCACGTCCATGGTCGGCATCTTCCTCGGTGAGCCGTCCTTTGCGGGACCCGAGGGCCGGCTCCTCGATGGGCACGGGCGTGAGCTGCTGGCCGGGCTCGAGACGATGACCCGGGCCCAGGTGTCGCGCGTCATCGCGCTCGAGGTGCGGAGGGGCAATGGCACGGCGCACGGCGGGGTGCTGCTCGACCTCCGCCAGAATCTGCAGACGCCGCGCGGGAGGGCGGCCTGGCAGACCATGAAAGAGGTCGGGTTGCTCGACATCGCGAAGCGCGCCTATGGCCCGAAGGCGTACGCCTGGGAGGAACCGTGGGAGGTCGCGCCGACCGTGCACTTCCACATGGGCGGCGCGCGCATCGACGAGCATGGCGCGACGAGCGTCGCGGGACTCTATGCGGCCGGCGAGGCCGCCGGCGGCGTCCACGGCGCGTGCCGGTTGGGTTCGGTGGCTCTCGCCGAGCTGTTCGTCTTCGGACGGCGCGCCGGGCTCGCCGCCGCCGAGTTCGCCCGTGGCGGGGATCGGCCGCCGTTTCCGCGTGACGAAGCGGCCGACAGCGCAGCCCATCTTGCCGGGTTGCCCGGGGCCCGCGGCCAACACCGGCCCATCGCCCTCGTGCGCCAGCTCCAGCGCCTGATGTGGGACAAGGTCGGCGCGGTGCGCGACGAGACGCAGCTGTCGGCCGCGGTGGCCGGGCTCGGCGAGCTCAGCGATCAGGCCCGGAGCCTGCGCCTCGGCCCGGAGCGGCGACAGAGTCTCGAGGTGCTGGACGCCGTCGAGCTCCGGCTGATGCTGCTCACGGCCGACGTCGTCGCCCGGTCCGCGCTGTGTCGGCAAGAGACCCGCGGAGCCCACGTCCGGGCCGACTATCCCGAGCGCGACGACGCCCGATGGCAGGCCAACATCGTCGCGCGCCGTCACGATGGCGGCCTGTCGCTGGCCGTCGAGCCGGTCGGAGGGGCGAGTTGACCAGGGACGTGATCACGATCAGCGTGGAGCGCTCTGACCGCGAGGGCGGGCGCGAGCCGGCGCTGGAGACGTACGAGGTGCCCCTGGACGATGGCGCCACGGTGCTGGGCGCCTTGCTGCACGTCTACGAGACCTCGGAGTCCAACCTCGCGTTCCGCTGCGGCTGCCGCAACCGGGACTGCGGGCTCTGCGCCGTGGACGTGAACGGCAAGCCGCGCCTGGCCTGCGTCACCCCGCTCAAGAAGGGCATGGTGATCCGGCCGCTGCGGAAGCTGCCCGTCGCGCGCGACCTGATGATCGATCGGCGCTGGATCATGCCGTTCCTGGAGCGCTTCGATTTGTTCGTGCGCGATGGCGGCCTCGGCGACTGGCCGCCGCGCCTGGCCGTGCCCACGGCGCATGCCCGCCTCGCCGCCTGCGCCGAGTGCCTGAGCTGCCTCAGCACCTGCCCGAGCTTCGAGTCCGGGCGCGACGACATCGGCGGCCCGTACCACTTCGTGAAGCTGGCGCAGCTCCACTGGGACCCGCGCGACCGCGTCGATCGCCGGGCGCAAGCCGTTCAGCTCGGCATCGCGCGATGCGCCGCCTGCCGCAAGTGCGCGTGCCCCCTCGGGATTCCGATCTACCGCACAGCCGTGGCGCCGCTGGCGGGTGCGCTCGCGGAGCGTTCAGCGGGCGATTGACCTGGAAGTCACGCGCCGCGATCGTCTCGACGATGCGCTCCCAGATCGGCACGGCCCAGGCCGTGTCGTCGATCCAGTACGAGAATGTGAAGACCGCCTGGAACCACGGGTTGGCGGCGAGGAGGAGCCGGCCGTGGGCTTCACGCCGCTCGCCCCGCTCGGTGTCGTCGGACGTGAACGCGTAGTCCGTCCATGCTAACTCGGCGCGCCCGCGGCGAAACGCGACCACTGGAGAGCAGGTGAATGGGTCGGCCACGCCCTCGAGACTCAAGCGAATGAGTCCGTCGGATCCTTGCAGGCGAGATGGCCCTGGGGGTCGGGTGCCACGGTCCAGCCGCGTGGCAAAGCCAGCTCGACGTTGCCGCGGTCGAGAATCAGGACGCGCGCGAGGTCGAGCGCCTTCAGTCGCTCACGCCGATTCATCGGGCGGTCATCCTAACACCCGCTCCGCCCCGCCGACCTGTATCCGCTCCGATACACGTTGCCCGGGTGGAGGCGAGATTCCATGAACCCACGCGACCGCTGCTCGCCGTGTGCCATCCTTCCGTCGAGCAGGTTCATCGGGAATCCATGCGTCTTCATCGAAACCTCGAACGCTTGGCCGGGCCACGGCGAATCGGACCGCCGCCGCCGGAGCCGACGCGCGAGGAATCCGGGAGCAGTGGCACGATGAACCGGTCGATCGCGAGCGGGAGGTGCGGGAGTTGGTCGGCCGCGCCCTCTGGGACGTCTTCTCGGACAATCACGATGTCATCGCCCCCGATGGACGCGAGGTCCATCTCGGTTCGTTCCGCGCCGCGGGAGACTTCATCGCTGACCTGCTCAACGACGAGGTTGGTAGCCGGCAGTATGGCTACATGGACTTCTACATGGGCACGATCTGGATCAACGACCGGGCCGACCTCACACCCGTCTACGCGATGATCTTCCGCCGCCTCGCCACGCACGGGTACGACTGGGAGTACGCCTTCCCGCGCATCCATGCCATCGACTTCGGGCGTGATCGCGACGAGACCGCCGACCTCGCCGACCGGCTGGAGCAGGACCGGCAGCGAGCCGATCTCCAGACGTTCCTCGAGGAAGGACACCAGGAGGCACTCGAGATCGCAAAGGATCGGCCGCCGCCGGCAATCGTCGATGCGTACCGACAGGTCTATGGGGAGTTCCCGCGCGGCTGGCCGCCGTGGGACTGACTGACCTTGGGCCAACATGGCGCGTCGCCTGCACGAGGAATACAAGATTCCCGTGTACGTCCTCGTCGACAACGACCCGTGGATGGCCATTCCCAAGGCCAAGTTCATCGGCCTCTCCAGCGCCGATCCCGACAGCTACGGCCTGCCGCGCAAAGTCGGCATCAAGCTCAACGACAAGGACATCGGCCGGGACAAGGACCTGCTCAAGTACCGGTGGTTCCAGAAGAAGCACTGGCAGGAAGAGATCAAGCGGATGCTCGCGTCCAGCCTCAAGTACGAGCTCGACGCGCTGGCCAACAAGGACTTCCGCTATTTGACCAAGATCTATCTACCGAGGAAGCTCAAAGAGGAGGATTGGTTGGATTAGCGCCTGGTGCGGTGCCTCCACACTCGAGGGCTACGTCCCCGACATCAACGCCACCATCGTGACGCGCATCCCCGAGCAGGCGGCACCATCCTGAATACGTTCCGCAGGCCGATAGCACGCGACGAAACACTAACGCTTCTATTTCACAGTCTGAATCATTTGAAGAAGGCGTTTGACGTCAAGCTGCTCAATGCCTTCACAAGCGGCGGCTGCCTCAGCGAGAGTCGCGTCGGCCGTTGCTGTACCGGCCACAAGTTCTTCACGGGCGAGATGCAATGCAGCTAACGCAGCTCTGTGCCGCTCTCCATGACGGCTCGCGCGCTCGATAGCATCCAGATAGAGTTGGCGGCCCGCAGTCGGATCGCCTCTTCGAAACCGAAGCAACCCTTCGGTCGCAATTAGTGTTGTACGGAGTTCTTCGGGTGGACTCGTGATCAAGTTAAACTCTTCGACCGCCTCTTCTACTTGTCCTTGGTTCGCCAATGCGACAACCAAGTTATTGCGTAATAGTGGATCCTCAGGGTTAGCCCTCAAACCCCGCCTGGCGAACTCCTCGGACAACCGATAGTCCTGCTCAGTCACGCCCGCCAGATAGGAACCTAGGGCCGCCGGCCGACTCGAAAACGGTTCGTCAAGAAGCCAACTTTCGCAATGCCGGATAGCGGACTCCCAATGCGCATCCCTAAATTCCCGAATGGCCCGCGCTTCGAATGACCTTGGCTTATTCAGCAACTCTGCAGCGACTTCGACACCTGAGATCTTCGTTGATGCCCATCCAGCTTGCGCCAGGGAATTGTCGGTAGGGTCAATGAGACTATCCTTGAAAAGCTGCCGCGCCCTCTTTACGTCGCCACTAGTCATATCCAAGGTTGCGATGGCGCTTGCAAGCTCTGTCGTATGCAGCGGGGGAAAATCACCATGCTCTAAGAATCTCCGGCCATGCTTCACGAATAGCGCGCGGCGATCCGCGACCGTAGCGACTGCGATCTCCGCGGCAAGAAGCCACGGATCTTCTCGTGTTCTCTCGGCGTGAATAAGTAGCTCGTGAGCTCTGTCAGGTTCGTCGATGTGAACAAAAAGCCTGGCGGCGGAACGAAGAACAAAGCGGTTGTTATGTACCAGACGGAGCGCGCGCTCCATTGCATGCACTGATTGATCGCGCTGGCCTATCATGGAATATGCACGCGCTAGGTCGACCCAGAGAAGGGCGTTGCGTGGGGTATCTCGAAGTTGGAGGCGCAGTGAACGGATTCTCAGGCGCAGGACGTCTGCCTCGAGATCGATGTCTTTGTGGTCAGCCATAGCGAAATGGCCAACGTGATCTTCCAGTGACAACACTTGCTCGGCGATTGTGCGCACGGCTGACGTGGGACTATTTCCGGGCTCCACGAGGAAGCGCGCCGCCTCAGCGGCGTCAGTGCGACGTCCAAGCACCAGCGCGGACGTGACAACGTCGGCTGCAGTCTCGATGGACCGGTCTTGCTGCCACGCTGTGAGCTTTTCGTCGAAATACTTCCCCGGCTCAATGACGAACGGGCTTCCGAACTGCTCCCGCTCCAACTCACCCGTCTGGGCGGTCGTACGGAAATCGCGCCACCGCGGGACGACCCGCCGATCCTTTTCGGGAAGGAAGAGGCTCATCGCGGCGCTACTTCTTCAGAAGGCCGAGCTCGGCCCTCCGCGCAAGCATGTTGAACAAGCTGATATACCGCTCAAGCGAATAGGGATTCCCACGTGCAACTCTGGTTAGCGGGTGACCTCGCAATGTAACGTCGGGTTCACACAGTTGACGAACCGCAAGCGTCACCTCATCTCGAAGCTGGTCTGGCACCAGGTTAGAGACGTAAGTCACCGCGCGTCCAAATGCATCACGAACGTACGGAAGGACGCCTGCATAGTCGCCCGACCAGCCCATTACCGACGTCGGAGTACGCCAGGCGTGGGAGGAGTGCAACTCTCGGCGTAGGAAGGCCGTCATGCCAACTCCGGTGAAGAAGAAGGTAATCATGCTGCCAAGCAAATACGCATCGCAGCCATAACGTCGACGATTCCAGTCGGGATCGACTTGGCCATACAACAATTCTGGTGGTGCGTATGCCGGATCCCCCTGGATCGTGTACTTATCATGCGGCGGCGCCTGACCGATTACGGCCGCGCGGCCCAAGTCACCAAGCTTAGAGATCTTCCCGCCATCAAACGAGAGGACGTTGGACGGCTTGACGTCTTGATGAGCGATTCCCTCTCGGTGCAGCTGAGATATACCGGTCGCGACATGATGCAATGCCCTCAGCATCCAGGCAAGGTCAAAGCGGCGACCGGCGTCTGCTAAGACACGGGCATCGCCCTCGGCCAGCTCCAGAATCAGATACTGCACAGGCTCACCCGCTATCCGGACCGTCCCATCGCCGATGGAAACAACGACACGATCGAGACGCTTATCACGGCACGTTTCCAGAACCCGGCGTTCGAAGTTGTACGCTTCGGTTAGGGCCTGGAGAACGATCGCTGGATCGGGGGCCTTCATCGCCTCAGAATAGTCCAGCGCTTTGAGATAGGCTTGGAGACCTCGTGGGTTTTCTACTATGTAGCCGTGCGAAAAGTTACCCCCGGTGCTACCGGGCGAAAGAGGAACCTCCCGTACGACCTTCCATCCGCCGTCCAGCGTCATGCCCAGCAATTGTTGCGCAGGCGTCTTCACACGCGGCTCCGGCGGACGATGCTGACATCCATCGCAATCGTCAAGTATGTTACAGGAATACGCGCCGCCCGGCCGGAGATCTGGTGAAGCGAATACAAATAGGATCCGACGTTGTCCTCTGCGCCCCACGGGAGCTGCCCTCAGAGGCCCACCTGATGCCTTCCGAAAACGCCCTCCTACGTCGCCTAGCCTCCGATCAGTAGCCACGCCACGCCACATACGGCAGCTTCGTCGCCGTCGTCTCGATGGCGGTGCCCGCTTCCAACAGCACCGCCGTCGGGTCCCACGTCCCGCCGACGAGCTGGTTGCGGGGGGCCGTCGGGGATGGTCGTCTTTATGACGCGGTCGCCGAAGCGCACCTCTTGCCGTTCCACGTCCACCGTCACCCGCCTGCTGCGGCGCCCGGGCGATGGCCTTCTGGAGCCACTCGAGGTCGGCCTGGGAGGCGACCAGGCAGGGGATGCCGAGCATGACGCAGTTGCCGAAGAAGATCTCGCCGAACGAGCCGCCGACGATGGCGCAGATGACCCAGCGCATGAGGGCCTGCTGGGTGTGCTCGCGCGAGGAGCCGCAGCCGAAGTTCTGGCCGCCGACGAGCACCGATGCACCCGTGTTAATTGTGCAAGAAGCGCCCCTCGCTCGCGTTACAATCCGGCGCGATGGCGACGCGTAGGAACCGCTACGCCGTGGCCCTAGGACGGAAGGGGGAGCAAGAAGAGCGGGAAGGTACGCACGGACAGTGTACCGGAGCATCGCAGTGAGGCCGCCGGCGCGGCTCCCTCGCGTGCTGGCTCGACGCTCGCAGCGACGTGACAATACGATGACTCAACCACCCCTGCGCCATCAACATACCGCTTACGGCTCCTGGAAGCGGAATCCAGGGCGGCAAGAGGAGTGTTGCGCGGACATCTTCCGTGCCTACGCTTGTCATGCGTCCGCGGAGCCGCTGTTCTTCCGTGGTCCTGCTGAGGACATTCTCGCGGAGCTCCCGGACGACTCCATCGACTTTGCGATGACCAGCCCGCCATACTGGGGGAAGAGACAGTACTCAAACGGCGGCATCGGTCTGGAGAGTGAGCCAGCCGAGTACATCGCGGCCCTCCTGCGTGTGTTCGGCCAGGTTCACCGTCTTCTGAAGCCTACCGGTTCTTTCTGGCTCAACATCGGCGACAGCTACCATCACAAGCGCCTGCTTGGACTGCCCTGGCGGGTTGCCTTTGCGATGATGGATTCTCAGGACTGGATTCTCCGCAACGACGTCGTGTGGAACAAAATAAAGGGCGGCCCCGATACCGCCGCGGACAAGCTGAGGAACGTGCACGAGCCCGTCTTCCACTTCGTCAAGCGGGCCACCGGGTACTACTACGACGTCGATGCTATTCGGAGCGCACCGAGGCGGGCACAGATCATCAACGGCGCTGTTGTTTCAGCCACGGGCGTACGTGGCGTGCGCTACCGACGTCAGATTGAGCTCTCCTCGCACCTGTCGCCCGCTGAGAAGAAGGGGGCGTTCGCGGCACTTGATGCAATACTCGGCGAGATAAGGGCCGGACGCCTCGCTGACTTTCGCATGATCATTCGTGGACAGCAACGCACCACTCACTCAGACTCAGAAGTCGTGTCCGGCCGAGCTCGCGATCTCCAAGCGCGAGGCTTTTACTTTCTGCGATACCACCCGAATGGGAGCAAGCCGAGCGACGTGTGGGACATCATTCCTGAGGACACGCAAAACCGTGAGGTGCACTTCGCCCCCTATCCAGCGGACCTGTGCCGCATCCCGCTGCTAGCTACCTGTCCCGAGAAGGGGATTGCGCTCGATCCGTTCTGCGGAACGGGTACAACCAACCTCGTCGCGCGCCAACTGAACCGACGTTCTATCGGCATCGACATCTCAGAAGACTATCTTGAGGAGGCTGTCAAACGCTGTTCGATCCTCTTGTGAGGTGATGTTCGGGTGAGCAATGGCGACGAGATTGTTGAGCTGTTCGGGCTCCCTGCCACCCGAGGGCAGCGCTGGCAGGCCGTGGTCGAGGGACAGCATTGTCCATATCTGGACCGAAAGTGCATCAAGGTCAGAAAGAGTGAGCCGGACGTTTCCATAGGCACGTGCACCGTCCACTATGGAAAGGCGCCGATCGTCATTTGTCCCTTCCGCCTCCTGGAGCGCCGCCAGGTCTTCGCCGACTGCATTCATCTGTTGACCCTGCACGAGCCGGGCAATGAGTTTCACATCGTGACGGAGGTCAGTATCCCAGGCGGTAGCATCGATTACTTCCTGGTCTCGGTTCACCGCGGACGTGCGATCGACTTCGTCGGCATCGAACTTCAGACGCTTGACACCACAGGCACGGTATGGCCTGCGCGAGAGCGGTTCCTGCAGTTCGTTGGCGTGCCCCACGATCGGGAAGCCGCGGCCTCCGGGAAGCCGTTCGGCATGAATTGGAAGATGACAGCAAAGACCATCCTCGTGCAGCTTCACCATAAGGTGGAGACATTCGCTCATCTGTCGAAGCACTTGGTCCTTGTTGTCCAGGACCGGCTGCTCGACTACATGAGACGGGAGTTTTCCTTCGACCATCTGGCCCGTGAACCACGGGTCGGAGACCCTATGCACTTCCACAGCTACTCACTCCAGCGAGACCACCAAGGTTTGCGTCTGGAAATGGCCCAGCGACTGAGCACCGATGTCGCCGGCATCGCGACGGCTCTCGGGCTTCAGGCGGAAGCGAAGGTGGAGATCGAAAGCATTCTCGCCGACATCCAACGGAAGCTCTCCAACCGCACACGCTGGACACCGTGATGCATCAACGCGGTCTGGGCTTCTCTTCGCAGGTGTCGTCCTCGACGTGTCTCGCGATCCTCCGTCCACCGCAGCGGGAGCACTCAATCCAAACGATGCAGCCAGGCGGTCCGTCGTCCACGCTGGCGTCGAAGTCACTGCAGCGGCGGTGCTCGTCCAGGAAGGCTGCGAGATCCTTGTCGAGGCTTCCCATGGATGGGAGTGTAGCGCGAGCGCACGTGGGAAGGAATGTCCCAAAGCCGATACACGCCACCCGTACCGGTGCTCAAGCTGGGGAGGCTACTTGCCCTTCCGCCCTCTTCAGTTTCGCTCCGAAATCCTTTATTCGGTTCTTTCACTCCCGGTTTTCAGGCGGCGTTGGGTTCTGCGTGCCGAAGGCTCCGCCCGTTGGCACGCGGCTGCCCGCCAGCGATGGATGGAGCTTCCGCGATCAGTAACCCGCCACGTACGGCAGCTTCGTCGCCGTCGCCTCGATCGCCTCGCCGGCTTCCAGCAACACCGCCGTCGAATCCCACGTGCCTCCCACGAGCTGGTTGCGCGGGCCGTCGGGGATGGTGGCATTGATGACGCGGTCGCCGAAGCGGACCTCTTGCCGTTCCACGTCCACCGTCACCGGCGCCTGCGGGGACCGGCTGATGGCCTTCTGGAGCCACTCGAGGTCGGCCTGCGACGCGACCAGGCAGGGGATGCCGAGCATTACGCAATTGCCGAAGAAGATCTCGCCGAAGGAGCCGCCGACGATCGCCCTGATGCCCCAGCGCATGAGGGCTTGTGGCGCGTGCTCGCGTGAGGAGCCGCAACCAAAGTTCTGGCCGACCACGAGGACCGACGCGCCCTGGTAGGCGGGCGAGTTGAACGGGTGCTCGGGGTTCTGCTTGCGCGCGTCCTCGAAGGCGTGCTCGCCCATGCCCTCGAAGGTCACGGCCTTCAGGAAGCGCGCGGGGATGATGCGGTCGGTGTCGATGTCGTTGCCGGGGAGCGGAATGCCCCGGCCCGTCACCCGGCGGCGCGCGAAGTCGGTCGGGCTCATCGGAGGATCTCCCTCACGTCGGCGACGGCGCCTGTGATCGCGGCGGCGGCGACCATGGCCGGGCTCATGAGCAGCGTACGGCCCGTCGGGCTCCCTTGCCGGCCGATGAAGTTTCTGTTGCTCGACGACGCGCTCATCTCCCTGCCCTGAAGCTTGTCGTCGTTCATGCCGAGGCACATGGAGCAGCCGGCCTTGCGCCACTGGAAGCCCGCGGCCTGGAAGACCTCGTGCAGGCCCTCGGCCTCGGCGGCCTTGGCGACCTGCTGGGAGCCCGGGACGATGAGCGCGCGCACGTGCCTGGCCACCTTGCCCTTCTTGGCCACCTCGGCGGCGGCGCGGAGATCGGACAGGCGGCCGTTGGTGCAGGAGCCGACGAAGGCGACGTCGATCTTCGCCCCCTTGATCGGCTGGCCCGCCTCGAAGCCCATGTGCGCGAGCGCCTCGCGGAAGGTCGGCCGCTCGGGCTCGGGCTGGGCGTCGGGCGACGGGATCCGCTGGCTCACCCCGACCGACATGCCCGGGTTGATGCCCCACGTCACCACCGGCTCGATCGCGGCGCCGTCGAGGCGCGCGACGTCGTCGAACGCGGCGCCGGGCTCGGTCGCCACCGACTTCCACCACGCGGCTGCGCGGTCGAACGCCGCGCCCTGCGGCGCGTGGGGCCGGCCGCGGAGATACTCGATGGTCGTCGCGTCGGGGTTGACGTAGCCGCAGCGCGCGCCGCCTTCGATCGACATGTTGCAGACGGTGAGCCGTTCCTCCATCGTCATGCGCTCGATGACGGGCCCGGCGTACTCGTAGGCGTAGCCCACGCCGCCCTTCACGCCGAGCTGGTGGATGATGGCGAGGATCACGTCCTTGGCGTAGACGCCCCTGGCGAGCGCGCCGTCCACGCGCACCTGGCGGAGCTTGGGCTTGGCGATCGCCAGGCATTGGGTTGCGAGAACATCGCGCACCTGAGTGGTGCCGATGCCGAAGGCGATGGCGCCGACGGCGCCGTGGGTCGAGGTGTGGCTGTCGCCGCATGCGATCGTCATGCCCGGCTGGGTCAGGCCCAGCTCCGGGCCGATGACGTGGACGATGCCCTGCTTGCCCGTCGCCATGTCGAGGAGCGGCAGACCGAACTCCTTCGTGTTCCGGTACATGTGCTCGGCCATCTCCTCGGCCATGGGGTCGCCGAAGGGGCGGGCCTGGTCGGTCGTCGGGATGATGTGGTCGAGCGTGCCGAAGGTGCGCTCGGGCATGCGCACCTTGAGCTTCGAGTCCCTCAGCATCTGGAAGGCCTGCGGCGTCGTCACCTCGTGGATCAGGTGCAGGCCGATCAGGAGCTGGGTCTGGCCGGACGGGAGCGTCCGGACCGTGTGCGCGTCCCACACCTTGTCGAGCAGCGTGCGTGTCATGGAATCCTCCGAGAAGGGTATCGTGCCCCATCGAGACCGTGGAGTCCAGCTTCCCTCGTGTGAAACATGTTACTCTTCCCGCATGAAGACGCTGACTGTTCGCGACCTTCGGCAGCGATGGCCCCGCGCCGAGGCGATGCTCGAGACCGAGGGGGAGATCCTGATCACCCGCGACGCGAAGCCGGTGGCCCGCCTCGTGCGGTTCGTGACGCCCCGGCGGGCGCGCAAGCGCTTCGAGCCGGCCAAGCACGCCGCGTGGCAGGCGCGGGTCGGCGGGAAGCGACCCGTGCGCTGGGTCGACGAGTTCCTCGGGCGGGATCGACGCGCTGGCGGCGTTTCAGGGAGAAGCTGACCGAGTTTCGCGAGACCGAGCCCTTCCGGTTCCACCGCCTGAGCGCGCCGGTGTTCGACGTGGCCCTCCGCCAGCATCGAGCAGGAGGCAAGACTCACTGCCGGACGCTCGATCGGCTTCACCTGGCCGCCATGGAGGAGCTGAACGTCCGCAGGCTCATGACGAACGACGCCAGTCAAGCGGCTGCCGCGCGGGCCATGGGCCTCGAGGTGCTGACCCCGGGCGCGATCTCCGCATGACAACCGACAGGGAGGCGTCATGACCCAGCCCGTGACGATGCAGATCTTCTCCGACTACGTCTGACCCTGGTGCTACCTCAGTACCGTGCGTATTGAGCGGCTCAAGGCGGAGCACAACGTGAAGGTCGAGTGGGTGCACTTCCCCCTGCACCCGGACACGCCGGCGGAGGGGCGCGCGCTCGCCGATCTGTTCGCCGGGCGCAACGTGGACCGAAACGCCATGCACGCCCAGATGAAGGCGCGCATGGACGCCGAGGGGCTCCCCTACGGCGAGCGCACGATGACGTACAACAGCCGCCTGGCCCAGGAGCTGGGCAAGTGGGCGGACACGCAGCCGGGCGGCGAGGCGATCCACGACGCGCTGTTCCGCGCCTACTTCGTGGAGGCGCGCGACATCTCCCGGCCCGCGGTGCTGCTGGACGTCGTGGCGCGCGTGGGCCTGCCGGTCGGCGGCGCGCGCGAGGTGCTGGAGCGGCGGACGTTCAGGGACGCCGTCGATGCGGACTGGGAGCTCTCGCGCCGCTACGGCGTCACGGGTGTGCCGACGTTCGTCGTCGGGCGCCAGGGCGTCGTCGGCGCGCAGCCCTACGAGGTGCTGGAGCAGCTCGTGCTGAAGGAGGGGAGCCGCGCATGAAGATCGGTGTCGTCCTGCCGCAGACCGAGATCGGGAACGACCCGGCCGCCATCAAGGCCTACGCCGAGGCCGTCGAGGGCATGGGGTTCACGCACGTCCTCGTCTTCGATCACGTGCTGGGCGCCAATCCCGACCGCCCGGGCGGCTGGAAGGGGCCCTACACGTATCGCCACGGCTTCCACGAGCCGTTCGTGCTCTTCGGGTTCCTGGCCGCCGCCACGCGCCAGCTCGAGCTGGTGACGGGCATCATCATCCTGCCGCAGCGCCAGACCGCGCTCGTCGCCAAGCAGGCCGCGGCCGTGGACGTGCTGTCGGGCGGGCGGCTCAGGCTCGGCGTCGCCGTCGGCTGGAACCCGGTCGAGTTCGAGGCGCTCGGCGAGGACTTCGCGACGCGCGGCCGGCGGATCGAGGAGCAGATCGAGGTGATGCGCGCGCTGTGGACGAACGACCTGGTGACCTTCGCGGGCACGCGCCATCGCATCCCCGACGCCGGCCTCAACCCGCTGCCCGTGCAGCGACCGATCCCGGTGTGGATGGGCGGCGAGAGCGAGGTCGTCCAGCAGCGGACGGCCCGCATCGCCGACGGGTGGATGCCCCACTTCCGGCCCGGCGCGGCGGCGCAGGCCACCGTCGATCGGCTCCACGGCATGATCCGCGCGGCGGGCCGCGACCCGCAGGCGTTCGGGATCGAGGGCCGCATCACGCTGTCCCAGGTTCCCCAGGCGGACTGGGGCAAGGAGCTCGCGGCGTGGCGCGGGATGCGCGGCATCAGCCATCTCTGCGTCCACACCGCGGGCATGGGGCTGGCGAAGCCGGCCGATCACGTCGAGACGCTGCGCCGCTTCCGGGAGAGCGTCGGGCTCCACCCCGGTCTCTAGAAAGGAGCCCAGCATGCCGCGCGTCGCGCCGATCACCGGCAAGTCCGACGTGCCCGCCGAGCACCACGCCGTCGTCGACGCGGTGGTGCGGGTGTTCGGCAACGTGCGGGGGCCGTTCAGCATGCTGCTCCACAGCCCGAAGCTGGCGGAGCGGATGCTCCCGCTGGTCACCTTCTTCCGCGACGAGAGCATCGTCGCGCCGCAGCTACGGTCGGTCGCCATCCTCAGCGCCGTGCGCGAGCGCGAGGCGGCGTACGTGTGGGCGGCCCAGGTCGGCGCCGCGCGCCGGAACGGCGTGCGCGAGGAGGTCATCGACCTCCTCCGGGCCAAGGGCGACCCGGGTGCCTTGCCCGTGGACGAGCGGGAGATCGTGACCTACACGCGGCAGCTCATGCGCACGAACCGCGTCGAGCAGGCGGTCTTCGACGCGCTCCGGAACCGGCACGGCGTGCAGTGGCTGCTCGAGCTGACGGCGGTCGCGAACTACTTCGCGATGATCTCGGGGGTCGTCAACGCCTTCGAGGTCGCGGCGCCTCCGGACGGCGACCGGCTGCCCGCGTAGCCCGGCCGCTGACTCTTCTTGCCTGCTTCTGGAGGCCTCGGAGGTAAGCTGGAGCCTCCAGGGAGAGATCGGCATGCAAGACGGTGAGCTCTCACTCCTCATTGTCGTCCCGAGAACGGGTCTCGACGCCTGCCAGTCGCTGCGGCGCGCGCTCGGGGAGGACCCGACGGTCCAGGTGATCGTGGACCGCCGCTTCACGGAGCGGCGAGCCCGAGCCGAGCCC
>Ga0209751_10003218_pt1 | contig 15900 bp, 18 predicted proteins | sample RifCSP13_1_FD_184019 | JGI IMG/M metagenome (GOLD analysis project Ga0209751, IMG submission 184019) | Soil microbial communities from Rifle, Colorado - Rifle CSP2_sed 13_1 (SPAdes) (version 2) | ecosystem: Environmental > Terrestrial > Deep subsurface > Rock core/Sediment | place: Rifle... | reverse complement strand
GATTCCGGGACACTTCCCGTAAAAACCCATCCGGACCGGCGAAGTAGCCGGAGTACCCTCCCCAGTCCGCGCGCTGACCTCGCTTTATGTTGTGGCCGCGGTCGGCGAGCGCAGCCAAGGATCAGGGCCGCCTTCTCTTGCCGGGACCGAAAGACCGCCTGCCGCGGGGGCGCCCGCCGCCGAAAATGGGCGGGGGGTTGTCGTCGACCAGGCGCGTATATTTGTAGCTGAAGCCCTCCAGCTTGACGCGCGGAATTTTCTGGCTGATGAAGCGCTCGATCGCGGCGACCTCCGGGAGGTCCTCGGCGGTCATGATGGTGAAGGCATCGCCCACGCTCAGCGCGCGGCCCGTGCGACCGATCCGGTGGACGTAGTCCTCGGGATGATGCGGCACGTCGAAGTTGATGACGTGGCTGATCTGCTGGACATCGATCCCGCGCGCGGCGATGTCCGTGGCAACCATCACTTCGTAGCGGCCGTTGCGAAAACCGTTCAGCGCCAGCTCGCGCTCGCGCTGGGTGCGGTTGGAGTGGAGCACCGCGACGGCGTGGCCTTCATGATGGAGCTTGCGCGCGACGCGGTCGGCTCCATGTTTGGTGCGGCAGAAGATGAGCACCTGATCGTAGTCGGTGCGCCGGAGCAGCTCTTCCAAGAGTTCCTGCTTCTGGTCGACGGCCACGGGATACAGCGCATGCGTCACGGTCTCGGCGGGCGAACGGCGCTGGCCGATCTCGACGGTCTCGGGGTCGCGCATCGCCCATTTGCAGAGCTGCTCGATCTCGGGCGGGATGGTGGCGGAGAAAAGCATCGTCTGACGCGCGCGCGGACAACGTTCGACGATGCGGCGCACGTCGGGCAAAAAACCCATGTCGAGCATCCGATCCGCTTCGTCGAGGACGAGGATTTGGATCTGATTGAGCCGAGCCAGGCCGCGCTGCATCTGATCGAGCAGGCGCCCCGGCGTCGCCACGAGGATGTCCACGCCCTGACGCAGCGCCTGGTCTTGTCGGCCATAGCCCGTGCCGCCGTACACAACCGTGGTGGACAGGTTGGTGAAGCGCGCATAATCATGGATGGCGGTCTCAACCTGGGCGGCGAGTTCGCGGGTGGGTTCGAGTACGAGCGCCCGCAACGCGCCGTGCTGAGCGAGGCGGGATATAATAGGCAGCGCGAACGCGGCGGTCTTGCCCGTGCCCGTCTGGGCGGAGCCAATGAGGTCCCGCCCTGACATCACGATCGGGATGGCGCGAAGCTGGATCGGGGTCGGATCGGTGTAACCCGAGGCGCGAACGCCTTCGAGCGCTTTAGGGGAAAGGCCGAGTTTGGAAAATGGCATGACCTTTTCTTATGGCACGAGGCCGCCGGATTCACAAGCGCCAGAATTTCTGGGGACAGTATACTTCATTTCCCGCCTCTCCCCCGGCGACCTGTAAATTCGAGCAGGTCCATGCACCTCGTAGCAGCCGCATCTTGTCTATGCTAACAATAGTTAGCGCGGACCCTGACTGACTCGCTCGCTGTAAGCGACCAGGTTTTAATCATGAGTGGAGGGCGTACATTTGATTTATCATTATGGGTGGCTCGTTCCCCTGGGCTTCGTCATCGGCACTTACGGAACACTGGTCGGGACTGGCGGCGGTTTTGTCCTGGTACCGCTCCTGTTATTGGTTTATCCGAAAGAATCCCCTGAAATCATCACCAGCATTTCGCTCGCTGTAGTTTTTTTTAACGCGACTTCGGGGTCGATAGCTTACGGCCGCATGAAGCGCATCGAGTATAGGTCGGGCATGAGTTTTTCCTTGGCTACGATCCCAGGGGCGATTCTGGGAGCCCTGACGACGGCCTACATTCCCCGTAGACTCTTTGATTTAGTCTTCGGAATTTTGATGATTGTGGCCTCCGGCTACCTCCTGTTCCACCCCGGGGGCGAGATGGACATTAGCGAGCCGCAGGAAAACTTGAAGGCAAACTCCCATTTCTATTCCACGACGAACCTCGTCGATTCGCAGGGCATCAGCTACAGCTTTTCCTATAACCCCTTCATCGGAATTGGACTGAGTCTCTTCGTGGGGTATGTCTCAAGCGTGCTTGGGGTCGGAGGGGGTTTTATTCACGTGCCCGCTCTGGTGCATCTGCTGAATTTTCCGGTCCATATCGCGACTGCGACTTCTCAGTTCATCCTGGCAATTATGGCTCTGACCGGAACTCTGGTTCATGTCGTGACGGGGACATTCGCGCATGGCGTCCGACGGACCATCGCCCTGGCGATCGGTGTGGTTCTCGGAGCGCAGTTAGGAGCAGTCCTGTCAAACCGGTTTCACGGCGACTGGATTATTCGGGGATTAGCAGTGGCCCTGGCCTTCGTAGGAATTAGGATTCTCATCACGGCGTTCTAGAGATCCAACCCCGCCATCATCTTTGACACTTTCTCGCTCACGTCACGGGGGACACCGATCCTCCTGAACCGATCTCTCTCCCGTACCGGCACGGTCGCATCCAGACCGACCTTGGTTGTGAAATTGCCCTGCTTGGTGGATGGGTCGATGGCTCGGGCTCTCAGGTTGGGCATCACGACTAAGTCCTCGTCACCCTGAAACCGGGTGGCGATGGCCCACTCGATGTCCTGCGGATCCTGAACGTTGACGTCGTCATCCACGACTACGGCGTGCTTGATGTAAGGGACGCCGGAGAGCAGCAGGTGAAGAAGCTGTCGCGGCTCGGAGTCATGGTTTTTGCGCAACGAGAGGGCAACGTGGGTGCGGTTGCTGAACCGGCTGATGGCGAGATCGCACACCTGGAAGCCCTTTTGCCGAAGCATCTGAATCATCTCCGCCTCACCGGCCGGGCCTCCGAGCAGCGCTACTTCGCGAACCGTCGGGTGGAGGGCTTGGAGGATAGGATTCTTTCGGCAGGTGATTGCCGTCACCTCGATGACATGGCTAGCGTCGGAAAAATAGTAGCCTGAGGTCTCGCCAAACGGGCCTTCCGTCTCACGTACCCCTGGCAGGATTTTCCCCTCGATGACCAACTCGGCGTCCGCCGGCACCTCAGCGTCAACCGTTTCACATTTCACCAAAGGGATCGGACTTCCCAAGAGGCTGCTGGCGATGGCGAGCTTATCTTCGCCAGGGGAGCTTACAATAGAGGCGAGCAGGATGATGGGATGAATTCCCAGACTGATCGCCACATCCAGGGGCTGGTTATTTCTTTCCGCTTCTGCGGCAAAGCGGGCGATCGGTGGATTGGAAAGATGGATACCCATCTTTCTTCTCCCCTTGATATGAAGCCGGTGCAGCCCCATGCTTCTGAGACCGCTCGCCGGGTCCTTGGCGATAGCGACGCCGCAGGTGATGTAAGGTCCCCCATCCCCTTCGTGATACGTGGGCATGGGTAGCGCCAGGAGATCGATCTTTCTCCTGTCTTGGATCACGACCTGTCTCACCGGACCGCCTCTTGCTCTCCGAGGTTGGACCTTACGAGCCCTTCTCCTCCGATAGGTCTCCAAAAGCTTTTCCTCACTTTGAAGGCCGAAGGCCAATGCCAGCCTCTTCTTCGTGCCGACAAGGTTACCGACAAGCTGGATGGGATGACCTTTCACGTTTTCGAAGAGCAGGGCCGGTCCCCTGATTCTGTCAAATTGTCGCAACAGCTCGGAGACCTCGAACCGCGGGTCCACTTCATCCGTGATCGAAAGCAACTCCTTGTTTCTCGCGAGAAGGGCCAGAAAATATCTCAGATCCTTGGTAGGCATCCAATCTCCTTCGCTTTCCGGCACCTAGCACAATCGGCCGCTTAATTCAAAGCAAAACGCCGTGACCTTATGCACAACGCATCAGTTCGCTCCAGGACGCGACCCAGTCACTTCCTGGTGCTCAACGCCTTTCGGCACCTCAGTTCCATTCACGACATAGTCGGGACTTGGGAATCTGGTCCTTGCCTGGCTAAACCTTTTCAGTCTTGGATCCTTCAACACCCAAGTCCGTGGCGATTTCGCGAAATTGTTCGAGGGCGGCTTCGAGGTCTTCAACGATCTCCTGGGCGAGAACGTCGGGATCGGGCAGGTTGTCGGATTCTTCGAGGCTTTCGTCTCTGAGCCAGAAGATGTCCAGGCTGGCCTTGTCGCGGTTGATCAGCTCTTCGTAGTCGTAGGCGCGCCAGCGACCGGCAGGATTCGACTCGAACCAAGTGGATTCGCGCTGGTAGCGGTTTTCTGGATTGTAGCACTTGACGAACTCATCGAGATCTTCGCGCTTCAAAGGATCTGTTTTCAAGGTGAAGTGCTTGTTGGTCCGCAGGTCGTAAATCCAGAGCTTCTTGGTCCACGGCGTCTCGCTGGCCTGCTTCTTGTCGAAGAAAAGGACGTTTGCCTTAACACCTTGGGCGTAAAACAGCCCTGTCGGCAGACGAAGGAGCGTATGAACCTCGCACTCGTAGGTCTCTCTTTCTTTGACGGCTTTACCATCATCGGCCACGATTGTGATGCTACTCTTCTTGCCGAAGGGCGGATTGGTTAAGACCAGTTCAAACCGCTCACCAGGGTCGGCGGCCAATGAGTCTGTGACGACAATCGGCTCGTACTCCTGACTTCCAATGCCGTGCAGCAAAAGATTCATCGCGCAAAGCCGCGCTACCCCCTGCACCAGCTCGATGCCCTTGAAGGTGTTTTCCTTGAGCTTCTTCTTTTGGTCCGTCGTCATGTGCGGGTAGTGAGCGACCACATAGTCGTGCGCAGCGAGAATGAAGCCGCCCGTACCACAGGCCGGATCACACACCGTCTCGCCAGGTTTAGGAGCCATCACGTCCACGATGCCAGCTATCAAAGGCCGCGGCGTAAAGTACTGTCCGGCGCCGGTCTTTACGTCCTGGGCTTTCTTCTCCAGCAGCCCCTCGTAGGCGTCGCCCTTCACATCCGCGCTCATCATCGACCAGTTTTCCTTGTCGATCAGGTCAACGATCAGCCGCCGTAATTTCGCCGGATCCTGAAACTTGTTCTGGGATTTGTTGAAGATCAGAGCCAGCAGCCCCTTTTCTTTGGCAAGCTCCTCTAACAAATGGCGGTAGTGATCGAACAGCTCATCCCCGTCTCTTTTGATGAGACCCGCCCAACCATATTCTTCCGGGACGATGCTGGTTGGCTTGTGTGCGCCGAAGGCAGGCACATACGGTGCCTTCGTCCGCTCGTCGGCCATCTTGAGAAACAGCAAGTACGTCAATTGCTCAGAGCCTGTCCTGAGCGAAGCCGAAGGATAATCGTCATAGCTCATCCCATCGTCCCGGAGGACGTTACAGTAATTCCAGAGCTTTTGGACGATTTGAGAAGAATAGTCGGCCATATGGGTCGGGACAGCTATATTCCTCGCAATAATCGGCCGCAACTTGGCGCCCGCCGCCTACGAAGCTATGGCTTGGATACGGAGGAGTTGGCTGAACCAAGCGCGGCGCTATCGCGATCGAGCTCTCCTAAGGCCTTTTGGATTAACTCGACCTCGCGCGACTCGAAAAAGGGCTCCCCACACTGGGTACAAACCCATGCCGGAATGGCGTCCCAAGCTACGTGATACCCGTGTCGGTCCAAACTAAACGGAGCCGTGCCCCGAAGCATCCGACCTTTGCAATGCAGGCATTCCATAAGTTAACGCCTCCTTCTAAAGTCTTCCGACCACTGAGCCGGATCAGGAAGATACGCTGTAATTATAGCCAAATAATCGCCTTTCGGCGAACACACAACATGCACCGCCCGGTCCGCGTGGCCGAAACCGAGCAAGAGGCAACTATGACCGCGCGGGTCCTGCGGGTAATCTTCGATAAGCTCACCTCTCACAACAACCGTTTCCACTTCGCTTGGAGTAATCATTCGCTCGGGCCGCGACATCTGGCGGATAGCGTGAGGCAGAAATAACAATCTTGTCTGCGCCGCCTGCCGAACTTCTTCTAGTATCGTCATTTGAGATTACTGCTACTCTTTAAATGATTCCACCGTCTTGAGAAACAGCAAGTATGTCAACTGCTCAGAGCCCGTCCTGAGCGAGGTCGAAGGATAGTCGCCGTCTACCTGTGCGTGTTCGCACGCAGACAGGCTTGCCTGCGCGCCTGCCCGTGCCGGTGAGGCAGACGGCCTCGCGCAAGCAGGTAGCTCATCCCGCCTGCCTGCCAGGGCGCGGGCAGGTGTTCGCACCTGCCTGAGCGATGCTCGCAGTCAGGCGCAGACGGGTCGTCTCGCAAGACGTTACAGTAATTCCAGAGCTTTTGAACGATTGCCGAAGAAGTCATGCCTTTCCCAGCGATTCGGGTAGGTGGCAGGTTTCCTACGCCCGCAGCAGTCGCGCGTGCGTGATTTCCCGTTTCTGAACCGGGCGGACTTGAGAAGCTTCCAATGTGGCGACGGCTACCGTTTCGCCATGGAGAGTTAGGAACTCCACTTCGAAAGCTTCTCCGTTCTTATACACATGCACAACAGTGCCAACGTCTCCAACCTTCAGCCCTTGATGAGGAATTGCCTTTTTCAAAACTACTCGGTCATGCTCCTTGATCATCTTAACCTCCTAGATCGGATGGGCCGTTATGAGCCGCGGTGAGCGCGAACCTTTAGACAAAATCCAGACTGTTCGGATTCGGGGGTTTCGACCATCCGGTGTTTCCAACGGGCCGTCAACACTATAGCGCGTCCCGTGCCGCGATTCCACGGAAGCGGTGACGTCTTGAGCGCGCCCGTGCGATCTAAGAGCGCGCGTAAAAACTCGCCACCTGGCGACCCTAAAGCCGAACGCTACGAAAAACCTAGCCTTGCTGCTTCCGTCCGGATGAGATGGCGACAGCAAATATTCGCCAACCTTCCTGCGATCAACACGAGCTCTGGCGGCATAAGGCAATTTCATGTGGCGCAATCGTCAGATTTAGAAGTACGTCCGCTCATCAGCCATCTTCCTGCCCGCATGCCCGCCTGTGCCGAAAGGGCAGACAGGCCATGCGCAGGTAGAGAGAAACAGTAAATACGTCAACTGCTCAGAGCCCTGTCTGCGTGTCCCCGCCTGCGCGTCCGCGCGGGCAGGCGCACAGGCTGGCTGTCCTGAGCCCTTGGGCAGAGTTTACCCTGAGCGCAGCCGAAGGACTTAGGATAGACTGAGCCGAAGGATAATCGCCGTCACTTCCACTTGCCGCCGTTCGACTTAAAGAAATTAGTATTATGTCCCCGGAATTCAGTATTATGTCCCCGGAATTCCCACCCTATGGATCACGACAGCGATTCATCTGGACACACTCAACAGCAGACTTGACCCCTTTCTTTTCGGCATTTTTACCGTTTTGACATCCGAGGTCCATCCTTCGTTGACTCTTCTTGTACACCCTTGTACACTTCATCATTATGAAACTCTCTATCAGCGAAGCACGAAAAAGGTTGCCGGAGCTGGTCCGCCAGGTCCGGAAGGACCCTCGCGCGACGGTCCAGATCACCGTCAGGGAAGAGGCCGTCGCCGAGCTGCGCGCCGTCCAGCCCGGCCCGGAACCGGGCTTGGCCGCGAGGAAGCTGCTCGAACTCCGAAAGAAGCTCGCGAAAAAAGGACTGAAAACCCGACGGGCCGACGTCTCCAGTCATGTTAAGGAATACCTCTATGGCCCGAAGGGCCTGCTCCGATGATCCCATCGGACCGCGTTTTTTGCGACACGGGATTCCTTTACGCCTCTCTCGCCCGAGGCGACCGCTACTACGACCTCGCCGGCGATTTGTTGGAGCAGTGCCGCGACCAGCGGGTCCAGATGTTTTCTACCTGGGAAGTGGTCAGTGAAACACTCACTTTGCTCGCCTACCGCCTGCATCCCCAGGCTGCCGTCCAGTTTCTTGACACGATGAAGCCGGTGCTTGCGCTGGTTCCGGTCACGGATGCGGTCCTTTCACAAGCAGAGCAGGTATTTCGGCGGCACGTGAAAACGCGCCGGCTCTCCTTCTGTGACGCCATTTCCTTTGTCGTCGTGACTACCCTTCTCGATAACATCCCTTGCCTCTCTTTTGATGAGGACTTCAAAGCCCTCGGCCTCACCGTGATCTCTTAGAGGCGCAAAATTTTCCGGGCTTCTTCCTTTACCTTGGCACTTAAAGAATCGGGCCGAACTACACGCACCTGGCTGCCGAAGCTCGTATCTAAAGGGAAAAAATGTATTTCAACTCTCCTGACACCCCGATCCTGCCGGCCCATCGCCGAAGATATTGGCGATCCAGGGTTTTTCCAGAGCGCTCCAAAACAGAAAGGGCATCCTCAAAGTCCCTTGGCCTGCCCACTTTAAGCTTTTGAAGAATACAGTCCTCCGGACAGACAAGCCAATAGTAGCGCCCGTCTAGGCGTTTCCGCCGCTTCCGCTGGAAAATCTGTTGATCGTGTGCATCTCGGGGACGCAATACATCGACGGTCATCCCATGAAACTGAAAACGAAGCTGAAAGCCTCTGAGCATGGGATTCCACTTTGTCTAGGTTTCGTCGAGGGCCATTCCTGCTTGAGTCTCCGCCCGCTCAGGCGACCTAAGTCCTCCTCCTCCACTGACACCAGGAAATCCACGTCGATTGTAGCTCGTGGCCTTCCCCAAACAGCCAACGCCCAGGCGCCAATCAGGACATAGGGAGCATCTCTCTTTCGAAAGCCGTCCACCGCCCTGCTCAAAGCTTCAGGGAGGCTACCTGTGGAAGAAACGGACACGATCCCTTCTCCAGACGCGATCCCGGCGAGCCTCGCTATGAGAGAGGCGGGCTAGCAGCCCCGTCCTTTCCAGGCTTGCTTTCTTCCCGTCAGATCCCCTCACCGCTCGAACTCCATCTCGCATCAGACTCAGCGCAAACGTAGAGAGCGCCATGCATTGCCGAAACCCCTCTTCCGCGCTGCGGGGAAAGCTCACTTGTCTCAGTTCCGCTTTCACCCTCTCCAAACGCTTAAGCCATCGGGGGAGCCGCTTCCGCCGCTTCATAGATCCTATGTCTCCTCGAAAATACGATAACCTAATGCCATCGGAGGTCACAACCTCAATATTTTTCGGGCCTCTTCTTTAACCCTCCCCTGCAGTGCCTCGGGCCGGACCACACGGACCTGGCTCCCAAAGCTCAAAATCCACCCGACAAGCTCGGTTGTATCAGCCACCTTCAACGTCATCTTTAACCGCCCATCCTTTAACTGAGTTGTCTCCTGGCTCCCGTGCCAGACCTTTGTCGGGTGACCTGATCATTCCGGGCCATAACGCCCTCCCTTTGGTCAAGTCTCAAGCCTCAGAGGGCAGGCTAAGCAGGAAAGCCCTTTCTTTGATCCGGGACCGAATGATAGTTAAACGCGATCCTGGATTCAATGATCCCTCCAAGCTGCCACACCGCGCGGGTCGTGTTCCAAACGGAGCCGTATCTTTAAACTTAGGTAGGGTTCTGATAATCTCCTGTACAAGCGTGCTTCCCCACTACGCGACCAGACCCAGGTCACCCGCGATGCAAACCTGTAAGAGAAAACAGGCGGTGGTTACCAAGCTTGCCGCTTCAGCTCTAAGCCTGTTCGTTCTTTTTCTCCTCGCAGGGTGGACGCCTAAGGTCCCATCGTCCGCCGATTCATCAGCGGCCGAGCTCACCGGGCATGTGCGCTTTCTCTCCTCGGATGAACTCATGGGACGCGGGGTCGACACTGCGGGAATCCATCAGGCGCGAGATTATATCGGAGAGCAATTCAAAAAATATGGCCTGCTCCCGGGGGGCGACGGCGCAACCTACTTTCAGGGCGTAGAGGTCGTGACCGGCGCCAAGCTCAAGGAGGGGAGCGAGCTAACCATCGCAGACCTGCGTTTGATCCCGGACCGTCAGTGGGCCCCTCTGGGCTTTTCGGCATCCGGCAAAGCCGATGGAGAGCTCGTTTTCGTTGGCTATGGAATCACCGCGGAAGATTACGGCTACGACGACTATGCCGGCGCGGACGTGAAGGGGAAAATCGCTGTGGTCTTACGCTATGAGCCGCCGCCGAAAAACGACCGCAGCCCGTTCCGAAAGCATCCCAAGTACTCACGGCATGCCGCTTTGCGGACCAAAGCCGACACCGCTCGGCAGCACGGCGCTGTCGGGATGATTCTCGTCGATCACCATTCGGCTGAAGAAGGCGAAAAACAACTGATACCGCTCAGAAGAACTCTGGGCAGAAGCGACCTCGGGTTGGTGGTCGCGCAGATTACCCGCGAGGTCCTGGATAAGGCACTGGCAGAAAAGGGCATCTCGCTCGGCGCGCTCAAGGAAAAAATCGATCGGGATGAGCGACCCGCCTCCGTTCCCCTCGGTCTCAGAGCTTCCCTTGAAGTTCAGATAGAAAAGGTGACCGGGAAGGGCGACAACGTCATCGGCGTCCTCCCCGGCGCCGCTCCCCTGTCGCAGGGCGAGCACATCATCATCGGCGCCCACTACGATCACATAGGACTTGGGTACTACGGCACGCGAGATGGAAGCACAGAGGGGCAAATCCACCACGGCGCGGATGACAACGCTTCGGGGACTGCCCTTCTACTGCTCCTGGCCCAGGAGTTAAGCCGGCGGCCCGATCCTTTGCCCGTTTCTGTCGTCTTCGTCGCTTTTACCGGTGAGGAGCTGGGGCTCTACGGCTCTCGACGCTACGTCATTCGCCCGGCTCTCTCGCTGCGGTCGGCTAAAATCATGATCAATCTGGACATGGTCGGGCGAATGAAAAACAACCGCCTGATGGTAGCAGGGGTAGATACAGCCAAAGAGTTTCGCGGGATATTAAACCAGGCCGGATCCGCGCTCGAAGTGGAAATGAGGCCGGGGGTAGCCCGAAGCGATCACGTCTCCTTCTACGACAACAATATCTCCGTCCTTCACTTCTACACGGGAGTTCACGAGGATTACCATCGCCCTACGGACACGTGGGAAAAGCTTAACGTCGAGGGAATAGAAAAAATCAGCCGTGTGGTCCTGATAACCGTGGAAAAGATCGCTAACGACAGAGAACCCTTGACTTTTGTCCGTTTGCCCTCACCCTCCGGAATGGCCAGGCCTACCCCCACTTCTCCGCCCCAGGCTCCAAATCCTTAATAATCACTCTGCCTCCCTGGATCACGTAATCAAAAGTCCAGGGAGGTCTCGGGGCTGGGCCCGTGAGCACCCGCCCGCCTTGGACAGGATCATACCTGCCCCTAACAAAGATTCCAGAAAGCGCCTGCGACACAACATCTATCTACAGCCCTGGCTCCCCCGGCCGCACCGGATACTCACTAAAGAGTTGTCCTTGCGGGCCTGGCTCCCATTGCGAGGCTTTAGGATCAATCCGTGTCACAAGGATATTGTCGCCCTTGACATCGAACTCGAACTTCCACAGCGGTCCATTGGCCGGGCCCTTCATCACTTTTCCTCCCTCGGCCAGGTCATAAACACTTCGATGGCAGGGACAAAAGGCGACAGGATTCTTAGCGTCAATGTCAGCCACGGCCCGAATCTCGCTCTTGTCCTTAAGATAAGTTGCCACGCAGCGTTGATGGGTGCAGTGAAGATCGACGACAGAAAACTTCCCCTTGATCCCTCCGCCTCTCTTTTCTGCCAGTTCGTCGGGTAAACGGATCACCAGGCCAGGAACAGCCTCATCGGTGACCGTCTCTTTCTTGTACACATCCGTGGTCTTCACTTTCATAACATAGGTAAAGGCGACAGAGCTCCAGGGTTGCTTCAACTCAGAGACCTTGGCTACCCTCAGCGAAGTGGCGGCCATCGCCGTATCCGAACCCAATCCGATAAAACGGGCTAAGTAGGCATCCAGCAGCCTTACCAGTGGGAGGGTCAATAAGAGCTTCAATGTGCTTCTTCTGCTTAGAGCCCGAAAAACTCTCGCCATAAAGACCTCCCTTTGACTCAGTTCTAAGTAGCTGGTTCTTAGTTTTTAGTTGGGAAACCAAGAACTCAAAACTAAGCACTAAAAACTACTCGAGTCGCACCAGCTTGCTATTGCCGTTGTCGGCGTACCAGACATAGCCCCTTGGGTCGACGATTATATTTCTCACCCGGCTCCGTCTGAGCGGCATCTGCCACTCAGTCCACTTGCCCGTCTTGGGCTCAAAGCGGCTCACCTGATTGCTGATAAACTCGGCCACGTAAAGATTCCCTGCTCCGTCGGAAGCGATCGCATAGGTTCCGGCTTTGGGATACGAGGGTGGAGTAAATTCCTTTTGCTCCAGGGTCTTGGGATTAATATACCCAATCTTATGGGCATCCCACTCCGCGTACCAGATGAGCCCCTGGGGATCGATGGTCAGCCGGCGCGGGCCGGATTTCGCTGTGGGGGTTCTATATTCGGTAATCATCCCGCTCTTTGGATCGAGCCGGCCAATCTTATCCTTGCCCGCCTCTGTGAACCAGGCCAATCCATCCTTGTCCACCGTAATGCCGTGGGGTTGGGATTCGTGAGTCGGGACCAGATATTCGGTAAATTCCTTTCTCTCCGGATCCAATTTCCCCACCCGGTTGGAACCGTAGGCCACATACCAGATATTTCCCTGCTGGTCCGGGGCCAGGCAGTGGGGAGAGGCATAATCGAGCGGCATATCGTAAACCGTGAACTTCCCCTGGATCGCGCGCGCGCCCGGACGGAAGTTGATGAAGGAATCGGAGCCGTTAGCAAACAGATCCTTCGGTCCACCCAAGAAAAGGAGGATGAAAGCGAACAGGCCAACCACCGTTTGTTTGTGATAACGCATATGCCCTCCCCGGTTTTCCCCATTTAGAAGCGCTTGGATTTTAAGAGGAATCGCACAATACTGTCAATACGAAAAAAATCACAATCTAGCTAAGAAATGGATGGCGGGGAGCCACCAGCTTATGGTATGAATAGGGCATTCAACCGGCGCGGTTCAAGGAGGTTTTAGACTTATGATCAAGCTTTACCACGTCCCGCTATCATCCAACTCCCGTAAGGTGCGCATCGTCCTGATCGAGAAGGGATTGGATTTCGAGAGGGTCCAGATCGACCTATCGAAAAAAGAGCAGAAAAGCCCCGAATATCTGAAAATTCACCCGTTCGGTCAGGTCCCTGCCATCGATGACGACGGCTTTATTGTTTATGATTCGACGATTATCAACGAGTACCTCGAGGACGAGTACCCCTACCCTCCCCTACTTCCTGAGGACTCCGAGGGGCGCGCCCGGGCGCGGATGATGGAAGATTTTAGCGACAATTATTTCAATCACCATTTCATCGAGATCATCCACGAGGTTCGCAACAAAGCCGAAGGGCAACGGGATGCAAAAGTCATCGAGCACGCAAAGGCGGAGATCGTCAAGTGCTTCGATCGGATCGAAAAGGAACTGGAAGGAAAAGAGTACCTGGCAGGAACCTTCAGCCTCGCCGATATCGCCTTCATGACCAACATTGATCTGCTGGAGCGCTTCCAGATCCCGGTCGACCCGAAATATAAAAACCTGCGGGCCTGGATAGAGCGGCTCAAGGCAAGGCCCAGTTACGCCGCATCCGCCACCTAAGGCGCATGTCTTCCAGCGCGGTTCTTCCCTGGCTGGTCCATCTCTACACCGCCTCCGGCGCCGTCATCGGTTTCGTCGCCCTCATCCTCGTCGAACAGGCGAAATTTCAGAGCGCGCTCTGGCTCATGTCCCTCGCAGTCGTAATTGACGCGACCGACGGGACCCTGGCGCGCATGGCCCGCGTGAAAGAGCTGATCCCATGGTTTGACGGAGACCGTCTGGAAGACATCATCGACTATCTCAACTATGTTCTCGTCCCCTGCCTCTTTCTGCTCCGGGCCGATCTGCTCCCCGAGAAAGCTGCCCTCGGGTTTGCGTCCTTACCGCTTTTGGCGAGCGCCTACGGTTTCTGCCAGAGACAAGCCAAGACCTCAGACCATTTCTTTCTCGGTTTCCCTTCCTATTGGAATATCGTTGCCTTCTACCTCCACGTACTGCTCACGCCTCGGTGGCTAAACGGGCTGCTCATTTTCGTTCTTTCCGCGCTCGTCTTCGTCCCGATCAAGTACATTTATCCGAGCCGGACGCCGATCCTGCGCGGCCTCACGCTCTTCCTGGGAATCGTCTGGGGCATCCTTGTTCTGCTGATCATCTACCGGCTCCCCCATCCCCCCGCGTCGTTCGTGTTAAGCTCGCTGCTCTTCCCGGCCTATTACCTGTCCCTTACTTTCTGGCTTGCGGCCCGAGGACAGGACGGATGAGCCCCGAGAGCCGGCGCGAGCTGCTCCAACGCCTGCTAATTGCATCCGCGGTCCTCTTTTTCTTCCTGGGCGCAGCATTCCTCAACCCCCACCCGGGCGCAGCCGGTGAGCCGGCTTCTCCCAAATTTATCTTTATCTTCGTGGCTGACGGCGCGGGCACCACCCATCTGGAAATCACCAGGCTCTACAGCCAGCACGCACATCGGGAGGGGTTGATCATCTCCGACAGGATCCTCGGCGGGGGATTTCTCGGTCTGATGACCACCCACTCCGCAGACTCTCTGATTACAGACTCAGCCGCGGCCGCGACCGCCCTGGCGAGTGGCTGCAAGGCAAAAAATGGAGCAGTCGGCATCTGTGCCGATGGTCGTACCGCCAAAACCGTCTTTGAGATCGGAAAAGAAAGAGGAATGCGCCTGGGTCTGGTCACCAATGCGGAAATTTATGACGCGACCCCGGCTGCCTTCGCGTCCCATGCGGAGAGCCGCAATCTCTTCAGCTCGATCATCGACCAGTACTTAAAGCTGGAACCCGACCTTTTGATGGGGGGAGGCAGGGAATATTTTTTGCCGCAGAGACAGCCGGAGAGCCGGAGAAAAGACCCAAAGGACATGGTCTCCCTCTTTCGCAAAAGAGGCTTTAACTACGTGACCAACCGGGAAGAACTGATGGCCGCCCGAGGGCCCAAGCTTCTCGGGCTCTTCAGTCTCGGGCCCATGAGCTTCGAAACCGATCGTAACCCCAAAATCGAGCCTTCGCTCTATGACATGACCCAGGCTGCCTTGCGCGTCCTTCAGGGAAATCTTGCAAGGGGCTTTATCATCCTGGTCGAAAACGAAAATATCGACAACGCAGGCCATCGCTCCAACCTCGCTGCTCTGGTCCGGGATTTTAAAGAGCTGGATAGAGCCGTTGGTCTTGCGTATGAGTTCTACCGGCGGCATCCCCAGGAAACTCTGATCCTGGTGACTTCGGACCACGAAACGGGCGGCTTGACCCTCGCCGGAAAAAGGAGACAGATCGTTCCCGGCTCCCGACCTGACCCCTTGTCCGAGCTGATCGGTCCGGAGCGGGCCCAGAACATCCAGGTTTCCTGGAGTACGTCAGGCCATACCAGCCAGCCCGTCTTCGTAGGGGCGCTGGGGATCGGGGCGGAGCGGTTCCGCGGCTATCAGGACAATACCGATTTCGCGCGCCATCTCTTTGCCCTGCTGCGGGTTGAAAACAGGACTGCGCGATGAGGTCTGAAGTATGAGTATTCAGGCCCCCTCCTCAGTCCTCAGCACTTGTTACTCAGTCCTTGGAGGGATGCGATGCCCGCGCTACCGCCAGTCCAAGGTTCCCGGGACTCTACTTCCTTATCTCCAGCGTTCCCACCATGCCCAGATCCTCATGGCTGGGAAAAAACAGGAACTTTTTGGTGCAGATAAACTTGAACTCTCCGCTTCGTGCGGGGATGAAGCGGATAGTCACTGTTGCGCCAGGCGGCACCTCTTGCTCGATCGCAAGCCCGGCCTCAGGAGATTTAAAAACGAAGTTGTGGGGAACAAGCCAGGTAACACTTTTCAAAGTCAATTCCACCGGGATGTTCTCCCTGACAATCAGCCGGTTGGGCGTAAAGGAGTAACTATCGACCGTCACTTCCATGCGTTGAACGCCATCCGCTGACACCGGAACTATCACGCCCTGCGACTCAGGAGCAAAAGCAG
>Ga0209751_10003216_pt1 | contig 15918 bp, 13 predicted proteins | sample RifCSP13_1_FD_184019 | JGI IMG/M metagenome (GOLD analysis project Ga0209751, IMG submission 184019) | Soil microbial communities from Rifle, Colorado - Rifle CSP2_sed 13_1 (SPAdes) (version 2) | ecosystem: Environmental > Terrestrial > Deep subsurface > Rock core/Sediment | place: Rifle... | reverse complement strand
AGAGCACCAGCGGCCAGTAGCTGTGCAGCGTAAGGAAGACGCCGGTTGCGTCATCCGGGGCGGGGTCGCTATCTCCAGGTCCGCGCTGGTCGGGGAAGATCGAGGCGACGTAGTTCTGGAGGCTTTGAGTCTCCGGCTCGGAAGCGGCAGACGGCCCGCGGTAGGTATCAGCGCAGGAATTTGTGCTGGCGCCCACCCCACCCCATTTGAAGCTGCTGTTGCGGTTCAGGTCGACGCCGCGTTGGCTGGGAAAAATACAGCCAGTGTGGGTGTTTTTACGCCAGAGCGTGCCGGTCTCGGCGATCTTGCGCCCATCTGGGTTGGCTTGCGGAGTGATGTGGACTTCATAAAAGTCCAGCATCCAGGTGATGTCCGGGTCGATCCCGTAGTTCGCCACCAGGTGCTCGGCGAAGCGCGTCGCCAGTTCGGCGGTGGTGTACTCGCGGGCGTGGATGGCGGTCATCAGGTAGAACTTAGGCTTGGGACCCGGGATGGCCTGGTTGGTCAGCACCAGAGTGTGCAGGTCATAACCTGCCAGCCCGCCGGGGGTTACCTTTTCCCAGCTGTCGCCGATGTCGATCCACTCGGCCAGCTCAGGATGATCGGCCGCCAGCTGGGCCAGGGAGGCGTAGGTCTCCTCGACCGTACGATAGCAGGGGAAGCCGGGGATGCCGCTCACCTGGCCGGGGATGGACTTGCGCGGCTGGCCGAGTTCTGCGGTTTTAGCTGCGTCGATCTCGACCCGGTAACCAGCCTGCCGCAGCGCGGTGGTTTCTCCTGGGCGCAATAAGGCAACCAGGTAACCCGCCGCGTGGTGGACTTCCCACACGTCCAGGCGGGTGGCGAGCTGGTTCAGTTCGGCCAGGCTGGCGAAGTAAACCCGCGCCACGACTGGCCCATCGATGGTGGCCGTGGACCCTGGCCGAGACGCCAGGGCTGAAGATCCTGTAGCTGTCGAGACGGTAACTGTGATCAGGATCAAAATAAGGGTGAGAGTCACCAGGCGGGATTTATTACTCAGGGAAAGCATTGGGCACCTCTAAGAGAAAGATGGAAGCGAAGCCTCGCCTCTTTCCAGTCAATCGGCGAATTGCTTATCGCTGATGCGATGTATTGTACTCGAATGTAACCCGTGTGGAAAAAAGTCGGCTAAACGTGATTATGCCACAGCTTGAAATCTTTCAGTATCGAGCCGCCAACGAACTCGCGCAGGATGGAGTTATCGGGGATCCAGTCGGATTCCAATGGCAGGAACCACTCTAGAAAGGCAAGCAGGCGCTTGGCTTCGATGTATTCGGGCGTCCCAAAGGGCACCTGGCGCAGGAGCGGTTCGGCCAAAAGTTTGAGAACGGCCAGCTCGTAGACCAGGGCGGAGTTGAAGATCACGTCTGCGTTTTCCTGGTAGGGGAAGATGTAGCGCTTTTCACCGCGGCGCACGGATTCCCAGCGCTGGATGGTGTCTTTGGCGGTGTATCCTCGCTCGCGCGCGTCGCGCACGATGCGCCGCAACAGGCGCGTGTCGGTCGTCGAGACGCGGTTTTGGTGATCCAGGTTCAGCTGGGTGAGGGCTGAGACATAGATCCGGAAAGTCAGCTCCGGCGGGATCTCGGGCAGCAGTTCGGGGTTTAACCCGTGGATGCCTTCCAGGAGGATGATCTGGTTGGGCTGCAGCTGGGCTTCGTCCCCTGTTCCCTGCTGTCCGGTTAAAAAATCGAAGCGGGGTAGTTGCACCTTTTCCCCGGCGATCAAGCGCTGCAGATCGTTAGCCATCTGCTGGCGATCGATCGCCTTGAGCGACTCGAAGTCGTACTGCCCGTTTTCGTCACGCGGGGTTTTCTCTCGATTCACGAAGTAGTTGTCCATCTCGAACGGATAAGGCGAGATGCCGTGGGCTAACAATTGGATGGCGAGTCGCTTCGAGAAGGTGGTTTTTCCCGATGAAGATGGACCGGCGATCACCACCAGGCGTACCCGCTCGAGCCGCGCCAACACCTGGTCGGCAATATCGGCGATCTGCTGCTCGTGCAGCGCTTCGGAGACCAGGATGATCTCCTGGATTCGCTTTTCGTGGATGGCATCGTTCAGCGCGCCGGTATTGGAAATTCCCAGACGATCGAGCCAATCGCCGTACTGTCGGAAAGTCGCCAGAAGCTTAGGAAGCTCAGGCAGGGGGAGCAGCTCGGTTGGACGATGGCGGCGTGGAAAGCGCAGGGAGAACCCCTCGCCGGTGGGCGCCAGGCCAAACCAGCGTAGATAGCCAGTAGAGGGGACCATATAGCCGTGGTGGTAATCCCAATACACGCCGAGCCGGTAGATGGTCAGGTAATCTTTACGGCGGTAAGCCAGCAGCCGGACTTTATCCTCCTGGCCTTTGGACTGGAAATAAGCGATCGCCTCCGGCAGGGGGACTTTCTGGCGGGGCAGAGGCAGGTCTGCGGCGACGATTTCCCGCATGCGCCCTTCCAGGTGCTCCAGCTCGACGGGGGAAAGCGGTGGGCGTCCGATCACCTCACAGTAATAGCCGCCGGAAGAGACCGAGTGATCGATCGTGATGGTGGCGGCTGGGAATAGCTCTTCGAATGCTGCCTCAAGCACGAAGGTCAGCGAGCGCCGGTAGATGCGCATGCCATCCGCCTCGCCCATGGTCACGGGTTGGACGATCGATTCGATCGTAATGGGGTAGGTCAGCTCGCGCAGCTCATAGTTGACGATGGCGCCAACAATGGGAGGCGATGGAGGGGAGCTGTCTCCAGGTGGGCCGCCGTTTAAAGCTTTCAGGAAGGTGCCCACCGGGGCGCCGCGTGGCCCGCAGAAAACGCGCCCATCCGGCAGGTGGATCTCGACTGTCGGGCGAGGTTCGATACAGTAAAACTCTTGCGATACCGTCATTGTGTTGTTTCCAGCCGCATTTAACGGTAAAAACGAACCAAAGGCCACTACCGTTGGTGTTAATAGGAACGTTATTTTATCACCTCTGTTACATCTATGAATCAACTTCCCGAATGCTCCAGCCATTCGGGAAGTTGATCGGCTTATCTTCCCGGTTGCTCGAGGCAACCGGGAAGTTAGGCAATTAACGCGTGTATTCCGCCACGCAGCACAGCACCAGCTCCTTGGCTGCTTTGACCTCGTCCAGGCGACCGTAGGGGGTGTTATGTGGGGCGGTCTTGAGTAGGTCCGGATCGCTGCGGGCTTCGGCTGCGATCTGGATCAGGGTATCCGCAAAGGCGTCCAGGGTTTCCTTGCTCTCGGTCTCAGTCGGCTCGATCATCAGCGCCTCGTGCACGATGAGCGGGAAGTAGTTGGTGGGCGGGTGGAACTTGAAGTCCATTAAGCGCTTGGCGATGTCGAGAGCGTGTATATCCGGGGCGTCAGCCCAGCGACCTTCCAGCACGAACTCGTGCATGCAAATGCGATCGTAGGGGACGTGATAGGTACCGCGCAAGCGCGCCAGCAGGTAATTGGCGTTGAGCACAGCATAGTCGGAGATGGCGCGCAGCCCCTGCGGGCCGTGCATGGCGATATAGGTAAAGGCGCGCACGAACATGCCGAAGTGTCCGTGGAAGGCTTTCATCCGCCCGATCGTTCTGGGTGGGGTGACAAAGCCATAGAAAGGCGGGAGGTCTTCCTCCTCATCGCCTTCTTCGAGGATGCCCAGGATGGGATCGGGCAGGAAATCCACCAGGTGCGCGGCCACGCCGACCGGGCCTGATCCGGGACCTCCGCCGCCATGCGGGGTGGAGAAAGTCTTGTGCAGGTTATAGTGCAGCACGTCGAAGCCCAGGTCGCCGGGACGGACGATCCCCAGCAGGGCGTTCATGTTTGCCCCGTCGCCGTAGACCAGGCCGCCAGCCGCGTGCACCAGGCGGATGATCTCCGCGAGGTTCTCATCGAACAGGCCGAGTGTGTTGGGGTTGGTCAGCATCAGGCCGGCCAGGGTGTCGTCGCAGTGGGAGCGCAGGGCTTGCAGATCGACATTGCCGCGCCTGTCAGATCTCAGCTCGACCACCTCCATGCCGCTCATGGCGGAAGTGGCGGGGTTCGTGCCGTGGGCCGAGTCGGGGATTAAGATCCTGGTGCGCTGCGTGTCGCCGCGTGACGTGTGATAAGCGCGGATGATCAGCACGCCGGTTAATTCACCGTGGGCGCCAGCCGCCGGTTGCAGGCTCACCCCGGCAAAGCCGCCGATCTCTTTCAGCCACTCCTGCAACGTGTACATCATCGCCAGCGCGCCCTGGGTCGTTTCGACCTGTTGTAAAGGGTGCAGGTGGGCAAAGCCTGCTAGGCGGGCAGCTTCTTCGTTGATCTTGGGGTTGTATTTCATGGTGCACGAACCCAAGGGGTAGAAGCCCGTATCGACGCTATGATTGAGCTGCGAGAGGCGCGTAAAGTAGCGCACAACGTCTACCTCGGCCATCTCCGGCAGCGGCAGTTGCTCTCGGGTCAGGCCTTCTGGCAGGGGCGCCAGAGGCACGTCAGGTTTGGGGAAACGGAAGCCCACCCGGCCAGGGACGGAAAGCTCGCACATCAGATGTTCAGGCATGGGACACCTCCCGCAGGACATCGACCAGGGCGTCGATGTCTTCTTTGGAATTCATCTCGGTCACGGCCAGCAGCATCACCTTCTCGAAGTCAGGATAGTCCCGCCCCAAGGCATAACCCCCAAGGATGCCCTGATCGAGCAGGAAGTCATTGACCTCATCTATCGGCCGCGGGCAGCGAAGGGCAAATTCGTTGAAGAAAGGCTCATTGGACCACAGGCTGTAACCTCGCAGGGAGGCGATGCGCAGGGCGGCGTAATGAGCCTTGTGGTAGCACAGCTCTGCTACCTGGCGCAGGCCGTGTTTGCCAAGCAGGCTGAGATAGACCGTTGCCGCCAGGACCATCAATCCCTGGTTGGTGCAGATGTTGGAGGTGGCACGCTCGCGGCGGATATGCTGCTCACGGGCGGTCAGGGTGAGCACATAGGCGCGCTGGCCACGGTTGTCGACAGTCTCGCCTACCAGCCGGCCGGCCATCCGCCGCACGTATTCCTGGCGGGTGGCGAACAGGCCCAGGTAGGGGCCGCCATAGGAGAGGGGAATGCCCAGCGGTTGGCCTTCACCGGTGACGATGTCGGCTCCAAATTCACCCGGCGGTTTCAACAAGCCCAACGCAAGTGGGTTGACTGCCACGCAGAGCAGCCCTCCCGCCTGGTGCACGGCCTTCGCCAGGTCGGTGTAGTCGAATACGCGCCCGAAAAAGTCGGGATATTGCACGACCACCAGGCTAGTGGTGTCGTCCAGCAGCGGGAGCAGGGCCTGCGGGTTGGCGGTGGGATCGACTTCGCCCTGGTCTCCGACCAGGACCACATCCGAGTCTTGGGTGTAGGTGCGCACCGTATCCCGGTATTGCGGGTGCACTGCCGGGGAGAGCACGACCTTGGGGCGTTTGCCTCGGAAGTGGTGATGAGACATGTTCACTGCTTCGGCGACCGCCGTGGCCCCGTCGTAATGCGAGGCGTTGCACACCTCCATCCCGGTCAGGCCGGCGATCAGGCTCTGGTACTCGAAGATGGCTTGCAATGTACCCTGGGAGATCTCAGGTTGGTAGGGGGTATAAGCGGTGTAGAATTCACCTCGCCGCAGGATAGCGTCGACTGCTGCGGGGATGTAATGGTTGTACGCGCCGGCGCCGAGGAAGCAAATCAGCTCGCGGGCGGTATCGTTAGCCCAGGCCAGCGCCTGTAATTCAGCCAGGATCTCCATCTCGGTCATGGCGGATGGGAGCGCCAGCTCGGGGAAGCGGTGCGCGGCGGGGACATCCTGGAAGAGGTCGGCGATGTTTTTGACGCCGATCGTACGCAGCATCGCCTCCCGATCAGCATCTGTATGGGGGGTGTACATCATATTTTCTCCGTTACCCCTGGCGCGCGGCGCAATGCTCGATGTAAGCCGCGGCGTCCAATAATTTGTTCAATTCGCTTGTCTCACCGATTTCTACCTTGACCAACCAGGCCACACCATAGGGATCGGTGTTGATCAGTTCGGGTTTATCTGGCAGCTCATCGTTAACGGCGACGATTTTTCCGCCGGCGGGCATGTAAACGTCTGCCGCGGCTTTGACCGATTCAACCGTGGCGCAAGAATCGCCCTGCTTCAGGGTTTCCCCTTCGGCAGCGATGATCTCGACGAACACAATATCGGAGAGCTGCTCCTGGGCGAAGTCGGTGATGCCGACCGTACCGATATTGCCTTCGACTCGCATCCATTCGTCGTTTTGGGTATATTTCAATTCGGGGGGGATGTTCATGGCTGGGTCTCCTTCTAAGAGTTGGAAATTTTCCGTGAAGCGTGAAAAGTGAAACGTGAGAAGTGATCGCAGGCAAAAAAATTAAAAAAGGCGCACGTGTAGGAGGTGTGCGCCCTCTGTTGGAGACCTGAGAGATTCGCGCCAGGACCTGGCAGGCGCTTGCCCCGTCGGTATGGGCGCTGGATGTTGCCAGCGACGGTATTTGTCGCCTGCGACAGCTTAACGCCCAACTTTCCAGAGGTGAGCGAGAGCGGGGTCCTTTTACCTGAGAGTTTCGCCTGGCCTGGAGCGCAACCAGGCTTGCCCCTTCGGTGCCCGGCCGGCGGCCGGGTCTCTTCCCCGTTCCCGTCGAATTGTCTCTTTCATTCTACGAAGGAGTGGGGGAAAAGTCAAGTGAAGAATGTCCTCATTTATCCCGACAACGTGTCGCGCACCCAGTCGCCGACCAGCCAGTAGCGGAAATCCTGTCCCTGGCTGGTCTGGATCCCGCCAACCACGCCGTACACCAGCGACACCAGCGGCATGATCACCAGGATAAAGGTGCCGATCAGCGCAAAGGGAATGCAGAGCAACCCGATGATCACAACCGAGAGTAAGGCAGTTGCCCCCCAGATGCCAGCGATCAGCAGGCCACCCCCCACCCACCAGATTAATTGGAAGACGAAGGCCTGCATGGATTGATAAGCCACGTAACGCGAGCGGTCCTTGTAAACGAAGTAGATGATCAGGGCGGCGATTGGCCCCAAGAAACCGGTGACCAGGTTTAACAGGACGCTCAAGTGAGCTAACATGGCCCAGGTGCGCTCATCGGAGAGCGAGAGCGGTTGGGCAAGTGCGGGAGGCTGTGGGGTTGTTTCCATCTTTGTTGTCTCTTTCGGAAGGAAAAAATGCCTCCCAGGGGACTGGGAGGCTGGAAGTTCTTTAGCTAAATATTAGGCCCAGCCTTGATTGCGAACGAAGTTGGTGATCACAGGCACATTGACCTCTTTGCCCTGGTATGCCTGGAAACCCCAGTAAATCATCACCGCCCACAGCAGAAGTGGGACGCACAGGCCTACCAGCGTCCAACCGATCACGGCGTACAGGATGAACTCCACAATTCCTAAGACCAGGGCCTGGGCGTTGTGGGCGCGGATAAAGGGGCGGTTCTTTTTATCTTCCATCAGCATCAAAATGATGGGCACGATAGGCGAGAAGATGTAGGCCAGCAAAGCCCACAGCTTGTCGTCGCTGGTGACCTCGGCGGACATCATGGGTTCGGGTTGCTCGGACATTTGGTTTCCTCCTTGAGATGTAGTTTGTTGAAGATTACGATTAATATGGGCTTTCAGTTGTTTCCTGGGCTTATTTTACTATAAGTTTTCTCTAACTCAGAATGTTGGTCAAGCCGGGGTATTAACCTCGAAGTATCGGATCCCGGCGAGGGATCTTGATTTTTTATCTTTTCGGCAGGGCTGTCGTTGGTTGTCAACCCTCCGTTGAAGGCATAAAAGTGATCACTTCATTCATTGAAACCACAGATGCACACAGATTCCTGATCAGCGGCAATCTGTGTTTATCTGTGGTTGCATTTTTGAACCTGGCCAATGGAGTGCGAATGACTTATAAAACAACCCGCCAGGCGAGGATAAATAGCAAAGTGAACAGGCTGCTGACGATCAGCTGGCGTACGCCGATGGCGGTTGGCCGGTAACCGGCTGCCGGGCGCAGGGTGCCATAGAGAGATTCGGCCCATTGCAGGGCATAGGGCAGGGGCAGCAGGGGAGGGGTGATCCTCCCCATGGAGAGACCGATCACCAGGAGCAGGTTGAAGCTGGCGTACAGCAGGGCGCGCCAGCCCATACGGATGCGCATAGCCGTGTCTGGTATCTTCTTTAACTCGCGCTGTTCCAGGCGCAGGTGGGCATACACGATCGAGGCCGCCGATTGCAGCCAGGACAGCGCCAGCAACAGCCAGCCCAACGGCTCTGCTTCCCCCACGCCGATCCAGTACCCGGCTGGGGCAGCCAGGGCCAGCACGCCGCTGCCAACCAGCTCCACGCCCAGCTGGCGGCGCTCGGCGCGCCGGCTGACCAACCACAGGTGCCAGGCGAAGACCGGGATGCCCGGCAGGGCCAGGATAAACAGGTAGCCGAACCCTTGCCACGCCAGTCCAATCATCGCCAGGCTGGCGACCAGGCCATAAATCCCGAGCCAGAACCAGGCTGCCGGCAGCTCACGCCGTGCGCGCCGCCCGCTGTAGACCTTGACCGCTGTGGTCGCCGGCTGGCGGATCAGGAATGCCGCCAGCGCGGCGACGATCAGGTACAGGGAAGCGACTGACCAGCTACCTCCGGCGAAAAGACCGATCAGCAGCGGGCTGAACAGGAACACCCACGCCCCATGCTCGGAGGGCAGAGCGACCTGGCGGCGAAATAAGTGTGTAGCATTGAACGAATGTTCCATTTGACTGCGCTTTACTCCACCATTGGGACAATCAGCACTGGACGGGTGGTTCCATTTACGATATGGGAGTCCAAATCTTTCCAGCGGAATTGTTGTGGACTGCGGGGGGCTGGCGCTCCGACCACGATTAGATCATAATCACCTTGCTCCGCTTCGCTTAAAATACCTTCCGGGAGCGGCGCTTCATCGATTACCTTGATTTCGCAGTTGACCTTCAAGGATTCAAGTGTACTTTGAGCCTGTCGGAGATGGCGATCAGTACGCTTTTTCTCTGCACCTGTCGAACGTGGACGCCGGATATGGAAGACCGTCGCCTGAGCTCCGGTGGTCCTGGCCAGCCGCCCACCGAAGCGCACATCACTCTTACCCGGCTCACCAGCCGCGGTGCAGATCAGGATGCGCTGGATATTTGGGCGGGGACTCTGCACGATCAACACTGGCACTGCTGCCTGATTCAACACCTGCCAGGCGGTCGAACCCATCCCTGCCAGGTTTGGATTCACCGTTCTCCCGCGCTGTCCAATAACCACCACTTCGTAATGGCCATCCTGGGCTTCCAGCAAGATCTCCGCCGCGCTGGCACCTTGGCGAACCCGAGTCTCAAAATGGGAGGGGTGAGGGTAATACTTTGGGCGCAGCAATTCTAATTTCTCTTTCGCAGCGGCCAGTGCCTGGTTGTGCTCTATCACAGTTAGCAGAGTCGTGGGACCGCGCGATGCTTCAGCTAAACGAGCTCCGAATTCGAACGCTGCTTCACCCCCTGGCGACTCGTCGTAGCAGGTCAGGATCTTCAAGCCGGTCGGAGCCAGGATATGATAGTCCCGTACCCCGATCCAAAACGATTCACCCGTCCGAAAGCGATCACCCGAAGATAGAGACTGTTGCAGTGCCACGATGTGGGTCATTCGCTGCCCATAAGCCGGGGGCGGAGCGATGGGACGCACGCCTTGCAGGCCATCTACTTCCAGGCGGATTCGTTGTTGCGAGCCAACGAAAACACGTTGGATCACCAGCCCTTGGGCAAGCATGTGGATATCACTCTTCTGTAAAACAGGTTGATCCTGCAGGACAACCGTTTCAGGTCGGAATAGAATGCGGACTGGCGCGCCTTCATCATGGAAGGGGGCATTCTTGGGAAAAGGTAGGATCGTCGATCCAAGTTTGACCTGGCCGCCCTCGGCCCGGCCAACCAATACATTCCCATTACCGATAAAAGTAGCCACAAATTCCGTCTTAGGACGGTGATAAAGTTCTTCCGGATTTCCAACTTCGATCAGGTCTCCGCGTTCGATCACCCCGATGCGATCTCCCAGCTCGAAAGCCTCTTCTTGATCATGCGTTACTAGGATGGTTGTCACATTAAGCTGGCGTTGGATGTCAATCAGCCTTTCACGGAGTTGCGCCCGGATCTTGACGTCCAGCGCGCCGAATGGCTCATCCAGCAGGAGCACTGCCGGTTGGTAAGCCAACGCCCTTGCTAACGCCACGCGTTGTCGCTGCCCGCCGGAGATCTGATCCGCAAAACGTGAGCCCAATCCAGATAGACCGACTAATTCCAACAACTCTTCACTCCGCTGCCGGCGCTCTTCCAAAGGGGTCTTTCTGATGCGCAGCCCGAATTCGATGTTTTCCAGTACCGTCATGTGCCGGAAGATGGAATAGTTTTGGAAAACAAAACCGGTGCCACGCGTTTGCGGCGGCAGGAAAGTCACGTCGCGCCCGTCGAGCTCAATCCGGCCGGCGTCAACTTCGGTCAAACCCGCGATCATGCGTAAAATCGTGCTCTTTCCGCTGCCGCTGCTGCCAAGGAGCACAAACAGTTCCCCGTTCTGGATCTCTAGCGAGACCTTATTGACGACCAGGTTTTCCCCAAAGCGCTTTGTCAATTCGGATAGAATAATTGACATCAGGTCACCTGCACTGTTTTGCGCTGAGTGATCCGCAACAAGACGAAGAAAAGGATGAAGGAGGTGATCGCCAGGACAGCTGCCACCGCGTTGGCGGCTTCGATGTTGCCAGCTTCGAATTGGGCGAAAATATATAATGGTGCGGTTTGCGTCCGCAGCCGGAGATTGCCACTCACCATGATCGTCGCTCCAAATTCACCGAGCGAGTGAGCGAAGGTAAGCAGCGATCCAGAGAAAAGACCGCCAGTCAAAGCCGGCAGGAGCACAAAACGGAAGGTTTGCCAGCGGCTGGCTCCAATTGTGTACGCGGCTTCCTCATAGGTGGTTTCTAATTCGTCGAGCACTGGTCTGACAGCGCCATACATATAAGGGAAAGTGACGAACAGGTGGGCCAATAACACACCCACCGGGGTGAACATAGGCTGAATGCCCAACGGATCGAGGTATTTGCCCAACAGGCCGATCGGTCCCCACAGCAGGAGCAGGGATGTACCCACGACTACAGTGGGGATTGCCACAGGTAGATTGACGATCACACTAAGAGCCTGGTTGCCACGGAAACGATATTTGGATAGAACGTATGCAGTGAAGGTGCCCAGTACGCCGTTTATTAATGCGGCCACGGAAGCGATAATAAAAGAGAAACGCAGCGCGAATTGAGCGTCCGCCTGGCTGAGTGCGCTGAGGAAGCCATCCAGGCCGCTGCGGCTGGCGAAGATGAAGATGGCGATCAGGGGCATCAATAATAATGGAAACAGCACTCCCAACAAAAGGATGAGGGGCACTAACCCTGTAGAACGGGGGCGCTTCTTGTTTACCTTTTGAATGCTATTTTCGGTCCCATTCATTGGCCAATCTCCTGAAGCACGCGTTGCTTCCAGATAGTTTCGATGATTTCACGCTTGGCTTGCGGCCAGCCGCCTAGATCGTCCACAGTAAAGGGTGCGGAGATTACCCCGAAATTGGGATTGGTGACGTTGATCCTTTCATCCATGCTGCGGAAACCATATTCTGCAAAAATCTTTTGGGCAGCCTCGCTCCAAAGAAACTCGACAAAAGCCTCGATTAGCTGGCGCTGTTGAGGTTTGATATTCTTCTCAATCACTGCGACCGTATGTTCGCTCAAAATGGTGCTGTGCGGGTATACGATCTGGGCGTTGAGTCTACCAAGAATTTGATCTCGCAGGGCTTCTTGTTCGTAAGTGATGAGTGCATCCCCAAATCCGTTTTCGAATTGGGTTCTTGCCGCCCGGGCTGAGGCGGCTTGCGCCACGACGTTCTGCCAGATGCCGAGTAATTGTTCATAGGCGAGGAGCTCATCTCCTGAAGTTTGCAAAACGGAACCGTACTCGGCCAGAATCGCCCATTGCGCTCCGCCAGAGGTCAGTGGGTCTGGATGGACCACGCCAACCCCAGGCTGCGTAAGATCTGCAAAATCGGTGATGTTTTTTGGATTCCCAGGCCGGACGAGGATGATGAACGGGGTGCGGTTAAGCACGCCGCCATGCGGCAGATCGTGCCAGGTTGGACCAGGTAGCACCTTCTCTTCCACCAGGCGCAACGCATCGAGTTCAAGGGAAAGGATGGCGACTTCTGCGGGCACACCCAGGATGATCTGGTTGGTGATGGTTCCCGATCCAGCAAAGGAAGAGATAAATTCGACTCGCTCGCCGGTACGAGTCTGCCATTGGGCTTGAAATTCTGGGAAAATCGCCTCATTCATCGTTTCGCCAAGGATGCTAAAACCATACACGATGATGGTACGCGGGGTCGCTCCCCGTGTCCCGGGCAGCCAGGGCCAGGTGATATAAAGGCTGATCGCGCCGATCATTCCCCAAAGGATGACCCTTTGGATAAGCAATTTCCAGTTTATCAAGACCAGTTTTAAGATTTACCTCAACAGGATTCCAATCAGATATGGCACCAGGACCAAGAGGGCCAACGCCGGGTGGCCGCGGCGCACTCGGTTGCGGCTGTCCCAGTTGAACAGGTAAATCGCCAGCCCAAAGGCCAGCAGCCCGCTCGCCAGCAGGATCGCTACTGAGACCCACGGGTTCAGCACCGTTGCCTGCCCGTAAGCCAGTCCCAGATAAGCCTGCATGGCGTGGGTCGATGGCAGCAGCATCGATACGGGTCGCACCGAGGCGGGGAGCAGGTCCAGCGGGATCATCAATCCGCCGATCAGCATCGAAGGTAGGAAGATCAGCTGCGAGAGCAGGACGGTTGAGCGGGAACTGGTGGCGATCACGCCGATCAACGCGCCGAACGCGCCAGAGGTGAATACCACCAGCAAGGTGATCCAGACGAAAGCGCCCCAGCTGGTGGGGTTGGCGCCATCGAAGAGCGGTTTGGCGGTCAGGGCGATCAGGATTGACACGATTAAGGCGTGAAATATCGTCGAAAGGGTGGGAGTCGCCAGGATGGATAAAGCTGGTACGCCGTTGATCTTGAAGCTGCGATAGATGCCCGCCTCGCGCGATTCGACCAATGGCCCGGGCAATCCGAGCAGGTTGCTCACCAGGCTGACGAAAATGACCATTGCCGGGAGCAATACATTGGCGAACACCGGGTTGATTTTCACCATGATTAAACCCATCATGGCGTAAAACACCAGCGGGAACAGGTAATTCATGAGCAGCGCAGTTGAATTGCGCAGCCCGGTCTTGAACTCGAACAAGAAGTGGTAGACGAATGCAGTCATTGGGCAGCTCCCCGGTTCGTAATTTCCAGGAATCTCTCCTCCAGGGATGGCCGTTCCACGCGCAGGTCGATCAATTTGTCGCCTTGCTCGTTGAGATAATCTAGCAGGGCGGCGACGGTCGGGCCGGGATCGGTGCTAAAGTAAATGGCGTACTCTTCCTGGATAGACTGTTGGGCGACGGCGGGGAAGGTCATGCCATTCTTCTGCAGCGAGGAGCCTTCGCTGCGCACGGATATCTTGGTCAGGCCGGATCCGGTAGCGGTGATCTCGCGCGGGGTTCCGGTGGTGACGATCTGGCCGCGCAGCAGGATGGCTACCCGGTCGCTCATTTTCTCCGCTTCGGCCATGTCGTGCGTCGCCAGGATGATCGTGGTGCCCTTTCCCTTGAGCTCCTCCATTAAGCTGTGTAGCTCGGCGCGGGTGGCGACGTCTAACCCGGCGGTAGGCTCGTCGAGGATGATCACTGGGGGATTATGGGCAATGGCCAAAGCCAGGGCTAACCGGCGCTGCTGCCCCGTGGAGAGCTGGCTGTATTGCGCCCGGCGTTTTTCTTCCAGCCCCAGGCGTCCCAGCAGGTCGAACTGGGGTGTGACGGCATGGTAGGCTGAGAAGAACTTCAGTGCTTCTTCCACGGTCATGTTGGCTGGCAGCCCGGAAGTTTGCAGCTGGACGCCGATCAGGTTGCGCAATTTGCGTGGTTCCCGGCTGGGGTCGACGCCCAGGACGCGCAATGCGCCGGCATCCGGCCTGCGGATGCCTTCCAGGCACTCCAGGGTAGTCGTCTTGCCAGCTCCGTTGGGTCCAAGCAAACCGAAAATTTCGCCGCGCTGCACCTCGAAGCCGATCCCTGAGACGGCGACGAAGTCCCCATAGGTTTTGCGGAAGTCTTTGATCGAGAGCACGATTTCATCCATCTTGCTCCTCCTTTAATTATTTTTTTGAGTTTATCATAAACTCCCCCACGGGAGAATTTTTGATAAAATCTACTTTCCGGGTTAAGCCGTACCTTTTAACGCTCATAAATGAAATTCTGCCTCTTTTACCAAGATCGTCACGTTCTTTCGGATAACCCGTCATAAAGGGTGAAAATAATGCGCGCAAACACTACAGCCGATGCACAGACAGAGTCGCTCGAAAAGCAAGACCTGGTTAGGATTTATGAACAACACAGTCCTGGCTTGTATCGTTACGCAGTGCGCCTGATCGGCGACCAGGAGACAGCCGAAGATTGTGTCGCCGAAACCTTCAGCCGTCTGCTACACGCCATGCGAAATGGTGGCGGACCGACCGAGAACGCCAAGGCTTATCTTTACCGCATGGCACACAACTGGATTATCGATTACTACCGTCGCCGGGATGAGCGGGCAGGACCATTGGAAATTGAAGATCGGGCAGATCCCTGGTTAAATCCAGCGCACTTGATAGCACAGCAGCAAGACCGTGAGCAGATTCGCATGGCACTGCTCAACTTAACTCACGAACAACAACAGGTGATCTATTTGAGGTTCCTGGAGGAATTATCCCACGAAGAGGTCGCCATGACGATTGGCAAGTCTAATGAGGCCACCCGTGCCCTACAGCACCGGGCCCTGGCAACTCTACGTCGTATGCTCGATGATCAGGAGAAAGTGAATACCCATGAATGAACAGCACGATCATCCTCTCGACCCTCGCCTGCAAGAAAAGCTCGCACTCTTGCGACCAACCCCACCGCGGGACCTTAAGGCGATCGCTCGCGGGCGAGAAAGGTTTCTTTCCGAATTGGATTCTATGCCGGAGTTTAAAGCCAGTCCGCGGTTTGCCTGGCTGACGCGCTGGTTTAAATCAAATCAAATATCAAAGGAGGATAATCCGGTGAGCAACGGGACAAAACGATTGGCCTTTTCGGCCTTGATGGCTGCCATCGTCATCCTGGTGTTCCTCTTCGGAGGAGTGAGCGCCACAGCTCTTGCGGCCCAATCTGCGCTCCCAGGGGATGCGCTCTATCCAGTCAAGACGGGCCTGGAGCAGACCCGGGTAGCTCTGGCGCGTGACGCTTACAGCGAGGCGCAGTTGTACCTGCAATTTGCCCAGCGCCGCCTGGATGAGATCAATGCCTTGATCCAGGAGGGGCGCTTTGACGACATCGCCACCGCCGCCCAAGAATTTGAAGCTTATACCAACAAAGCCATTGCAGCTTTACAGGTCGTCATGGCAGGCGACCCAGACCGGGCTGCCATGTTATCTCAGCAGGTATCGGCCGCCCTGGTTGGGTATGCTCAAGCTCTGAAGGGGGTCTGGGTGAGTGTACCGGAGACGGTCAAGCCCGCAGTCGAGAAAGCCATATCTGCTTCTCAAAACAATGAGGGCTTCCCCTTGAGCGGTGATGATAATGCCAACGACAATGCCAATGACAACGGCCATGAGAATGGCTTCGGCAATGACAATGCCAACGATAACGGAAACGACAACGGCAACGATAATGCCAATGACAACGAAAACGGCAATGACAACGGCAATGCCAATGATAACGGTAACGGCAACGACAATGCCAACGACAATGGCAATGACAACGCCAACGCCAATGATAACGGC
>Ga0209751_10003215_pt1 | contig 15919 bp, 15 predicted proteins | sample RifCSP13_1_FD_184019 | JGI IMG/M metagenome (GOLD analysis project Ga0209751, IMG submission 184019) | Soil microbial communities from Rifle, Colorado - Rifle CSP2_sed 13_1 (SPAdes) (version 2) | ecosystem: Environmental > Terrestrial > Deep subsurface > Rock core/Sediment | place: Rifle... | reverse complement strand
AGTTCACTTGAACGGGACTCGGCACCCGCCACAATGCGGAGCATGACGATTCACTTGGATCACACCATCGTGCCCGCGAAGGACAAGGTCGCCGCGGCCGGGTTCTTCGCCGAGATCTTCGGCCTCGAGGTCAAGCCGGGCGGTGGCTACTTCGCGCAGGTGCAGGTCAACGAGATCCTCACCCTCGACTTCGCCGACGAGACGGAGCCATGGGGCAGCCATCATTACGCCTTCCACGTCAGCGAGGCCGAGTTCGAGGACATCTGGAGCCGGGTCAGGGCGAAGCAGCTTCCTTACGGCAGCGGGCCGTCCGAGCACACCAACGGGCTGACCTATACCCGGCGCGGCGGGCGCGGGTTCTACTTCGAGGACCCAAACGGCCACCTGCTCGAAGTCATGACGGTTCCGGAGACGGGGAGCTAGCCGACCGCCCTCACCGGGTCTTCTGCTATCGCTCCTGGCCCGCTACTATGTTTGGCATGGTAGATAGGGGACAGGAGAGGAGCAGCCAGCTTCTCAAGGGCGTGCTCGAGATGTGCCTCCTGGCCCTGATCACCGAAGAGCCGAGCTACGGATACGAGATGGTCAGGAAATTGTCGGACCGAGGTCTCCCACCGGTTGGGGAAGGAAGTATCTACCCCTCGCTGGCCCGCCTCCAACGGGCCGGGCGAATCGAGGGTTACCTGGTGGAGTCAAGCGGCGGTCCGGCCCGCAAGTACTACCAGATGACAGATGCGGGACGCCGGGCCCTCAACGAGTGGCAGGCGGATTGGTGGCGGCTCGCCGGAGGTGTACAAAACGTGCTCAACCCCGCGGACAAGGAGATGATGTGGGAATAGAAATCTGGAGATGGTTGTGGACCGGTTTGGCCGTGATGATGCTGGTCGGAGAGATTTTCTCCGCCGGCTTCTTTCTCCTGCCCTTCGGGATCGGGGCGGTGGCCGCGGCGTTGCTGGCTTGGTTGGGTGTCGCCGTGCTCGCCCAGTGGCTGGTGTTCTTCGGCGTATCGCTGCTGGCGCTCGCCTACTTACGAAAGTTCGTCAGCCGCCAGGACGACGCCGACCTCCCCAAGGTCGGACCGAACCGTCTGATCGATGCGCAGGCTTTGGTGGTCGAACGCATCGACCCGATCTCTCACACTGGCATGGTGAGGGTGGAGGGGGAAACATGGCGGGCCACCACAGCCGGCGAGGTCGTGGAGCTCGGGACGCAAGTGATGGTCAAGGAAGTGCGGGGAACACGACTCGTGGTCGTCCCGCAGAGCGAGTAGGGAAGGAGACGGAGATGGATGGTTTGGTCTTCCTCTTTGCGATAGTGGCGGCGGTCTTGGTGTTTGTTGCGGCTACCGGCTTTCGAGTGGTCCGCCCATTCGAGCGGGGCCTGATCGAGTTCCTCGGTCGGTATCAGCGCACGGTGGACTCCGGATTGAGATGGGTGGTTCCGTTCGTGAAGCGGCTGCTCAAGGTCGACATGCGCGAGCAGGTGGTGGACGTGCCTCCCCAGGAGGTCATAACCCGGGACAACGTAGTGGTCACGGTGGATGCCGTGATCTACTACGAGCCCACGGACCCGGTGAAGCTCAAATACAACGTGGGGAGCTTCATCTTGGCGGTAACCAAGCTGGCTCAGACCAATCTGCGAAACGTGGTCGGCGACCTCGACCTCGACGGCGCACTCACATCTCGCGAGCTGATCAACAGCAAGCTGCGGGGAATACTCGACGAAGCCACCGACAAATGGGGCACAAGGGTTAATCGGGTCGAGATTCAACGGATCGAGCCCCCTCCGGACGTGACCCAAGCCATGCACCGCCAGATGAAGGCCGAACGCGAGCGACGGGCGGTGGTGACGGAAGCGGAGGGCGACCGGACCGCTCGGATAACCAAGGCTGAAGGCTTGAAACAGGCCGTCATCCTCGAGGCCGAAGGACAAGCAGAAGCCATTCGAAAGGTGGCCGACGCCGACCGGTACAAGAAGGAGGTCGTGGCGGAAGGTGAAGGCCGCGCCGTCGAACGGGTCTACGGGGCCATCCACACCGGCAACCCCACCCCCGACCTGATCGCCATCAAGTACCTGGAGGCGCTGCAAGGCATCGCCAATGGTCGGGCGACGAAAGTCTTCCTCCCCCTCGACACCAGCGGCCTCCTCGGCACCGTGGCCGCAATCGGCGAACTCCTCCGCCAGCCCAAAACACGAACCCAGGGTTCTGGGTAGTACCCAGGACTACCCAGGGCCCACAGATCAACTGTGGGCCGCTCAGTTGCCTACCCGATCCAAACCCGCCACCACTTCGCGGGCCTGGTCGACATCGACCGGTGGATAGAGGACCAGCGTGTAGAGATCGCACCGATCCTCGGTCTCGTACCAGGCGACGACCCAATGGTCGTCGGAGACCGGCGCGAGCACGGCGTCGATGCCGTCGACCTTCACGATCTCGCGTTGTCCTGTGAATTGCTCGGGTGGGAGAGTCCCCCGCACCAGGGCCATCACGGTCACCCCCTCGGCATCCGTCCAGATCGCCGAGGAGGTGCCCGCCAGTGAGGTGAACCGGTCAAACTCGACCTGAGAAGGCGGAGCCGGATCCTCCGACGCCCGGTCAGGCAACACCTGGGTCGCATAGGGGGGGGGCGGGCACTCCACCAGGGCGGGGTCGGTCGAGGTGGCCAGTTGCGGCTCCGATGTCGAGGGTCCAGCGGTCGACCCGGTGACGGCAACCGGCCCCGCACAGGCGACGACGAGCAACAACACCCAGCACAGCCGAGGCATACGGCCTCAGGGTAGGGTGGGTCGGCGTAAAGAACGAGGAGTCCTGTGGATCACAAGCGAATGGCCGCCGAGCGGTTCGCCGCCGCCGAAGGCGAACTCCGAGCGATCTCTCGATGGATGTTCGAGAACCCGGAGACAGCCTTCGAGGAATCGCAAGCCTCGGCCAAACTCGTGGAGTTTCTCCGCCAGTCCGGCTTCAGTGTCGACTATCCCGCCTACGGATTGGATACCGCCTTCGCAGCCCGAGCCGGCGTTTCCGGTCCGGAGGTGATCATCTGCGCCGAGTACGACGCGCTTCCCGGCGTGGGTCAGGCCTGCGGGCACAACATCATTGCCACCGCTGCCCTCGGCGCTGGCCACGCGCTTCTCCCCCTGGTTGATCAACTCGGTTTCCGGCTCACCATCTTGGGAACACCGGCCGAGGAGCTGTATGGCGGCAAGGTCGACCTCATCAATGCCGGAGCCTTTGCCGGCGCGGCTGCCGCCATGATGGTCCACCCCGCCCCTCTCGACGTGGTCGACCCCTTGGTCATCGCGGTCTCCCATTGGGACGTCGCGTTCCGCGGCAAGGACGCCCATGCCTCGTTCGCTCCCCAGGCCGGCATCAACGCCCTCGACGCCTTCGTGCAGGCCTATGTCAATGTCTCCACTCTCCGCCAGCAGCTGTTCCCCACCGACAAGGTGCACGGCATCATCACCAAGGGGGGGGATGCCGCCAACATCATCCCCTCCCTCACCAGGTCTACCTGGTACATACGGGCACCGGAGCGAGCCCGACTCGAGGAGCTCCAGGGCAAGATCCGTCGATGCTTCGAGGCGGCAGCGCTGGCCACCGGTTGTTCGGTGGAGATCGAGCCGGTGGGCCACCCCTACGACAGCCTGATCTCCCACCCGCAGCTGGTCGAGCTCTATCAGGCCAACTCGACCGCCCTCGGGAGGCCGATGCTGCGCGGCTCGGACATACCCTCCGACGCCGCCGGATCCACCGACATGGGCAACGTCAGCCATCTGCTACCCGCCATCCACCCATTCCTCGGCATCAACTCCTTGCCCGCCCTCAACCACCAGCCCGAGTTCGCCGCCCACACCATCACGCCCGACGGTGAGAAGGCGATCCGAGACGGCGCCCTGGGCATGGCTTGGACCGTGATCGACCTGGCCGCCGAGGACCGCTGGTCTGCGCTTGTCTAACGAAGCTTGACCAGCGGAAGCTTGCTTAACGAACCTGACCTGACGCCCCACCCCGTTCGGTGAAGAGCAGCAAGGCCGGCTCAGACCGTGGCCAGCCAGACCGGGAAATCCGACCCTTCCATCTTCTCGACGGCACGCTCCCACCGCTCCACCGCCCAACCCCAGAAATCGAAGTCGATGGTGGAGATCTGCGCCTGAATCGCCGCCCACAGCGTCCAGCCCACGTCGGACATGATCATGTTGAGCTTCATCCGGGCCAGGTTGTCGTCACGAACAGCGCCGAAGTAGGCGGCGCACATCTCCTCGATCTGACGCCCGTCGTATCCTTGCTCCTGACAGGTGTTGCCCAATTCGAAGGTCGGGTCGTTGTTGCCGCTGTACTCGTAGTCGACGATCCAGAGCTTCTTGCCGTCGTCGATGTAGTTCCCGGCCAGGAGGTCGTTGTGACAGGGCACCGCGGCCACCGGATGTCTGGTCATAGCGTCCTCGATGCGAGCCACAACCGGTTGATAATCTGAGAACCCATCGGGTATGCGGACCCGATGTCCCTCCACCACCCCCAGATAGACCTCTGTCAGCCGGAACATGTTGAAGTCGTGAAGGAACGACGGACCGACATGGAGCTGTCGGAGAGATCGAGCGATGCGAGTGGGCATGCCCGGTCGCCCAAGAGCCCCAATCGTCATGGTCTCGCCCTCGATGAACTCGAGGACCATCACCTTCTCGTCGGCCAGGTAGTGCGCGACGATCGGTCCCACACCTGCCTCGGCAGCTGCCTTGGTGTTGTGGAATTCGTTGGCTCGGTCGATCGCCAGCAAGTCGGTCGATCGACCAGGGATTCTCACGACGTAGGGCGTACCGTCGACCTCGACCCGATAGTTGGTGTTCGTCAGCCCTCCGCTCAGCGGTCGGACCACCACTTCCTTCCCGTTCCAATGGGGGATACGGTCGATGACCTGCTCGATGTTCACCGGCTCACCCAGTGCTCTGTATGGGAAATAGCGTGAGAGTATCGGCGAGGCCACGGCAGTCCTGGCCAGGACGCACGACGAAGGCGCAGCCCATGCGCTGCGTCGAGGAGGAGGACGCCGCCAGGGACGTCGTGGGCCGGCGAGACCTCACGATTATTTCCCAGACCGTGCACTAGGCCCTGATCCGTGCTCCGTTGGCATCGTAAAGCACGTCGGAAGCCACCACCGCCGCCAACTTCTCACCGAAGTGACCAACGGTCAGCGAAGTGCCCGGCTCTTGCAATCCGGCCGGGAGATAGACCAGACCGATGGCCTTGCCGATGGTGTGACCGAACCCACCGCTGCGAAGCCGGCCGACGATGCTGCTCTGCGCGAACACCGGCTCGCCTCCATACAAGAGGCCATGCGAAGGTGGCAGGTCCACGGTGATGGTGCACAGCTTTCTGCCCATTGGCCCCAGCATCGCCAAGCCGTCGCGCCCGACGAAATCGGTCTTGTCGGGTCGCACACAGAAGCCGAGTCCGGCTTCGTAAGGATTGTCCTCGGGGGTGATATCGGCACTCCAATAGCGGTACCCCTTCTCCAGACGCAGCGAATCGAGTGCTTTGTAACCGGCCGGTCGGACCCCGAAGGCGCGTCCAGCTTCGATCAACCCCTGCCAGACACGAGGTGCGTCGTCGGGCCGCATATAGAGCTCCCAACCCAACTCACCGACATAGGTCACCCGTTGCGCCCATACCTCGACTCCATCCATCTCGATCGTCTGTCCGGACATGTAGGGAAAGGCGCGATTGGAGAGGTCGGCGGCGGTCACCCCCTGGAGGACATACCGCGCTCTCGGGCCCCAGATGCCAATCGTCGCCCATTCCTCGGTGACCTCGTGTATGTCGACCGCGCTCGGCGCCAGATCGGCATGCATGCCGATCCAGGCCAGATCACCGGCCACGAAGTTGGACCCGGTCACAACTCGAAAACGACCTTCCGCCAGGCGGGTGACAGTGACGTCGCTTTCGATGCCACCGGCCGGGTTGAGAAACTGGGTGTAGATCACGCTGCCAACCGGCCGGTCGATGTCGCTGTCGGCGAGTCGTTGCAGCAGGCCGAGGGCACCCGGTCCAGTGACGTCGATCTTGCCGAACGAGGACATGTCCCAGACGGCCACCGCTTCCCGAGCGGCTCGGTGCTCGGCGGCGACTCTTTCGAAGAAGGGGGGTTTACCCCAACCCCATTGGCGCTGGTCGGCGCCGGCCCGTCGCCCGTCTTCGTCGAAGAAGTTGACTCGCTCCCATCCGTTCTTCTCCCCGAACACGGCCCCGGCATCCCAAAGAAGGGAGTCGAGCCGGCTCAGCCGACGGGGTCGGGCGGTCTCCCACTCGTCGTGGGGGTAGCGCAAGGTGTAGTAGTAGCGGTACGACTCACGAGCCCGCTCGGCGGCGAACTCGCGGTCCCGGTAGATGGGCCCGAACCGGCGCACGTTCAATTCGGTGACGTCGTAAGGCGGCTCGCCGCCGGTAACCCAGGCGGCGATGATCTCTCCGATGGCGGCACCTGCTCCGAAACCGGTGTGAGAGAGTCCGCAGGCGGCCCAGAACCCTCCGACCCCCGGCACCGGTCCGAGGAGCGGCCGGCTGTCGGGGGTGATGGCCTCGGGCCCGTTGATCAACCGGGTTAGTTCGGCACCTTCGAGGATGGGAACCCGCCGAATCGCCCCCTCGAGGATGGGGCGGAAAAGATCCCAGTCGGAGGGGAGCAATTTGGCGGTGAAATCCCAGGGGACGCCGCCCAGCGACCACTGCACCGGCTCCTTCTCGAAACCACCGATCAAGAACCCGCCCTGCTCCTCTCGCATATAGACCAGGTTCTCGGGGTCGCGTAGGCAGGGAGTGGCGGCGGCCAGCGGCGCGCCGGGGATCGGCTTGGTGGTGACATGCTGATGCATGAGCGGGGTCATGGGCAGGTCGACGCCGACCAGCTCTCCGATCTGGCGCCCCCACATGCCGGCGGCGTTGATGACGATCTCGGCGCTGATCCGGCCGTGTTCGGTTGCGACTCCGATGATCTCACCCCGCGCACCTCGCTCGATGCCGGTTACCAGAGTGTCGGTGACGATGCGGACCCCCATCGTTCGGGCCAGCCGGGCGATCTCGAGGGTGATTCCGTTGGGGTCGACATAGCCGTCACCGGGGAGGTAGACGGCTCCGTAGAGGTCGTGCGGCGAGATGAAAGGAAGGATCTCGATCGCCTCCCGAGAAGAGATGATCTCCACGTCGAGCCCGATCGCCTTGGCCATTCCAACCTGCCGCTGCAAGAACATGAACTGGTCAAGACTGGATGCGACCCGCAGGCTTCCTACCTCGTTCCATCCGATGTGGCGCCCGGCTTCGCTTTGGATGCGGCGGTAGAAGGAGATGCTGTACTCCCGCATCCTCATCAACGAAGGTGAGGTGTGAAAGTGGGTGAGCAGACCGGCGGCGTGCCACGTAGAGCCGCTGGTCAGAGGCCCCTTGTCGAGCAAGAGGACATCCCGCTCGCCCATCTGGGCGAGGTGAAACGCGATGCTGCAGCCGGTGATCCCACCGCCGATGATCGTGATGCGGGCGTCGGTTGGCTGAGGCACGAGCCGGGATCGTAGGTGGCTTCCTAACCGACGATCGAGATTGGATCGGTCGGTCCAGACGGTGCACTAGGGAAAGCGCCATCGAATGGCTGCGGTCGGGAATTCGGATTCGGTCCAGGTGAAGACCACCGCTGGTTGCACAACGTACAACGCGTAGGCAGAGTTGGTGATGTCCACCCAGAAGCCGTATTTCCGCTCGTATGCATCGCCAAAACCCGGTGGCACGCGGTCCCCCGCCACTCGTTCAACCCTCCCCTCCACGATCACCACATCGTCACCGCTCTCCAGATGCACCACCACCCCCGGGTTGGCCGAGAGGTTCCGGCCCTTGCGAGATCTCGGGTCGCTGGAGAAGTAGAGCGCCTCATCGAGCCAGAGCGCCCAGACCGGCATCACGTGGGGAGTGCCGTCGGGCCGCGTGGAGGACACCCAATAGCTGCGGGCGGCGACGATCTTTTCGATGACGGACTCCCAAGGGGGTGGGGGCGTATCGCCGGGCCAGGGGGCCAGGCCGTAGCCGGAGGTGGTGACGGGTCGATCGGGAATCGGAAGCGGCCATCGATGTTGATCAGCCACTGCCATTCTCTTTGCCTTATTGCTCGTCAACCGACCGAGTAGAAGAACCCGTCGCGGGACCCAAAGTAGAGGCGGCCCCCCCACAAGGCAGGGGTGGATTCGATGCAGGAGGGGGAGACCTGAAGGGAGGAAATCGGTCTGGGAGATGCCGGGGTCGAGATGTCGTACAGGCGGAGCTGACCTTCACAGGTGACCACGGCCATGCGATCGTCGGCAAGAACGGGAGACGACCAGGCGTGCCAGCCGACGCTTTCCCTCCAGACGACTTCGCCGTCGTCGGTGTCGACCGCCACCAGCTCGCCGGGGTCGGTGGTCACGTACAACACGCCAGAGCCGAGGGCCGGCGTCGCCCAAATCCCTCCAACCCCATGCGCGGCGGGCACCGGAACTCCCCAGACGTACGGTTCGTCGGGCTGGGTCGGGTCGAGTTTGATCAACTGCCCAAGCTCCTTGCCACGCTGATTGAATCGCTCCAGCTCTACCGATACGTATAGCTGCCCCTCCGCATCCGCCACCACCGTGGCATCGACGTCATCGCCCACCCAATAGTCGAACACCACCGGTGCTTGGCCGCTTCGCACCTCCGAGATGTCCAGGCCGACCACCCGGCCGCCCGAGTTGGCGAAGTAGACAGTGTGGTCGAAGACGGCTACCGAGCTCTCGATCGAGACGTTGCTACCGGCCACCGCCAATAGTTCTTTGTTGTAACCGGGCATCTGCACCAGGATTTCAGGCGCGACCGTCACCAAGCCGTCCCCCCCGGTGGTTCGGTTGAGAGCAACGGCGAAGAACCAGCCGTTCTCCCCCCCCTCGTAAAGGATGTCATCGATGATGGCGGGGTTGCCGTCCCAGTCGTCGTTCCACAACCCGTCGACGGCCCGGGCATCGAGAGACCAGAGCTCCATCGGAATCTCTCGATCCAAAGCAACGATCCGCAACTTGTTGTCACGGGCTCCGAAATAGAGCAGCGGGTAGCCGTCGGGGTCGAGAGTGACCGAGCCCTTGATGATGTCGCCGACCCGGAATTCGGGTCGAGTCGGCTCGCCGGTGGCGGCGTCCAGGAAATGGACAGCCTTGTCATAAGCGCCGAAGATCACTTCCGTCACGCCGTCGGGTCGTTCCCACACCACCGGCTGCCCGGTCCAGCCAGTGCCGCACCACTGTTTGGCATTGCCACCCACCGCCGAAAAGCCGCACATGGGCTGGTCGGGGAACTGCCAGCGCACCTTAGGTTCCGTCGGGAGCGGCCCGGTTCCATACCAGGTGCGGCTCGGGTTCCCCCGGAACATGGTGAGCCCAGGGGTGGTTCCCCAAGGCGTCCCCACCGTCCAGGCGGGCGCCGTGCCTTCCGGGCGGACCGGAAGGGTGGACGTGGTCGTCAGCGGCAGGGTGGTCACCGCGATAGTGGTCATGGTGGAGGTTGTGGTCTCCACGGCCAGCTCGGCAACCGGCGCCTGACCGCCGGAGGCGGTCAACCAGGCGGCCCCACCGAGCATTCCCCCTCCCAGTAGCACGATCAGCGCCCCCCCCCGCTTCACCGCGCACCACAGGGCGGGATTCCGACCAGCACCGGGTGCCCGCTCGATTCGATGTGCGCGGGAATCAGACAAGACGTGATCGCTCCCGAGGGAGAGATCACGACTCGCGCCACCGCCGTCGTCGCCCCCGGCCCCGAGAAGGTAAGCCATACGAAATTGCCGAGGCCCCACGCCACCGGTTTGCCGTCCACCTCGCCGAGGGGGTTGAGACGATGCGAATGGTGGCCGAAGATCACGTCGGCACCTGCCTCCACCATCGCCTCGGCTCGCTCGACGTCATCGACCCGGGGTTCGGTGTCGAACTCCACACCCCAGTGGATCGCGACCATCACCAGGTCGGCGAAGGCGTCGGCGTTACGCACTGCCTCGGTCATCGCTTCGACATCGTCTCCGTCCGCCATCCCGGGTCGGGTGGTAGTGGCCGCCCAGCCATCGTGAGGGAACACTCCCCCAAAACCGAGCACGGCCACCCGCCAGCCGGCGACCTCGAAGAACGCTGGTTGGTTGGCTTCGGCCCGGCTGGCACCGACGCCCACGGGGGCGATGCCCGCCTCCACCAGGTTGGCGCGCCCGTCCAGCATCGCTTCTTTGCCGAAATCCTGAGAGTGATTGTTGGCAAGGTTGGCCACCTCCACTCCCGCCGCTTGCATGAGCGGCAAGGCGGCGGGATCGCACCCGAAGGTGTAGTCCTTCGGCTCGGCGTTCCCCAACGACGAGGGAGCGCATTCCAGGTTGACGATGGTCAAGTCGTCCGAAAGGAACAGCCTGTCGAGGCCGGACCAGGCGTGCTCGTGTCCATGAAGGGCCAGACCTTCTACATAGGCGGGGTCGAGATTGACGTCCCCAATACCGTGGATGACCAGCCAGCCCCGCCCGGGGGGGGCGGTGGTGGGGAGATCGATGACCTCGGCCAAGGTGATGGGCGAAGCGCTCCGGGCCCCCGCCGGTGAGTAGTTGGCGGTCGCCACCGGTGCCGGCGACGCCAGAACGGAAACCGCGGTCGGCAGAGCCGCCGAGCATGCCGCCAGTAGGAGCGCCATGGGCAGACCAAAGAAGAATGCAATAAACCAGGGGCGGGTCATAAGGGACGACGTTCAGGCTACCCGGAAGGTTCGAACGCCCCGGTCAACCCTTCACCAGGGCAGCCACCCGCTCACAAATGGCGTCCTGGTCGAGACCGACGGAGCGCAGCACCGCTTCCGGTGACCCGGCCGGCAGGAACCGGTCGGGTATCCCCAGGACAGTGATCTTGGCGGCCAAGGGCGTGCCGGCCAGCGCTTCCAAGACCCCAGCTCCGAAACCTCCCGAAATCACGTTGTCTTCGAGCGTCACCACCCGCGGGTACCGCTCCACCCAATCGCGGAGGCGTGCGTCCATAGGCTTCACCCAGCGGGCGTTCACGACCCCGCAAGAGATGCCCTGGTGGCCAAGGGTGAGCGAAGCCTTCACTGCCGGCTCCACCATCCGACCGACTGCCAGCAGCACGACGTCCTCGCCGGTCGCCAGTTCCTCCCACACTCCGATCTTCAGGGGGGGGGCGGGAAGGGCCGGAAGGGAGGTGGCGGCGATCTTGGGGTATCGGATTGCGATGGGACCATCATGGTTGAGGGCCGTTGACAGCATGGCAGCCAGCTCGGCACCGTCGGCAGGCGCTCCGACCGTCAGATTGGGAATCATCCGCAGATAGGAGAGATCGAATACCCCGTGGTGGGACGGGCCGTCCGGTCCGGTCACACCGGCCCGATCGATGAGGAGCACAACCGGCAGGTCGTGGAGAGCGACGTCCATGATGATCTGATCGAAGGCACGCTGGAGAAAGCTCGAATAGATGGCAACAACTGGCCGCAGACCGGCCATCGCCATCCCGGCCGCCAAAGTGAGGGTGTGCTGTTCGCAGATGCCGGTGTCGATGACCCGATCGGGCATTTCAGCCGCCATCTCCCCGAGTCCCGTGGGTGAGATCATGGCGGCGCTGACCGCCACGACCCGCGGATTGGCCTTGGCGGCCTCGAAGACGGCGCGTCCGGCCACATCGGTGAGCTTGACCTCGTCCTTGCGAGGCCGGCCGGTGGCGATGTCGAAAGCGCCCACCCCGTGTAGGCGATCCACCTCATCGTCGATGGCCGGCTGATAACCCCGGCCCTTCTCGGTGACGACGTGCACGATCACGGGTTCCTGGTAGTGCTTGGCCCGCTCCAGCGTCTCCTCGAGTTGCGCCAGGTCATGGCCGTCGATTCGCCCGGAGTACTTGAGGCCGAGGATGTCGAACACGGTCGATGGCTCGACCAACTGCTTCACGGCGTCCTTCATACGCTTGGCCAGCTCGTCGGCAGTTTCACCGACGATCGGCAGACCACGCAGGATCTTGCCGAGATTGCGCTTGAACCATTCATAGCGGGGGTCGAGCCGGTAATGGGAGAGGTTGGCCAAGGCGGCAAATCCTCCCACCGTCGGTTGATAAGACAAGCCGTTGTCGTTCAGGACGATTACCAAACGGCCGGGGCGGAGAACCGAGAGGTGGTTAAGGGCTTCGTAGGCCATTCCGCCGGTGAGGGCACCGTCGCCGATCACGGCCACGGTGTGGTGGCTGTTGCCCTGGTTGGCGAGGGCATGCCCGAGGGCATAGGACAGCGAGGTGGAGGCGTGGCTGTTCTCCATCACGTCGTGGGGGCTTTCGGCGCGGCTGGGATAGGCAGAGAGCCCCCCAAAGGTGCGAAGGGTGTCGAAGTCCTGGCGTCGACCGGTGAGGAGCTTGTGGACGTAGGCCTGATGTCCAACGTCCCAGACGATCTTGTCGTTGGGGCTGTCGAAGACCCGATGGAGGGCCACCGTCAACTCGACCACGCCGAGGTTCGGCGAGAGGTGACCGCCGGTATGGCTGATCTTCTCGACCAGGAAAGCCCGGATCTCCTCACAGAGGTCGGTGAGCTCGGGGAGGGTGAGATCCGCCAGGTCGGCGGGTTGGTTGATCCGATCGAGAAGCGCCATGGCCGAGACCGATCAGGTTACCCCCTCGCCAGGAACCGGCATCCACCCCGGGCCCGGCGACGAGTCCGGCCTCCTCCGGGCCACCTAGAGGATCTTCGAGAAGAACTCCTGGGTGCGGGGGTGCTGGGGATTGGCGAACATCTCGCCAACCGGACCTTCTTCGACTATCTGGCCGAAATCCATCATCACCAGCCGCGACCCCACCTCGCGGGCGAAGCCCATTTCGTGGCTCACCACCACCATCGTCATGCCCGAAGCAGCCAGTGCCCGCATGACATCGAGTACCTCTTTGATCATCTCGGGGTCGAGGGCGGAGGTGGGCTCATCGAAGAGCATCACCTTGGGGTTCATCGCCAGCGAACGGGCGATCGCCACCCGCTGCTGCTGGCCGCCGGAGAGCTGGGCCGGCTTCTTGTGGGCTTGTTCAGGGATGCCCACCCGCTGTAGCTGCTCCATGGCGATGGATTCGGCCTCCTCCCGGCTCCACCCCCGTACCTTGATCAGGGCCAGGGTGATGTTGTTAAGCACCGTGCGGTGGGGGAAGAGGTTGAACTGCTGGAACACCATCCCGACCTCCCGCCGCACCGCGTTGATCTCCACCTTGGGATCCTCCAGGTGGACCCCGTCCAGGTAAACCGCGCCCGACGTAGGTACCTCCAAGTGGTTCATGCACCTCAAGACGGTCGACTTGCCCGAACCGGAGGGGCCGACGATGATCATCACCTCCCCCACGTTGACCCGGAGATTTACGCCGTCGACGGCGTGAACTTTGCCGAACCATTTGTGGAGGCCCTTCACCTCCACGCGACAGGGCGGCGGCTCAGCCACGGTCCAGCCGGCGGCTTACGGCCCGGACCACCAGGGAGAGGACCAGTGTCATGCACAGATACAAGAAGGTGATGGTCAAGAAGGCCTCCGGATACTTGAACGAGGAACCCGAGTAGAGCCGGGACTTATGGGTGATTTCCCCCACTCCCAACAGGGTGAGGAGCGAGGAGTCCTTGAGCATCGAGATGAAGTCGTTGCCGAGAGCGGGGAGTACATTGCGGATCGCCTGGGGGAGGACGATGTAGCGCATGGTCTTGCCCTGGGTCAGCCCCAGTGACCGCCCGGCCTCCGCCTGCCCCGGTGGCACGGATTCGATCCCGGCCCGGAACACCTCGGCGATGTAGCCGCCGTAGATGAGGGCTAGGGAAAGAACGGCCCGCATCTCAAAGCTGAGCCGGTTGGCAAGGCCGACTGCTTCGAAGATTGGAGGGATGACCACAAAGGCCACCATCAGGATGAGTACCAAGATCGGCACCCCCCGGATGAACTCGACGTAGGTGATGCAGAGGTGGCGAACGGGAGTGAAGCGAGAGATCCTCCCCAGCCCGGCCACCAACCCGATCACCACGGCGAGCGCGAAGGCAAACAGGGTCGCCCGGATGGTGATGACCAGACCGGGGAGGATGAACGTCCGGGCGTCGGTGAATCGCTCGTCGAAGAAGACCAGGGATCCGAGCCAGCCGATGATGGCGAGCATGACCACCAGCCACCAGGGGAACCTGCCTCGCTCCGCCCGATGCTGGAGAGCCGCGTCGATGGCCTCCACGTCTGTGGTCATGTCAGGGCAAAGTTAGAGGCGCCCGGCCAGAGCCGGGCGCCTAAACGGTTCCGATTAGCCGATTTCTCGGCTTATGAGAACCACTGGTCGTTGATCTCCTGCAGCCTTCCGTCCGCCTTCATGGCAGCGATGGCGGCGTTGAACGGCGCCAAGAGGTCGGAGCCCTTCGGGAAGATGAAGCCGAGCTGGTCTGACTGGAGGGAGCCTTCCAGCAGCTTGGTCTGGTCAGCGCTCTCCCCGACGTAGCCGACACCGGCGGTGTCGTCGATGATCACCGCATCCACGTCCCCGGCGATCAGTGCCTGCACTGCCAGCGGGAACTGGTCGAAGGCGATGATGCGGTCCGCGCCGTACTCCTCGACCGCCTTGTCGTAGTTGGTCGTCGCCACCTGAGTACCGACGACGAAAGCGCCATTCTTGAATTCATCCAGAGTGGTGAATCGAGACTCGTCCACGAGGGTCATCAGCCGGATCTCGAGGTCTATGTAGCCGTCGGAGAAGTCGACAACCTCCTTCCGCTCGTCGGTGATGGTGATCCCGTCGGCCGCCATGTCGAATTGACTCTGCGAGACCGCCAGGATCATCCCATCCCAGCCCACCTCTTTGAACTCGGGTACGCAGTTGACCCGGGCGCAAATCTCACCCACCGCGTCGTAGTCCCAGCCGACGGCGTTGCCGGCGTCGTCGTAGTAGTTGAACGGGGTGTAGGCGTTCTCGACGGCCACGGTGACGGCGCGACCGCCCAGGTCGGCAAGCCCCCCGGCCGCAGTGGTTTCGGGGGCCGTTGTGGTCGCGGTGGTGTCGCCGGTGTCGCCATCACCGCAAGCCGCCGCCAGCAAGGTGAGGGCTGCCAAAACGGCTAAAAGCCTTATTCGGTTCATGGTTGATTGTCCTCCTGTATCGGATCCCGCCGCAGGCGGGTACGACTAAGCGTAACGAGGTCGCAGGCTCATGGAGGACGCCGGGCCGGAGGCGGCGGGCTCGCTACTTGGCTCGCATCTGGTTGTTGCGGGCGTCGTGGGTGACCTCGGCCAGCCCCAGGGCTTCCATCAGGGGCGGCATGTAAATCCCGAAGCGGCCCCGCAACCCCTTCTTCAACCCGTACCAACCGCCGGCCGGGTTGTCCGCGGATCGAGCCCACGCCTCCACCGACCCAGCCGGGGCCGGTTTCTGCTCATCGGCTGACCCGAGCGGCATCCAGTCGCCATGAGCCTTGAGCATGGCCGCCAGGTCCTCGATGGCCGCCAGGTCATATCGGAGTTGGGTCGCACCCACCTGGCAGACGATGGCGGGGGGATTGCCGGTCTCGTCGCGGTACATCTGGTACTCGGAAGTGCCGGGAGGAGTCTTGAGAATCCAGGGGTCGTCCTTCGTACCCGAACCTGCCATCTGCTGCCTCCTCGAACTCGGGTGGGGCCGGTAACGGTACACGACTTATCGAGTCCGCCAGGACCGAATCGTCTTCGACCAAGAGCACCCGCGGGGGGCGCTCGGCGGTCATCTCAAGGCGCCGAGCCGGTGTCGTTGAACTCGTGCAACTCTCCGGTCAGCAGGTAGGCGACCTGCTCTCCGATGTCGACACTCTGGTCGCCGATCCGTTCAAGGGCCCGCGACACCATCATCATCCGGGTCGCCCATTCGAGAAGCTTGTCGTCGGCGCCGCACG